>MDTD01093382.1_pt1 | contig 82635 bp, 73 predicted proteins | sample 811221 | NCBI WGS metagenome assembly MDTD01 (sample SAMN05326646, study PRJNA326480) | marine metagenome | isolation source: seawater | place: Pacific Ocean: South West | collected 2011 | reverse complement strand
GCGAATGTTCAAAGAGTACTCTTCACTCGGCCGGCCTATGTCTATTGCAGATATGGTACAGAACATGATTGATGAATTGAACGAGGCCATGGCGGACGCGGTCAAGTCCGACAATGGGAACAATGCGGCCATGACTCGTGTTCGCAAGGCAATGCAGTCCGCAAAGGGCGCTGCACAGGATGTTCGTATGAAGATCAGCAGCATCCGAAACGGATGATCTACGTCCTCATTCATGTAGATTGGCGAATACTCGCATTATAGCGAGTCTTAGGGACCCAGAGGGCCTCCAGCCGTGAGGCTCGCCACAGTTTCTCATGTGTCTGTCGATAGCATCAAGATTTGGCCTAGGGATGTTGCCGTGTCCTAATGGTAATGGCGTTATGGGAGGCTCTTCGAGGGTACTCGGTCTGTGCGTTCCATCTACTGAAGCTGAATAACGATTCCAGAGATGTGCTGCCTCAGCATAAACTGCTTCGGGCCACCAGGGTCTCCTCCCAGCCATTACCAATGGTTGACCGGATAGAGGTAATTTGTTTTCTATGATCATTATCCGTATTGCTTCAGCGACATCGGTCACAGGCAACCAGAATCTTGGTTTTTGAATTCTAGGATCCATGTCGGAACCGGATATCGCGTCGGCGATTATTGAGTGGAAAGTGCCATCCTCCCACATAGGGTCGCAGGTGTCCGTTACAACGTCCCTCACGAGTATAAGTTGCAAATTGGTAGAGATTTTTTCTTCGTTCCACGGAAGGATGGAAAGACCGGATGCCTCGATACCAACTCCAATCTCGAGCTTCTGCAAATCATCATTCTGCTGTTGAAGCGGTATTGTCTCGAGCCGGGATGCTATAGCATCCCTAAGAGGTCCTTTTGGGCCCAAGACCTCAGCCACTCTCGGCATAGTCATCTCTCAATTTGCAAGAATTGCTTCAGCCTGCATCTGATCATCCTCCATGAATGATTTCAAACAAGATTCTACGAGTGATACAATCATGTCAATTTCTTCCGATGTGATTAGGAAATGCGGTGTGAATCTTAACGCATTTATCCCTCCATGTATCACTCCTAGCCCATTTCTCCGACACCATTGCTCGACTCCGTCCACCCCCACCACTGCAAATCGCGCAGGGTCTAATTCTGCTGAAAGCAAAAGTCCAGTTCCCTGAACCTTTGTTATACATCCGGGCATTGCTGCAGATAGTTTCTCTAATTTGCTTACGAATTCTTTACCCCTTTCCCTGATATTTTGACGTAATTCAGGGGTTATATGCTCAAGAACGGAAATAGCCGTTTCCAGGGATCTCGGATTTGTAGTCATAGTATTCCCATAGACGCCTACAACATACGTTTTTGATGCTCTTTCACTCATGCCCAATACTGAAAGTGGGTATTGTCCCGCGTTGAGCGCCTTGGACCATGTCTCAAAGTCAGGCACCTCACAATCTTCGAAACCGGGATAGTCTACGATGCTCAGACAGCCTTGGCCCCTCAAACCTGCCTGTATCGAGTCAATGAGGAGGAAAGAGCCATGGGCATCAGATAGATTCCTAGCCATATCATAGAAATCTCTCGTAATGGAGAGGCCTGGGTTTCCTTCGCCCATCACTGGTTCCATCGCAACGAGTTCAATGAAAGCATTATTTTTCTCTGCTTCCTTGAAAATAGATTGTAGTTTACCAATATCATTTGGAGGGACCAGCTTGACTCCCTCTCGATTCCTAAATGATGCAAGTTTATCACGATACTTTGGGAGACAGGAGTCTGAAATCGAGGCAGGTCTATCGGTTCGTCCGTGGAAGCCATGATCTAATGCAACAGTCCAGATTTCCTTTCCTTCGTGTGGCCCGCCTTCATCAGTCATCAATCTAGCATTAACATCTGCAATTCGCATCGCTACAGTAACAGATTCTGAACCACTGTTCATGCATATGAATCTATCAAATGGACAGTTTCCTCGACTGTGCCCCACCTCGGTCCTAATGGCCTCAGCGAATCTCATATGAGTCAGGGAGGGAGTCATGACGTTAGCCATCACATGTGGCTCAGACATTGCCGACATTACCTGGGATGGGGAGTGTCCCATTCCGAGCATGCCATATCCCCCATTATCATGTATTACAGCGCCATGAGTTGTTACGATCCAAGGGCCCTTAGCTGCAAGGGGCACGTACGGATTTACAGTTGATGGCTCGTAGAAATTCACGTAATACTTCTGAAGTTCCTTCGCAAAGTCTGCTTCATCAAGACTTAGGAGGAGTTTTTCAATGGAAGGATCCATCTGGCCGCGGGCGACCATAGCCTCTTCTATTGCTAAATCAAGATTAGGATCGCTACTAAGAAATGACTCAATGGATTCACTACTGAGGCCATAGGTAAATGCCGGCCCGGAAGAAGATCTAAGCAATTCAATTCGGCTATCCATCAAACAAAGCGAGAGTGGGCCATCAAATGAATATTCGCTGTTTGCTTCAAATCGTAAGCGTGATGTTTGAGGGGCTGATAATCACTATTAAAAATTAAAATTGATTCAATAATTCAATTGATATTTTATATCGTATAACAAATTCTCAATTGAAAAATTGAATTATTATTCGATTGAATTATATGCCGACTTGCTGCTCGACTCGTGTAGATCGAGGGCAAGTGGGGTGCAGGTCGGAGGTAATCGAATGAGTGAGAAATTGGAAATACAGGAGTTATTGCAGAAAGAAGTGTATGTTGGAGATACCCTGGTAGGGGTTATAGTTGGAGAGCGGTTTCATCCGCGAGATGAGTTTGTTAGATCGATGCGGATCCAGGTATTGGACGGCGTTGCAGAAGAGTACATGAGGAAGCCCGCGGATCATGCACCCTTACACAAAGAATTGGTACACAGCATAAGACCTGATGGTTCAGTCAAGCTATCGAAATCAATGCGTGAACTTCAGAGGAGATGGCGTAACACAGTTAGAATCGATGAGCAGCTTTGGGCACCAGATGAGTTGATGGATCGTGCAGTTATGGATAACGATGGAATCGATATAGGAAATGTGGTTGATCTTATCAAGGTAAAAAGGACCTATCGAGGAGTTGTGGTAGACGTTCACGGTGTTCTTCAACGAAGGATGGGTCTCCCTGATCAAATTATAATCCCGGTAACTCAACTGGCCAGAACTACTGCTTATCTAGATGAAATAATCCTAAGATGCCCGCTCAATAGGCTCCTCTCTCTCCCGAGTTATTTACAACTCAACGAGTAAATGTGGTGGGCATGGCAGGATTTGAACCTGCGGCCTCCCGGTTATCAGCCGGGTGCTCCAGCCAGGCTAAGCTACACGCCCTGAGCGGCCTCCGGTCAGGCGCTACTGATTTTAAGATGCCCATTTGAAAGAGACAAAGATGCTCACGACCCGGCAAGGTCATGAGTAGTGCTGGACTCGGAAGACCAGATGCCAGTGGTTAGTGGCCCGGCCTACACTGAGGTCGCAATGGGTCTTGCTAATGAGTTGAACATGCAGTACCTCCCTACTGAAACTCGCCGTTTTCCAGATGGTGAGGGGTATCTCCGTACCCCTGTCGAGGGTTTCAATTCAATGCGATCTGAGCCGGTGATAGTAGTCTCATCCACCTTCCCAGATAATGGAATTGTCCAGACGATGATGATGCTGGCAGGTGTTGCAGACATCCAGAGGGGTGATTTGTCTAACCTGAAGGGAGAGGGCGAACAGAATCTGGATGACTCGGGGAGAAGAATCTTACTTGCGGTGCCGTACTATGGTTATGCACGACAAGATAAGCGGTTCTCGGCGGGTGAAGTAATCGCTGCAGGGGTCATTGCTGATCACCTAGCAACAGCGTGCGATGGAATTGTCATACTAGACATCCATGAGCCGAAGGTTTTGGAATCTCACAAACATCCCATTCAATTCGTTACCTCTGTACCCGAACTTTCTGAGTTACTCTCAAAAGATGTATCTCCAGACTTTATTCTATCTCCTGACAAAGGAGCTATTGACAGAGCAAGGAAAGTCGCTGAAATCATAGGAGTCCCATACAGCTACCTCGAGAAGAAGAGGATCGATGCGCATACGATAGAACATACTCCAAAAGATCTTGATGTGTCTGGAAAGATTGTGGCGATTGTTGATGACATGATTAGCACAGGGGGTACGATCTGCAGGGCAAGTGACGCCTTACGCCGACAGGGTGCGATCGAAGTACATGCAGCTTGTACTCATGGACTATTCACTTCGGGGGCGCTCACTAGGCTCGTTAAGCACGTTGATGGCGTATACAGCACGGATTCGCTATCTAATCCACGTGCCGTCGTTTCCGGTGCGCCGGCGCTAGCTCGAGGCGTCAAGAAGCTGTTGAGCACCCTATGATGGCAGGTGGTGTCCTGCGGTGTGTTTATACAGGCCGCGTTCAGCGGCAGGCCACAGCACGAGGATGATTCCAATGAGTGTACACGTTGCCTTCGAAACCCCACAAGATGTCCATGAGATTGTTTACGAGATGGTCAAAGCCCTCGGAAAAGATGGGAGGGGGAGTCTGAAGAAGGGTGCAAATGAAGTCACTAAGGCTGCTGAGAGGGGGACTGCTATGATGGTCGTCATGGCTGAGGACGTGAATCCGAGCGAATTACTAGCCCACATACCCATGATATGCAAGGAAAAATCGATTCCTTTCATGTACGTTCCAGATCAAGCATACCTGGCTGAAGCCGCTGGAATGTCTGATGGGACAAAGACCGCTGCAGTAGCTGTTGTTGATGTAAAGAAAGACGGCGAAGACCGATTTAACGAAGTTAAGGGCCACTATGAGACCCTCTCTGCTTGAGGTGGTTGAAGGATGTCACAAGAATCCTGGCCTGCCGAAGTGGTCGAAGTTGTCGGCCGTACAGGCATGACTGGCGAGGCAACTCAGGTTAAAGTGCGGGTCAACGATGCTCCTAATCCCAGAGATATTGGTCGAATAATAACCAGAAATGTTGTCGGGCCTGTTAGAATAGGTGATATCCTGATGTTGAAGGATACTGGTAGAGAAGCTCGTAAACTCGGTGCGAGATAAGGAAGTGTTGTCAATGCCTGAAACGAGAATCTGCAGTTTCACCAGAGAGGAAATAGAACCTGGTACGGGGATTATGTTTGTTCGGAGAGATGGTACTGTACTTTGGTTCAAGGACTCGAAGGCGAGAAAGAATCATGTAAATCTGAATCGTAATCCTCGACGTCTTAAGTGGACGAGAAGATATGAGAAAGGCGGCATCAAGTAAGCAGTTCCCATTCATCTGAACGGCCTACATAGAGGTTGATTGGTGTTTTATTTCACCGATGTCATCAAGAACCCTACTTTTTCGATCGTCTTGATGAACGTATTAATCACGATACCGGGGGTTGGTGAATCGCTATCTCGGAAACTTATCAGCGAACTTGGCGATGAGGAAGAAGTTCTCCGTATCATCCGGAACAAAGATGTGGCGTCACTGGCAAAGATTGACGGTCTTTCCACAAATCGTGCGATTCGTATAATCAATGAATTCGGGGGCAATGGCAAAAGTATCGCCCAAACAACCGATGCACAGAAACTGCATGATCGTCTTATCAGCGATATTGAGGGACATGTTTCTTCAGCACCTGGGAAAAAGAGGCTGGGCGTCCTACAACCAGTTGGTATCGAATCAATTAGCGAAATTGAGTTTCGTAGAAAGATGGTTTCCGAAGCAATGTCCTTCGTTGCAGCGGCTCCATCTTCTGTGATTGAATGGGATAAGGGGTCAAAGGGAATTAGGAGTTTGAAGAGTTATGTTGGCAAGATTGACAGGGTAATTGTTGTTCCAGACTCTGCATCAGCACAGGAGATTAAGAATACAGAAAAATTTGCCAGAGTAGTAGTTCGTGGTGTAAATGAAACTTGGAAAGACTACCAGGGACTTCCTCGTGTGACATGGATTGGCCCATATCCGCCTGATCAGTTGCCTGCTGGTTGGGTGTTTTGCAAGATAGGGGATGATTTCCGATCGATGATTCCCGAGATATCACTCCAGTGGATTGAGAACAACAGGAGTAGCCTGGAATCACTCGTACACTTGAGTAGTATTCCTCTTGGATTAGATCCATTTAGTGAAAGGATAAGAGATGCAATAGACGGTCTTGATAGTCTTAGTTGGCTTCTCAAAACTGAAAATAGTGGGGCGGATATTGAAGATCTCAGAGATGGGCTATGGAGTGAAATTAAAGCGATTGAGGGTTCGGTGAATGACTCGATAGTGGGTTCCACTTCTCAGGCTAGTCTTTCTATAGATGGATCAGAAATGTTAGCCTACTATTCAGACGCCAACAGACTTCAACACAGACTTAGAGATGTAGTATCGGATTCGATATCTGAGTCGTTAGAGTACGGGCGAGTAAGACTCTCGAAATATCTGGAAGTAAGCGACATCTCAATTCCAATGAACTGCTTCGAGAGCGAATATCCATGTTCTTTCAAGAAGGAAGTGATTGAGGCGATCGAACGAGATTTAGATCGCATGATTTCGGAATTCGAAATTGAAGGTGCTATGACTCGTGCCAATACAGCATCTTCTATCATTGGAAGGGCTCAGGAATCTATTTCTCGGATTATTGATATCGATATGTGGATTGGGATTGCAAAGTGGGCGAGGTTTCGAAAATGTATTCTTCCGGAAATTGAGTCTGATGTAGAACCTAGTTGCTACTTCTCAGGATTTAGAAATCCTCTTCTTGGAGTTGATCCTATTCCTGTGAGGTATGGATTTGGGACGCTTCCAGAGCCGTGCCCAAAAGGGTCGATTGTACTGTTAACAGGAGCGAACTCAGGCGGTAAGACCTCGTTGATTGAAGGTGTGTCTTCGATTCTTCTTCTTTCGCATGCTGGGTTACCTGTTCCAGCGGATCAAGCAGTCGTTTCACTAGCCGATGAAATTCATCTATTGTCAAAAGTTACTGGAACTCAAAGTGCAGGTGCTCTAGAAAGGACCTTGATAGGGCTCTCAAAGATTGTCAGTTCTGACAAAAAGAAATTCATATTAGCAGATGAGCTTGAGGCTATTACCGAACCAGAAGCAGCCTCTGGCATTCTGGCTGGGTTACTGGATGCAGCCGCTTCAAACTCTTCGATATCGGTTGTCATGGTAACACACATAGGCGCCTCAATATGTAAGAAAATGACTGCAGAGGCGAGGATTGATGGTATTGAAGCCAGAGGTTTGGATGAGCAGATGGAATTAATTGTCGATCGAGTGCCTCGAATTGGAGTTTCAGCGAGGTCTACCCCCGAATTAATCTTGAAGAGGCTGGAGGCTCGTACCAGTGGTTCTGAATCTGAGCTTTTTCGAAGTATAATTGAACGTCTTTGATGGGAGGAGATGCGATTTAGTAGATTCTTATTCGATCTCGAATAATCCGTCCATGAGTTCTGAATCTAATTTTATCGAATTGAATGGAATTTCCTGTAAATTTCCTCTTTTCTTCCCCGACATTAATTCAAAAGCTCGTATTAGACGTCCTCTTATCATTAGATTGTAGATTTTCCAGAGTCTATCTTCACCGCTTGTGCTATGTGACTTGACATCGAAATTAGACCATCCCGTCACATTGTGTATTTTGGAGTCAGAATCAGAATCGCCCAATCTGATTAGAAGGTCAAACTGTTGTAGGAGTCTGATGGCCTCGTTCATTGAGTCTTTCTCTGTGTGCTCATAATTTTCATGACCGAGAAGAGACCTCGTGAAAGGATTGGAATAATCGGCATGGTACAGATAGGAGGATAGTCTTCTCTCGTTGGTAAGACCGATATAATAGTCGTAATTATAGTTCGACAGGCATGTTTTTCGGGGATCCCTCAGAGAGCATATGGTCCTAACATCTGGATGTGCCAATGCTGCTTCAACTAGCTCTTTGCCTCCTGGGGCAGAAAGAAAAGAAACCTTTTTTCTGATGGCCTCATTAAAGAAATCTGTAGCCTCTGAATGACTCATAGAAGTGAGGTCTTTTGTTGTCCCAGACTCATCACATGGTTTACCATTATCGTGTATTGGCCAAAGTCTCTCGCCGTTTGCTATGGCCAAATTTACGATTCTCGTACCTCCGGCCTTCCTGAAATGCAGAAAGAAGTTCAGACGGCTGTTGACCATGATTCTGGCTTGCTGGTTCGTGTTTGAAGTTTGGGCGTCTATGCTCTGGAGTATAGATCAGATTAGTGATTCGATTATCTCAGCCAAAGATTGTGCTCGTCCACAGTATGCGCACCTTATCTCCAAAGGGTCTTGGGAAACAACTTGCAAACGGTGAGGCAGGGGTTCATTCGGATTCTGAGTTATGCAATTGAAGAATGAACACCTTGCAATGTTGACTAGTTCCGAACCAAGTTCAATTTGTCTCTTCTCAGCCACGCCATAATTCCGGATGATAGCTATTGACGCTGAGGGGGCTATTAGTGCAAGCCGATCAAGTTCTTCTTGGCTTAATTCTCGATCTTCGATCTTGAGTACATCCTTACGGCCTACTTTGCCGCTGGGAACATTCATCACAAGAGAAATCGGATTTGAATGGGAGCCGTCAATGTGAAGCATGCGCATGACTTGAACAGCGCTCCCAGATGGTATATGGTCGATTACAGTGCCATTACAGATGGCCGAAACTCTCCTCATCTCGCTCATACAATCGCCTCCGGAATCTGAATCCCTAAACTCCGACAGAGTAGCGCCATGCGAGTCGGTACGCCATTGAATGCCTGTTTGAAATACCAAGCATGGTCAGTGGAATCGATGCTTGGATGGATTTCATTCACCCTCGGGAGGGGATGCATGATCATCATATCGGACTGTACGCTCCTCAAATCCTCGGCCTTCAAGGTGTATATTCCAGCGACCTTCTCATACTCGGCCTCATCTGGGAATCGCTCTCTTTGAATTCGCGTCATGTACACAACATCCGCAGATGAGATAGCAGGAGCGAGATCTTCGCTTTCTTCGACATGACATCCTGAAGATTTGAGGTCTTTTACAATCTCAGGCGGCATTTTGAGAGGTTCGGGGGATACCAATGTCAATGATGCTCCGAAGCGACCGAGGGCATGACTCAGACTGTGTACTGTCCGCCCATATCTTAGATCTCCGACCAGCACCACATTAAGACCGTCAATCTTGCCCTGTCCATGACGAATTGTGAATAGATCTAGAAGTGTCTGAGTCGGGTGGTTGCCAGCACCATCGCCTGCATTCATTATCGGTATCTGAACAGCGTCAGCAGCGTATTGTGCCGCCCCTTGTCTGGGGTGTCTTATTACAGCGACATCTGCATACCCATCAATCATCTGCATTGTGTCATAGAGTGTCTCGCCCTTCTTGACGGACGATCCGACTTCGCTAAGATTCAGAACCTCGCCTCCGAGTCTCTTCATAGCAGTCTCAAAAGATAGCCGGGTTCTTGTTGAGTTCTCAAAAAAGAGATTGGCTAAGACCTTGCCCTCGAGGAGTGGAAGATGTACGTCGCCTCTGGCAATGGGAAGAAGACGCTCTGCATCATCCAGTAGTGAAATCGCCTCTTCATTGGTCAAATCGTCCATTGTAATGAGGTCCACGTGTCACTCCTCCGGCTCCTTCAATGGCTGACCGGACATATGTCTTGCCGTATATGGGGCATCGACAACACAAGTTGAAAGAAATCTGGCGAAGGCTTGAGTATCTAGCCGTAAGCGGACATTCATGGCAGAAGGCATGTACTACAGAATGATGGGGCCTACAGGAATTCAAGTTTCAGTGTTGTCTTACGGATTCTGGGCCACATATGGGGTTAAGAGCGATCTTTCGGGCGATAGGGGGGTCGAAACTGCGAAGGAGCTTTTGAAAATCGCTAGAGAAGCAGGAGTGAACTGCTTTGATCATGCAGAGGCCTATGGGACGCCAGCAGGAGAGGCAGAGAGAATTTTCGGTCTTGCTCTGTCCGAATTAGTTGAAGAGGACCCTGAACTTTGGAGGAGATCAGACCTAGTAATCACGACTAAGATATTCTGGGGAGGGGCGGGCGTCAATGAGCGTGGATTGTCTCGTAAGCATATAATGGAGGGCATGGATGCGTCTCTAGATCGTCTTGGATTGGACTACGTGGACATGGTATTTTGCCATCGGCCAGATCCGCATACTCCAACTTCGACTGTAGTAAGAGCAATGACCGACATCGTAAGGTCGGGAGCATCTACTGCTTGGGGTACAAGCGAATGGTCAGCACAGCAAATCACCGAGGCATTCTGGATTGCAAGAAGTGAGGGGCTTGAACCTCCTTCATTCGAGCAACCTCAATACAACATGCTTCACAGAGATCGTTTTGAAAGAGAGTACTTTCCTCTTTATCAATCCCCATATTCTATTGGAACAACGATCTGGTCGCCTCTGAGATCTGGTTTCTTAACAGGTAAATACAACGACGGGATACCCGAGGGTTCTCGTGCAACTGTTGAAATCTACAGCTGGTTGAAAGAAGAGTTGGAAGATAGGCGAGAGAAGGGTGAAGTCGACATTGTTAGAGAGTTAACAGCATATGCTGAAGATGTGTTAGATTGTTCTATGGCGCAATTGGCTTTGGCTTGGTGTCTGAAAAATAAGAATGTTTCAACGATTCTTCTCGGTGCAACGAATTCAAAACAATTGAGAGAGAATCTGGGTTGTATTGATGTTGCCTTGAAACTCGATGATTCTCACATGGAATCGATAGACAAGATACTCGGGAATAAGCCTGAGACGTGGATTGGTCCCGGTGGAAGTGGGAATAGGGATTTGAAAACGTTGTGAAGAGCAAATCTGGAAGACGAAGTAAATGACATCCTCAGAGAGAGAGGATGACGAGTCCCAAGGCCAGAATCACAGCTCCGATTAGCACCATTGTCTGAAAGGTCACATCTGATTCCTCATGAATATCTGGACCGTCTACGATGTCAGACACTACTGTCTCAATCGCCTCGGCTGCTGTATCCTGCCTGGATTCTAAGATATCGGATTCCTCCTTCTTGTCTGAATCCTCTACTTGAGGGTCTTCTTGATTCTCCATAAGCCTGTCAATCAATTCGGCCTTTCGTCCCGATACGGGCAGGGAGTGATCTGCGAGGAGTTCTTTGAGTTGCACGACTGTCATAGACTCTAGACTATCGCGGTCCATGACGCTGCAATTCACAACGCGGTACTTAATCCACGAGTAAATTGGCTTGCGATTTACTTCTGTTCATCCAACCACGCACGCATAACGCATGACTGACATATTTCTCGACTTGTAACTCCTCCACATAGCGAGCATGAGCGAATCTCGGAGGAGGTGTTCCCAGAGGAGGCGTGCATCTGACGTATCTGCTCTAGACTATGCAATAGGCCATGTCTCGCACCGGGTGTTTCTGTCTCAAGGGCTGCTATGATTTCCCGGCTTCGTTGACGTTGGGCTCCAGCTGCGTGAGGGCATTCACCGTGATGGAACGGGACATTGAGTACCATAGCAAGAGCGTGGACTTCTTGTTCTGGAATCCATCTCAGAGGTACAATTCTCGGAGGTAGGCCATCTATTGGCGTGGATGTATGTGGTGCCAGTCTGACTGACCTGTCAACTTCCCCCTTCTGAAGATTCATGAGTATGGATTGAGCCATATCATCCAAGTTGTGACCTAGGGCCATAACGTCCGCGCCTGATCGTTCGGCGAGAGTATTCAGGCTCTGCCTTCTAAAAACGCCACAAAAAGAGCATGGCATCATTCCATCGGCCTGTGGATTCTTCATTGCGATATCAGGCATCATACGAACTACTTCATCCATTCTCGAGTATCCCATCTCTTCATACCCCAATTGAAGTAACTCTATCCCTAGAGACTCGCATAATTCTTCTATGCAACTGATAGAAGGGGAGCGATAGCCGTCTATTCCTTCATCGATTACTCCTGCTATGATTTCTAGGTCCCTTCTACGTCCAAGTATGTCGACAATGAGTTTGAGCATGATCGCAGAATCCTTGCCTCCACTCACAGCAGCGAGTATGCGTAATGGGCTTCCATCCTCTTTTCTAGCATCCTTTGGGAGAGGTAGTTGTACTCTTAGATCTCTCGACACTCTTCGCCTTATTGACTCGTGCAAATGCCGCCCACATAGCCTTTGACCGCTGTATGGCTGGTGCACTAGGCTGGTGTGGTCGCACCGACTGCATGGCTCGACCTTCAGCCCGCACATAACATCGGGAGTCGGCATCTGTGTTTCAACACGATGGAAGCAGCGAGGGGTTCTTGCGAGATAACATGGTGCAGGCGTCATGGATATAGGTCCGGTGCTTCCAAACTCGGAAAAATGGGGTGGGAAAGTATCCAGTCCTTGGCTGGAACGGATACTGTTTGTATCCTCTATTCTCATATTCACTTTACTTGCAGGTGAAATCCGTCCTTCGCTCTCTGACTCGTTCGGATCTTCGGCATCATTTCTTATTTATCCAATATCAATACTGGTCTCATTTATCATTACTGAACATCTTGTTCGTCTGATAGAGCGAGTATTCGGGATAAGGTAGAGTTACGATTCTGATTCTTCAGAGCTAGGCCGGAAAAAACCTCTGAAGATTGACTCAAACCAGCCTAGAACTGTTTGCCATGGCACTAGGTATCTGAGCATGCTGACAAAGAGAAGGAATAGACCGGCAGATATCACCTTGCCATAGGTCATTTGCAATTCAAGAGAATCGTTGACCTGCTGACTCCATTGATTGGGTTGGAACTCCGATATCACCATGATCATTATCTCATCGAAATCAAGTGCTATTGCAGTCAACACAGTGGCAAGAGAAAGAACCCCAACAAGCTGAGAGAGATGTGTATTGAGCACTGTTTGGAACATCCGTATGTGTTCATTATCCGTCCTGGAGCTCTCAGGCAACATGGCTACATACTCAAACAGACGGATGACCATGTGAGATGACTCGAAAAAGAGGAAGAGCAGGATGGATATGGTGATCAGCTCGAAAGCCAGCGGAGATACTAGACCTCCAAACAGAGTGGAGTCACCAATTTGAGCAGGTAGCGGCTTGAGCCCTATTCCTTGTACAGATTCGAGTACTGCCTCAAAGGTCAGTAAAGCATGGAAAATTATGAACATGATCGTGTAGCTGATAGTTGCAATTATGGCACGCATTGAGATGTTCCATATTCCAATCAGGCCGAATAGAACGGGTATGAAAACAACGCCCATCACGATCATTTCTGAGATTGCCTGCATAGTCAGTGAGAGTCTATCTCCATGATTCAATGCCGAAAATTCTTGGCCAAAGGGGATGTACAACATCTGGTAGCTTATCATACTCGTAATCCATTCAAACAAGAAAGGCCCGAATCCTGCGATAATGAGTGTTGCATAAATCGTATTTTTGATTCTTCGACGTGTCTTAGAGGTTCTGCTTGACACATAGGCATGGACGCCTGTCAACAGGAGGCAAAACAGGGAAGGAATGAGCAACGCCGCTTCCCCTACCTGGTCTGCTCCAGTTATTAAATCGGGAAGTATTGATTCACGATTGAATGCTTCTTCGACATAAGCCATGCCTCGCGTATGTTCGAAAGCAGGGCACCAATAGGTAGAACCCTCTGCCTCGTCAATGAAGTCTTGATCACATTCGCCATACACGGAAGTCATTGTGAGTAAGAGGGCTGCGAGAGCCAATGTGGCAACTAACTGAAGGGTCAGTATCTGCCATCTAGTGCGCAATGAGCGAAGTCTCAAAGTGTGTTTTTGTTCCGAATTTTCATCTGCCAAACAATCACCTCAACCCTTCTTTACCTGCAGCAATGCCTGTGCCAGGTCTATGTCTGGAACCCAGTCGATGACGTTCGCCCCGTATCCATTAAGCGACATGAGTCTATTCTGCCGTTCCATCTTGAGTACCTCGTATGCCATTCTAGGTATCCTGCTAACTAGCCTCTCGAGATCTATTGAATTCGGGGATAGGACATACACCGTGTGGCCATGACTGGATAGTGCTCTTATGGCAGGAAGAGTTGTTCCATCGCCCTCTAGGCTACTGATAACAAATACTGGGGATCCTCGATTCATCCTGGGGATTAGTGCGTTTGTGACTGCTTGGAGAGGCATTGATCCCCCTGCGGAAACCCCAGCTAGAAGGCTCAGAATCTTGTACTGCTGCTTATCACCTGCCTCAGCGGGAAGATGGTCCATTCTCCTCCCGTAGGTCGTTAATGAGACAGCATCTCGTCTTCTGATAAAGTGATTAGATACCGAGGCAGTAGCAACTGCTCCCATTTCTAGAGGGTTTTTCAAAACGGTTCCGATTCTGGATATGTCTCGAGTATCAAATAGGATATGAACATCAGTAACTGCGTCCCTGACCTTCTCATTCACCATCAAGTCACCAGTTCTGGCGAATGCCTTCCAATTGATTGACCTGAATGAGTCCCCTGGCATGTACTCGCGAAGTGAATAAAACTCGGTTCCTTGGCCGGGAGTTCGGAGAGTTGTCGCGCCGGTGTACATCTTTGGGACGTTTGATCTTAGAAGGGCGTCCTCGATGTCCCTCACTTGGGGAAATACGATGACATCGCTTCTCGTATCGGCAACGCCCTCGTCCGTGAAAAGTCCGAACACGTCCCGATATCGAAGAGAGGTCGGACCAATGGAATAGTGGCCTCGAAGAGGGCATCTCACAGTATATCTGAGAGTCGTCGATTGTCCTGGCCCCAGATTGGCTCGAATTAGATTGATTCCCCGTCTTATTTTCATTTCATGGGGAACATTGTCGTAGATGTCCAGTATCTGCGTTCTACGTCGCGAGGGGTTCTTGATCCTCAATGTAACTGTAATATCATCTCCCTTGTACACATTCTCTTCAGATAATTCGCGCTCTACTACCAACCGTGGGTATCCACTAATCCAGCTAGCCATCACCAGAATTGAAACCATTAGCATCCCGAGAATCATCAGATGGAAATGACTGACCATCATGCCGACAAGTATCAGAGATACTCCCCCGACGATCATCATTGTAGCTTTCCTAGTCCACAAAATCACGCCTCCATGAGATCATCATCTGACTCATCATCGTCTGGGCCCCATTCCTTCATACGCTTGACTATTGCAACTAACTCCTCAGTCTTATAACGACGATTATCATAGATGAATCGGATTAGCAAGGGATCTTCGACGAGCGCCTGCAATTCTTCCGAGGACAATGCATCAAACTCTTCTCTGGTCAGAGTATTACTACTTCTGATTCTAGAAAGGAATACCTGTCTAATCTTTTCTGGGTGTTGGTAAAACTCGTATCTTTTAGCGTCTCCGAAGCCATAATAGATGATTCTGAAAACATGTCTCCAATCTTCGGGGTCTTCTTTGCGAATAAGTACAACTTCGAGCATCATGAAGAGAGCTAGAAACAAGATGAGCATAGCCATCCAATCATTGGTGAAGTAAACAAGAAAGTAGTACGCTAAGTTGTATGTGTCTGAAAGTGGATTAGACTGCTGGTGACGACTCTCATCGAATATGACGACTGCATCGTCGCTTGGAATTAGAGATCCGTTGCCAACTAGCAATGCGTCTGCAATTATATCCAGTGCCCACACCCTGTTATCATTTTCAGGCACAGAGGAGTCATCGATATCGGAAGCTGAGTATATTGCATTGATGAGTAATGACCCGTCTGATGCAATATGTACCTGACCTGAGGAAGGTTCGGCACACAATCTTGATGAGCAAATTCTTGCATATACTGCGAACGGGCCTTGTTCGTCACCCTGTATGCCTGCTGCTTCGAACGCAGGTGTCAGGTCTCCGTCATCATTCGAGTCCAAATACGAATCTAATGTTGATGTGACAACAGGGTACCGATTTTCAGCCGGGGAGAATGCGGACTCCTTATCGAATGCTGACGGCGTGCTGGTCAGAAGATTGTAGTCTTCACTAAAGTCGTAGACTCCACCAACATCATCCCAACGATGAGCACAGAGACCGAATGAACCGCCATCGGGCGTAAATCCGGCGTCAGGAGCATCTGGATTTGGATCCATGGAATCTAGTATTCCATCTCCGTCTCTGTCCGCAAGACAGGGGTGATAATTAGAAGTAGATCCGGATGTTTGTGTCAAATTGTATGCATCTGTTACGTTTGTCCACACATAGTTGTAATCGAGTTCTCTTGCCCATGCCTCCCCATCGTAAAGCTGATGGTTTGAGAATACGATGTTGTATTCCTGTGCAAGTGCAGACGAGTAGCCGAAATCGTCCATAAGAAGCAAAGTGCCGCCAGCCTGCACATACTGTACTATAGCTTCAATTTCTGATCCAGTATATCCATCAGAATCAGATAGCTCGATTACAGAGTCATCATCCGTGAAACGGGGGAGGGATATTGTGTCACGCTCTACTCCAGATATTACGAACACAGTCTCATCGGGATTATCAATCTCCCCAAGGAGGAGTGGGCTTGACACCATAGCAGTTGTCTCAACCCCCATGGCATTGATGTCTGAACGAAAATCGCCGAGATCGTTCCAATCATCACCATATGCAGACTGCTGAGTCTTTCCATCCACGATATACGTAGAAGCGATAAATGCCACAAGTAGTGTTAAAACCGACCAAAATGAGAACATTAGGAATCTTCTTCGATTCACTGCATTGAAGAATCGGGATGCTCTTCTTGGCCTCTCCATCGTCCGGTCACCTCTCAGCAGCAGGGTATAACCCAATCCAACGATATAAGACGCTTATCCGGCCTTGGGACGTATCACTGATGCAAACGTATGGCATTTGATATCTCGGCGACCTCTTCGACCGGGACTTCGAGCAGTCCTTTCTTGACGGGCCATGGAAGTAGGGCAGGATCAAGTTCTTCAGATATTATGACGAGCAACGAGATTACTTTGCCAGATCTTGGATCGAATATGAAATCGGATAGGTATCCCAGGGTGTCCCCCGCACCATCTAGGATTGGCCGGTTTAGAATTTCACGGCCGAATCCTGACGGCATTCAAAATCACACCGACTCAATGCCCTGAAGAGTGCTGGAGTCTCTCTTAACCGACTCTAAACCACTGACGAGGGTCTCTTCCATCTTGGAATAGTAATCTAACATGTCTTTGTTGACAGTTGGACGGACTCTGTTAATAGCATCCTCAAAGTGGCTCTTTGAAACGCTCTTTCTACCTGCTCTCATTGCAATGAGGGCTGCTTCTCTGCATATTGCCTCTATATCGGCACCGGTATAGTTCTCAAGCCTATCAACGAGATCATCGAGTCTGAATCGGCCCAATGGCATCTCTGAGGTGTGAATCTTCAGAATCTCGAGCCGTGACTTACGATCTGGGGGCGGTACATGCAGAACGCGTTCAAAGCGTCCACTTCGTAAAAGTGCAGGATCGATCATTTCAGGTCGATTGGTCGCAGCTACAACGATGACTCCTTCCATTGACTCGACACCGTCCATGCTAGAAAGAATCTGATTTACCACCCTATTCATGACATCCGAACCTTCTCCGGACATTGATCTACGGACGCCGGCAATTGATTCGAATTCATCAAGGAATATGATTGAGGGTGCTGCTTGCTTCGCTTTCTTGAAAACCTCGCGTACGGCTCTTTCCGATTCTCCGACCCACTTGGAAATCATTTCTGGGCCCTTGATTGAAATGAAATTGGCCTTTGCCTCGTTAGCTATGGCCTTGGCGATTAGAGTTTTTCCAGTTCCAGGTGCGCCAAATAGAACAATTCCTCGAGGAGGTTTGATGCCAAAATGCTCGAAGGTTTCTGGTTGATTCAGAGGCCATTCAATACTTTCCTTTAGTCTCTCCTTGATCTCATCCAGTCCACCGACATCGTCCCAAGAAGCCGTTGGGACCTCTACGTATATCTCCCTGAGTGCGCTGGGCTCTATCTCTTTGATAGCCTCACGGAAATCGATCATTTTAACTTCCATCTTCTCGAGTACCTCGGCGGGTATCTCATCTTCATCCAAGTCAATCTCAGGAAGATACCTTCGCAGGGCCTTCATTGCAGATTCCCGAACTAGGGCTGATATGTCCGCCCCTACAAAACCATATGAATTCTCAAGAAGCCATTCCATCTCGAAATCATCACTTATGGGCATACCACGTGTATGGATATCGATGATCTCAGAGCGGCCATTCTTATCTGGTACGCCTATTTCCAATTCTCTATCGAATCGTCCGGGCCTTCTCAAAGCGGGATCTATCGCATCTCTTCTATTCGTAGCTCCGATTACAACTACGTTATCCCGACCCTGCATGCCATCGAGAAGCGTTAGAAGTTGAGCGACTACTCGTCGCTCAACTTCTCCACTTACATCTTCTCGCTTGGGAGCAATTGAATCTAATTCGTCTATGAAGATAATAGCAGGGGCATTCGAAGCGGCTTCATCGAATATTTCGCGAAGCTGTTTCTCACTTTCGCCATAATACTTGGAAATAATTTCAGGGCCATTAATTGATGTGAAATGTGCCTGCGTCTCTGCGGCGACAGCTTTGGCAATCAATGTCTTACCAGTCCCAGGGGGGCCATGAAGAAGTACGCCTCGAGGCGGATCTATGCCCAGCCTACGGAAGAGTATGGGGTGCTTAAGAGGGAGTTCAATCATCTCCCTGACTTTCTGAAGTTGGTCGCCAAGACCGCCTATATCCTCATATGAAATCGTCTGAATGGTACTCTCGTCTTCTTCATCAACTGGATCTTCCTTGATGACTATCTCTGTAGAAGGTAGAACCTGCACGATTCCTTTTGGCTTTGTGCTGACTATCTGAAATGGCAGAGCCTCGGCAAACAAAGTCATGCCTGGTATGAATATCCTATCTCCAGCTACAACAGGGCGTTTGTTTAGGCCTCTGCGAGCAAACCCTTCGATACCGGGCCCAAAACGGACTTTTTGCTGCTTGGCCATTACCGGCGAAAGCACAAGTTTCTCACACTCGGATACCTCGACTTTGCTAATATTCACTCTATCGCCCAGCGATACCGCTGCATTCTTTCGAATTATTCCATCTATCCTTATGACTCCAAGATTCGCATCTTCTGGCCTACATCGCCAGACAATAGCGGCAGTGGACTTCTCCCCCTTAATTTCGATGACGTCACCGGGTTTGAGGTTCAGATCATTGTCAAATGGCACTCTGGCTCTTCCATGGCCCACATCGCTTGGAATAGCCTTTGCAACCCTAAGCGTAAGCTCCCCTTCTTCGTCCGGCATGGAGTATCCCTCGGAGATGTCTGTGTATTGGGCTGCCTTAAACCCCCATATCCAAAGTCGATGTGTTTGGCCGCTTACCAGACAACTTGTACGATTCCAACGTTAGCAGCATTCATGTGAATAACCGGGGTGGGTGTGGCATGCCCCATGTGCTTGAGACCGGATTTGAGGCGATAGACAACGAAAACCCCAATGGTTCACCGATGATTCGTGGATACAACATAATCGGAGGACAGTTGGAATCCGCATCTGATGGTTCGACATTTGAGTCGAAGAATCCTGCTATTCTTTCTGATTGCCTCGGGGTCTTCCCTCTATCTACCAAAGATGATGTCCACAGAGCATTAAAGTCGGCAAAGGCGGCATTCTCTGGCTGGTCTTCCACCCCTGCACCCACACGCGGTCAGATCATAGGCAACATGGGAAGGCTGCTGATGGAGCATAAGGACGATCTTGTCCGTCTAGAGACTCGTGAGATCGGGAAGACACTGAAAGAGAGCGCTGGGGAAGTCCAGGAAGCGATAGACACGTGTCTGTTCTTCCAATCAGAAGGAAGGCGCCTATACGGACAAACCGTAAACAGTGAGCTTCCCGACAAGGAGTTGTTCACCTACCGAAGGCCCTTGGGGGTTTGTGGAATCATCAATGCGTGTAATTTTCCTTCCGCTGTGCCCTTCTGGAAAATGATTCCAGCAATCATGTGCGGCAACACCTGTGTCTGGAAGTCTCCACAGGACAGTCCTCTCCTCTCATTTGCATTGGCCAGGATAATGCACCAGGCGGGTTTGCCGGACGGAGTTGTGAATCTCATTCACGGCAAGGGAAGTGGTGCGGGTCAGCATCTCGTTGATGCAGTTGATGAAGGAATGGTCAACAAAATTTCATTCACAGGATCTACTTCAGTTGGCAAAATGATCGGAGAAATCTGTGGGCGTAATCTGGTTTCATGCTCACTCGAGTTGGGCGGTAAGAATCCGCTAGTCATAATGCCATCTGCCAACCTTGAGAATGCCGTAGAAGGGGCTTACTGGGCGGGATTCGGTACCGCTGGCCAAAGATGCACGAGCCTCGGCAACCTAATTATCCACGAAGATATCTACGAGGATTTCATGGAGAGATTCATGGAAAAAGTCCGCAGCACGAAGATTGGCGATTCTATGAGTGACGATGATGTTCTTTATGGCCCGATGCTGTCTGAAAAATATGCATTGGATTTTCTTGATGGGTTGGAAATGTGCGAATCAAGCGGAGCAAGGCGGATTTACGGAAAGGGGCGAATAACAGCAGACTCATCCCCCACGGGTTTCATTGCCGACGCTGAGAGCGGAGTATACATGTGGCCTCACGTATATGTGGACGTTACAGATGAGATGGACTGCTTCCATGAAGAGATTTTCGGACCTGCAGTCACGGTCGTAAAGGCCAAGGATTTCGATCATGCACTTTATCTGGCAAATGCATCGCCATATGGACTCTCGAGCGCTATTTACACGAATGACAGGCTAGAGGCATATCGATTCAAAACAGGCATCAAAGCCGGTATGACTGGGATAAACAACTCAACGACTGGTGCTGAGGCGCACCTTCCCTTCGGAGGGGTCAAGGGCTCAGGGAATGGTACAAGGGAATCTGGCATTTGGGTGATTGAAGCATACTCTTACTGGCATGCAGTCAACGATGAGCTGTCTGGGAAGCTTCAGTTGGCTCAGATGGATGTTGATGAAATTCATATCGAAGAGGCAGAGGCAGATTACAAATCTCTTGCATGATTTAGAAGTGTTATTGGTTTTAAATTCACAAAAGTTCTATTTTCCTCCGGCCGCCTTCCCACTCATGGCGAAGAGTCCGTGGACAGGCATATTTCTTGCGACATTGATGGTATTATTCTCAACACATCCTCTGTTGGTTGATTCGGGGCCACAAACTGAAACCGAGATTCGTTCGGATGAGATTCGCCTAGGAACCATTGCCAACAACTCTCCCGGCCAAGTGCTGGGCCACATTGATACCCATGACACACTGTCGATCGGGAGGCAGTTCGCCTGCGCTTTGACCGAGAACTCCAGCGTTGTATGCTGGGGCAGGACAGATTTCGGTCAAACCGGAATCGGAGTCACAGGCAATCAGGTCTACCACAACATGACCTATGTTGACGCATTGAACGGAATGGGCATCGTAGAGGTCTCTGCACACCTAGACCACGCATGTGGTCTTACGTCCCAAGGAGCCGTCTACTGCTGGGGCAGCAACGTCAATGGCCAGATCGGCAACGGGCAAATAGGAAGCACCGAACTCACCCCGACACTGGCTCTACTCCCACAGGGAGTCGTCGCAAAGTCACTCTCGCAGGGGCCGAGTTCACACACCTGCGCAATCAGCACCGATGGCGACCTGTATTGTTGGGGGCTCAACAACATGGGGCAGGTTGGCAATGGGCAGTTATGTGCTAATTGGGGGGACACCTACACCAACCCATGCAGTAATGGTGGAAGTGGAATACTGGTCCCAGAATTAATCAACATGCCAACGGGAGTCACTGTTACGTCCGTCAGCGTGGGGGGCGAGCACACGTGTGCCACGGGCAGTGATGGCGGGGTGTATTGCTGGGGCGGCGACATGAATTGCAGGGTCACCGGCGGAGACGGCGTTTCCGATGACCCCATAACAGGGAATCAGGGTTGCAACTACTATCATCATACACTCAGCCCGAGAAAGCTAACGATGTCAAACACGGAAGTTACAATCCAGGATGCAGCAAACCTATCCTTCGTTCAGGTGGTCAGCGGTTGGGTATTCTCCTGCGCGATGACCAACTCGGGTGACGGAGTTTGCTGGGGCGCCAACACGGAGAGCCAGCAAGGGATTGGCAACAACAGCAACCTGGACTTCGCCGTGGTACCAACTCTGGTCCAAGGCCCCTCGGGAGAGAGCATGACGAGCATGTCCGCCACTACCGCCCAAGCGTGCGCGATGTACGACCAGACCGGAGCCTACTGTTGGGGCGACAACTGGGGCGGCAACACGGGGGACTATGATGGTTCGAATGCCGTGTTATGCAACTACTCAGGCCTGGAAAATGGTGGTGGCAACGTAAATTGTCAGGATCGTGCGGCGCCCCATCAGGTCCACACGGGTGGGAATTACACAGCAGTGGTCATGGGTGCTGCGAACGCATGTGGCTTGGACGCCTCAAACGACATCCACTGCTGGGGCGCCTACGCATGGAACAACGTGAATCAGACCCAGCATCATGTCTTGTGGGGAACTCGGGTCCCGGAACTAATGCAGCTCCCTGGAACGGCGAAGATAGCATTGGACGACCTCGATTCGGACAATGACGGGCTCAACTCCCCATTCGACCTATGGCCCGAGGGCTGCCCATCTGGGTGGTATCAAGACGCGCCCAACTCCTGCGATGAGTCCCCGCCCGGGCACTACGCAGAGGAGAGTCTGCCATGGAACCTAGTCATCTGTGAGAGCGGTACCTACCAACCCAACGGAGGACAGACATCCTGCATAGACTCAACCCCGGGCTACCATGTCCCGAACGAGGGTGCATTATCGCAGATCATATGCCTTGCTGGGTCTTACCAGCCCAACGCTAGATCCTCGACCTGTATCCTGGCAGATCCGGGATATATGGTGAGCACGCCCGGTAAAATAGATCAAACTGCGTGTAATGCTGGAAGATTTTCATCTGTGAGCGGATCAACGGAGTGTGTCAGGGCGCAGCCTGGTTTCTATGTATCAGGTAGCGGCTCAGCAGAAGAGGCTCCATGTCCGCCTGGATCGTATGCGCCTGCCCATGGCTCGATATCGTGTATCTCGACTTCTCCCGGGCAGTATACCGACGCTCCAGCTTCAACCCAGCCGGCCTCTTGTGATCCGGGTTCCTACCAACCTGACTTCGGTCAAAGTTCGTGTCTCCTGGCTCCTGCTGGGAATTATGTCTCGGAATCGATGGCTTCGTCGTATCAACCATGTCTCTCAGGCCACTACCAATCTGCCGAAGGAATGACTGAATGCGTAACTACACCCCCTGGGACATACACGCCAGGAGCATCATTCACTGCGCCTGTAGATTGCCCTGCGGGCACATATCAACCGTCATCAGGGGCAGAGAGGTGCATCGATGCGACGCCTGGCAGCTATGCTGCTTCAGAAGGGGGCGTTGAGGCGGTTGAATGCTCTCCGGGGACATATCAACCTCAGTCGGGACAGTCTGCGTGTTTGGAGGCTGATGCCGGGCACTACATCACCCTAAGGGCGGCGAAAAGTCAGATGCCATGCCCAGTGACTACATTCCAACCTCAAACTGGTCAGACAGCCTGTCTAGACGTCGAGCCTGGCCACTATGCAGATGGAGTTGGGGCGGTGGAGCAAACGCCTTGCGATGCAGGTGAATATCAACCCTCCAGCAAGTCGACGAGCTGCAAAATCGTCCCTGCCGGACATTATTCAGTCGGCTCGGGCTCCATTGATTTCATCGCATGCATGCCTGGAACCTATCAGCCGACATCAGGAATGTCGGGTTGTATAGATGCTGATCAAGGCAACTATGTCGGAGAATCTTCTCAACTGATGCAGACACCTTGCTCAAAGGGAACTTATCAACCATCAACTGCTTCCTCCGAATGTTTGAGTGCTGATGCAGGATACTTCGTGGAGTCAACAGGTTCCACAGAGCAGACGCCCTGTGAAGCGGGATCTTATCAGCCCGTTGAAGGGCGATCGAACTGCATATACTCGTCAATCAACAACTATGTTCCAGAGGCCGGATCAGCAGTACAGACAGCATGCCCACCAGGAGAGCATCAGCCCACTCCAGGTCAAACTGGCTGTGTTGAGAAAGAGGATGGAGGGGGGCTGCTCCCTGGATTCTCTTCTTTCTTCGCCCTCATGGCGCTAGTGGGTGCTGCATCGATGTTCTCTGCTCGTAAGCAGGACTGACTTGTTGACATGATCGATGGTGCGCACGCCGGGACTTGAACCCGGGTAACGAGGTTGGGAACCTCGTATCATAACCGCTAGATCACGTGCGCTTGGAATACCCGATTGCACCTGCGGTCATGAATACTGGGGTACGGGGTTCAGCCATGTTGAAGCACTAGTTAGCACGAGAGCGTGTCATGGAAGTTTCTAGAGAGTTGGTTCGCACAGTGGTATTCGTACTTGGTCCGATGGTTCTTGCATCATACGTTATTGGAATTCGGAGGATGGATGATCCAATGGAATTGTGGGGCGGTATCCCCGAATCCTGGAGGAGACTCAACGTGATGTGCATGTTCATTGCAGCTGCTGGTTTTCTGATTGCCTGGTGGCAACTTCTCTTTGGGTGGGACGTTGGTGTTGTCGAATCTACAGGGTGGCCTTGGAGTGGAGATGTTTCAGAAGGAGGACACGGGCGAATCCTCATCGCTTTCCTATTGATACTGATACCATCAATGCTATGGCTCGAATTGACCCACATACACATACAGAATAACTCATCATTCACCCAGTGGATCGTTATAGCGAACCTCTGGCTTGTAGTATCCGGCAATGTCCTTTTGATTCTCTTTGGGTGGAGCGCATGGAGCGGGGGCGCCAGTGGGACGGACATACTACCTCTGCTTGGAGGCCTTATGCTTGGAATCCAGGTAATAGTGAACGATGGAATTCTCTGGGTATGGAAGTATCCTTGGTGATTTATGGGAAGAATGGTTCCCCGCATTCCGGGCACGGTAGGCCTGGTAGAAACGCGCCCGGCATATATCCGCAATTGAGGCAGATCGAAGAGGATATTTCTTCCATTATATGGCCCCTGCTAACACTTTCTTCATTCATTATTCATCAAGTTGATGGACATTCAAAATGGTCAGCCTTATGCAGTGCCTACTGAGGAGACTAGTGAGGCGCCGTAGATGAGAGGGTACCAACGTCTGCCCCTCGTGAAGGGTTTTGGCAAAACACAGAGGATCGACAATTGGTGGAATCAGCCGGCAATAATGGCCGTTGCACTTGGATTAGCGATGCTCTACACAGGCCTTAGGGTGATTATGCTTGATGGCAGCATCCACTATGAAAATCATCGAGTAACTTCTCCAATATTCTCTCCAGACGTGCTACACATGTTCCACATTACGAATCATCCCGGATGGATGAATTCTGCAATGTTGATTCTATGGATACCATTCGGATTCAGAGGGACTTGTTATTACATGCGGAAGGTGTACCATCGAACTTTCTTCCAGAATCCAACAGCATGCATGGTTGCGAAGCCCGGGATCAATCACGGAGTTGGTTACTCGGGGGAGCGAGGAGTCTTCATCATCAACAATATTCATCGCTACATGCTCTATCTTGCAGTCATTATCCTCTCGTTGAAATATTACGATGTGGTTCGCACAATGAGATTCGATGGTTCTTGGGGATTCTCCGTAGGCACTCTGATTCTCGCATTGGAGTCTTTTCTACTGACTATGTACGTAGTCTCATGTCATGCATTCAGACACCTTTTTGGAGGTTCTCTTGACCAATGGCGAGGTGGTATTTCATCTGTGGCTGGAAGAATATTCAGATTCTCGAGCCATCATAATGCTAGTCACAATCTCTGGTTTTGGACATCTCTTGCAATGGTTTTTCTGGGAGATATATTCGTTCTTTCAGTTGCTGAGGGCCTAATTAGCGATCCTAGTTTCATAATGGGGTGATTGAATGTACGATTACGAATCTCATGAGCATGATGTCGTCGTAATCGGAGCGGGCGGGGCAGGTCTCAGAGCTGCTATTGAGGCTAGTTCCATGGGTGTCAGCGTGGCATTGGTCTGCAAATCAATGTTGGGCAAGGCACACACTGTTATGGCAGAGGGGGGTGCTGCTGCTGCACTTGCTAACAAGGACTCTCGTGATTCATGGAAGACGCACTTCAGAGACACGATGAAGGGTGGAAAATATCTCAATGACTGGAGAATGGCGCGTATCCATGCTCAAGAAGCTCCCGATCGGATAAGAGAGCTTGAGACATGGGGGGCTGTGTTCGATCGAACTCGAGAAGGGCGGGTCAATCAGCGAAATTTTGGTGGTCACACATACCCTAGGCTTGCGCACATCGGAGATGCCACTGGACTCGAAATAATTCGGACTCTTCAAGAAAAGGGAGTGCATATGGGAATGGACGTTTTCATGGAATTTACGGTATGCAGATTATTCACCTCTGACGGACGGATATCAGGATGCTTGGCATATGATAGGCAGAGGGGAAGAGCTCATGTCTTCAAAGCGAAAACCATCGTACTTGCCACAGGAGGAATAACTCGGTGCTGGTCAGTATGCTCTGGCTCTTGGGAATATACTGGGGACGGTCATGCATTGGCATATTGGACTGGTGCAGAAATGGGCGATATGGAATTCGTCCAATTCCATCCGACTGGCATGATATGGCCACCAAGCGTTCGTGGTATACTAGTCACTGAAGGAGTAAGGGGGGAGGGGGGCATGTTAAGAAACTCAGAAGGGGATCGTTTCATGTTCAACTATATCCCTGAGATGTACAGGGACGAGTTCGCAGATACTGAAGAAGAGGCTCTAGCATGGGTTCAAGAAGTGATATCGGATAAACAAGCTACGAATAGGAGGCCTCCAGAGCTTCTGACTCGCGATGTGGTTGCCAAGGCAATTAACAGCGAAAAGGCAGCGGGTCGAGCTAGTGAGCATGGTGGAGCGTATCTGGATATATCATGGCGACCGGCTGATCAGGTTCGCAAGAAATTACCCGGTATGTATCATCAGTTCAAGGAACTTGCAGGAGTGGACATAACAAAGCAGCCGATGGAAGTGGGGCCAACGGCGCATTATGTGATGGGAGGGGTGAGAGTGGATCCTGAATCCCAAGAGTCAACTGTTCCAGGCCTATATGCCGCTGGAGAAACTGCAACGGGATTGCATGGAGCCAACAGATTGGGTGGAAACTCTCTTTCGGATCTTGTGACATTTGGACGGCGGGCGGGCCTATATGCTTCGAAAACGGCATCTGCTATGGAATCGTGGGGGGAGATAGAAGAAGAAGAAATACAAAACGGCATCGAACACATGATGGCTCCATTGAATCGTGAAGGAGGGGAGAATCCCGCTGCTATTGTGCATGATCTTAGGGAGATGATGCAAGAAAAAGTAGGGATAATCAGAACTCGGGAACAGTTGGTAGAGGCGCTAGATGATCTTGAGGCGTTGAGAATACGTTCACAATCTTGTTCACCCGGGGGCGGATTGATTTACAATCCGGGTTGGCATCAAGCTCTCGAGCTGGAGGCCATGATTGATGTCAGCCAAATGTGTGCTCTTGCAGCTCTAGAAAGAGAAGAGAGTCGCGGCGGGCATACGCGCGATGATTTTCCGGTCCCCGACCATGATTCCTGGGGTAAAGTAAACAGCGTAATTACGAAAGATTCTGATGGAAGTATGAAAATTGATCATAGGAGTTATCCGCCGATACCAGATGAGTTGAAGCAATTGCTCGATTCTGATGACCTGGACGGTGATTCCTGATGAAGAAGCAAGTGACTTTTCGGGTATTCAGAAGCCACTCGGGGGAGCGGCCCTATGCTAGCCACCCAAGAACCGAATCATCAGTTGGCAAAATGTCTGACTATGAAGTCGAATATGATGAGGGGATGGTTGTTCTAGATGTCATCCACAGAATACAAGCAGAACAAGCTCCTGATTTAGCGTGTCGTTGGAACTGCAAAGCGGGAAAGTGCGGCTCCTGCTCTGCAGAAGTCAATGGCAAATCTCGCTTAATGTGTATGACCAGAATGTCAGACATCATGGAAGAGACGCCCGAGAATGAACCAGTTACTGTACGTCCAATGCAGGGCTTCCCACTAATTCGTGATCTGGTCACTGATGTTAGTTGGGCTTACGAGATGAATAAGAAGATGGTTCCGGTAAATGGCCCCGATAAACTAGACTGGGAGTTCAATCAAAATGAAGCAGATAGGATTCAGGAGTTCAGACAATGCATAGAGTGCATGTTATGCGTGAATACGTGCCATGTTCTCAGAGAACATGAGAAATTTGACAAATTTGCAGGTCCGAGATTCTTCGTAAGAATGGCAGGACTAGAAATGCATCCACTAGACACTGAAAGCCGTATACCTCAGATTAAAGATGACTTCGGCATAGGTTACTGCAATATCACGAGATGCTGTACTGAAGTATGCCCGGCAGGAATCAACATAACAGATAATGCAATTATACCTCTCAAGGAAAGAGTCGTGACAGAGTATTATGATCCGATTTCAATGATTGCTAGGAAAATTGGAATCAAGCGTTGAATGAATAAAACGTCTTGAATATGGAATAATGACCTCCGAGAGCAGCCGCCCTCGGAGGTGTTGCGTAATTCTAACCTATGATCAAGGCAGGTTTAGGCACTCAAAGGCGCCTGATGCCTGACTTCTTCACATTGGCCTTCTTGATCTTAGCAGGAAGCCATGCAGGGCCAGAAGCTGGCCTGTCCACCATAGACACTGAGCCGGTGAAACAGTGAACCCTGTTGGTTCCCCTCTCTCTCAGCTCGATGCTGGTATGTCCTCGAGTTGCGGCCTTTAGGGCAGCTCCTCGGGGTTGCTTCGAAACGAACACGTGGTCCGAATCGCTTCCGTCTTTGTTTAGCAGTACGAAGTACTTCTTGTCACTCATGGTACAATACCTCCGACTCACAAGCATGCTGTTGCATATATATTCATTTCCCCGATTTCGATTGACTGCGAGGGTGGGAGGGTAAAAATTGACACCTCGGAGGAAGAAAAAACGTCTTTTCGTACTCTTAAAATTCAGCGCATGCGAGGGTCTTTGTGGTCGTTACACCGCTTATGGAGCGTATACTCTCAACTACCATTCTGGCTATATCGCCAACTGAATCTGCCTCAACCTTCACAATCAGATCATGGTCGCCAAATAGAACATTTACCTCCGATACGAAATCCATTTTTGATGCTGCCCTATGGACCTCTATTTCAGATCCAGGTTCAACGTTGATCAGCACAAATCCTGTCGCCATGTGGGGTAATGACAGTATCAAAGTGATGAATGCTTCGTAAAATTGCCACTTTCAGTCGATGGGGATATAGGTCGGAGTCGGTTCGGCCGGCTGTATGGCTGACACCATCATCGTGAGAGAATGCCTGCATGGACAGGTTCGTGTGATGTATGGGGACCTCACAAAAGAGGAGGGGGATGTGCTGGTAACGCCTGCGAATAATCGTCTTGCAGGTAGGGAAGGCGTCGATGAAATGGTCCATCAAGCTGCTGGCCCCGAACTCCGGGAACATACTCATGGAATCGCAGTTGAGCGACGAAAAGAGAATCTGCCGCCTTGTGGCGTTGGCGAGGCAGTAGTGACTCCTACGTTTTCACTTCCACATGGAAGTCTTGTCCATGTGGTTGGACCTGATTGTCGACGTCCGACACAGGACAGCGATCGAAGAGAGCTTCTCAAAGCAGCCTATGCTTCATTGTTCAAGGAAATTAAAGGGATAAAGAATCGAGATACAATTGTTCTTCCACCTCTCAGTATGGACATATTCCAATATCCTCATCGCGAAGGTGCAAGGATGACCATGGAAATTGTTCTTGCGTGGATGGATTCGGGGGATGACCCTGGAGTTAAAAAGATCAAAATCATCACACAAGAGGCGAATTTCATAAAAAATATGAAGACTGTTTACAGAGAATCTGAAGACAGGTTTCCCGGTGTCGATCGTACTAGAGAATATCGACGTGGCCTGATTGACTAGTTGGCTGTTACGCGATTAGAATGAGCCTTTATGGCTTCATGCATAGACATGCGACCGACGGCTACTGCCTTTGCGAGAGATCTTGGGATTGTGAGCCTGCCCTCTGATATTGTACGGGATCTTCTCTGGATCTCTCTTAATTCCCCATCTGTTGGATCGACGACTAATCGCTGAATAACTCGAGTCCCGATTTTTCGTGCTATTCTTGCAGCAGAAGCCGAATGATCGTGCCTTGATCCCCTTGATGTTCTTCTCTCATCGACAAATTCGACAACATGGCCTCTGGCCAAACACACGTTGGCAAGCCTCCTTGCAATAGTTCGAGATCCGTCACCCACGCGAACGAGGTAGGTCTTGGGGGAGATACTTTGAACAATTGACCCTATATGATCGGGTGTTTCATCCACTGACTCAAGTTGAACTGTGCCCAATAATTTGCCGCAAGACATCCATGCGAGACCGGGCCTAGGACCGGAATCCACACCAAAGACAAGATGCTTGACAGATGCTGTTGGGCCCAGTATGGCAGAAGATATCGCTGTCTCTAAATTGTCTACTGTACAAGGCACTCCTCGAGAGTCGGATTGCGACTCGACCTCGGAAGGCGTCCCAAACCATATCGGCATTGAAGCAGGAACCGGGTCTTCTGGAGCAAGTTGTATCGGCCTTATGCCAGATGATCGCAGTGCATCAATCAACCTGTATGCAAGTTGGTAATCCCGAGTGCGGATACCTGCGCATTCCACGACAGCAGTTCTGAAAGAGGCGGTGTTCAAGCCTTGCTGTGGGTAATTAGCCGCGAATACGAAAATAGGCCATTATATCGAATTAATAATCCTGAATGACCGGTGTCGTCATTAGCCCACCCGATACGATTACCGTCATGAGTGGCCCATATGAGCGAGAATTGCGATCTGTCTTGGCCGGCGAGAAAAAGGGCGTAATCGCGATTACGAGATCGTGTAATGAGGTCGAGAGGGCTAGGGCCATGCAAGTATGCGAGAGGCCATTTCTGGTTGTTAGAGCGCCGGGCAGTGGTTCTGAGGGCACTGGAGATTTACTAGTTCTGAGAGGAGATGTTTGCTTTCCAATAGAGGTTAAATCATCCAAAGTTAGTAAAATATACCTTTCAGGTAGAACGATGACACAATACGAAGCATTTCAGGAAACTGGTGAGCGATGTGGTCTTTTACCGCTTTATGCCTTCAGGTTGAAGGGTGTTAGAGGGGATAGTTGGAGGATTTTTTCCGTTCCCGTGGAAGGACTGAGAGGGAAAATGAGAATGATAGCAGATCGCGTGCCAGAACTTCCCCTAACACGAAATGGGGCCCCTCATCTTGACTGGGACAAGGGAATGCCGCTGAACGGGTTCATAGCAATGATTTGTCGTTCAGACGGTTCCAGGCCAGCTTTAGGAATCAATCTGTGAGCTCCTTCTCAATTGCTTCTATGATCTTCTTCGTCTCATCGATTTCAGATTTTGATGTGTCGAGATCTATTCTTTCCAGCCTGGCCGATACAGCATCTCGCTCTTTTTTGATACGGCTCAAAATTCTCTTTGCACGCTTGCCGTCGCCATCCATGATGCTGCTCCAGTGAGCATGGACTTGGGTGTTCCTATCAACACGACATATTGAAGCAGGAGTCCATTCGCAGGAAACCATGGAGAATCAGCCGATAGGGGCGAATCAAATTCTCTTGTTGCTTGGAATAGCCCTGCTTACGTTAAACGGGGTGTTCTCCATTTTGGTAGGATTTATGCTCTCAATGTGGTATATAGGAATCATTCTTCTGGAGTATCGAGGTGTCTTGGATAAATGGAACTCGACCAGAGTGCTCGGGCTGATACTTATGATCAGGACCAGTCGTGGGAAAAGGGCAGCCGAATGGATTGCTCGTCCTAGACGTCTTTGGCGAATATTTGGAGAGGCGTCCATATGGCTCTGCTTCGGTGTGATGATTCTACTAATTCTCGGGATCATAGCGAGTGCTATTGAAACTGCAAGGGCTCCGGCTGAACAGCAAGTTCTCCCTGCCACGGACATACTTTTCATCCCGGGAGTGACGAGTTTCGTACCAATATTCTGGCCCATTCTAGCACTTATCGTGACAGTAGTGATTCACGAATATGGACATGGACTGCAAGCGAGAGCTCATGGGATGCGAATCCGGAGTTTCGGGGTACTTATCGCAGGGATCATTCCAGTAGGGGCGTTTTACGAGCCTGAGCAGGAGGAAATTCGAATCGCGCCTTCGCGAGAAAGGCTCAGGCTATTCGCGGCTGGACCATCTATCAATATCGTTCTGACGTACATTCTAGTCGTCTTATTGGCTGGTGCATCACACGGCTTGGTAGCGACTGAGAAGGGTGTTTATGCAGTGGGTATCGTAGAGGGCTCGGGGGCTGAGGAAGCAGGTCTTCTGCCATATGAGCTAATCATGCAAGTTGATGATATTGCTCTTGAGAATCCTGAAGATCTGACCAACGTACTCAATGCGCGCGTCGCAGGAGACACGATTCTTCTGACTGTCGGGACCAATCCGTTCTATGGGCCGATGGAAACCAGAACGGTGGAAGCAACACTCACGGACAAGAAAGCCTACTATTACGAATTGTGCGGGGGAGATTCTGAATGCAAATCTAACGTTGACGACGCGGGGATAGATGATGGCGAGGGTTTTCTCGGAGTCAGCGGCATAAGATCAGCAGATAGTGCCGCTCGGGTGTATGGGCTTCCATTTGAGGACGGGCTCACCATAGGACAACGCGCAGTTTTGGTGGCCTTGTCGCCCCTGCTATTTGGAGCGGTTCCGATTCAAAACCAGGGACAGACAATGGTGCTGCAAGAAAGAGCGTTCCTGAGTGCCGGGGAAGGTCTGGTTCCATCTATCCTCGGAACTGTTGGCATGTTAGGTCTCTTCGACTTCCTATTCTGGATAATGTGGATTAGTTTCCTACTAGGTGTTGCGAATCTGATACCCCTGATACCTTTTGATGGAGGCCACATGGTTAGAGATGCAGGGCATATAGTGGCAAGGAGGGTTATGCGTGGTTCGAACCCCTTGAAGATTGAACGTCTTGCTGATAGATTGAGTGGTTACAGCAGTCTATTCGTCCTCGCCTTGGTCATGATCCCCATCATCCTGCCCAGATTCTTCTAGATCGTTTCTAAATGAATCTATTATGAGCGGTGCAGCGATTATTCCGCCTATCACTAATGCAAGTTTGATCCAACTAGATGACGGTACTGCAGGCCACGCTCCCGTCGTTAGAAGCTTTATCGATCCAAGCCAGGGAATTTCAGTCGAGGCAATACCGATAACCCACTCGTCCTTAACAGCAAGTACGGGATTACCATCCTCGTCCTTGAGTCCTTGACTCATTATGTACTGGTCCGAGGCGTCTCTATCTGTGGCTCTGAGTTGATCTATCCTGCATCCATTCGATTTCTCATTATCTCCTGTTGTGAGGTAACCCTCATGGCTGGGTATCCATCGGTCGATCCTCAAATTTCCGCCATGGGGATAGCATTCGTATTGAAGGGTGAGGGATATTTCCTCCACGCCTCTTAGGTCTGTGCCGGGTACGTCCCATCCCCCAGATTCATTTTGAGTTGCCTTGAGTATGGCTCTATGAATCACAGGAGTGTCGCTCCCGCCATTCTTCTTGTAGATGATAACGTCGCCGGGCATACCATGACTTTCATACCCCTGATGGGGATTGCCCTCCTGAATTGACTCTGCGAATGTAATGATATGTTCTGCTCTTTCTGGGGCGGTGACCAAGATGAGGTCTCCGGCATCTATTGCCCCTATCTCACCATCCTCTGAATGGATCATTGAATTGCTCTCGACCACTACGAGAGGGGGCCATGATCCGGTGAAGGCCCACAGACCGGACAATATGATGACGACCAATGAGATCGATATCATTGCCTCCCTGATTATGGAAGATGTCATCTTAATCCACATCCTCTTCGATGGACTTGGCGGGGGTTGTCATCCACAATAACATCGTAAGTGCGAGTGCGATTACCGCACTAACAGGATCAATGTGCGGCGGAGGGTGACTTTGTACCGGGTTCCCGATGATCATATCATTAAGTGAACGAGAAGAGGCGTCAAGACCACCGAATAACGATTCAAACGCTATGATCGCGAGGAAAAAGGATGTGATGGAGATTAGCGCTCTGTGTATTTCCACTTTCTCAAGAGCGCTCAGCCGAGGGAGCATAACTGAGATCTTGGAACGTGGATTAGACCACCATGACATTGACTTTGTGCTATTTGTTGGGCGTTCACTCCATCTACGATTCGGTTTAATCTCAAGATCACGGTAAACATCCAGTAATCTAGATCTATATCCTGCTCCAAGAGCCTCCGCCGCATCCTCAGCCTCTTTCCTACGCCTGATTACTTCAGTCCTGGAATCCAATGCACAGATCTCTTCGAACGTGTCTCTCAATGAGAGGTAGGCGAAAAACTCCGGGAGCAGAAAGAAGCATCCTGTTCCACCGATGATGAGGCACATCCAACTGAACGGAACCAATGATGATGTTGCTGGGTCAGTGGCCCCTCCCAGCATCAGGAATAGAAGACCCCAGCCCGTAGCACCCGCAAATAAGATCGATGTGTAGGCTGTAACGGGGTAGTGTATGTCAGGATTGGCCCTCCACCATCTTCGGATCCTCTGCGTCGGCGATAGTCGGGCCACGTCAATGGGCAGAGCGATTGGGATTAGGGCCTTCCGGGGTTTCGAGTCTGACGAAGAGGGCTTTTTTGCCTAGTCTCCAGCGACTGGGCATGGGAGGCAGGGGCATCGGGCTCGAACCTCGAGTGTCAGCCCTACTTCGAGGGCTGGATTGGGATCCGACTCCGATTCAGAGAGAGGGCGAGGGAGTCCTGCTCTCGGGCAAAGATGCTCTGCTAGTGGCTCCCACCGGCAGCGGGAAGACGGAGGCTGCGGTGATACCTCTCGTTTCCAGAACCCTGGAGCATGACTGGGAGCCTCTATCCATACTCTACATAACACCCCTAAGGGCGCTGAACAGAGACATGGATCAGCGACTTGGTCCGTTCCTCGAACCTCTGGGGCTCGACGTTTCATTGAGGCATGGCGATACGAGTAAATCAGAACGCGCCAGACAATCTAAGAATCCACCGCATTTGCTGATCACGACTCCTGAAACTGCTCAAATTATGCTGCTTGGTTCAAGGTTACGCAAACATCTTGCGAAGGTTCGTGCGATAGTTATCGACGAAGTTCACAATTTAGCCGGATCCGAGCGTGGTTCGCAACTTCTCGTTGGGATTGAGAGAATTCGTGCATTGGCAAGAAGGGACGTCCAAATTGTAGGGCTATCAGCGACAATAGGAAACCCGGAGGAAGTAGCAAAATGGTTCTCGAAAGATGCTGTTGTTGTCAGGGGGCCGTCCCCGAGGACTACTGAGGTACGCGTGCATGTTGAGCAATCAACGCCTGAGGATGAGGCGTTGGCTGTACCTTGGAATGTATCTCCGAGGGCGATATCCTCCCTGAGGAGGCTGTCTCGTCTTATCGGAGAGTCGTCTCCGGCTCTTGTCTTCGTAAACTCAAGATCGAATTCGGAGACAGTTGCACAGAGGATGCTCAAGATTGCTCCCGAAGTCGAAATCGGGGTCCATCATGGCAGTCTCGCAGCAGATTCCAGGAAAGAAGTCGAGGGCGCATTGAAAGAAGGACGGATTGATGCCATGATCTGTACATCAAGTCTCGAGCTTGGGATAGACGTTGGTTCGATACGTGCTGTTCATCAGTTACAATCCCCGAGGAGCGTCGACAGCTTACTACAACGAATTGGAAGGTCCGACCACAGGGTTGGAGGGACTGGTAGGGGTGAGGTTCTCGTATGGGAAGATGATGATGTTGCAGAATCAGCAGTCATAGCCAGGAGAGCCCTGGAAGGAGAGATTCCAGATGTAGAATGGCGTACTGACCCAGCGATAGTTGCTGCTAACCAGCTTATGCAGATGGCAATGCAAGAAAGTGTCGTATCAATCGAGGAGGCGCATGCAATACTGACTTCTGCATCGATATTCCAAAAATGGGACCTTCAAGATACTCTTGATACTCTGAGAGTATTGGACAATCGGTGGCTTCTGAAATTATTCAATGATCCTGCAGAGTCAGACATCATTTCCTGGAGCCCGAAGATATGGGAAGCAGTTTCTTCAGGTCTTGAAGATGAATCGATACCGAGCACTAGGCCCTCATCATCCGATACAGAACCCGCAGAGATTGAGAAATGGAAGAAAATCATGATTCCGAGGCTTCCAAAGAAGATTTCCAAGGGCTGGTTCCAACCAGCTGGGAAGCTAATGTCGACAAGGACTCAGCATTACTCGATGATTCCTGATGAGTCGTTATACAGAATACGTGATGTTGTAAGCAGGAGGGTTCTGGGGACGGTGGACGAGTCATTCGTTCTATCTCTTAGCTCCGATGGGAGCGAGGATGGGGGCGGGAGACCCAGAACATTCGTCATGGCTGGCAGAACTTGGCAGATTATCGATGCAGACCCTGAGCAAAATGAGCTTACTGTTGCTCCTATCTCGGAGATTGGCAACGCGCCGGTATGGTCCGGAGAGTTGCCGCCAGTACCAAGAGAAGTTGCTGAAGAGGTGGGTCAGCTCAGAAGGAGCATCGCTGAAATGACCGGTTCTTTAGAAGAGCGGGGTAGCATCATCCCCTTCGATAGATACCCTCTCTCAAATGAGGCTGCTTCGGGTTACATACAGTCTGTAATGGATCATCTTGACTCCACAGGACACATCCCGGACGACCTCAAGCTAACTCTCGAGGTTAGAGAGCACGCGATCGTATTGAATTGCTGTAGAGGTTCCAAGATCAATGAGACTCTGGCGCATTTCATCCAAGCGATGGGGTCGGCACTCGGAGGGTCCACAGGAATGGCTGTGGTTGATCCCTACCGGATATCATTCAAGATACCTAAAGTGGATGCAGGTCATATCGAAGAATGGTTGAGGGGGACCTCTCCGTCTGCTCTTGAAGCGATTCTAAGGATGACTATCCCGAACGGTAGAGCGATTAGGGCCAGATTCGTACAGGTCGCTCGGAGATTTGGGGTATTGAGAAAAGATGTTGACCCCAGAAGGGTGAATATCGAAGGCATGATGAAGCGATATTCAGGCACGCCAGTAGTTGAGGAAACTCTGTCCAAATTGTTCTATGAGAGAATGGACATAGAAGGGACAATGGATCTAATTTCAGATATACAGGATGGTCGTGTTTCTGTTGTTGTTACAGGGCCGGGCCCCCTTGGCCAGTCCCCTCGTTCTGAGCGAGACATGTTACTCCCCGCCTGGAGCGATAAGGATCTGCGCGAACGTCTCGAAACGAGGCTTCTTTCAGAGCGATGTGTCCTGATATGCATCAACTGCTCATCCATCGAGAGGAAACGTGTCGGACGTCTTGAGAATGGGATGGATGATTGTTCGGTGTGTGGTGGCGGAATGAGGTGTTGCGCCCCAGAAAGATTGGAAAGTATGCTGTCTGGATGGGTCTCCAGTCGAGATCCTAAAGATCGCGGCCGGGTTCAGAAAAACGCCGAATTGCTGCGCAATCATGGATTCGAGGCGATCATGTGCCTCATGGCCAGAGGGGTGGGGGAGGAAACTGCCACGCGTATTCTAAGATCGCATGCTGGCAAAACCCGTACTGAACTTTTGAGATCGATTCACAACGCTGAGATCGAATACGCTCGTACCAGACGATACTGGTCTTGACGCAATCGCTATCCGGTTGATATGGGTCGGAGGAGCATGTTGATTGGCCTCACAGGAAGGAATGCGTCTGGCAAGACCACTGTGGTTGAATGGTTCTCTGAACGTGGATTTGTATCTGAATCATGCTCAGATTCGATTAGAACGTGGTTGGCGGAAAGGGGTGTAGAGGCAACCAGGGAGAATCTCATCGAGGGCGGAAGAGAACTTCGTAGGCAAGGTGGCGGAGGCATTCTGGCTGAAATGCTTCTTGAGCGTCTCAACGGGAGAGATGCCGTCATCGATTCAATACGTACTCCGGCTGAGGTGGACGCCCTCCGTAAGAGAGAGGACTTCGTATTGATCGAGGTTGTAGCCGATCCGAGAATACGATGGGCTAGAGCCGCGGCTAGATCGAGACCCGGCGATCCCTCCAGTGAAGCGGAGTTCATGGAGTCGGAAGAAAGAGAGTTGGAAGCCACCGACCATGCCGGTCAAGCCCTCATTGCAACCGCGGCTATGGCTGATTTCAAAATCGAGAATGATGGAGATTTAGGGGCTTTGGGGAGCAGATTGAATCAGATCATGTCCGATATCTCATGATTGAGCGGTTCTGATAGCCACCCCAGACTCTCGCAATAAAGCCATGGAACGCTCGAAATCTTCCTTCCAACGGCCTGGAATCTCAAGACCGGCGGGGATGACGACTTCGGATACGCCAGCTTGAATTAGGCTCCTTGCGCATCGGGTACATGGGGGCCAAGTCACATAGGCAGTACACCCCTTAAGAGCGAGGCCGATCCTTGCTGCATGCATGATCGCATTCTCTTCAGCGTGGCATATCAGCGGATACTTGAGTTCCCTGTCCGATAATCTCTCGTCCGTGTCAGCGATACCACGCGGAAACCCATTGAAGCCAGTCGATCTGATCTCTCTGTCTGGACCGACCACGACGCATCCGACCTTGGTCGAAGGGTCCTTGCTCCAGTTCGCTATATGGGTTGCAAGACTTAGGAAACGTCCGTCCCACTTCTCACTCATACCCCTGCCTCATGCTGTCTTAGTCAAGAGGGTTGCCGAGGAGGGTGCACCAACAAGGCATCGGATAGATCGTGTTTCAGAGGGTTTAGCACGGACAGCACATCCCCGACCAAATGTATGCTGCCCATGACAAGAAGTTCCGCATTTTGATCAGATGCGCGTTGGAAGGCCTCTTCGAATGCTGAAAGGACATCATTCGAAAATGAGTGATTTATCACCGATCCGAAGATGTCTCCAATCTTTTGTGCAGAATGCGGGGGCAGTCTGCCATGCTCAGGTTCTGTGATGACTGCATGAATGATCATTCTTGATGTCTCATCATCTATCAAAGGTGCTAGAATCCCATCTAGATCATCCTTCTGTGTGAATCCGATCATAATCACAGCATCTCGATCCAGGCGAGAGGCCTCGTCACTGATTCCTTCCAAGTTGTGCGCTGCGCTCAGCCTCACAGCGACATTACCGGACATATGCACAGTTCCATCCCTTCCTGGCCATCTGATATCCATTGGATCTTTTTTCCACCCCATGTGATGTCCGATCTTGGAAGCCATGTTGTACCATTTTTCCCAAGGTTTGTCAGTTGAATTGTCCCTATGCAGGAGGAAATCATGACCGGTCAATCGGCGTACTTGTGATTCGATCTCCTCGTTGTCTGGATCGAACATCATGAGTGGAACTCCTGGACGATAGATTCCCGCTTTCTCCCTTGCAACGTCGACGAGTGTGGGGCCGAGAATGTCTAGATGGTCCTCCGAGATGGTTGTGATGGCGCAAAAATCAGCATTAACGCACCGAGTGGCATCGAGTCTGCCCCCCAATCCGGTCTCAATTATAGCCCTGCCAACTCCTGCTCTCATGAAAGAAAGTAGGGCGACTAGGAACGTCTTCTCATAGTACGTTACCTGAATAGAAGGCGTCTCCTCGCTTGCCTTCCTGACAAGAGCTAGGCACTCATCGAACTCTTTCTCATCGATCGGCCTTCCATCGATCCTAGCACGCTCTTCGACGTTCACCAGATGGGGCGAGGTGAACAGTCCGACTAAATTCCCAGAAGCAGCGGCTCTGGCAGCGAGATGTGCGCAGAGAGAGCCCTTGCCATTGGTTCCAGCTACATGGACCGATGGAAACGCGTCTTGGGGATTCGACAAACGTGCAAGCATCTGTCTGACATGAGTTAGCCCGAGCCTCATGCGCCGGCGCCCGGGGACGGGAGCGAGCCATGCTCGAAGGTCTTCGTGAGTCCAGTGCGCCATGCATCGGGGACAAGCCATCTTGATATGAGCCTAGGCGGTGAGAGGGGGTATGTCCGACGGCAATCACAGGCCCATGGCGTGGTCATCGATGCTTGGGATGGCTGGTATGTTCATCTTCACAATAGCCATCGGAATTTTCATTCAACCCGCATGGAATTTCGAAGATGCGAAGGCTTTCGGTGAAGAGGGATCCACTGAAAGTGTGAACATACTTCTCTATTTGATGATGATTTTCTTATTCACTGCGCTTGTAATTTGGCTAGCCAGGAAGGGGCGTCAAGTATTGATCAAAGCATTCGTTCTTTTTGCACTTTGGGTATCGATGATCTATGCGACCTTTCCACTTTTGGTCTTGGGATTCGTGATGATAGGCACTCAGATGCCTGATGTGGTATTTTTCCAATCTCTTGATGCGGCATTTTACCTATCTCTGATCATTAGTCTGATTGCGATAGTCGGGCTCTACAGATATCCTGAGTGGTGGGTTGTGAATGGAGTGGGCATGATTGTTGGTTCAGGGGTGATTGTCATGATGGGGATCAGCTTCGTCCCGGTGCTGGTGTGCATATTCATGATCGCTGCGGCCATTTATGACTACTGGGCGGTGCATCGCTCCAAACACATGCTCGAGCTGGCTGATACGATGATTGACCTCAAACTCCCAGTCGTTCTCGTTGCTCCCAAGGACGCCAGTTACAGCTTCAGAAGCGAGCGGGGGGGCATACGCAGCTCAGAGCCGATTGCAGGAGATTCCTCAGTTCGACTGGAAGAAGGGGTATCGAAGAAAGGGAGGGATGCGCTTTTCATGGGCCTGGGTGACGTGATCTTCCCGGGCATGCTTGTCATCTCAAGCCTAACCTACATGCCTGAGCTTGGAGGTGAAGTGTACAATCCGTATGGCCCGATGTATCTCAGCCAGATATTGGTGGCTTTGGGCACTCTCGTGGGAGGGCTGTTCGGATATGTGGCTCTGATGAGGTTCGTTGCAAAGGGGAATGCTCAGCCGGGATTGCCTCTTCTCAATGGAGGGGCGATTCTAGGGTACATCATCACTGGAATTATTGTTGTCGGCCCTGCTGCTCTTTGGCAGGACATATCGTTCCTGTGAGTGCTGGAAGCCGAATCCCTCAAGTGGCCCATGGATGACCACTGATTGAGGCTGATGCTAGATATACAGATCTTCCGCGATAATCCGGCCAGCATCCGTGCTGACTTTTCGAAGAGGGGGATCGATGACGCTCTGATCGATGAGGTGGTACGTCTAGACGAAACCTGGAGGCAGATTAGATACGAAGTTGACCAGCTTCGGAAGAAGAAGAATTCAGCAGCAAGGGGCATTGCTTCAGCGAAGAAATCCGGCGACGAAGACGAGTTCGGGCGTATCATGGACGAGGTGTCCAATCTCGGAGAGATGATCGAGAATTTGGAGTCGGATGCCAGGAAAATGGTCGAAGAACGCGATGGCATCAGAATGCGTATCCCCAATATCCTGCATCCTGATGTCCCAATCGGAAAAGACGATCAGAAGAACGTGGAGATTAGTAGGCACGGGTTGGAGAGAGTTTTCAGCTTCAAACCTAGAACCCATAACGAGATCATCGAGAAGAACGGATGGGTTGATCTCGCTCGGGGGGCCAAGGTTGCAGGATCTCGCCAGTACTTCCTGATTGGCGACCTGGCCAGGCTCGAGATGGCGCTCCAGCACTATGCGTCTGACTTCCTCATAGAAAGGGCATACACGCTTGTGCAACCGCCGCTCATGATGAATAGGGCTGCATACGAGGGAGTGACTGATCTCTCCGACTTCGAGACGGTCATGTATGGGGTAGAGCCTGATGGGTACCACCTCATAGCCACGAGCGAGCATCCACTCACCGCGATGAGGATGGGTGAGATAATCGAGCCTTCTGAGCTTCCCATACGAATGGTTGGTACCAGCCCCTGTTTCCGGAGAGAGGTCGGGGCGCACGGACTTTCAGACAGAGGGATATGGCGAGTTCATCAATTCACCAAAGTCGAGCAAATTGTCATCTGCAGGCCTGAGGATTCTTGGGCCATGCATGAGGAGTTGCTTTCCAATGCGAAGGATCTCTGGGACAGCCTCGGACTCCACTACAGGGTTGTTGACATCTGCACGGGAGACATGGGGACTGTTGCCTCAAGGAAGTATGATTTGGAAGCATGGTTGCCCGGAGCGGGTGCTTTCAAGGAGGTTGTCTCATGCTCTAACTGCACGGACTACCAGGCGAATAGACTTAGGATGCGCTACCGTACAAGCAAGGGGAATGAGGCGGTGCATACGCTCAATTCCACCGCTGTTGCGACGAGCAGGGCCCTAGTGGCGATAATGGAGCAATATCAGACAGAGAATGGGGGGGTTGCGATTCCGGAGGTACTCCAACCGCTCATGGGTGGTCGAACTCACCTCGAACGAATTTGATATAGCGCTGTTCTTCGTTCTCCTCAAACGGGTGTTGGCCTACATTCACCTGATACGCTATTCCTAACCAAGTTCCATCCGGGGAAGTCACTGTCTCGAAGAAATCGTGCAAGGCGTGTACATCCCCTTGAGACTCCTCGTATGCAGTGATCGTGTGCAGGGGTTCGGGGTCGGCTATGGTGAACGGCCATGTATCGTTGACTTGAGGGGATTGAACTGCACCAGCGTACAGGAACCACTCTTTGCCCTCGACATAACCGTCATCGCCGCCCCACTGATCATAATCCAGGCCATAGAATGCAAGGGTGACGACATCCCCCTCCGTGATTGAGATGAAGGGATACATCGAGATCCCCCGGAATGACTGGACCTCCCACGAATCCGACCAATTGCTCCCATTGTCGTAAGATATGGCGAAGCGCATCTTCCAGGGATCGGTATCCGATCCAGGGCAGTCGGCCCAAGCTACTGCGACTGTCCCCTTCTCGTTGTTGTTGACCACGGGGTATCCCTCTGGACAATTCCCATTTCTCGGGCCGACTTCGACAGGATCCTGCCAGGTTCCATCGCCGGGACCCGGGCCTGTTCCCCTGCCGTAGTCCTCAGATATCCGCACATGTACGTATCCGGAGTCTGTATCTGCATTTTCCTGTGCGACAAAAACATAGGGGCCTGCCCGTTGTGACGAGATTGTTGACCAGCCCCCAGGCATTGAGTAGCACTGGCTGAATGATGCGCCGCCGTCTTCGGAATGGTAGTACCAGTATCTCCCGGAGTCCCCGCTGCACTCCGGGGGGGATGCTCCTGAGTTGCCCAGGTAGTGGATGATTCCATCACCCTGGGCAGCCACCCAGGGCCGATCGTCAGCAGCCATGGTGTTCATTCTCTGACATGGCCCATCCTCGTAACTGGTACCGTTGTCCGAAAACCGATGCCACCAGTTATCCTCCAGAGTGGTGTCGAGATAATAGACGACATCGTATGCATCTACCGATATATCGCCCTCATCGCCCAAGCACTCGGAGGCCCCCCCAGCGTAATTGGCAAGCAGCATATTGCCGGGGGTGGGTGCAAACTGATCGCCATGATCCCATGTAGCTCCGCCATCGCTGCTCGCCCAGAACCAGCTGGCCCAGTAATCCCAGGTTGTGTCTGCCCCATCAGTGCAGGCCCACCATGGGCCCGGATCATCCGGATCGAGGATTATCGGCACAGGGGAGTCCTCGCCGCCCCATCTGAGATCCTTGTGGGCTGTGATGTACATGCTGCCGTCACTGGTGATGGATATCGATGGCTCATATCCAACGCCAAACCCCTCGTAACCGGGGTCTTGACCGTTGTTTGGGTCTATGCACTCCTCATGCCTCGGCATGAATACGGACTCGCCCCATGAAATCTGAATTGAAGGTTCATCGGCATCAGGAGATGATTCAGTGACGTCATTAACTATCCACGAATAGAGGGGCACGGCGAGTAGCAAGATCACGATGAACGCAAGAGCGGTGTCCAAGATGAGGAACTCGACGATGTCCTCGAATTTCCTTCTTTCCTTCACATTGTCATCAAAGGGCGGACTGCCTTGAATATCACCCTCCATCGTGTCAGCACGTGAGGTGTTTCTTCATAGTGCTGAGCATTGATTCCCGGGATTCGCGTCTGTAGAACGATTATTGATTTGTATCGGGCGGTTTCCAAAGATTTGGCCATCGCCTCTTGATGTGCCTGAATATGATTCGACTCAGAATCATCGAGAATAATAGGAATAAGACCGACGTCCACCAAGGAGTCTCGTCATTGGTCGCTAGGAACCATGTGATTCCGAGAATTGCTGCACCATAGAAGGCTCGGAAAATCGAGAAGATCAGAAAACCTCGAAGAAAAGAGTTTGCTAGGATCTTAGAAATGAAGGATTCACCGCCCACGATCAAATCGAAGGGGGCCAGGTGCATGAGAATGGTGGTCTCATCACATTCGATACGGTGATGTGCATGTTCCACATGCAATCGACATGAGTGACGTATCTCCTCCTGCTTCTTCTCCTGCTGTGAGGAAGACGATGCAAGGCAATCGAAGCCGGGATACGAAGCCTGAGCTGGCTGTTCGCCGGATGCTTAGAGGTGCGGGTTTCCCCGGATACAGGATTCATTGGAGGATCGATGACTCAGAAGGGCGATACATATGTCGTCCCGACATCTGTTATCCTGGAAGGAAAATTGCGATATTCGTCCATGGATGCTTCTGGCACCGGTGTCCGAATTGCAAACCCTCTATGCCGAAAACGAATGTCGAATACTGGAGGCCTAAGTTTGAGCGAAATGTGGAGCGAGATAGATCGAAACATGAAAGATTGGTCAATCTTGGATGGGATGTGAGGACCATCTGGGAATGTGAACTGGAAAATGTAGATGCCAAGAGTATGATGAACAAGGATTGAGATTTAATTCGAAGTACTAAACATTCAGTAGGCGCTACTTCGACATTCCTTGCTCATCTGTGGGAGGATTTTCTCAGCCTGGATCGGATGATATGGAGGCGTCTTGAGGTGTGATTGAAATCAGAATCTCGCCCATGTCGACTCTATCGCCTTCCGTGAAGTAGATGGAAGACACCTCTCCCGACTCTGGTGCGGTTATCTGGTGCTCCATCTTCATGGCTTCGAGGATCATCATCGGTTGGCCCTCACGCACTCGGTGTCCAGTTTTCACGAGGACTTCCCTGACTGTGCCTGGCATAGGAGCTGTGAGACCGCCTACACCTATGTCTGATGAGGTCGAGTCTTGACTCCTTTCTCGAACGACGTGAGTATTCCCTTCAAGCGATACCCACCACGCGTCTCCAACCTTTGTGACATCTGCTCGATACATTCTCCCAAGGCTCTCGATGATGACTGATCCGCGTGATTCGTCATATCTGATCGAGAAGTCCTGATTCACTTCGACATCTTCGGCTTGTAATCGGTCGACGAACAGGTTGTTCTTCTCAGAACGTAGTCTCACTGACCATGTTTTGTCATCTCCGTCAATCTTCCAATCCATTCCATCACCTCATGGGAAATTGCGAGACAGAGTTCGGAAAGGGTCTCCGAAGTGACCTGTGTGCTGATCAACAATGGATGGAGCGCTTGTAACTGCTGCTCTATGGAGACCGAGGCGCTCTGCTGCTGATGCTATCACGGACAGCATGCCCTTGACCGGTTCCTCGGGCCGGGCCGGGAGGTCCAAGTCATCGAGGTGGTCAGTCGTAACACCCGGTCCAGAGAAAGTGTCGGAAACCAACATCTCCCTACAAAAAGCGATATTCGAACGAACTCCGTGCAGGATGATTTGGGATAGAGCCTGATCTAGTCTCCTGATTGCCGATGCGCGGTCGGGTGCATGGACTATGACCTTGGCAAGCATCGGATCGAATGCGGTGGTCACTTCGTCCCCCGTCCGTACGCCTGTGTCGACTCTTATGCCCGGCCCATCAGGCATCTCGAAGCGGGCTATGGGGCCTATGGATGGCAAGAATCCGGAAGATGGGTCTTCAGCGTACAGACGCGCCTCCATAGCGTGGCCTGAGATTCCCACTTCGGCCTGTTTTATTGGAAGAGGGAGCCCGGCTGCAACTGAAAATTGCATGTGGACAAGATCTAGGCCTGTGATGAGTTCAGTAACAGGGTGCTCAACCTGAAGCCTCGTATTCATCTCTAGGAAGTAAAATTCGTCCCTGTCCGATAGGAGGAACTCGACAGTTCCTGCGCCCTCGTAATCAACCGCGCGAGCTGCTTGTACCGCCGCCTCTCCCATCAGAGATCTCAGACGAGGGGTTACTGCTGGGGATGGCGCTTCTTCTATCACCTTCTGATGTCTCCTCTGAAGAGAGCAATCTCGCTCATTAAGATGGATTGCGTTTCCATGACGATCTGCGAATATCTGGATCTCGATGTGCCTTGCCCTCCTAAGGAGGCGCTCGACATACACGGTTCCATCACCGAAGGCTGCAGTGGCCTCTCTTGAAGCTGCATCATACTCTGTTCGGAGACGCTTGGGCTCCTCGACCATGCGCATGCCCTTGCCGCCTCCTCCTGCACTTGCCTTGAGGAGGAGCGGGTAGCCCACTTCTGCTGCAGCGGCGGCTAGTTGAGGCAGGGGGTCTTCGTCATCTGAGACTTCGATTGATTTACCGGGGATAACAGGTACCGAGGCATTGACCATCGCCTCTCTTGCCCTTATTTTGTCTCCCATGGTTCGAATAGCATCCGCAGATGGCCCAATCCACACTAATCCTGATTCAGTCACCTTATCGGCGAATTCTGGTCTTTCAGAAAGGAAGCCGTATCCCGGGTGTATCGCATCCGCTCCGGATGCCTTTGCAGCATCCAGTATCGCATCTATCGAAAGGTAAGTGCTAGAGAGGTCCTCTCCTGGCAGCCTGATCTTTTGATCTGCGAAGTCGAGATGCATGGAATTGGAGTCCAGATCATTGTAAACCGCAACACCCCTCAGTCCGCATTCACGGACAGCTCTAAGCACGCGGACTGCTATCTCGCCCCTGTTGGCAACGAGCACGCAGGTGAAGGGGGTGGTCGCCTCCATCATCCACCCCGGCATCTCCATGTTTCCCCCACATCAGATGCATTCATTGAATTGTTGCTAGGTTTGTCATCGATTACAAGACAATCTCGTCGCCTTCCGTGGCTATCGACCAACCCATCAGGTCTTCTGTGACATCGATCTTGCTCAATGCCCTATTGGAATGATTGAGATGTATGAATCGTATATCTGGGTCGTCTTCCTTTCTAGGGCCCAATCTCCTGATTGATTCGAGAATCGGCGGATGAGGAATGGAATTTTGGCGTGGCAGGTCATCAGAACTCCAAAATGTTCCATCCATGAGAACGACATCTGCCTGCATGCTGGAAATCCATTCTCTGATCGAATCGTACCCGACCTGTGCCAGAGTGCTGGTCCAATGGTCGTGATCCGGCAGGTGGAGCAGCGAGCGATTTGGTCCGCGCAATAGGAAGGCATGCGTATCGCTCCACTCGTCTCGATGTGGTACTTTTATGGGCACCAATGAGAGATTATCCGATATCTGGATCTCATGTCCTGAGTTGAATTGTTTCTTGATGAATACCCGTTGATTGAGGAGTGCGTTCCAGAGCGGTGTTTCGTGGATCAAGTGGAACATGGATTCACTGGCGTGGAGTCGGATCCCTCTGGAAGCCATTGCCTCCCTGCCGAATAGCCCAAGTCCGTCAATGTGGCCGAGATGGCCGTGAGTGATCCATACGTCAGATATCATCCGAGCGCTGTCATCTAACATCCTCGTCTGTCTGTCCAGATCACGTGTCACATCGATTAGGTGAAGTTCGTCTCCGTCCCTCACTGCGAGTGATGTTGGAGATAGCTGTCGTCCTTCTTCCGAGAATCGTTTGCAGGTGTCACACAAACATCCTGGGTGGGGGACTCCACCATCTTGGGCTATGCCGAGAATGGTTACGACTATTCTCTCAGACATACTGCTACACCTGATCGAGGGCGATTGCCCGTAATCTAACTCCTCCAATCCGGATCTCTTTTTTCAAGGAACGCTGAGAGTCCTTCCTGCCCCTCAGGAGAGCCTCTCATCTCGCTGGTTAGATCAAGCGTATAATCACGTAGATCTTCATCACTGCCCGTCCATCTATCGAATGTAGAAGTGAGTGCCTTGGCCTTCGAAACCGCGATTGGGGCCGTCGTGAGGATGTCGTCTGCCACTATTCCTGCCGCATTATCAAAATCAGACGTCGAATCTACGATTTCATCGACGAAGCCTATCCTGAGAGCCTCATTGGCGTCTATTCTTGAAGCACGCATGGAAAGACGTCTGAAATTAGCGCTTCCGAGGCGGCGATAGACGTAGGGACCGATGACGGCGGGTAGGATCCCTAGCTTGGCTTCCGATAACGCGATCCTAGTTCTTGGTTCTGCGATCGTGTGGTCCAAGCAAGCTACGAGTCCGGCTCCCCCACCGAGCGCGACACCCTGTATGCAGCCAATTGTGAAGCATGGGTGCGACCACAGACCATGGAAAAGTCTGTCGAGTCTTGCCGAATCCTCGCGGTTCTGTGAGGGGGACTTGGAACCTGCATCCCGCATCATCTGGATGTCAGCCCCTGCACAGAAGTGCTTCCCCTCTCCGCGAATATGGAGTATCCTCAGATTGCCGCCCTCGGGGACCGAGTTCGCGCGTGTCCAATCTAGAAGCTCGCACATCTCCTCAATCAGTCGGATGCTCAGGGCATTGAGCGCATCCGTTCTTTGAAGGGTTATTGTGGCTTGCTGGCCTTTTATTTCAAGCGAACATAGTTCTGTTTCCGGTTCTTGCATCTAATCACATCCTGAAAACGCCATAGCGCTGATCGGGGAAGGGGGAGTTGAGGCTTGCAGAGATGCATAGGCCGAGTATGTCTCGCGTATCTCTCGGATCGATGACTCCGTCATCCCAAAGACGCGCTGTGGAGTAATACGGGCTCCCTTCAGTCTCATACTTCTCCAGAATCGGTGATCTGAATTCATCTCTCTGCTCTTCGCTCATCGGTTCTTCTCCCTGTCTGGACCTCTGGTCTTCCTTCACTGTAGCAAGCACATCAGCAGCCTGAGGGCCCCCCATGACCGATATACGCGCATTAGGCCACATAAACAGGAATCTTGGATCATAGGCACGGCCGCACATCCCGTAATTGCCTGCTCCGTGACTGCCTCCGATGATTATCGTGAATTTTGGGACGGGAACGCAGGAGACGGCGGTTACCAGTTTGGCGCCGTCCTTCGCTATGCCCCCGGCCTCTGCATCCCTACCGACCATGAATCCGGATATGTTCTGGAGGAATATGAGGGGGGTGCCCCTCTGACCGCACAATTCGACGAAGTGCGCACCCTTCAGAGAAGAGTCGGAGAACAAGATCCCGTTGTTTGCGACGATACCGACGGGGTAACCGTGGATATGCGCAAATCCACAGACAAGGGTGGTTCCATATCTTGGCTTGAACTCGTGGAATCTCGAACCATCGACTATTCTCGCGATGACTTCCCTCACATCGAATGGAGTTCGATTGTCTTCGGGAATGATGCCAAGAAGGTCTTCTGCATCATGGGCAGGGGGTTCGACGGGACGGGTGTCTAGACGCTTTTTTGGCTCTATATTGAGATGCTCCACGATATTCCTCACCATGTGGAGGGCCTCGTCCTCATCCTCGGCATAATGGTCAGCGACTCCGGATTCACGGGTGTGTAAGTCGGCTCCGCCCAGATTCTCGGAGCTGACTTCCTCGCCCGTAGCGGCTTTGACGAGTGGCGGTCCAGCGAGAAAAATTGTTCCATTTCCCTTCACGATGATCGATTCGTCGCTCATTGCGGGGATGTACGCTCCTCCAGCGGTGCAAGAGCCGAGTACGGCTGCTATCTGGGGTATTCCTTTGCTTGAGAGAATGGCCTGATTGCGGAAAATTCGACCGAAGTGGTCTCTGTCGGGAAATACTTCGTCCTGCATGGGGAGGAATGCGCCGCCAGAATCGACCAAGTATATGCAGGGAAGGCCATTTGCCTCTGCGATCTCCTGCGCGCGAACGTGTTTCTTCACGGTCATCGGGTAATACGATCCGCCTTTCACAGTGGCATCATTAGCCACAAAAAGGCATTCTCGCTCGTTGACTACGCCTATCCCTGTGATGATGCCCGCCGAATATGCTCGGCCATCGTAGAGGCCGTCTGCGGCGAGGGAAGAGAGTTCGAGGAACGGGGTACCAGGGTCACATATCTCTGCTATTCGTTCTCTGGGCAGGCGCTTGCCCCTCCCCCTGTGGAGCGACACAGCACGTTCACTGCCGCCCTGCATGGCTGCATCGATTCTCTCACGAAGCTCCTGTATGAGGGCGGAATTGCGCTCAGAACGTGATATCCACGCCTCATCGCCGCGATTCACGCGCGTCCGCAGCTTTGTCATGCGACCTTGTGAGGGGGCTTGTGAACTTGAATGCCCCGAAGGATTCACACATCAGACCTCGTCTCGAAAGGCATGGTCGGCGATTCAGACGGTAAGCGGCAGTACACTGAAGACGACATAGGGATATTTGTGACGTTGGTTCGCGAGGATGGCACCTATGTGGAGGCTGAGATTGTGCGTGTTTTCTGTCCAGTGTGTGGCGAGGAGTTCATCGGCACCAAGCGTGATGCAGGTGGTTTCATAGCCGGCCATAGGGCCTATCATGAGCATGAAAATATGAGCGACTTGATTGCTGAGTCGATGGGTGGAGTCTGACAATCTGGCTACTCGTATGCCCATTCTCCCTTTCGCATGACCGGGGTTCTGCTGCCATCTTTCGAGATTCCATCGATGTCGAGCTCTTCTGATCCAATCATCCAATCAACATGGATGTTGGACGTATTTCCGCCTGCTTTGGAGACTGATTCGGGATCATCCCCTATATCTCCTCTGAAGCACTTGGAATAACACTGGCCGAGTGCGATGTGGCATGATGCATTCTCATCGTATAGCGTATTGAAGAAAAGGAGGCCTGAGGCGCTTATTGGAGAGGAATGGGGGACAAGCGCGACTTCGCCGAGCCTTCTTGCGCCGTCATCCGTGTCAAGTAGCTTTAGGAATACTTCTTGCCCCTTTTCCGCTCTTGCTTCGATGATCTTTCCAGCCTCGAACCTCACCTCTATCCCATCGATGAGTGTCCCTCGGTACACCAATGGTTTCGAGGCCCTCGCAGTACCCTCAACCCGATCTGAGTGAGGCGTTGTGAAGACTTCCTCAGTAGGGATATTCGGCGTGCATTCGATCCCGTTCTTGGCGGTGCTCGCCCCGCCCTTCCATGCATGCCCGTCTGCTAGACCTATGGTCAGATCAGTCCCAGGGGCTTTGTAGTGGAGAGAGTGGAAATCTTGCTCGTTCAGCCATTCTTGCCTTTTCGTTAGGATCTCCTGATGTGATTTCCAAGCAGCTATCGGATCCTCGTTATCAATCCTCGATATTGAGAATATGGCCTCAGCCAGAGCGGCGACGGCCTCGTCATCACCCATATCCGGGAAGACTTGCTTGGCCCATGCAAGACCGGGGTAGGACACTATGTTCCAATTGGTGGAGAAATTTGTGATTCGCTCCATAGCAGGTTTTGAAGCCAGAGACATCGACTTTCCGGCCCTCGCAACTCTGGAGGGGTCTTGTCCAGCGAGTAAGAGGGGGTTGGCTGCCGAAATAGCGAGTCTTGCGGTATTGTTGTCGAATGCCTCGGCCATGGCCCTGAACATCCAGTCTGGCGCTCTGTCCAGACTCTCGTCGGATGCGTTCTCATATCGAGCTAGGGCCAGATCGTCATCGGAGAGCATGGTTGTCACAATGCCTGCTCCATTTCTGTACGCCTCGGCTGCCAGCCTTCTGACGAGTGGGAGTGCTTCGACTGGTGCTGTAATGATTAGATCCTGTCCTGGTTGCAAGTTCAGGCCGACTCTTATCGAAACTTCAGCGAGACGGTCCAGCATCTCCGCTTCAAAGGGTAATTCGTCATCTGGGAGTACGTTCATGCTACTAGTTGACAGGATGTTGCGTTTGAATGTTTGAATTGGCCCTAAACGCCCAGAGTGAGCCTGAACACATTCCTGAGAGCGGGTGCCATACCCACGACCATCAGGCACAATGCGATGAGAACCCGGAGATGCTGCTGTCTGTATTCGAATACGGCTTGTGAATAAAACCAACAGATGACACCGGCAATACCGACTTTCAGTAGCGTGAATGTCAGGGAGGTATCCAGAAAGTCAGTAACCATTGAGCTAATTACGTGCTTCTCGGTGTATCCGAAGTAATCTATCCCAATCCAGGTAGCGATACCATCCCCTATCTGGCCACCGACTGGGAGGAATACTGCAGGGCTTGCAAGGACTGCTTTCTTCCTGAGCTCATCGACCTTTTCGCCCAAGGGGGTTTTTAATTCAAGATACTCGCTCTCTGTTACCCCTGGAGGGAGTACCCCTGGAATGTACCCAAGATTGAGTGATTCCTCAGCATCATCCTTGCCAAATGAATACAAAATATAGCAAACAAGGATTGGGACGCCGAATACGACTACTATCGGCCATGCGGTCATCTCAGATGTTTCCCTACCTATGGCGAAGCCGGCGAGCATCCCGAAGAGCACGATTGATCCCCCCACTCCAGTGGAATACACAGTTCGCTGGATATGATCAAAGCGCTCCACATACGAGCCTGCGAGCCAGTAGGGAGCAGTGACTCCGAACATTGCAATGATGAGCATTACCTCTCGATCGTATGCCTCCGAGAGTATCTCGACATTGTCGCTGCTCAGGACGCTCATCCCATATATGGAGGCCTGCGCGGCTATGAGGAATGCAGAAAAATGCCTCGTGGCGGCATTCTTCTCAGCCTCTGTTTCAATTGTACCGTTTGACACCCGGTGGCCAATCAGGCCAGCGAGAACGACCCATGCTGCCGTCTGGAAATGAACTCCTGGGCTTACAAACCACGGAGCGAAGGAGTTACTGAAGAGTCCGGCATCTTCTATGACCTCCCCGAGAGGAGCCCACAAAACCCAGGGGAGAAGCGCGATGAGCATCGCATCAGAGCCATCGATACCAGCAACCCTCAGGAGTCCCGATAATGATACTACAAATAACGCTAGACCGATTCCGTATGAGGCGGTGTTGACGTAGTTGTAACCGCTATCCCCACTTGATTCGTTTAGAATTGAATCAAGGAAATATGTGTACACTGCCTCAGATAGTGGATTCTCTACATCGAGGGTGTGCCCCGCTATACCGATGCCGAATAGTAGCAGTACTACCAGCAAGATGCGTATTGCCCAGCGCTCGTAATCATAGAGGGTCTCGAGGGGGTTCACGGAGATTGCGAATCGTACCGTCTCCTTGAGGGCATCGGCGCGTGAGGTGTTTTTTTCCGTCACTCTTCCGAGTATGTGACGCTCTCATCATCTTCTAAATCCACCATATCATCAATCTGTGATTGGTCCTCAAGATCTACTTGGGCATTTTTGAAACGGCGATTTCGTCGATTTCGAGCGTCTGAGAGGCCGGGTACCAGATCTTCGAAGCCAGACTGATCGTCGGCTTCTGACTCCCTTATCTGATAGCTTCCTAGGCTCCTGTCTTCTATACGTCGTCTCCTACCGTCTTTCTCCAGGCCCCTGATGACGGTGCTGTGTTCGGCGCCATCCAATAGTCCCTCTATCGCCGTACAGGCCATCATGAGTCCTGCCTCGTCTCCGATTACTACAACAGTTGAGCCGTGGATTGCAATCTCCGTACCCGTAAAGCTCTCTATCAGAGTCCTGATTTTACCATCTCTTCCAATCAATCTGCTCCTCATCCTTCGAGTATGGTTTCCTCGACGACCGACCCATTGCCTGATGTCATACATGCGCAAAAAGGTGTCGTCAGAGATCAGTCGGACAGCCCTAGAAGGGGCTAATCCCCTTCCTATGGCCCTGATTATGTCTGGTAGCTTGATTCTGTGAACCGGATCAGCGTCTTCGGGCCATGACGCGGAAACCTCTCCTGTTTCAGAATCGATGTGTAGCTTCACCCCAGCGGAATCTTCGATCATTTTGCGAGTTGCTCCGCCCTTGCCGATGAGGACTGCAATTCGTTCCTTGGGGATCCTCGTAAGTGGCTCCATGACAACTCAAACGATACGCCCTTCTTCAATCCAATCCAGGAAGTGGTTCCAGATTTGGTGCTGGATCTTCAATCACCCTTAACACGGATTCCGCGGTGTCGACGGTCATTCCATTCCGATTGGCCCATTCAACCGTTCTAGTCACGTCTCTGACGAGGAATTCCTTGGAAGATGGATGCTGTTCAACCACTGCCTGACCGACATCAATTATCCAAGGCGTGCCTTCATGCCAAAGAACATTGAATTCGCTGAAGTCGGAATGTACCAGAGTGGCATTTTGCCATAATACTGCGATGTATGTGATTAGCTTCTCAAATACGTCCTCCACATCATCCACACTTACGTCCTTCAAACGCGGAGCGGGTGAGTTCTCATTCCCAACCAGATCCATAACTAGCACATTTCTGAGGTTTGCACGGGGCATCGGTACGGGAATACCATGTTTCCTACAACGGCGGAGATTTCTCAATTCCTTTCTGACCCAGATATTTACGAGTTCTCTATGTCGTCTTTTCAGACCGCTGAAACGCGGATCACCGTCGATATACTTGGAAAGGGATTTGAAAACGGCGTTGGTGGTGTGAAATATCTTTACTGCTGCTGGGCCGTTTGCTGTAGTTGCATGGAAGACATGTGCTTCCTTGCCTCTGGCAATTGGGAAATCCAGCGTTTCTATCTCTCCGCCCTGTATCAATTTATGCAAAGCGAGAAGTGTGCTTTGATCGAATACACTGTCGAAGACCCGTCTATCCGCCCATTCATATTCGCCCGTGCCGAGTACTCCTGATATTCGATCTTCAATGTCTCGAAAGAGTCGTTTGTAACGGGGCTCATCCATCCATTGGTGTTGGGTCGCTGCTCTTTGAAGAGCGTCGAGATGGTTGTCCCACTCCTCATCTGGTTCGCCCGCCATTAGTCCGTCGCTCCGTTAAGACCATCATCAAGGGTTCGCCATATCCAGAATCCTGCTGGGAAGCTGTACAACCCTACTGCAAGAGTCCATGATACCAGGGGTCCCCCCCATGGACCAAGAATTGGGAAGAGCGGTATACACAAAAGAGCATAGATAGAGACCGAAGCAGAACCAAGCATCATTGGTCCTGTTGCCCCAACAGGGACCTCGGCCCCCTGGGATATCCACAATGATACCATTGTGGTAAGGAAGATGGCGGGGAAAACCGATACCATTCCCGATATGAATGGAAGGCCTAGGCCGGCGATCCACACTGAAGCGGCTATTGCAGAACCAGCGGCGAGACCTCGTAAGAAAAGAGTGAATATGCCGACTTTGTTGATTCCTGGGGGCGCAGGCAGATTCGTCTTTACCGCGAAGACGCCGATTATTACAGCAAAGGCTGTGGCGATTAGCCCAATCCTGCTGGGGCCTATATCATCAGATATCATCTCAACCACGAATGTCGATATCCATGCAAATAGGGACCAAATGAAGATTGAAGTTATAGAAACCGCGAATACGAGATTTACACCACTCGTCTTAGTTCCCATCATTCTCGGAAGAATTCTCCATGAGCCTAGGAATGCGACATTGAGAAGCATGCCAATTGGTACCATCGACATTGCATGGCTGAAGGGTTCAATCCCGCTCACACCACCCCATATCCCTATGCTGGCCGGTACAATTGTAGTGGGCAGGGTGATTATCCCGCCTAAAGCGCCGCCACCCCTCTCAATTACCACAGTTGCAAGGATTGCGACCAATCCGGCGAATAGTGCCGGAAGGAGGATGGCAGACAATTCTAGAGAAGACATGCGGCCTCATCCGAAGAAAGAGTCGATGTCATCTTCGTCACGAGTGGCGGGAGACGCTTGATTTTGCTCAACTATTACTTCCTCTTCAACTTCAATCTCTTCTGGAGTTGCCTTCTCATCGATTTTCGATCGGTCTTCTGTTGGCTGCTCATCATACCCCATATCGCCCTCGTCCATCGCAGTTATGTCATCATCCGAATACCCGAATAGATCGACAATCTCTGGAAGAACTCCTTTCCTGGACAGGTAAATTGACTGAGTCTTGGTGTATCTGCTCCTAACGTCGGCTTTAGAGTCCTGAAAATCCCAAGGTTGAACGACGATTAGATCTCCTTCGCGCACCCATTGGCGTCTGCGCATCTTTCCGGGTATCCTCGCCAATCTTGATTCGCCATCTTCGCAGACTGCTGCGACCCTTCTTCCCCCCAATATTTGATCCGCTATTGCGAACATCTCGTTGATTTTCCTATTCGGCAATGGAACTCTGATTTTATCGCTCCCGCCTGATTCGAGACGAGCTAGTAGCTCGGAATCGACTCGTTCTGCGCGACGTGCCATGCTTTTGCGTCGAGGGTTGCCTATGTGAACCTAACACTAGTCATCGAGTCAAAAATGAATGACGTTCGAGTGTTCTGGATATCGCACGTAGTCCAGAAGAAATGGATTGAAGGGATTGTTGAAATGTCTTGAATTGGTGGGCGAGTCGGGGCATCTGGTTGACCGTCTCATCTGATGATCCTAATGCGGATATACACGTGGTTGATCTTGATGGGTCCTATCTGAGCAGGACTGCATGGTTCGTCCTTGGTTTTCTTTCAATGGTTGTAGGGCTCATCGGAATACCTGTCCCGGGACTTCCTACGACGCCTCTGATGATTCTAGCTGCTGCGTGTTTCGCGAAATCGAGTCAGCGATTCTATGATTGGATTATCAACAACAGAATGTTTGGGGAGCATGTCAATAATTACCGGGAAGGTAATGGAATTCCCAAGAGGAGTAAGCCGATTATCTTGGGAACGATGTGGATTTTTGTTCTATTCGCTGTTCTTATTGCAATACCAGATAGTGCGCCTGAGATATCTAGGTATGCGACTCTTTTGTTAGCGGGCATAGGCACCATATTCATTGTAAGAATACCTAGTCTTGAATCATAGGATTCAGAAACGCGTTTCTAACCAAGTTCTCAAGGCCGTCCAACCATCTTGGATTGTCATTCAGACAACTCACTACAGTCATTTCTTTCCCTCCGTTCTCGATAAAATGATTGCGTACCTCGATATCCAGCTCTTCGAGAGTCTCTAGACCGTCCGCAACGAATGCAGGCGATACAATCACGAGATTGTCAACTTTCTTGGCTAGTGTCTCGACCATTGAGAGGGTAGATGGAGTAAGCCATCTGGTCGGTCCCAATTTACTCTGATAACTAATGGACCAATCTGAATCCGTTAAACCGAGTTTCTTGACTACCGCCATCGTAGTCATGTTGCAATGATGAGCGTAACACATTGAGTTAGCACTGCTTTTGATCGAGCAGCAAGAGCCCTTAACCTGGCAATGTAATCCGGTCTTATCTGTTCTTTTGACATGTGAGACAGGCAGTCCATGGTATGAAAATAGTAAATGCGCGCCTTCGCTCATATGAGGTCGGATTGATTCGCTCAACGGATCAATGAAGGACGGATCATCCTCAAAATGAGCGAGTTGGAATATCTCGGGCTGCCACCCCATTTTTTCGAGCTGTCTGAAGGCCTCCTTGAGCGATGATTCTGTAGTTGCCTGTGCATGATGTGGAAACAGGGGGGCTAGGAGCAGTTTTTCTACTCCCTTGGATTTCAATTTCTCCAGAGCGTCTCTGATACTTGGATTTCCATATCTCATCCCTACTTCGCACTCTGCATCGGGCATTCTTGATCTCAATCCGTCAGCCATTCGCTCACTGTACACTCTCAGCGGAGATCCCTCTTTCATCCATATGCTAGAATAACTGGGTGCGATTTTTCTTGGTCTTACTCGAAGGATTATTCCCCGAACGAGGAGATGTCTCAGAGGAGCAGGGATGTCAATCACATCCGGGTCAAGGAGGAACTGCCGGAGGTACTTTCTCACAGATTTAACAGAAGGCTCGTCGGGAGTCCCTATATTCATCAAGAGGATTCCGTTCATTGTCTGTGGTCCCTCCTATCGATAAAATAATCTTGTTTTTAGAGAATATTTCTTCGCGATACCTAGAATGATGCTATCGCTGTTTCAATTAAGGCGAGGAGCCACTGGCTGGCAGGACCCATTCCGAAGAGGACTGTGAAGATCATGGATACGACCACGAGGACCCTGAGGCCAAGTGCCGGCGAAAGGGGCGATTCGCTCCCCGGTTTCTCGAAGAACATCACTAAACCAATCCTCAGATAGTAGAATAGCGAGAGTGCGCTATTCAGAACGATTGCGATAGCAAGTAGGAAGAACGGGTCCACTGACTGCAACCATGGGATGACTCCATCTGCATCCAGGGCTCCTGTTCCGCTGGTTGTGGTGACGAGGCCGTTGATCATAAGGAACTTCGATAGGAAGCCGGAAAGAGGGGGTATTCCTGCTAAGGACAGCATGAAAACGAACATAGAAGTTGCAATAATGGGATCTCTTCGAGCAAGTCCATGCAGATCGGATATCTTATTTCCACCGCCGTCTATCTCAATCAAGGTAAGAACAAGGAAGGCTCCGAGTTTGAAAAGAACCAGAACAGCAAGATGGAACACGATTGCCATCTGAAGCATGTCCTGAGTGTCTGAATCAGCTAATCCTGACCCCAATGCTGCAAGTGCTGCTAGCATATAGCCGGCATGAGCGACGCTGGAATATGCGAGCATTCTCTTTGGGTTCTCTGAGGAGAGTGCTGCTAGATTGCCCCATGTCATCGTAATTACTGCGAGTATGGCAAGTGCGAAACCCCAAGCAATGACGCCGTCATTCGGACCTGCGAAACCGATCAAAACACGCATCATCGCCACGAAGCCCATGGCCTTGGACGCGGTTGCGAGCATTCCTGCGATAGGGGCATTTGTGCCTGAATAGGCATCTGGAGCTGCAAGGTGGAATGGGGCTGCGCTGACCTTGAATCCGAATGCGACGAGCATGAGTCCGACGCCTATTCCGGCCAGCGGCTCGAGCTCTCCCATGGAGGACCAGCTTTCTGCTAAGGTATCGAAGTCCAGACTACCGGACCAGATGTAAAGCAGAGACATGCCATATATTCCAGTGGCAGAGGCGATTGATCCGACAATGAAATACTTGGCACCGGCTTCTCCGCCTACTTCTGTCTCCTTGTGGAAACCGACTAATACGTACGAAGCCATGGATGCTAATTCCAAGCATACGATGAGGAAGAATAGATCGCTAGAAAGGGCCATCAGGCTCATTCCAAGAGCGACCATGAGGAGGAGTATGTATAGGTCGACCTGCCTCCTATTATCCATCAAACTGCTCTCGACGGAATCATCAGGATCGATGAGATCTTCGGGAAGCAGTCGCGTGGAAGGTATCCTGTAAATCGATGCGATTGCGGTTATGGCCAATGCAGCGGTGAATACCATCGTCATAAAACGACTGAATCCGGTAACCTGGATTACTCCGGAGATGCTCATGCCATCAGCAGACTCGATAGCTAAACCTGAGAGCAGACATGCAATTGCAAGGGCGATTGCTGACAATACCCCGGGTGCTCGCGGGTCGGAGGTCAATTCGAATCTTCTACCGCCCCACAGAATGGGGACGCGCATGGATGTCAGGGGAAGCCTTACTCTGGCATCTCCTAGATTCGGGACTATGATCGCTAGGATAATTCCAGCGACCATAACGAGCTCCGGGGCGAGAGCTTGGGATTCGTCCACAGAGAGGATCATGGCATCGCCTCCAAAGCATTCATTGCATGTATGAGATATGTCTCGATGAATTCAGTACTCCAAACTGACATCATGTCCCAGAAGATAAACGGCATGATTCCGAATAGGATTGTCAGTGCACCGAGGATGAACATTCCAACGTTCTCATGCCACGTTACATCCCTTGGATCCTCGCCATGCAGCGTATCGGGAAGGATGCCTTGGTGGGGATCATCGGATTCGAAGATCATCTTTTGCATCGAGGTCAGATAATACAAGGCGGTGAATATCAGGGTGATGGCAGGAAGCAACACCCACCACCCAAAGGTCATCCAGAATGCTATCATGATGGCTACTTCGGCGACAAAGCCCGCGAGAAGTGGTAGGCCAAGGCTTCCCATCCAACCAAGCATCATGTGGCCTGCGAGGAAAGGCGAGTGATGTGCAATACCCCTCATCGAGCCAATCTCTAGAGTGTGATAATGGTGTTTGAAAGAGCCTGCCACAGCGAACAAGAGTGGGCTGATTATCCCATGAGCAAACATCATGAATAGAGCTCCTGCGAAACCTATGGGTTGCATTGTGGCTATTCCTAGGAAAATGAGTCCCATGTGCGAAACGGATGAGTAAGCGACCATTCTCTTGAGATTTGTCTGACCTAGACAGACGACGGCCCCGTAGACGAGGCTGGCCATTCCAAGGAAGACGAGGAGCGGGACGAATGTTAACGTGGATTCGGGGAATATCGCGACTGCGACCCTCAGGAATCCATAAGCGCCCATCTTGAGCATTACTCCGGCCAGGAGCATCGAACCTGCAGTTGGGGCTTGTACGTGCGCATCTGGAAGCCAAGTGTGTACTGGGACGCTCGGCATCTTGGTGGCAAAACCGATCAGGAGTAGCAGCCAAACTAGGTGCCTAAGTCCCTCACTCGCAATCAAACCGCTTACTCTGGCCTGTTCAGTCATCTCAACCAGATTGAAGTGATGGCCCGTTAGACTCCCGGAGAATATGGAATCGGCCGTGTTGAAATACATCACGAGGATTCCAACAAGCATCAGAACGCTTGCCGTAAAAGTGTAGATGAAGAACTTCATCGAGGCGTACTTCCTGTCCTCTCCGCCCCAAATCATGATCAGGAAGAACATGGGTACCAGGGTTAATTCCCAGAAGACGTAGAATACGAATAAGTCCAAGGAGACGAAGACACCGACAAGTGCGCCTTCCATAATGAGCAGGAGTGCGTGGAATCGATGGCCTCGTTCTACATCCCACTGAACAAGCATCGAGATCGGGATCAGCAGTGTGGTCAGCCAGATCATGGGGAATGACAGAGCATCGGCCCCTAGGTGCCACGTCACTCCGATTGATTCGATGAGCCAAACTGGGTCTTCTGTTTCGAGCACGAAGGAACCCATACCAATCGATAGCCAGTCAATCTGGCCGATTGAACCGAGGAATATCAATGTCGTAAGCGCGAATACCGCTGTAGAGAGCCCGATTGCAACGTTCCTAACTGAGCTCTGCATGCGTTGGGATATATGCTGAGGTAGAACATTCGGAAGAATGAGGAGGAGGAGCCCGGAGAGAAGAGGTACGAGCGTAATGATGCTGAGTGGGTCTGTGAAAGTCACTGACTCACCCCCACAATAAGTACGAATATGGATAATGCGCCGACTGCGGCCATAAGGATGTAATCACGTGTATTTCCTGTGGTATATGTTCGAATCCACATAGATCCGCTGACGCTTGTTCTCTCCACAAGCTTCACGATACCGTCGATGACATTCGCGTCGAACCATGCAGAGAAAGCGGACATGGGAGTGATTGTCTTGGAGATGGTCCACTGGTAGATGTCATCAAAGTGAAGGCGATTTTGCAGCGAGTCTGCGAGCCTGCTGTTTGCCATGCCTGACACATCCATGGGCTTGAATGCTGCAGAAAGACCGACTAGCCATGCGACCATCCCATTGGCCGACTCGCCGTCGGCGAGTTTGCCGCCATGGACCTTCATGGCGATGATTGGACCGACTAATGAGGACAATACAATGGTGATGTATCCTACCACCATGAGTGCCTGTTTTTCAGGGAAGAAAGTATGCTTCAGCGCATCGACTACGCCCAGATGGAATCCAGCTTCCTCGCCACTGAGGAACTCGCCTACGTGCATGGATGCCAGAAGCGCGCCGGTTGTTGCAGTCACGATTGAGAGAGTGACCAGGGGCGTCTTGATCCATGGAGTTGACTCGTGGACGTGCGCAGATGCTTCATGTTTGGGCTGGCCGGCGAAGGTCATCATCCACATCCTAGTCATGTAGAAGCCCGTCATGCCGGCGGTCATCACCGCAAGGATCGCAGGACCAAGCAACAATGGCTCGTATTCGAGTGCTCCGAGCCAAGTTTCGGCGATTATAGCCTCCTTTGACCAGAATCCCCCGATAAGAGGTATTCCGATGATGGACATGCTTCCGAGCATCATTGCAATCGAAGTAACTGGCATCTTTGAGGCCAGACCGCCCATGTTGCGCATGTCCTGCGGATCGAACTCCTCATGGTGATCGTCATTATGCCCATGATGGTGTAGGTCGTGATGAGCATGGTGTACTTCGTGTATCACAGAACCGCTAGCCATGAAGAGCATGCCTTTCGCCATTGCGTGATTGAAGAGGTGGAACAAAGCGCCCCCTAAAACGAAGTATCCCGCGTGGTGATGGTCAGCAGCAAGCAGGTATAGAGCGGATCCCAAACCAAGGAATATGTAGGCTAGTTGACTCATAGTTGAGTAGGCAAGTACCTTCTTGATGTCATTCTGTACGAATGCTATGGAAGCGGCCATGAATGCGGTGATACCGCCAATCCATGCGACGATTAGACCGAGTTCTTCCATACCCGGAACGCCATGGTGGTATACGTCGACAAATGGGACCATGCGAGCCACCAGATAGAGACCTGCGTTTACCATCGTAGCCGCGTGGATGAGTGCTGATACAGGGGTTGGTCCCTCCATTGCATCGGGCAACCAGACATGTAGAGGGAACTGGGCAGACTTCCCAACGCAACCAATGAACAGCATTAACAAGGCAGGCTGTAGTTTCGACGCCTCGACTACTGTTCCACCAACACCGGTGGATGGGTCGTCGAAAACAACTGCGAAGTCGAGTGACCCGTAAATGTCGTAAAGCATGAGTAAGCCAACCATGAGGAATACATCTCCGACTCTTGTTGTCATGAATGCCTTCTTTGCAGCGGCGGCCGCACTCTCTTTCCAATAGTAGAATCCAATGAGAAGATATGAGCATAGACCCATAATCTCCCAGAATATGAACAGCCAAAGGAAGCTATCTGCGAGAACCATGCCGAACATGCCCATGCTGAACAAGATGAACTCGGCGAAAAACCGATGATTTCGGTTGGAGTTGATTTCATCTGTTGTCATATATCCTATTGCAAACCAACAAATTAGGAAACAGAGGAATGTTGCTACGAATAGCAACATGATGCTTACCGAATCGAGCCATATCCCAAATGATATGTTGGTGAATCCGGCGTCCACACTCCATTGTGTTCCGTCGTGACTCAGGACATCGAAATTCAGCCAGGTTATTGAGTCGCCATGGACTTTCTTTTCATGGAGGCTCAGAAAATGGACGATCATCCAGAAAGCTGCTATGAGCGATACGGCTAACGATGCAAGTGCGAGTATTCCGCCCTCCTTGAGTTTCCCCACCCATATGTCGTTTCCATTCCAAATCTGCCCCACTAGCAGAACAATCGGGAACATGAGAAAAGGGGCAAGGATTGCAGCGAAACCGAGATCTAGCGGTTCTACCCCCAATACCGCCAGAATTGGGACGATAAGCAATGCTGGCAATAACGGAAGGAGCAAATTCCACTCCTGTTGATGTTTATCGCCCATATTTCTCACCTCAATTCCTCAGCAAAGTAGCCTCATCAAGAGATATTGTCTCTTGGGTACTGTAAAGCGAGAGAAGAATTGCAAGGCCGATGGCAACTTCAGCGGCAGCGATGGCGATGGCCACGGCAGTGTAGACCCACCCCTCCACGCCACCCGTATTTAGGGCGCCAGCGACGAAGTTGAGGTTCGCAGCATTGAGCATAAGTTCGATACACATCAAAACTACAATGCCATTCTTCCTAGAGAATGTTCCAATCAATCCAATGCCAAATAGAATGGCTGCAAGTCCAGCGATCCACGATGGATCAATCATTCCTCTTCACCTCCATTGGCTTCGGACAGTACTGTAGATGATGTTGACCTTACAGCAGCAGGCGGGAGCCCGATCTGAGGGGTTTCAACTTCTTGACCGAGATCCCAAGTCAGGTTAGCCAATCTCTCATCCCTGACAAGATATGAGGCTCCGATCATAGCCATGCTAAGAAGCAGGCCCAAGACCAACGTCATCATGTTCCAGTCATCCAACATGGCGAAAGCAAAAGACGAGGTGGTTGGGGGTTGTGATGACTCTGACCAGCCATCATATGCCATAGTTTCACTCAGCAGCACGAGTACGAGTACCGTTACTCCGACCCTTGCTAGGAATCCCAGCGCCCTCATTCGATGTCGCCCTCCTGTATCTGGCGTCGGGTGAGCATCACCCCGAATTGGACAACCAGCATGACCGATCCAAGATACACCAGTATCTGTACGGCTGCAAGCATCTCAGCCTCGGCGAGTATGAAAACGCCGGCGACGGCTAGGAAAGTCATCATCAGGGAGAGTAGTGAATGGGCTACCCGTCGAGCATAGACGCAACCTATGGCACCTGCAATGGCTATCGCGGCGAATAGGAGGAAGACTACTTCTTCGGGAGTGAGCATTTGATCATGCTCCTGAAGACGCCTGAGCTGCCTTAGCTGCCTTCTTCTCTCGCTTGGTCTTCTCTTTCTTGGCCCTCTTCTCGAGTTCCATATCCACCCTCTCTTTGTGAACAGACGGAAGGACTCGGGTCCTATCTGCATCGAACCAAAGATCTTGTCGAGAGTATCCTGACATCCCATCATACTCATTCGTCATGAAGAATGACTCGAAGGGGCAAGCCTCTGCACAAAGTCCGCAGAACATGCATCTCCCAATATCAATGCGGCCTGATACTATGTCCTGTTCAGCCGGCTTCAGATCCGTGACGGGGATATCCTCGACGCTCCCTCCATTGGACCATTTTATGGTAGCAATGGAGCCTGTGAGATCGATTACCTCTCCAAAATCATACTCCTGGGGTGCTGCAGTATGGTCATTTACGAGATCGAAGTTTTCTGCAGCGCTATTATCGCTTCTTGGGAGAGCAGCATGACCTCCGACCTCGATATCGCTGCCATATCCGTGCCACTCATCTCCCTTTTCTGCTGTATCCAGAACATTGACTCTTGTCTCTGTGGTCATGTGTAAGCAATCATTCGGACATGCACGCACACATGCTTTGCATGCAGTGCATGTTTCCCATATGATGCCAATTCGACCGTTGTACGCTCCGGGAACGAAAAGCCAAGGCTCCAGATCTTCAAGTCGCTCATACGGGTACATAACCGTGACTGGCCTCTCTACGAAGGGCATTACATCAGTTGCTTCACGATCGGCAGCATAGGAGTCAGAATCTGCCCACTTCATCGAAACGTGATCCGAACCGACTCTTCTCTCCGTAAATCCGTCCGTCATACTGACTCTCTTGTTGTGGTAATCATTGTGAAGGAATGGCAGGCGTCCGACGAAGGGTATTGTCCTCAAGGCCGTCTTCAGAGTGATCCACATAGGACGGATCACTAGGTTCCTGAAATTAGGCTGGGCATGTGGATGCCCGCTTCTGAAATCATAATGCTCCATAACTTACTCCCTCCTACCAGGATATGCTTTGTCGAGTGTCTGTGTATGGTATATCCTGTTCGAGCTCTCTAATGCCTCTTTATCTTCATCAATAGCCAACACGACGAATATGGCGAGGCTTCCCAAGGTCATTACTGGGGCGAGCCAAAATGGCCACGCTCCATCCCAGAATGCGACTCTCATAATCATTGCAAGGGCGAGATTGAGGATTGAAAGTGGCAGAAGGTATCTCCAACCAAACTCCAGTATCTGATCTGTTCTGATTCTGTGAAGAGAGGCGCGTACCCAGACGAAGAGTGCGAACATCAGATATGCTTTGATGAGTAAAATGGCGATGCCGGGGGTCATTTTTGCAAGGAATGCAAATAGCCCTCCTACGAAAGGAAGTCCGATGAGCGTGTCTTGGAAGGGAAGTTCCCAACCACCGAGGAAGAATAGTGCAAAGAGGATGCATGCTGCATAAGCACGCATCATCTCGACTGCAAACATCAGACCCCAGCGGATGCCGCCATACTCTGTCCACCATCCCTCGACGAGTTCTGCTTCTGCTTCAGGCATGTCAAACGGTATGCGCTCGACTTCTGCGATCATGGTGACGATGAAAAGCACTGCGCCGAGGGGCAAAAGGAAGATGTTCCATGTATCTGACGACTGAATCTGGAAATCGACGATTTCGATGATATTGAATGAGCCGCTCAAAACAGCAATTCCGAGTACTGTAACGAGTAGTGGGATTTCGTAAGCCGTTAGCTGAGCAGCTGACCGCATCCCGCCAATCAGCGTATATTTGTTGTTTGAAGCCCAACCAGCGAAGAATACGCCCAACGGTGCGACGCCGAATATGGCCATCATAAATACCAATGAAAGTTCTGGGTTTGCCGCCCAGATGTGCGGGCCAAAAGGAATGAATGCATAGACCATGACCGTGGTTGAGATGATTATCACTGGTGCGACTTCGAAAACTAAGCGATCAGCCTTCTCAGGAACAATGTGCGCCTTTGTATTGAACTTCACGAAATCTGCTACAGCAGCCACAAAGCCTGGAAGTAGGAACCAAATTCCATGATACCCCCTATCTCCAACTCTGGTTACCGACTCAGTATGGTGGTCATTTCCAAAATTCTTGTTTAATGCGCGATTGACGGCGCCTATTGGTGCGCCTAGACCAAATGGAAGTGCATTCCACCATTCTCCAGCAGTGACGCCGCCTTCGCCAACCCACAGGCTTCTTGCACTCATTGTGTTTCCAAACCTATCCATCAATCTCCCAATGAATTTTCTCTCGATGTACGGGACAATGATTAGTGTAATCATCATGGTAGCGAAGACCACTGTGCACATCACGGATGTGAATATGAAGATATGAAGCCCTGGTTGAATTGAGGAGAATGTCTCCTGTAAATTGATGGAACCTAGAGGTCCGAGACCGATATCCGAGGAGGGCATGAGGTTGTGAGTCTTATCGAGGGTCCATCCAATGATGGAACCCATCCACCCTCTAATGTTGAGCCAGTCACTACTTGCCATATCTCTGCCTCACCTGTCTGTCTCTCCAATACAGGGATCGAATGATCCCATAATTGCGGGGATGTCTGCAACCTTGTATCCAATCATACACTTCGATGCGTAAGGTATTGTGATAAACATAGGAGAACGTATGGAAACCCGGTAGGGGTTCTTGCCCCGGCCGTCTCCTCCTCCCACGATATGGAACATTGACTCCCCCCTACTATCTTCGAAATGATGGGAGCCGAATGTTCCCTCTGGCGCTCTTGATGGCGCCTTGGCGAGAATAGCAGGGTCGCCTGGTTCATGATGGGTTTCAGAGCCCCCGGGGATTCTATCAAGTGCCTCGAGGACCATATTTGCTGATTCTACCATCTCGGTTACTCGCACTCGATATCGATCATAGCAATCAGCTCCCTTGACCGAGGACCTCTCGACAGCGGGGGCCCAATCCAACTCAGAGTATACCGAATACGGATGAGCCCAGCGAACATCGTAATCGACACCTGCAGCTCGAACGTTTGGCCCGGTTACTCCGTGGTTCACCATCTCTTCGGCTTTCGTATATCCAACACCCTGAGTTCGTACGAGGAAAACTGTACTCTCATCGAAGAGCGACTCATACTCCTGGATTCTCTGTTTGAAGAGGTTTAGCTTTGCTCTGGCGCGCTGTGCGAAGCCATAGGGAAGATCTCGCTTCACCCCCCCGATTCTTGGGAAGTTGTAATGCATCCTTGATCCGCCCAACTCCTGTAAGAGATCCATCATCATCTCACGTTCTCTGAGACACCAAACCATGATCGATAGATTACCGATATCTGGTCCATAAGCACCAAGCCACATGAGATGGCTAGCGATTCTCTGAAGTTCGACTGCGATTAGCCGGATGTATTCCGCTCTCTCGGGAACTTCCACCTCAAGCAGATCTTCAGCAGCATAAATGTAGGCATGGGACCAAGTATTCGCACTCGCATAGCAGAGTCGGTCGCAATATGTGGTGATTTGAGTGAAGTCGCGAGACTCGCATATCTTCTCGACACCGCGATGGATATACCCAAGATCGGGTTCCGTATCAACTACGGTTTCACCGTCTACTTTGACTTTCAAAGTCCAGAGTCCGTGAGTCATGGGGTGTTGAGGGCCCATTGAAATCCACATTTCTGCCATAGATATACACCCTCACTTGACCCGTCCTGAGTCAGGAGACTTACGCAAGAATCCCTGAGCATCGTCATACATTTCCTCGAATCCATGGTATCGAAGTTTGTGTTGTCTCTGGAGGGGATGATAGCCTGGCGGTGTTTCGTGCGGGTTTAGCACTCTTCGCATGCTCTGATGTCCATCAAAATCAATTCCAACAAGATCCCAAGTCTCCTTCTCATTCCAATCAGCTCCAACCCATATGTCTTGAATCGAGGGTACGGAGGGCGTGCGTGTCTCGGGTATCGCTATGTTAACCTGAATTTCTATGGGGACTTCCGTCCCGCTCAACTTCTTTGGTTCTGTTATATTTGGGATAATTGAGGATCCGTCTTCTGTGATGAGTGGGTCCGTTACCCCTGTTCTTAGGAAGTGATAGATAACTTCCCAATTCTTCTCTGAAGAATCAGGCCAATGTATGCCTGTTATCATAGAGCAATAATCAACTGCATGATCGTATTTCATAGTCTCAGCGACCTTTCTCCAAGATGCTGGTTCGCATTGAAGATGGGCAATATTCCGGGTCTGGGTCCCGTTGGTTCTGGAAAGCACTTCTCCAGTGACACCTTCTATGGATGTGAGAGAATTTACGAGTTGCGTAGCGGCTTCGTTCTGGCCCTCAGCACTGACTCTCTTACCCATTTAATCACCTCCTTCAATCATCACCAAGAATAAGGGGAACTTCGATTTCAGAGCGTCCCTCACTTGGGATCGCTCCAATGCGAATTATTTTCTGTCGAAGTTTGGCAAACCCGTCGATAAGTGCTTCAGGCCTTGGAGGGCAGCCTGGGATGTACACGTCAACTGGAATTACTGTATCAACACCCTCGAGAATATTGTAAGATTGGAAGTATGGCCCACCTGAGATAGCACATTCTCCCATGGCTATGCACCACTTGGGTTCAGGCATCTGCTCCCAGAGTCGGACGAGTGGATCGGCGAATTTCTTGCTGACTGGCCCGTTGACCAACAGTACGTCACACTGTCGTGGGCTTGAACGGAAGAAAACGCCGAAACGCTCAGCGTCGAATCGACTTGCTCCAGCAGCGGCCATCTCGAGAGCGCAGCATTTTATTCCAAGATGAAGAGGGAAGAGAGACTTTCTCTGTCCCCAATTGAAAAGTCGTCCTGCTAGGACTCCTATGACGTCCTTGATTCTTGATGCTTTGAGGGCCTCATCAGTTACATGGCCCACGGTATCCACCAGTATCCTGCTGTTGAAAACTGAGAAATTCTGATCTTCATCTGCCATTCATTGCCACCTCAAATGTATATCCTGCCCCTCTTCCGGAAGACATGCCAGACCCCGAGACTCATGAGTAAGACGAAGACGGACATGGTGACTAGAGCGGCAATCACATCCGATTGGGAAAGATTCGAATCGATGACAATGATGCCTCCGAACGCAAGGAACATGAATGCGATATCGAACACCAGGAAGATGATAGCGTACCAGTAATATTGGAAATGGAAGTTTATGTGTGCCTCGCCCAACGGCTCTGCTCCACATTCGTATGTCGATGTAGCTCGGGGGTAAAGTGAGTGATCTCGCTCATATCCCGGCAACAATATTGATCTAACTTTGGACCGATTATTCGGATCTTCTGTGGGTCTGAGGAAGTATGAAGCGATGAACGCACCGACTGGAAATCCGATGCCTACAAGCGTCATTATGCCGAACGCAAGATAGGCCTCCGTAACGGTATCCATCCGCACCACCACAGACCCACGGGGGGTCAACGAACCATCCCACCGGAAAATGCTCCATAAACCCATCCAATCAGATTGGGCTCATCATACCCTACGATCTTCGCCAAGAGCTTCTAGAATACGCTCGCTCTCACGCCTTGAGCGAAGCGCGAGAACGGCCACGGTCGCCACGCCTATTGCTATGAGTCCAATGACGATTATCTGCTCGGCGTCCTCCGAGAGGGCTAGGAAGCCGGCTGGGAGCTCCGTAGCCGTAATCAGATCCAATGGTTGCCCTGCTGCAGGTAGTCCCTTAGGCTGCACCACAATTGTAAATCTGTACTCATCGTCAGATATCAGATCAGCCGGCGGGAGTGTACTCACCTCAATCTCCATCGTCTGACCAGGCTCCAATTCAAAATCATCAGGTACGATATCAACGGACCAACCGCGTAGAGATTCGGTTGGGATGATGACCACATCCTCGACAATATTGCCATGATTGGTTACGAAGAAGGAATATTCGCCCTTATCGGGATACGCTGTTGTCTGCTTAGTTGATTCTTCCATAGTCAGTCTAAGGTCATGAATTGTTCTGATTTCAACTGCTATGTCGATTGAAGATATTTCATTGGGATTCAGGGCGGAGTACGCATTGACCTTCATCAGCCCATTTAGCCCGTTAGCAGAGCCTTGCACCACTTCCATTCGGATATCGACTTGTATCCTATCTCCTGGTTGAACTGGAATTGGGGCAGTTATGGTGTTCCCCTGTATGCTTATCGTCCTAATAACAAGAGCCTCGAGACCGGAGATATCGATTACAAGATCGTCACCAGCGGGATAGTCCCCGGTATTGTCCACGAAGAAGGAGAGTGTGGTTTCACCACCGGGTGGCAGTGTTACGTCAAGTTGTCCGGGTGTCAGGCCGGGATTTACGGGAGATATCTCGAATGTGTAGTTATAATTCGAGACTGTCACTGTCACCGTCTCTTCTGCATCGGCATCTGCTCCGAAAACAGCAGCTCTGGCTAAGATTCTGGCTGAGTCTGCATTCTCCTCGCCTTCAACGTTGACATCGAGGAAGAGGCTTCGAGATTGGCCTGGGCTGAGCTGTACTTGGCTGAGTCCGTTTCCATTCGAATCAGAATAGGATGCGTCCCATTGAGGGGAGTTGCATCCAGTCTGATCCCCGGGGTTACAAACTTGGAGTTTGATTGTATCTTCCACATTCCCTTCATTGGTAACAACGAATGGAAACCTTACAATCTGGTCTGTACGACCATTCTGCGCGGTTGATACGAAGTCTATCGTGACCTCATGTCTTTGATTTACATTCACGTTCAGAGCAACTGTGTCGAGGGTTTCTGAGCCGCCGCCGCCTGTAACCTTGAATACCACTTGAGTTGATCCTGCTAATGCATCGTCTGGAACTGAGATGACTGCGGTTGATGAGCCTTGATTTTGAGAAGTTTGAGCCGCATTGAGGCTGTGGGACGGGGGTGAGAACGAAATGCTCCATCCAGATGGTAGCGGTTCTGTTGCAAGAGTGAACGTATCAGCGCCATTTCCAGTATTCTCGAGGTATATCGTCACCTGCGGCTGACTGCCGGGTTCTACATTCGATACAGACCCGGTATTGATGGAAATATCTCCAGAATGTATCTGTCCGACCTTTATCGTAACTGTAGCTTCACAGCCAACTGATGAGCCTGCCTTTGCCATTATTCTGATATCAACACTTGATCCGGATTCTACAGATGAGTCTGGCGTGATATCAAATCCGAATGTGAAACTATCCCCGTTGTTGTTTGGCTCAGCGAGAAGTTTGCTTGTGGGGGAATCGAAAGAAACCCAACCGGATATGTCTTCGCCGCCCGCGCTTTGTGCTTGGACCGCAGCAGTCCAGGCAGTATTTCCCGTATTTGTGACTTCGATGTTGTTCGGGGAGCTTGTCTGACCGGGTTGCAAATTTGCAAATGACCAATCAAGTTCTTCGACACATGTTCTGATTTGAGGCACTACTCCTGTGAGCGTGAGGTTGTCCTCGGCCCCATTTGTTGGGTCATTGGTGACCGTGGCTCTCAGTATGAAACAGTGCTCGCCGGCATCGGTCTCACTCTCATCATCCAGGGTGATTTGGAAGTCCACGTCTTCATTATCGCCTGAATTCAGATTGACCGTGGCTGGGTCAACCGAAGCGGAAACAGTCTCATCATCAGAATCGCACCCGCTATCGTTCTCGACCGTAAGTTGTATGTTTGCCTGCTGATCTCCATTGTTCTCAACATTGACGATCCAATCGATTGAGTCTCCTTCTAAGTCGTAATCTTTCTTTAGAGTGCCGGTAGTCAATACTACAGAATACAGGCCTCCATCCTCAGCGGTAGTAGTTACAGTTAGTGAATCGGATTGCGGTGGCGGCGTCGGCCCCGTTGCTTGGATTGTCAATGTCGTCTCGCAATCCCCTGATGCTGTGTCATCTACTTGCACCTCGAGATCTACAAGTTCGTCGCTGTTTGAATTGACGCTGCCCGTGGGGGAGTCGACGCTCGAGGTGAAACCATTACACCCGGCCCCCTGTTGGGTCGAGAGTGTGTATGTCATGTCGTCATCTCCGTTGTTCCTTATCGTGATCTCATAAACCGCTGGATCACTTGTCGTTGCAGGCTTCTCTGTATCAGGGGTTGAGAGTTGTGGGTCTACATCCGCGGAGACGGTCGGGGCGATGGCCGCGATGAGCATGAGCGCCGCGACTACGGTGACGGAACGGGGCCTCATAGACACTAATTGCCGGTCCTAACCTCTCTAAGGGCTTCGGCCTTCAGTGCGGTTCAAATCCCAAATTGCGCGTTAACCGGCAAATCCCGGAGTCATCTCTTGGATAAGTCGATTATCGCCTTCGATTGAGGTGCGGACCAACCTGTGGATTGTAATTGCATTGAAACAGACTCCTCAGACTGCCCGGCATCTATCGCGGCCTTTGCCCAATCAATTGCAGCAGCTCTGTCTTCTATCTCATCTTTTGAAAACAAGCTGCGTTTACTCTCAGCTGTTGGCCGAAGTCGCATGGTTGTAAACACGCCAATTGCAACCACAATAACAAGGCCGATGAGTATCAACGGCAGGGACAAGCCTGCCGAAGAGGAAGCGCGAACTTGGAGTGGTATCTCATAGGATGAGCCTTCGATGGTTGAACCGCCCTGAAGATCGATAACAACTGGTCCTCTTGCCGTACCGGGGGTGATCTCAATTTCTATTGATCTGGATTCTCCAGGAGAAAGGGACAGAATCGTATCTTGAGCTATCGTATGGGACCACCCTGACGGTGCATCGACCTGGATCTTGCTGTTTATCGGCGAGTTGCCGAGATTCTCCACATCTAGGGTTATCTGTGCAGTATCTCCTGTGTTAATTATGGGCATATTGCCTTGAAACGACCATTGCATTTTGGATGTCTTCTTGACCAGAAGGGATACTGTATCAATTGCCACCAACCCGCCATCTTCAAGTCTCAGAGTCAGTATGGCTTCTGATCCGCCCTGTTGTGTCTCTGGAATAGTTACAGAGCACCAGACTTTCGAAGATGTGCCTGGCTGTACGGTGCCGATAGGTGAACAGGGGGTAGACCAACCATCTTCCTGTGCAGTTAGTTCAGCAACTGGAGACCATGCCCCCAATCCTTGATTCGCTACGTCCCAAGAAAGATCGAACGGAGTGGTAACTGGAAGAGCGCCCAGGCCGAGCGGACTTGTTGATGTGGAGCCGTCTGCAGACACTATCGATGAGAATGAAACGAGGGGCTGTGCACCCGAAGTTACGTCTATTGTTCGATTCCACAAGAAGGCATTGCCATCCTGAGTTAGGAATCTGACTTTTACGAGTCCGCCGACTGCGCGTCCATTACCTTCGAGGATTAGATCCCATATCGAAGTGGAGGACTTGTCGATTGAGATAGTTTGAGTTGAAGAGGCACTAGACCAGCCCCCTGGAAGGGATATTATCTGGGGCGTGAGCGTGATGTCTCGATTGCCCTCGTTCACAATTTGCACAGGGACCTCGTGTCGTTCGTCTGGTCTAACCTGCTCATCTATGCCATCTGAGTCTGGTGTTAACCTGATTTTATCTGTTGGAGTGACGATTAACGGTATGTCCTCTACCCATGTGTCAGTTGTTGTACGGGCAGAGATGGTTAGCTGGGCGCTCATCTGTGTTCCAGCGGTTACAACGACGGACGGTGGTTTGAGGGTGATATCAATTGAACGAGAATTCCCCTGTGTCAAAGTCCCGGTTGAACCGTGTGTTGAGTCCACAAACGTTCCGAGATTGTCGAGGGTCGCTCTCCACCCGGCAGGTGCCTCCAGGGCTAGGTCGTACGTCTGTGGCCCGTTTCCTTCGTTTGTCAGCTGGAGGGAAGCGCTTGATGGTTCAAATGCGTCAACAGCCAGTGTGCCACCGGGGACCCTGAGTTCCACGGCTGGGAATGAGGATACGGTCAATCTCAAGATGAGTTCGCTGGTAACGTCATTTACCTCGTCTATGCCTGTGATTATTACTCTGTATACACCTGGTTCAGGAGGATTTGGATGTGCTAAAGCGAATGATAGTTGCTTTTCCTCTGAAGCATTCAGGTCGACTTCGGTCTGGGAAAACGAACTGTACCACGGCACAGTGGCCCCATCTGACATCCTAACAACATTTGAAGCGGATATCGAGGCATTGGTGGGGAATAATGCTGTATTGGTGAGGGCTATCTGTAATGTTGTGGAACCGCTTGGAACCGTCATTACCGGATTGGGATTGTCTGTTTCAACCCGAATACCTGGCTCACTGACTTCTATTGGTATCGTGAACAGATTGTTTTGTTCTGATGATTCTTCTACCTGATCGTTGGGATCGATTTCAATGGAAATTTGACGCGTCCCCGAAGCCGCTGGGGTCCACTGCCATTCCAACGGTACCGCTTCACCCGGAGCCATACTTATTGTTCTCACACCTAGGGGCTGTCCTGGAGAAGACGCAGAAATTGAAACGGAAGGAACTGATCCTGCGCCTAGATTCGCAATGGTTGCTCCAATGGTAACCGTCTCTCCCACCTGTGGAATTGGGGTTGAAAGTGTGAAGCTGTCTGCGTCAACTGCAGGATCAGGGGTCAGGTCGTTCACATTAACGCCCCTTAGTGCAATGGAATACGGCTGATACTGTCGTGCTCCTGCGTGATAGACATCACTTACCCGTACAGTCCAGACGCCGAGTCCTGCCGATTCAACCAAGACTGCCTCTACGTTATTTACGGAATCTGCCTGACCGCCGGTCACTGAATGGCCCTGGGAGAAGACATTCCCGAGATATGTGGATGTGCCTCCCGGGGATATCACCTCGAGATCTAGATCGTTACGTAATTGATCCGAAGAAGAGGTAGATCCGGGGTAATCCGACCATGCGAGAACTACCTTTAACGGCTCACCGGCTCGAGTAACTTCGAAGGAATACTCATCGATTTCACCGCTTTTCAGCCTATGGCGGTCATCGACAAATATTCCAACATCGGATTCAGGAATCAAGCTGTTGGATAGATCTATTCTTCCCCACCCCTCAACGTTATTGGGAATGTTGGGCGTACCGACATCTTCTGCACCAAGGATGAGCATGGCTTTGATGAGCGATGCCTGCGGAGCGGGTCTCTGCGCGATTTCCATGAGGTATTCTCTGATCAAGATTGAGGCCCCGGCTGCTGCTGGAGTTGCCATTGATGTGCCACTAGATTCTTCATACCACTGACCGAGATCATTGGATCCGCCTGATTCTTGTGCTTCGCAGGATCGAACGTACATGCCCGGAGCAATCACATCTGGTTTGATTCTGCCATCATCAGTTGGACCTTGGCTGCTGTATGGATACATTGCATCTGGGGACCCTCCATATCTATTCTGATGCGCCCCTACTGCGATTACATTCTTTGCTGTGGCTGGGGGGGAGATGCCGCTGCTGCCTTCGTTGCCGGCTGAGAAGAAGACGGACATTCCTTCGTATGTCCAATATTGATCCCATGTGCTAATCCGATCATCGGCATCCTCTGCTGATGTTGTATATGTGTTGTAACCGGATCCCGAGCCCCAGCTGTTGGTATGGAAACGTGCTCCGTTGTTGTATGCCTGGGAGAGCATGGTATCAATTCCATAACTGTACAAACTGCCAGAGTCATCGTCCTCCATTGCCTGAAAGACGATTTCAGCTTCTGGAGCAACTCCGGCATACTGTCCCGAGCTTCTGTAGCCGGACCCCACAGCCGTACAAGCTACGTGGGTACCATGTCCGGAGCCATCTGCTGTGGAGCTATCGCCAGGGGTTACTGATGTTCTAGAAACAATCCTGGATCCGAAATCACCATGGTCATGGTCTATACCGGAGTCTCCGACAGCAATTCTCTGTCCTGAACCATCGAGTGTGGTTGAGAACCATGACTCTACATCTTCAGATTCAGTGTGATCTCTGACCTCATCGTTTGAGGGTACAAGTTGAGGCATTGGAGCGATCCATGCCACAGCAGGATTTTCAAGTACTGAGGCGATTGATTCGTAGTCGATTGAACCCCATCTACGGCCGTTATCAACAATGCCGCTATCCATGAATCCCATCTGATCGAGAGTGTCAAGATTACCGATTCCAAGAGGCATTGAGTCATCTGACCTACCATCTTCAAGGGTGTTCCACCCGAGTATCTCCACCTCGATAAGATCCTGTGTAGATTCAATTGAGGGGTGTACTAGCAAACCTGTTGGGACTGCGTGAGATGCCGCTACTACGGGCAGAAGGGCTACCTGTTCGAGAGCCTTTTCATCGCCTTGGACTAAGTAACCGGATGGCGGAACGGCCGTTCTTATCTCTAAGCCCGGTATTTCCTCGATTGTAATTCTGGCATCCCACATACCAATCATATCGTCAATTAGAAGCATTACCAGATCTTGCCTTGGTTGGGTGAACTCGGATTGAATAGTCTGAGAGGGTATGAATCCGGCCAGAGTGTATATTCCAATGGGGGTGTCTGCAACCATTGATCGGCCTCTTTCTACGCCGACGAATGTGACTGGCTCAGAGATATCTGAAATCTTCGAAGGTCCGGAAAGATCGACTTGTCTGATTTGATGTTCATCGGAGAGGTTGTATTGATTATCGAAGTCAATCGACCCCCACATCATCGTCGTCAGAAGTGCCGCTATGAGCGCTGCGCCCCTCTTCTTCATATGCATTGAGGGCCTTCTGGCTCTCTATGAGCGTATGGGTAATCGGTTCAGAGTTCAGAAGATTGTGAACTCTCCGACGTTGATGTGATACTCAGAAGTCCATTGACCTACATCGTGGGTCCATCTCTCTGTCTTTCTATCCCCGTCGTACGCGTAGTATTCGAGATCTATCTCAATCGTGTAATTCTCCCATACAGAGGCGCCGTCAATGATGAGTTCCAGATCGTCATGGGCAATCGAAGTATGGGCGCCAAGTTGTTCCCATGAAAAATCGGTTCTTCCAATTTCAATACCGACATCGTCGACCATTCTTATTGACATCTCGATGTCTTCCATCGCCCTAGAACCTCGATTATCTAATTCAACCAATACAATATGGCCTCCCCCAGATTGACGATAAACGACGTCTGCAGTGACTCCATCGTAGGGAATTACCCACAGGGAGCTACCCAGCAGAAGGAGTGTGACGATGAGTATTACTAGACTCGAGAATATCACTCTGGCCGGATGTACGCGCTCAAGGACTTCTTCGATAGACTCCAAGAGTTCATCGGCCAATTCTTCATCAGCATCTGTAGGCTCAAGATGGGAGAATCTTCGAGATTCGTCCACGACTACATCCCTCCTATGATCGTCATTACCGCTGTTGTGATCCCGGATGTTAGAGGTTCGGGGATTACAATATGAGTTGTTGAGCCATCGACGCCCGGGATGCTGTTTATGATCGAAAGATCGGATGCCATGCCATTCACCCCGAAGGTTGTCCCTGTGGGAATGCCATTGGTAAACTGAGCATCAAGTAAAACGCCTCGAAGGTCTATCCTACGATCATCATCGATAATTGCATGGGCACGGGCAGAAGCGACAATTCTCCCCCCCTGTACATCAGAAATCTCGAAGTATCCAAATTGAGAGATTAAATTGTGTACTTCTATAGTTGCACTCTTGATGTCTTGGCATAGAATCTCCATATCCTCCAATACAACTGGAGGAGCAGCTGGAACATCTGATATCCTCATGTAAAGAACTTCAACACCTTCCCCGGAAGACTTCACAGCAAGACCAAAATCTTCCGTAGGTTTTATCGAAAGTCTATCTGCCATCCCCTGGGCTAACATGAGGATGTCGCCCCTCTGGTTAATTGCCTCTCCCTGAGCCTCGATAAACAACGACATGCCGGGAGTACTCGATGCGAAATCGAGTTGTGCAATACCTTGGAAAGCAAGGCTCTTCGTTATGTCAAATGTTCTCCCTGGTTCTGTGGATAACGCAATTGTTCCGGGCACGTCCTTCAGGAACACTGTCGCTGGACGCCATTCCCCGTCGAACCACTGCATCTGTTGAACCATCATTGAGTCAACCGATCTTCCCTGAGAATCCTGATATGGCGTTGGAACGTCCATGTTTATCTTGATGGCTGTTCCAAGACTGGCATCAAGATTGACTCTGCTCGGAACGCCGTTAATGAGGATCTCCGAACGTGCACCTACATTCCGATCTAATAGCTCAGCATGGATGCTAGAGAGGGGGAATGAAGCTGCATATCTGGCAACGGCATCTATCTCGGATATGCTGCCCGTGGTCTCTGTTACATCGAACACCATTTCGAGATCGATGTCTGAGCTAACACCTACTGGGAGACCATGCAGAGTCACGAAGGCATCCATCCCTTGTATGGAATCCGTTGCGATGATCATGGACTCTGCCCCGGGTAGCCATCCCTTCGCATCAACGGCCACCGTCCACTGGGAGCCGTCGTCGATCGCCCTTCTTTCCATCTCAAGATCTACTGAAGGGGGCAGATTGGGTATCCATACCTTCATTGAGAAACCTGAAGACAGGCCTTGAGTGGGTGCATGTATTGCGATTCCATGTACCCAAGGAGGCTCTACTTCCGGCTCTTCACCCTGTTCCGCTTGTACGATAAGATCGAAATTCGAGTCTGATTCTAACTCGATCCCATAGTTGAATGAAGTGTTAGCTCCTTCGGCTCCAGCCGTCAGTTCGGAGGTTGCAGAGGCGAGAAGACGATTGACTGATTGGCCAAGGTCCGTAAATCCGCCCAAAAAGAATGCCAGACCTGAAACGCCTTTACTACGATCCAAGACTGGTATGTCTATTCCAACATCATCGCTTGAGTTCCCGGGGATCTGAAGAGAGACGTCTGAAGGCAGGGGATCTAGCAAAATCGTTGCTGTTAGTGCATTATTCTGGCCTATGACCGGCACGTGGTCTACGACTATCCCGAAAGGTACAGGCTCCGCTGTAGTGATTCTAGCAGTACTCCTGCCCATACTGCCAAGTGCATCCGGATCAGTTGAAGGAGACCATGAAATGCTATTCAACCCGGATATCCGCGTGGAAAGGGAAGAAACCTCATTTTCAGAATCATGTGTGTAGAGAAAGTGATTTCCAGCCATTATTTCAGGTTCTTCGGAATTGGTTATCTGTGCCTCTATTGAAGAGATTTCCCCGTCGGTACTCCATGAGAGGGTATCACCAAAACCAGCATCGAAGGAGTCGGGAATGCCCAGTATTCTTACTGCCTGTCGTTGTGTTCCATTGGAGGCATGATACTGGAACGTCTCTATGTTCTGGCTAGCTGTATATGATGAGGAATCGGAGTCGATTGTAATATCCATCACATTAGGGAGGTCGGAGATACGGAGGCTTTGAACCGAGGCATTTGAGAGATCGTCGCCAAAATAGTCGATGTACAAGAATTTGAGAGCGCCACTGCTTCTTGATTTGATTTGGAAGGTTCGCTCCTCAGTGGTGGAATCGTAAGTTGCATGCACTGCTTCTAAACCTGAAAACGAAATAGATGCTGCAACGGGAACGAGGGGTTCAATGAGTCCATCATTGCCCTGGACAAGCGCCGATTCGCGATCTCTTGAAAGAATCAGATGATCGGAAGACTCCAGCTTCATGTGGTCGTGCGAGCCGATTGCTAACTTCACGGATGGGAGTATGTTTGGCACCCTGGTGGTTCGGAAATCGTTTGTAATCTCAAAATGTAGATTCTGTCCGCCGCCATCCGGAGAGAATTCAACCCCCCCACTTAGAACATCGACCACAGTAGTGGGAAGTGAGTTGATTATCAAGGCCGTTTCCAAGAACACGTCTACCAAATTCACCAGAGCCGCATCCAGAATTCTTGATAAGAAGTCCAGATTCGGGTCATTGCCCAATGAAACGTCATTTCCTTCTTCATTGCCTCCGATATTGAAGTCCCCATACACAATCAATGCAGTTGGTATTGCTCCGGTTTGAATTGATATCCGCTGGTGATCGGTTATTACGCCCCCCCTAGTGAGCCACGAGTCGTATTCAAGAGCGTCTATTTTACTGACTGATCTGAACAGTATCATAGATTTTGGCGGGTCTGCTGGGTTGATTGGGAGATCCTCATTATCTTCATTCGGAGAAGTGTCTCTGGTAAAATTCTTGACTGCTATGATTAACCCAAGTCGATCAGGTTGTGACCCGGGTAACTCTGGACTCGATCTCGAACCTAGCATTGTGAAGACTCGGTCTATCTCTTGAGGTGAAAGCGAGCCGGAGGGCATGCCCCTTAGCCAACCCAATGAATCGGTAGAGTTGCCGTAATCTCCATCTGCATTGTCTTCAGGTACGTTTACTCTATCCTCGTGGAAATGAAGGTGGATGTCTGCTCCTCGATCAGCGTAGTATTCCAATGTACTCAAACTGCGCTCCCCTGCACCACCGACACCTGAAGCGAGAGCTGAATCTGTACGAATCGTTACAGAAACTTCTGTCGGAATGACGAGTTCTTGGCCTTCTGGGTGGATTCCTAGATCGATATATGCAACTTCCCAAATCTCACGTTCACTCTGATCAGGGGGGGAATAATGGATGTAGCCGAAACCAGCCCTAACACCACATGAAATCTCCATCGATGAAAGTGTATTCAGCTCAACGGGGTCATACCTATCAGGACACTGGTCTTCTATTGGGTTATTTATTGAAATTACATATGGTGCGGCTAAGGAAGTTATTGAAATCCCAGAATCCAAATCGCCATTTGGATCGAATATCCCGAAGGTGATTGCAGCAAGAAATTCTGCACTCGCATCTGAGATATCGAGGAAAATCCTCTCTATGCCCACGTCTAATGTGAATTGACGTGGTGGTTGGGTGAATGCTGAATCGATAATCCAAACGTAACTCTCACCTTGGTTTAGTCCGAATGTATCTGAATAAGCAAAGGCCTTGACTAAGGATACCTCCATACTCTGCAGATTCACCCATGCAGGGTCTTCAGGGGTCTCCTCATCGATTACATCCACTTGAAACTGAATAGTTGGTTTGATCCAAAGTCTGTCTCCACTTATGCCCCAGCCGCCATTAAAGTCGAATTCGAGAGTCAGTCCCACCTGAATATCATCATTTCCATCCCCATCCACATCCATTGGATGCAAGAACGGGTCGCCATTGTTGAAAATCAAGGAAAGAAGTGAGTCGCCAAATGTGACGAGTTCAATTGTCTGTTGTACATCGCCACTTTGATCTTCATACTCTATCCAGATAGCATAGTCGGTTATATTGAGTATAGTGGACCATATGTTTCTAACCTCCCCTGGTGGTTCCTCGTTGGGATTGGTTAGAATCTGATATGGACGTGGATGAATCACCTCGGGAGGAGTTGTCTCGATTTCGCTGAGTCCACTCAACAAATTGTCAGTCCCATGGATTGGCGACAGGTCATCACTCTGTCCTATTGAATCCCTAACCATGTCTAGAGCAGCACCGGCTTCGTCCATCGCCCGAGAATCGGATTTAATTGCTCGATCCATCGATAAGACTGCATTCAGATCATCAAGAATTTGGAAGTCGTCAGAGGCAACTCTTTGCTCAGCGCTTGCGAGAATTGTAGGAGATGCTGCTGAAAGAAAGAGGAGTGCTATGACCAGTGCAGACCATGGGGGAGAGGCAGCGGAAATTGGGTGAACGACACGGGCGGCATCCGCAGCCATGCAACAGAGTTCTTGCGAGGCTGATTTAGGATATTCCCCGATGTGACCCCCTGAGGTCACGGTCGGCGGACAACCTCGATGGAGCCACAAGCAGGACAAGGGACCCTAACGCCCGGGGCTCCCGGCGGTATTTTGACCTTGAATGAAGATGAGCAGGAACTGCAAGAAGACTTCAGCTCGATGGATTCGGGATCTTGCGGTGGCTTTTCTTCCGTCGTGTTATCATCTGGCTCTTCTGAAAGAGTCGCAGGGGCCTCCGGTTCGGGCTCCGCTTCTGGTGGCGTGGCCTCCGGTTCGGGCTCCGCTTCTGGTGGCGTGGCCTCCGGTTCGGGCT
>MDTD01090751.1_pt1 | contig 82741 bp, 61 predicted proteins | sample 811221 | NCBI WGS metagenome assembly MDTD01 (sample SAMN05326646, study PRJNA326480) | marine metagenome | isolation source: seawater | place: Pacific Ocean: South West | collected 2011 | reverse complement strand
TCGCGTCCTCGTCCTCCGGCGCGTTCGCGGCGCCGTCCTCCGGCGCGGGCTCGGTCGCGGTCATCGCGTCCTCGTCCACCGTCGCGGTCGCGCGGTCGTCGGTACCGCGTCCGTCGCGCGAGTCGTCGCGTCCCGCGCTCGCGTCGTGTGCCGTCGTCGTCGCGCGCGAGCGATGCGCGCGTGCGAAGCGAGGCGTCGGGGTGTGCGGGACGGATCTCGCGTGAGATTTTGGATTACGCGCGCGGCGACGCGGCGACGCGGGAACGCGTTTCATTTTTCATTGTCGTGTCGGTGATGATTACAAAAGACGGATCGGCGCGCGTTCGGCGACGAATGGTGCGAAGAGTCGCGCGGTGGGGATCACGCGTCCGGGTCGGCGGCGAGTTCGGCGGCGAGTTCGCGTTCGGCGGCGGCGACGGCTTCGTCGGCTTCGCGCCGCGCCTCGCGTTCGAGACGTTCCTCTTCGTCTTCGTCTTCGTCGTCTCGTTCGGCGAGCGGGGACGCGGTGACGTTTTCGGTGCGCTCGTCGTCGGACGAGGACGGGGCCTCGTCGTCGTCGTCGTGTTCGTCGTCGAGAGATTTCCACGCGCCGTCCGTCTCGGTGGAGGATTTCACGAGCGTCTCGTCGACGGTCTCCTCGGCGGCGGTGGTCCACGTCTCGGAGAAGATGCCGGCGCCGTGGAAACTCGACCAGGCGGATTTGCGGTGACCCGCGAGCGCGGTGACCTCCTTGGACGCGGCGGGATCGGCCGATTGAACGATGGGATTGCTCGCCGCGGCGATCTCCGTCTTGGCGCGCTTGGGCGACGCCTCCTCGACGACGACTTCCGGTTCCGCGTCAGTCTCGGTCGCGGGTTCGACGAAAGATTCAGAGATGGCGTCGAACGAAAACGTCGTCTTCGGTCCCTCCACCACCTTGCGCTTCTTCGTCGCCGCGTCGACAAAGTTGGCGCCGAAGATGTCGTTTCCGCTTTGCTGTTTTCTCCAAATAGCCTGCGACTCGCGAAGCTGTCGCTGCGCGGTCGCCACCGCCGCCGGCGCGCGCACTTCCGCAGCCTTACTCGTGAACCGCGCGCCCGCGCCCACCGCGCATCGCTGCGTCGTCGGTCTCGAATCCAGCGTCAGCGGCTGCGCCCCCGCCGCCACCGCCTCCTCCAGACGTTCCACCAACGCATCCTTACTCCCACCTGGATTCACCCCTCTCGCGCGACACGCCTGTCGCAACTCTTGCAGCGTCAGCGTTTTTGCGCTCACGACGTCGTATCTCGCGTCCACGCTCGCCAATTTCCCATTCGCGTTCGTGATGCGCGACCCGACCGCCGCCGCCCCTCGTCCCGGCGCCTCCGCCTTGAACAGATTCGCCCCCTCGTGCTGCGCCGCGCGGTTCTCGTTCCACGTTCGACGCGCCCGACGCTCACACGGGGCGTTTTCATCCCCTCGCATGATGGACTCGACCCCCGTGCTCGGTCCTCGCTTCGCCACGGGGTGATGCGTGGCGACGTTTCGTAATTTCACCGGACGCGGCGCGTGGGACATGAATCCACCGTCGTCGCCGCCCTCGTTGGCGGGCACGTCGGCGAGCGGCGAACGCGGTCGCGCATCGCTCGCGGGCGTCGTCATCGTCCGTCGCGTTCGGCGAGGTCGCGACGCGTCGACGAGTGACGCGTCGTTCGCGCGCGATCACGCGAGAGAAGAGGAAGCCGAAGAGACAAATGGTTCCCCTCTGCGCGAGAAGAGACGTCCGACGGGGGTACGACCGTTCGCTGGCGGCGCGAGGCGTGCGGTGGGCGCGCGGGTGCGTTACATGAATCTATCGTCGTCGTCGTCGTCGTCGTTTCGTTCGCTTCGGCCGGAGAGGGTGCGCTAGATGTCGGCGCCGGCGGACGCGGCGGGCGCGGCGGGCGCGTAGGGGCGCGTCACGCCGAGACGCGCGAGAAATTTCTTGGCGTTCTTGTACGGACGGAAACGACGTCTCTTGCGCGGTTTGAGCTTTCTCTTCGCGCCGACGTTTCGTGCGGACATGATCTCGACGGCGTCTTCGTCGTGGGAGACGTTGTGGCCGCTTCTAGTACGAGAGGCGCGCGCGGCGGAGGCGTCTTCTCGGCGGTCTTCTCGGCGGTGGTCGGTGGATTTTCGTTTGGATTTTCGTAAACGCTCGATGGCGCGCTCCACGGCGGAGTTTTGGTCGATCTCGCTCTGGACGAATTTGCCTCGGAAACCCACGAGAGACTTGAGGACGCTCCACACGATGTGGTTTTTGAGCACCGACGATAAATCTCGCCACGGACCCGAAAACTGATCGATGCTAAACGCGTCGACGCCGAGTTGAATGTCTCTAAAAGAACGCTTCTGGCCTTGGTAAGTCACCTTCATGTGCAAAGGATGAATATGGAACACGCGCAACAGAACCTTTTTGACGTCGCTACCCGCATTGTTTGGCGGTGACGTAATGTCTAGCTCGCTGCTCGAGCTGTCGGGATCCGAATCAAACGCGTCGTAGTGGTCGGCGTCGTTACCCCAATGCCATTTTCGACCGTGTTGATTCGTGGTCGACGATCTCGGCGACACCGAGACGCCCGAAGATGAGAGATTCCGCGAACGCGAGCTCATCGGGTCGACTCTGTCGATACTTTTGAGTTTTCTCTGCGAGTTTCCTCCCGCGTACGATCTTGTGAAAATCTCGTGCTCGAGAGACGAATCGTTGGACGGTGGAAACAAGTAATTGTTGATCTTCTTGTACTGCGATCGCATAATGTGCACTTCGAACGGCTGGACGCTCATCTCCATGTGATCGTACACGGGTTTTTCTGGAGGCGATCCAGCGCGTATCGAAAAGAAATCAATCAGGGGAGCGCCGTCGTAAGAAATCACCTCTCCGTTGGGCATCCACCGAGTGAAAATACGCCCCACTTGGTCACTTTCACGCGAAATGAGACCCAAACCGTGTAACCTGAATCGCATGATGCCCGCAGAGTTGGCTTGGCGCTCGCGAGACAGCGATAACCGCGACAGCTTCGCCGTCACAAAAGGATGACCGCCCGAGAACATGGTCCACGCCGCGTACTCAATTTCGAGGCGCATGCGCAATGCCGCTCGCCGACGATACAAGCGAATAAAATCTTCCGCTTTCTTGATGGCGGTGAGAAGATACAATTCCGCTTTTTGAGCGATCGCCCAATGATTGTCGATGTCGCGAACGATCTTCTTCCTCGCGTTCAGATCTAATCCCGTCGAGCGTCTGTAACTCGACTCCAAGCTCTCCGCTCTCCATCGAGAAACGATGACTCTCCTCATCGGCTTGGCGATCAGCGCCGCCGAGGCGAGCGACAGCGATGATATGAGCGTCCTATCTGTGTTCATCAAGATTTTAGAGGCTTGGTAACTCGGTCTTGATCTCTTCAAATTCGGCGGCGTCAAGAAGAGACTCTCCATGACGTCCATCAACACGGCGTATTGACTCGAGTTCATCTCCGCCTCGATTTCAGGTGAACGCACGGAAAATTCGCTCAGAGCCTCTGACTTGACCTCCTTCGATTTCTGTTCATCCAGTGTCGCATCGTCGGCCGTCGGTTCAGCGTAGGCGTACAATTGCTCATCCGTCACGGCGTCTGTCGTCGCCGTCACCACGCTGCTGTGTTCAAACACCATGGCGCCCGGCTTGAAAATTCGTCTCAACAGCGATCCCGTCTGTTTTCGAGCATCGTCCGAGAAAACATCCTCGCGAACCAACAGCGTTTCGGAGCCCGAGGACGTTCGTTCCTTGAGCCATTGAACGCCGGCGTTCAAATCGACGTTGGTCGGCGCCACGTACGCTTGCACTTGCTGCAGAGAAACCGTGACGAGTCGACGATTCTGAGAAACACCGTCGTCTATCCTGCGTCCGACGACGAGGCCTCCCTCCGCGGCGAGTAACATGCGCCCAGCGCCGTCGTTACCCTTGAAATTGATCTGGGGAGTGGTGATCTGAATCACGAAGAGCACTTTCGTATCCGGCGCTCGCTTTGGCGATTCTCTCTCCGCGACGAACTCCTCTCTGTCCAACGTCGTGAACGTCGGTGTCGAACCCGACACCTTGTCTTGTAGCGTTTCCTCATCAAAGTTTGAAAGTTTCTCGGCGGATTTGATGATTCGGTCGAGCTCCGACCACGTCGGTTCTCTTCGTTTACTCTGCGACGCCACCCACAAACCTTTGATCCAACCCAAAATCGAATTCCTATTTTCAGCCTCGTACAATATACGAGGAGAGTCGACTTCGATCTGAATACCTTCGTCGGCGACGGACTTTTCGCGCCTCTGCGTGATCTCCATGCGCTTTGCGTCGAACACCAAGGTCGGTTCGGTGGATTCCGGACGCGACGCCGAAGACGAATACTCTCCCATCATGTCAACAGGACTCGTCGCCGAGTTTTGGCCTAACATTTCTTTGATGACGTCATCGAGCTCTGCCACATTGACTCTGTTGTTGACCGAAGATGTGCGGTGAAATCGACCCGGGCTCGAAAACGTGCGTACCAAGAGCGAGTCGCGGTCCGGTACGTGGAACTGCGACGAATCGGTGTGCAACGTAAACTCAACTCGTTCATTTCTCGCCTTTTTCGCGACAGCCTTGACCGCGTTGAGGGCGAAACACGCCCCGTGCGCATCGTCAGTTCCATCGCTAGACGCGTTGACCACGTGTATGCTCTTTGACTCTAACACGGTGTCCACGCTTTCGAAGAGTTCAGGAAGACTGATCGAATCCGGATGCCTCACTCGGCGAGGTTTCCCCCACGGTCGTAAATTCCAAATTCCTCGCAGAGCTTTCATAGGATTAGCCATTCCATCTTTCCACGTTTTCACGAATTCAACGTCGTCTGGCGTCAACGCAAACGTCGGTGCTGAGTATTCCGCGCTCTCCGTGGCATGGTCGGCATTCTTCATCCCTCGGATGTGCTCAAAGAAATCACCTATCTCTCCGTCCTCCTCGTACTGTTTCTTCACAAAGTCCTCCTTTGATGAAAACGTGACGCCCAGGTTCACGGTGCACCCGGTCGAACGCGTGAGATCGCGCGCGAAGAGCTCTTCACCCGTCTGCGAATCGTGTCTGTAGTGCGTGCAGTGACCGTCGCCGCCGTCGCGCAAAGACTTGAACTCGTAGTCGGCTAAAACTTCCATCACTGGAAGAATAACAATTTCGTTTTTCATCATCGATGATTCGCGAGTTTTCTCGACTATCGATTCCAGCGAACGCAATTCGTCGTCCTGTATTCGAGAGACGGTGAAATCGGCGCATCGCACCTCGACGCGCCGCGGTTTCATGTGAACGTTCCACATGTCGGCGGCGAGCTCGAGTTCGCTCTTGAACACCTCTCCACCGTGCGCGCCGATGTGTTCGATGCGTCCACGCCCGTCCATCTTCATTCGACTGTGCATCATCGTAATGTCCATCACGCCACGCCACTGACTCCGGAGCATGTCCCACCAAGGCATCGACGGAGGTTGTGGATCGGCACCATCGTACTCCTTCACCTCGGGTCGACCACCGCCACCACCCGGAAGCGACTCCGGCAGGCGTGGTAACACAAATCTCGTTGTGAGCTCTCTCGACATGTTATACATGTAAGGTTCGAGACACGGGGACACGAACATCTCAGCCTCGGCAAAATTCATTCTAGCGTCCGTGTACCACATCGACGTCGGACGAGACGGCGTCAGCGGTCCGTTCGTCATCGCCCAGTGTCGTCTTCCACACGCCATTTGAACTTGGTTAGTCAATATACGCGGTGCGTACTGTCGACCCTGCACGAAGTTTCCGGATATGACCCACTCGTCGCACGTGAAGAATGGACGTTCGGTCGCGTCGCCCAACTCGACGCGCATGGATGTCGTCGTCGTGTGCATGCTGAAGATGTTTTGCAACTGCAATGCAACGGAATCACTGTACGGCGCGTCAACGCGACGCACAAGATTCGCCGCTCGCGCCACGAGTTCGTCACCATCGCCTTTGCCCCCACTCCACGCTGCGACGGAGCGCACGCCTTCGACGCTGATGTGCACCGCTGGACCTCCGCCCGAAGCCAAAAACTCTCTCTGGCTAAGGTACAACTTCGTGACGGCGGTGAGCGTGTCGTCGATGACGGAATCAAAACGAACCGCTGCCATGGCGGGACTCAGCACGGTCTGACTCGCGCGTAAGAGACGCTCTAAACGGTTTGAGTCTTCCACTGTTATGTCGACGCTGTCAACGTTGAGTTGGATCTCCGTCACGGGCGTCGAACACGCCGAAGACGCGTCCGCGTCTGGTTCATCTCGACCCATGGAGATGCGCTCCTTTTTAGCCTTCTTTCCCGTCTTGTCGTTGAGAATATCTCTGAACACCTGTTCGCCCACGATCATGGAGATGAATGCGTCGCCGAGATCTAATCCCGCCGGAAGCGTCAACTTGGCGTCAGCCACGCCGACGACAAATTTCCTACGCGCGAGGACGTCTTCCGCGGTTTCTCGCACGATGGCGGCGACATGTGGTATCGTTCGTCCGTCCTCTCCCGGTGCGACAGACACGCGACCGAGCTCCGTGATCGTGTGTCCATTCACGCCGAACGCCGCGTCTCGCAGTTCGCATGTTCCACGCAGAGGTCGCGCGTCCATCGTCCTCACGGAAACTTTCGCGCACGCGCCCGGGGCGATGAAAATAGACCCACGAACGTTCCGCGCGTCCATCTCCAGGTCCGTCTTAGATCTTCCGCTCGTCGTTGGTGTCTCGCCCGAATCCGACACCGCGTCGTCCGTCCTCGCCGGCCTCTTCGTGAGCGCCGCCATTTCGAGCGCGATGAACGCCGCGTCCGGCTCGGCGTCAAACTGGACATCCTCGATCGAGACGCGCGCGCGCGCCTCGTCAGACTTTGTGAGTTCACAGACGACGCTTCCGAAGAGCGCGATGCGCGCGCTCTCGCTCGCCGAGTTCTCGTAATCCACTCTTCCGACTGTCGCGCGTCGGTCCGCGTCGATGCTTCGCACGGCGTCGTGCATGGAGACGGACGCGTCCTCCGCGGAGACAATCGTCGTCTCCGGCGACGGTTTGGACACAATCGCGCGCGCGACGCGCAGTTCCAACGCACACTCCACGGGTTCCGTTCCTCGCGGGTTCTCTGGGATGTCACCCGATAACGAGACCGGCGTCATCGCGCACCGAGCGCGCAGGGAGCTATCGCGCGCGGTGACGCTCGGACTCGGACGCGTCGGCGTCTTCTTCTTCGTCTCGTCGCCGTTCGATCCGCCTTTCGCCGCCGCCATGGTCGCTTTCACGCCGTTCGCCGCCTCCTCGAGCGCGGCCGCGATCGAGTTCGCGGTGTGCATGTCCACGTCGACGGTGGTCCCGAAGACGTCGACCGAATCGCCGTCGACGTCTGATCTAATGAATTCCACCGACGGCACGTACAGAATGGGATCGTGGTTCGGGACCATAACGCGCACGTCGGAGACGACGCACGCGCCTCGTTTTTCGGCCAAGCCGGAATTCGCGTCGTCTCGTTCGTCGGAGACGCCGTATCGACCTCGAACGCGTTCGGCGACGACGCGCGCAATCGTCTCTCGCGCGCCGTCGAGCGCGCGCACGGAGATTGTTTCATCGCACGTCAACGTCGCCTCCGTGAAATCCCACGGCGTGGAACTCGCACCGCCGCTATCGGATGGTGTTCGTGCGTCGCTCGAATCGTTCTTTTTTCGCGAGACTTGACTCTTGAGCGCTCGAACCAACGCCACCGAATCGCGGTGGTGCGTGAATTCGCACGACGACACACCGAACGCCGCCGTCGCGGGTACCTTGCCGCCGTTCTCGGGCATCGTCTTCGCGAGCGCCAAGCGCACCGACGCGGTCGCTCCGGTCATCTCGAACAGTCGAACGTCCTTATCGTGCGCGACGTGGATGTCGCGCACCGATAACGTCATCTCGGACCACGCGTTTTTCGCAAAGGACGTCGACGCGAAGGGAGATTTCGACGACGCTTCTTTTTTACGAAAGATGCGTTGTTTTCCTCCGGACGGACTGCACCGCTCCAAGGAGGCTTGAAAATCTCTCACTGAACACGTCATCGGCGCGACGTCGTCTCGTTTCTCCATCACGATGCGCTTAAACTCTACTTTGCACTTTCTCGGCGCCTTGAGTAAACCTTCAATCGCCTTGAGCGCGCGCGCCTCGGCGTCGTCGACGGCGACGTCTGTTCGTTTCTGTGTGCCTGTCGCATCCTCTCGGCGCTCGACACCGACGTCGCGCTTCACGATCGATAACGTGGCGCCGCTGAATCCCGCGTGCGCGTGCGCGATCGCGCGCGTTGCCGCGTCAAACTCGGCGACCAAGTGCACGTTGGCGTCCGTCACGCTCCAACCACCCTTCCCGCGAACGAAACGCAACGTGAGGAGCGCCTTGAGCGACGAACCGGTGGACCCGGACGCTTCGAACGTGACTTTATCGCAGAACAAAATCTCTGATTTCTCCGCACCCTCCTCGCGCACGGTGATGGACGTCACCGTGACGTCGACGAAGGACGCGAGGCCCTTCATCAACCGCCACTTGCCTCGCGTGATTCCCGCCTTCGCCTTGTCCGCCTTTCCGTTCGCCCGGTCCCCGTTCGCGCGAGACTCGGCCACCGCACCGCCGTTCGCGCGGTTTTTCGCGCGCGCCTTGGTGATCTCCACGCCGGACACGACGAACGTCGCGCGCAGAGACCCGACGCCCAGACGGAAAAATCGCCGCCGTCCGCTCGGCGACCCGTTCGGCGACGTCGACGACGGACTATCCACGCTCCTCGGCGTCATCTCCACGAACGCCGACGCCGACCTTCCGCTCCCGAAAATCCCCCCACGCCCGCCATGTTCGCCTCGAGGCAGACTGTTTCGCAACGATTTCCCGCTCGCCTTGCGAAGGATAAAGTTTAACAACCACTCCATCAACGTCGAGAGTTTCCCCACGTACGCCACCTCCGCGATCTTGACGCACTTGACCGACGCATCGGGTTTCGTGAAACACACCTGAACGCCTCGCACGCGCGTCAACCCGAAACTCTCGATGGAGACGCGCACGCCGCCGCGATTCGCCGCGCTCGCCTATCGTCGCCGCGCGTCGTCGTCAGTTAGTCTTCGGGTCAATCATCGCGTTCGGGCGCTCGCGCCGAGTCTCTGTTCGTCACGCCGTCGGGCTAATCCGTCGAAACGACGACTTCCCCTGGCGCGCGTCGACACGCACCGCGATGCCGACGAGTCTCGGCAGTCCCACGCGCGCCATCCACGCGCTCGAGACGATGACGATGATGAAGATCGAGAGCGCGAAAACCGCCACGAGGACGCGCGCGTCTCGCGCCATCGTCTCGGCGAGGGCGCCGAGCGCGTTCGTGCGATTCATCTCGTTCGTTCGAGACGCCGCGGGCCGGTGCGCCCGCGCGCGCCGCGCGACCGTCTGGGGTCTTTCGGCGCGAAGAGGAATGACTCGCGCGGAACTCGACGAAATCGACGGCGGCGCGAAGATGACTCCATTCGCTCGCGCGCGCGATCGGTCGCGTTTCGCGGTCACCGGAGAACGGTGGTACTACAACACAACCCTAGGTTTCTCAATACGCGTCGTCGCGCGTCGGCGTCGCGTCTGTGAACTCTGTCGCGAACGCGCGACATCGCCGCGCGGCGGCGTCTCTCGCGGTCGCGTCTCTCGCCACGCGCCAGTGCGCGTCGGCGAGCGACGCGTACGCGCGCGCGGCGTCGCACCGCGCGTCTAATTTGACGTAACGCTCGCACGCGCGCTCCAAAGCGTCGACGACGCGACGAGCGATGGTGGGAAATTCGCATTCGGGCGTCGTGGCGACGAGCGCGCGCGCGCACGCCGCGTAGGCGCGCGCTTGCGTTCGCAAACAATCGCTCGAGAGGAGCGCGAGCGATCGCTCGTCCAGGGTGTCTCTGGCCAAACGTGCGTGCGAACCACCGAGCGCGAGCCAGGCTTCGCACGCGATGCACGTGATGGTGGCGCGTATCGGTTCGAGCCCGCGTTCGGCGGCGAGCCGTTCGAGCGGTAACGCCCGCGTCAACGCGAGCGTCGGCGCGTCGGCGCTCAGGTGCGTCTCGGCGAGCGTCAGCGTCGCGCGCATGACGGCGTGTTCATCCCCGCACAGTTCAGCCTCTTTGATGATGGTTCGCAATTCATCCTGCGCGGCGTCAAAATTCTGCATCACGCGATCGAGATTGGCGTTCATCCGTCTCGATTCAAAGTCGAGCTCGGCGTCTGCGCCGTCGCCGAATCCGACCAAAGCGCGCGCACGCCTCGCCGCGCGTCTCGCCGCGCCGTACTGGCCGCGATCGATCGCGCGCTCGTACTCCAATTTCAAAAACGCCACCGCCGTCGTCTTGTGTCTCTCGCCTCGCGCGCCGAACGAGTCGCGCACGATGTCCATCACCTCCTCCGTCGCGAGCGCGCCCTCGCGCTCGCTCGTCGACGCCAATAACATCGCGCAACTCGTCGCCGCGTCGTCCGCCGACGCCTTATCGTCGTGCATCAATTGTCGCAGCGCGTACATGCGCGCGAGGTGCGAGCACCCGTGCGCGTGCCAACTCTCCGACGTCAACACGGATGCGGTCGCCGTGAGCGACGCCATCGCCGAGGCGACGGAACTCGCCGCGTACGCGCTCGCCGGCGTCGATGGAAACCCTTTGGGTGTCGGGTACACGTCGGATCCCGCGGTGACGGCGGCGTCGCCTCGCCCTCGGTGGACGGCGAGCGTGCGCTCGGTGGACGCGGGCGTGGACGACGCCAGTTTCGCCGCGTGTCTCGTCAATTCAACGTCGATGAGCGCGCGCGTCGCGCGCGTCGGCGTTGAGGTCACCACCTTCGATTCGCCGATGTCGCCGCCGCCGGTGATCGCCGTCGACGGGTGATCGATCTCGTACTTTGTCAACGCGAGCGACGCGTACGCGACGAGATGCGGCGACGACAACTCCGCCGCCTGCGCCGCGCACCGTCGAAGCAACGTCGGTAGCTGCGCCGCATCTCGTTCCCCACCTCGTCGCGTCTGCGCCATCAACGCCGTCGTAAGCGCCAAGGCGTGCGCGAGCGACGTTTCGTCTCCGTTTTGTTGCGCCGTGCGCACGGCTTCCGAAATCGCCGACATGGCTTCGTTGACGTGCGAAAACGCGAAATGCGTCGTCGCGAGCGCCAACAGCGCCGTCTGTAATCGCTCTCGTCCGGCGTTGGCGCTTTCGAATTCCCCCTCGGCGCGTCTCGATCCCAAGTCGGCGCGCACGTCGACGTGTTCACCGCTCGCGTCAAAGTGTCGATGTAAATGCTCGACGGCGGCTGGGAAATCTCTTCTGTGCAACGCCTCGGCGTGTTTCAGGTAATGTATCGTCGGCATCTCCGGCGCGAGCTCGGCCAAGACGTCCAGACGGTGACGAGGAAGCACAGCGTCGGCATCGACGCCTCGCGCGTCGTATCGTGCCGTCGCGCGACACGCCAACGCCATCAGCGCGTCGGGCGCCGCGCACGCGCGAAACGCGTCGTCCTCGCGTCGCGCCTCGCGCCAATCGCACCCATCGCGTATACCGTTTTCCACTCGAACGGCGGCGTCTAAATACGCGCGCGTCGTTCGCAACAACTCGGTCGTCGCCTCGAACGGTGCCGACGTGAACCCCAAATGACACGTCTTTAAAAACGTCGACGTCGGCGTCCATTCCTCGAGTCCCCACATCTCCAAACCGAGCGCGTCGTCGAACTCATCCACGCGCGCGTTCAACACCACCGCTCGCGCGTCCTCGAAACACCGCTCCAAAGCGTCCAAACTCACCGTCGCCAGGTCTAATTCCTCTAAAAACACTTCGACGCACCATCGCTCGACGTCGTCTCCCGCGTCCTCGTCTCCAGCGTCCTCGAACGCGCGTCTCGCCAGCGCGCGCACGCGACGCACCATCTCCCACGGTCCAGGTTCAAACATCCCATCCCGTCTCCACCGCGCGCGCGTACCGTCGCCCTTCTCTTCCTCCTCCCCCTTCCCCTCGCGTTCTTCTCCTTCATTCGCGGTATCGAGTAAGAACTCCGTCGCGCACCTCGCCCACGCGCGTCTCGCCGCGACGACGAATCCCTCCGTCGTTTTCCCACTCCTCTCCATCATCCTCCGCGCGAGCACCGCCCGCGGATCCCGATCGACGTCATCGAAACACTCGTTCTCGTCCTCATCCTCGACCCCTCGCGCGCGCCACGTCTCCTTGCGCGTCTCCTCGCGCGCGATCGGGTCGAGCGCGCATCGAATCGCGAGCACGAGCACGGCGACGCGATGGGGCGTGGGGAAGATTCTCGACGCGCGAGGGCGACGTGGGAGCGAGGTCGAGGTCGAGGTCGACGTCACCCTCGCGCGAGACGCGTCGTTCATCGCGGCGAGTCGCGGACTGTGGATCGAACGCGCGATGAATGCGCACATGGCGTGGGCTGTCTTTTGGAACATTTGAAAATCGTCGGCGCGCGGACGCGACGACGCCGCGACGAATGATCACAACGAGTGGGGACGATGACGCGGGGTGTGATGGGGTCGAAGACGACGCGGGTGAGAGTGGTGATGGCCGGTGGTGTCGCTCACTCGCGCCCCTTGGATAAGATGCGGCCGAGCCAATCGCCCATGCGCGCCTCTCTCTTGGCGCCCGAGGCGGCGGAGAGATGGGCGAGGCGGGCGAGGACGCGTTGGAGTCGGTGTTGGGCGAGCAAGTGGGGGAGATGGGCGTCGTAGTGTTCGTCCAAGAGGGCGTGGACGAGACGAGTGGCGTGTTTGAGGGCGGAGGCGTCGGTGGAGGCGCGGGCGGTGGGGAGCGGGGAGACGTATTCCTCGACGGCGACGGCGGCGAGGACGTCGAGGGCGTTGGAGGCGACGGCGGCGACGCCGTAGTCGGGCCAACCGATGAAGGCGAGCGTGCCGAGGACGCGGAGGGCGGCCTCTTGGAGAACGCCGCTCTGTTCGGGGGTGACGGGGGCGAGAAAGGCGGATTTGACGCCAAAGCTCAAACCGGCGTCGTCGACGCAGTCGTGGCGAAGACATCCCAAGACGGCGCCGAAGAGGGTCAGGCGTTCGCGACGCTCAGCGGACATCGGTTTCTCGATCCCGCGTTCGGGTTCGAGCGGCTGGCACAGAAACCGTTGAAACTCAGGCGTGGGTGCGAGCACACGAATGAGCATGAGCGCTAAAAAGCGCGTCCCGCTCGGGGCGATTGGTTTCAGACACGACCCGAAACCGCCGCGCTTTTGCGCCACGGCACCGAACGCACCGCGACCGTGTTCCACGCCGACGCCGCTGGCGAATCGAATCAGCGCCACGAGCACGGCGTTGACAACGTTCCACTGTCCGTCGCACTTGGCGTCGGCGAGGAGTTGAATGAGCGTCTCCAAAAACGGCGCCGCGTCGTCGTCCTCGTCGAGTTTGCTCTTTGCCGTCTTCGGTTTGGGCGTCGTCGCGGACACGCGCGCGGCGGAGATGGTGCTCGCGGGCACAAATATTCGTGCGCTTTGCGCGCGCGGGTGCGCGACGAGCGTTCCCATGCCGGCGCCTCCCAATCCGGGGACGCCGGCCAAGGACGGCGGCGGCGCGCCGCTCGACGTGACGCTCGCCGCGACTTGGTTTCTCTGCGCGCCGCACGCGCTGAGCACGATGCTGAGACTGCGCGCGTCGATCATCGCGAGCGCGGATAATATGCGCAACACCGACGCCAAGTGCGCGTAATGGGCGTTCGACGCGATCGCCGCGGTAGTTTCCACGATGGACTCCACGAGCGCGCGCGTGAGCGCCGACGTCGAATCCGGATCCGTCGCTAAATTCATGAGCGCCGCGCGCACGGGATCGACGAGCTCGGCGCTCACGACAGAATTCTCGTTCGGTTTCGCCAAAAACGAGCTCACGTCGAGCGGCGCGTCGTTCATCAACCTCGCGAACGCGTTGTCGTTTGAATGGTACCCGCTGACGTTTCGTTGATACAGCGTCGCCGCGACGTCCGGAGGTGCCATCGGAAGCGCCACCGCCAACGTCGCCGGCATCGACGTCGACGGCTCACCGCTCCGATCGACCACGCTCCCATCGATCCCGCCGTTCACCGTCGTCGCGCGATCACCGCTTCCCGATGTCTTTAACCGTTTCGCCGCCGCGCCCGTCTCCTCGCTCGCCGCCGACCTCTTCTGTCCCGCCGTCGCCCTCGCCCGTCGCTCCGCGCGAACGTCCGCCGCTAATCTCGTCCGTTCATCGTTCGCCGCGCGCAGTTTCACCCGCGCGTCCTCCTCCGCGCGTCTAATCTCCATGATCTCTTCCTCCTTGAACGCGAGTTTCGATTTCAACGTCGACAGCTGTTGTCGCAAATCCTGCACCTCAGCCTTCGCGACGACGTTCGCCGCGTTCGTCGTCGACGGCGCCGCCATCGACCCATTCGCGTTCACTCTGTTGCGCGCGCCGACATTCCCATAACTCGTCGTCGGCGCCGCCATCGTCGTCGTCCCCGTCGAGACGGCGACCGTCGTCCCGACGCGCTTTAAATTTTCATTCTCCCTCTCCACCATGTCCAACTTCGATCGAAGCATGCTCAACCGCGCGTCTCGCTCATCGAGCGCGCGACGCAAACTCACCGCGTCCTCCACCTCGCGCGGTTCGTTCGCTCGCGCATCGCGCGCGTCGACGCCATCACGATGTCGTCGTTGTTGATTTCCCTGCGTTAAACGAATCTGTCGCGTCTCCTCCTCGACGACGTCGAGCGCGCGTCCCGCCTGCTCCCAGAACGCGTCCTCCTCTTCGTCATCGTCCTCATCGAATCCCGCGAGGACGGCGTCGACGCCTCGACGCGTCGCCATCGGGTGGACAAACACCCGTCGAGAAGTGCCGGGACGACAGAGCATGACGTCTCGCGCGGTCGCGCCGCCGAATGTGGGCTCTCGCGCGCGACGCCCGGCGGTGACGACGACGACGAGAACGTCGTCGCGTCCGTCGACGCGTCCGTCGACGCGTCCGTCGACGCGGCGACGATGTGTCGACGATGTTTCGAGACAGCCGCGCGCGCCGAGCGAGAGACTCATCAACGACGACCTCAGGCCGGTCACGGCGCGCGAACGAACGTTCGGGACGTACGACGTCGCCGCGCTGTGGATCGGGCTGGTGGTGTGCGTGCCGGCGTGGACGCTGGCGTCGTCGGTGGTGGCCATGGGATTTTCGACGGGGCAGGCGTTGGCGAGCGTGTGCGCGGGAAACGCGCTGGTGCTCGCGCCGATGGCGGCGAACGGGTACGCGGGGACGAAATTTGGGGTGGGGTATCCGGTGTTGTGCAGAAGCGCGTTCGGGATCAGGGGGGCGAACGTGGCGACGGTGGCGCGCGGATTGGTCGGCACGGGGTGGTTCGGTATACAGACGGCGTACGGCGGTAAGGCGCTGGCGACGGTCGTTCGAGCGTTCGCCTCGAGCGGGTCCGCGGCGGTGGTGAACGAGGGGGCGTGGCGGACGATCGAGTGGTTGGGATTGAGCGCGCCGGAGTTGGCGTGTTACCTCGCGTTTTTGGCGGCGCAGTTGTGCGTCATTTATAACGGCATCGAGAGCATACGGAGAGTGGAGGAATACGCCGCGCCGTTGCTCATCGCGCTGACGTTGGCGCTCTTCGTGTGGGCGATACGCGCGGCGGGTGGGTTCGGGCCGATGTTGAGCGCACCGAGCGCGTTCGCGGTGGGCGGGGCGCGCGAGGGCGAATCGTTTCTTCGCGCGTTTTTTCCCGTGGTCACCGCCACCGTGGGATTTTGGGCGACGCTCTCGCTGAACATTTCAGATTTCACGCGCTACGCCGAGTCGCAGCGCGCGCAGATGATGGGTCAGGCGATCGGTCTACCGTTCTTCATGGCGGCGTTTTCCTTTGTCGCGCTCGTGGTGACGAGTTGTTCGGCGGTGATCTTCGGCGAGGCGGTGAGCGATCCCATCGCGTTATTATCTCGCATAAACAGCGGTCCGTTGATCACGTCGATCGCCATGTCCGGCCTCACCGTCGCCACTCTCTCCACGAACATCGCCGCCAACATCGTCGCTCCCGCCAACGCGCTCGTGAACGCGTTCCCGAAGAGAATTTCCTTTCGAACGGCGGCTTTCGTCACCGCCGCGCTCGGCACGGCGATGATGCCCTGGAAGCTCGTCTCCGGCGACGGATACATCTTCGTCTGGCTCATCGGATACGCCGCGCTTCTCGGCCCGGTCGCCGGAATCATGATTGTCGATTTCTTCTTCATCCGGAAGCGTCGATTGGACGTCGACGCGCTGTACAGTATGGACCGCGATTCAAGCTATTGGTACGCCAACGGTTTCAATCTTCGCGCCCTCATCGCTTTCGCCGTCGGCGCCGGCGTGTGCCTCCCCGGATTCCTCGTCGCCGTCGGCCTCGCGTCGTCGTGCGCTCCCGCGTTCGCCGTCGTCTACGACAACGCCTGGTTCGTCAGTTTCTTCCTCGGCGGCGGCGTACACCTCGCGCTCGAAAAACTCTTCCCGTCTCGCGCGTCGTCGTCGTCGTCGGCGGCAGATCCCCGGGGCGCACGGTGCCCCATCACGTAGCGTAGTATTCGCGTAGCGTATAGTATTCATTCGTACATTCGTACGCCTTGCGCGTTCGCGTTCGCGGCGGCGGTTACATTTTCTCCTCGTCTTCTCTCAACATCTCCGCCCACGACCGAAACGCCTCCTCCTCCTCCTCCTCGGCCTCCCCCTCCTCCTCCCGCGCGTTCGCGTCGTCGCTCTCACCGCTCGTCGCCGCTCTCTCCGCCTCGTCCTCCCCTCTCTCGCGCCGCGCGCGGCGTCGTCGTCTCGCGCCGCGCCGATCCCGCTCGAAATCATACGTCAACCTGTGTTCACGCATCGACCTCGCGCGCGCGCGCGCGAACCCCGCGCCTTCGCGCGCATCTTCCCCCACCTCTCCCTCCCCCCTCGCCCCCGTCGCCGTTCCCGTCGCCCCCGGGTCGCGCACCGCGGCGGAGAGTTTCGCGTTCAACATCCTCGTCGCCCCGTCCAGCGCGCACGCCGTCACCGCGAGCGCGACGCCGAGCGCGCCGATCGCCGCGGCGCGTCGAACGCGCGATCGCCGCGCGGTCTCCGCGTCGCGCGCGGTCTCGGCGCGCGCGGGCGCGGGCATTCGGATTCGGATTCGATGCGGCTCGAAATGCGGTCGGTTCGCGGGACACTTCGCGACGCGCCACCGTCGTTCCGCTCTCGTCGATCGACGTCGAGGATGTTCGCGAGGGGTGAGTCGTCGCCGTCGCCGTCGTCGTCGTCGAGGCGAGGAGGGAGACGACGCGCGAGCGAGGGACTCTTCGCCGCGCGCGGTGCGGGTGACGATGGATTAGTCGTCATCGCGTACGACGACGCGATCGCGCCGACGCGGGACGAGGGGGCGCTGCACGAGAAAATCATCGCGCAGCATCCAAAGCCGGACGCATCGCGAGCGCTGGACTCGGACGCGTTGAGCGAGTTTGTGGGATTCGCGAGCGCGGCGACGCGCATCGCCGGCGCGTTCGCCGTCGACGACGGCGGGGACGGGGACGATCGGACGCGCGGGGACGGACGAGGGAGTGGATTGCGAGATTTTTGTGTGACGCGTTCGACGCGGGGGCGGTGGGTGAGCGCGCGCGTGGTGGGGACCACGATCACGTGCGCGGCGAGAGCGAGCGAGACGCGCGCGCCGCGATGGAAGTACTCGGACGAAGATTTAAAGGCGATGTTGGCGCGCGTGGTGGCGACGTACGAGGCGTGCGTCTCGAGCGAGGGTAAAGACGTGGCGACGGATCGAATCGCGTCGCGGGAGGCGTGGACGCGGGCTATGGAGACGGCGGAGGAGGCGTTGCGCGCGTCGGCGGAGACGACGGCGAGCGAAGACGCGGGAGGCGAACGGAAGCGACGAGGATTTGAAAAATATCCCACGTTTCACGGCACCGAACGCATCGGAGGCGCGTTGGACGCTTTGTCACTGACCTCGTCCGCGAAAAACGCCGCGATGGACGCCAGGACGGCGTCGACGTTGGCGATGTTGCGACGAGACGTCTCGCCGGGCGGCGACGGCGACGACGTCAAGCACGCGTACGTCAAGCCCGGTCACGACGCGTGGGTGTGTGTGAGCGCGGGTAAAGATGAACGCGCGTACGTCGTCGTGGAAAACACGAAAGACACGCTCCTTCGCGCGGTTCGAGACGCCTCCGGGTTCAGCGAGGACGCGTTCGGGAGTGCCAAGGGTGGTGGATTGTTTTCTCGCGGAGGCGGCGCCAAATTCTTCGCCGACGGCGACGAGTAGGGTAGAGCGATAGGAGAACAGAACTGTAGAATGAGTGAATGTTGTAAAAATACACGCGAGCTAGTCTAAGGTACAATGGTGAATCGCTCTCTCACGAGGGCGACGACTTCGCTGAGTCTGCGCACGAACTCGGCCGGATTCCGTTCGTACGTGTCGTCGTGCCCAGCGCCGTGAATCCAATACGGCTCGAGAACGACGTCACCGTGTTTCGCATTCTTCCGAACGAGTTCCCAGAGCGCCGCACCGTGCGACGCGGGCACGACGTCGTCCCTGTCGCCGTGAATCAATAAAATCGGACACTTGATGTTTTTCACGACTTGATAATTCTTGTACACGTCCATGCGCTTGAACACCTTGGCCGGCGTACACCACGCGTTTTGCGCGCTCACCACGCTCAGCGCGCTCAAGAGCGGGGAGACGAGCACGACGGCGCCGAAACTTTCGCCGAATTGTTGTTCGCACTTGCTCGCCAGGTGGCACGTCGGCCCGCTTCCGATGGATTGTCCCAACAGAATAATCTCCTCTCGTCGCAGCCCGTACGCGCGCATCACCGCCCCTACCACCGCCTCCACGTCCGCACACGTGTCCGCCACGCTCGGCTCCCCTCGACTCTCACCGTACCCGGAGTAATCGTATGTCACCACTCGACACCGCAAAAGTTGCGACAGTTTCCTCGCGAACGGCGCCACCTCGCCCGCGTCCACCGCGTTCCCGTGCGAGTACACCACCGTCACGTCCGCCCCACACCGCGCGTCATCCTCCGTCGCGCTCGATATCCTCGTCACCGGCACTTCACTCGCCATGTACACCACCTCGTTCCCTCTCGCCGTTTTCGCGCGGTCGACTCGAAACGCGTCCAAGACTCTCTGAAACGCCTTCGCGTGCGTCTCCGGCACGTGCGCCGCGTTCGCCACCGCGCGAAATCGTCCGGGGCGCGCATCGCACGCATCTCGCGCGCTCGACGACGCCGACCGCTCGTCGTTCTCCTCCTCCTCCTCCTCGCGCGCGACGACGGCGTAACTCGATGGTTCGGGCGGGAAAAACGCGAGTTCGCGCGCCAGGCGCTCGCTCGAGCACCTCTTGGCGCAAAACGCGGCGCCGATGAGCGTCGTCGTCGCGCACTGCGTCGGCATGCCGTCCGCGCGAGTCCGCGCGAAAAGCGCGCGCGTCGTCGACTCGGGATTACCCAGTGATGGATGCGCGCGTTTTGATAAAATTCGGTGTGCGTGTACAATACAAAAATCGGAAAACGTGCAGTAAGCACTACTAGTAAGTAAAACAGGTCTTGGTCGGAACCTGCGCATCGCTAGTTCGGGACGTTGTGGATCACCTTGCCCGCGTCGATGGAGATGATGTTCGCGGGCGCGTTGTTCGCGAGCGTGATGGCGGCGCCGCCCGCGCAAGGCAGGTCGCAGCCCCAGAGATCGCCGTTGTTATCGAGAATGAAGAGCGTGGTGGCGCCGACGGTGATTTGGCTCATCTGTGCGGTCGCGAGCGCGGCGGGAATGGGAATCGTGGTCCAGCTTCCGGTCATGTCCGAGGGTTTTTGTTTCAGTGTCGTTCCATCCAGGTAGATGACGAACGCGTCCGAGTCGCCGACTTCGACCTGCTTGACGGTCGTGACGGCTTGATGAACCCAGGAACCGTTGGGGAGTTCCGCGCTCCACATGTTGTTGTGTCCGTTCATGTGAAAATGGTGCGTGCGACCGATGGTCACTTGAACGCCTCTTCCGTTGCCGTCGTCTGCGAATTGCCAGTCGCCCGTGCCGTCGACGGGACGACTCCACATGTATCCACCGGAAGAGTGGACCGATTGCGTGACTCCGATGAGCGCATCGTAGCCGGCGTCAAAGTCAATCATACTGCCTTGGGCGACGCCCGAGGCGACCGGATTGTTCGTTGCCTGATTCCAGTTGGCGCGGGAATATTGATTGAGATCGGCGTTGCGCGTCCAGGCGAGCGATCCATTCGCGGTGTTCAGACCCCACGTATTAAATTCTCCTGAACTCACCGAGGTGAAGTGCCCTTTATATTTTCGCCATACATCGGTCATAGCCATCGATTCTTCGATGCCCCAGACGTTGTCGTCGTCGCCGCTCGCGGGACCGGTGCACGCGACGAGCTTCACCGTGAGCGGGCACCGGTCGAGACATCCGGCCCACGTCGTCTCAAATCGAGGCACGCCGTTGACGACTCGCAAGTACTTCTTTTTCGGAATGACACGATTTTTGTACACCCCCCCGCCCGCGGCGACGTGTTTCAGACACGTCGCGTTCGCGAGTTCGCCCGCGTTGGGAAACCTCTTGTTACGGCCCAATTCGAAGATGGCCTCGCCCGCGTCGTTCACCAACGCGAAACCAATCTCTTCCCCCTCGCGCACCTTGGCGCTCCCGACGTATACCGACGACCATCCACTCTGCGAGAGCTCCACCGCGTCCGCGTTGCGATTCACCCCACCGAATTCCCGCGGCGGCGAATTCCCTCGCCGCAACATCCGCACGCTCGCGATGTCCGACGCGAAAAAGTCCTTCACCGGCGACAGATTCATCACCTCCATCGGAATGCACCCGACGTCGACGTGAAAATCCACCGTAAACCTCGGCTTGGGCATCGAGAGAAACGCCGGTCCCGCGACCGATCCCGCCACCATCAGCCCAGCCATCAGCGCGCTCAACACCCCGATGACCGTTCGCCGTCGACCGCGCGTCCACGCGCGTCCCGCGTCGACGTCACCCTCCCCTCCGAGCAACGTTGTCGTCTCCGTCGCATCGCGCGTCCACGACGACGACGAGACGTCGTCCCTCATGACGCGCGCGCGCCGTTTCGACGCGCGCGACCGACGCGTCCACGGCGACGCCGCGGCGGTCGGTCGTTTTCGGTGGGTCATGACTCATCACGAGTCCCCCTAGACCCACTCGGGTACGGGTCGTGACTCGTCATGGGCCAGACACCACCGACCGCGCCGCGCCGCGCCGACCCGACCCGTCGCGGTCGCATCCGCAGTCGAGCGCGCGCGTCGAGCGAGCGACGTCGAACGCGTCGCGCGCGAACGATCGGTGGATACGATCGCGGACGCGATCGAGGGAGAGTCGGGAGCTCGACGCGCGACGACGCGACGACGCGAGGGATCGATCGATCGATTCATCCTCGGTCGAGGTTTTGAAGGATTCGCGCGCGAAACGCGTCGAGGCGTCGAGCGCGCGCGCGTGAGGATCGAAAGATGCGCGCGATCGGTGAGACGTCGTCGTCGTCGGTGATGGCGTCGTCGTCGGAGGGGGTGGTGAGCGCGCACTCGCCCGCGGAGAGCGTGTTTTACGTGCACATGGCGTCGGGCGCGCTGGCGGGTGCGGCGGAGCACACGGCGATGTTTCCCGTCGATACCATCAAGACGCGGATGCAAGCGGCGGCTGGAGGGGGTGGAACGTACGTGGATGCGATGCGGAGCGTCGTACGCGGTGGCTCCGGGGTATCGCGGGCGTTGGCGAGCGTGCGGGGATTGTATCGAGGCGTGAGCGCGGCGGGTTTGGGCGCGGGACCGGCGCACGCGGTGTACTTTGCGACGTACGAGAAGTGCAAGGTGGCGTTCGGGGGTGGGAACGTGAACGAGCACGCACCCTTGGCGCACGCGATGGCGGGCGTGTGCGCGACCGTGTTGGCGGATGGGTTTCAGAATCCCGTGGACACGGTGAAGCAGCGATTGCAGCTTCAGGGTTCGCCGTACAAGGGGGCGCTCGATTGCGTGGCGAAGACGTTCAGGACCGAAGGCGTGCGAGCGTTTTATAGAAGTTATCCCACGACGTTGGCGATGAACGTGCCCTTCACGGCGATTCATTTCTCCACGTACGAGAGCGCCAAGACGGCGCTCTTCAAGGCGAGCGAGGCGGAGAAGGAGGGCTTCGCCGTGCAGTTCGCCGCCGGAGGCATCGCCGGGGGGTTGGCGGCGGCTGCGACGACGCCCATGGACGTCATCAAGACTCGAATGCAAACGCAGTGCGTGTTGCTCGATTGCGACGTCGCCAAGACGGTGGAGACGACGTACAACAGCGTGTGCACGGTGCGAGGCGCGCCGAAAATTTGCCCGCAAGAGCTCGCCGCTCAACGCGCGCGCGCCGAATCGATGGCATCTGCCAGCGCTCTCTCCGTCGCCCGCGCCATCGTTCGCGAGGAAGGTCTCATGGCGCTTACCTCGGGCATGGGTGCGCGCGTCCTCTTCCACATTCCCGCCGCCGCCATCTGCTGGACGACGTACGAAGCCGCCAAGCGAACCTTTGGGTGCGGCGACGACGACGACGACGGCGGCGGTTTCGGCCCCCACCACCACTAAATTCCACCCTTGGAATTCCTTAGCAACGCACGCAGCGAACCATTCAATCGATTCACATTTCTTTCGACACCCCTTTCCCTCGCTCGTTCGCGCCCCGTCCGTTCGCGCGCCGCGAATGTCGTCGTCTCGAAAAGGGACCCTTCGAGTCACTCGTGACGTCGACACCACATTCGTCGACGCGGCGACGTCCACCGACCGCCCGTGGACGCTCGCGAGGCGACACCATGCGGAAAATCGCGCGCGCCGCGCTCTCGCGCGCGCGAACGTCGACCTCGAGCGCTCGCGTCGACGCCACGGCGACGAACGCGCGCGGTGTCCAGTGGCGCGCGAAAGATTGGTCGACGCAAGATTTAGACGACGACGCCGGCGCGGCGGCCCCGGAGAAACCGCCGGCGTTCGAGAAACCGAAACCGAAGCGCGCGGTGCGCGCATCGGCGCCGCCGGGACACGAAGCGCGCGCGACGAGCGCGGGACCGGCGAGTGGTAACGCGAACACGGTGCCGGAGACGAATGAAACCGCGCTCAGCTCGCAGGCGCATCTGGCGCGAATGATGCGAGACGGGAGCTCGTTCGTCGAACACGGCGTGGGAGGGTTGGATAAAGAGTTTGCGAACATTTTCAGGCGCGTGTTCGCGTCGAGGATGGTGGATGCGAACATCGCGAGACGGTTGAACCTTCAACACGTGCGAGGCGTGTTGCTGTACGGACCGCCGGGGACGGGGAAGACGCTCGTGGCGAGACAGCTCGGGAATATGTTGAACGCGCACAAGCCTAAGATTGTGAACGGTCCGGAGATTTTGCAAAAGTTTGTCGGGCAGAGCGAGGAGAACGTGCGAGCGTTGTTCGAAGACGCTGAGCGAGAGAACAAGCTGCGAGGTGACAAGAGTAAGCTACACATCATCGTTTTCGATGAGATCGACGCGGTGATGAAGGCGAGAGGGAGCGGTGGGGAGACGGCGAGCGTCGTGCACGACAATGTCGTCAATCAGTTGCTCACAAAACTGGACGGCATGCACGCGCTCAATAACATTTTAATCGTCGGCATCACCAACCGAAGAGACTTGCTCGACCCCGCGCTTCTGCGTCCGGGTCGACTGGAGCTTCAGGTTGAGGTCGGGCTTCCGGACGCTACCGGTCGGGCACAAATTTTAAAGATTCACACCAATTCCATGGCGTCCGAGGGCTTACTCGGGCAGTGCGTCAATTTGGACGAGTTGGCCAAGCACACGGTGAATTACAGCGGCGCCGAGTTGAAGGGTCTCGTCACCGCCGCCACGTCGTACTCGCTCACGAGACACATCAAAAAGAGCGCCGATTTCGCGGAAGAAGAGGCTGAAAGCGCGGAAGCGCCCGTGATTCTCATGGAAGATTTCATGAAGGCGCTCGAAGAAGTGCCGCCGGCGATGGGCGCCGACGCGGCGACGCTCGAGGCGATGCGACCGGACGGGTACTTCCCGCTCGATCCGTCGTCCGAGCACGGCGTCGCCGAACGGCAACTTCAATCGTTCGTCCAAGCGCTACGCGACGGCGCGACGGATCACATGACGTGCTTGGTCGCCGGTCCGACGGGTTCCGGAAAGACGGCACTCGCGGCGACGGCGGCGTTGGAGAGCGACTACCCGTACGTCAAGGTAGTGAAGCCCGACACCGTCATCGCCAGCGCGCCCGTGGGTTCGAGCACGATCGACGACATCCTCACGTCCGCGCTCAAGGCATCCTTCGACGACGCCCTGAAATCGACGCTGAGCTGTTTAGTCGTCGACGCCGTCGAGACGCTCGTCGGCGTCCCGCCCGGCGATTTCGGCGGCGACGACGTCGACGTCGCCCACCCCAAGGCATTCGCCACGCTCACCGCGCTGTTACAGCGCAAACCACCGCCCGGTCGCCACCTCTTGGTCATCCTCACGTCCTCATCCCCCGAGACGCTCAAACGTCTCGGTCTCGGCGCCGGCGGCGTCGTCGACGCCTCGGTGCGCGTCCCCGAGCTTACGCCCGCGCAAGCCGCCGACGTCTTGCGCACCACCGGCGCCTTCAAAGACGCACACTCGGCCTCACGCGCGGTCGACGCCTTGGCTCGGACGTCCGTGCCCATCAAACCGTTACTCTCCACCGCTCGTCTCGCGCGCGCGACGTCTTCAAACGTCGACGCGCTCGGCGTCGACGACGACGTCTGGCGCCGATGCGCCGAACGCTCCGAACTCATTCGCGCGTGAGCGCACGCACACATCGTACAGTATCGTTATTTTTATTCTTTTACCAGTTGTAGTACAGTCATTCTTTAGTCGGGAAGTCACTCCAGTACAGTTTCTCGAAAACTGTCGCCCGATCTCGTCCGCACACGCGCGCGCGCGCGAACGCATGCGTCTTAAAACGCGCGCGCGCGTCGCGAGGACGCTGTGCGTCGGAGTCGTCGTCCTCGCGCTCGCGTCTCGCGCGTCGGCGTCGTCGGACGCGACTGATGAGGATGATGATGACGACGACGCACCAGTCTGGGTGCCGACGTTTTTCGACGCGCGCGGGATGACGGAGAACGCGCTCGACGCGAGCGCGCACAACGCGTTGTGCAGGATCGATGGTGGTCGTTTGTGGGTGGGGGAATCGCTCGATCCGTCGTATACGGTGACGACGAGCGCGAGATTCGCGCGCGCGGGGGAGGAGACGACGGTGACGACGACGACGCGCGCGGCGACGCGGAACGCGACGGCGTTGCGAGAACACTGGATCGCGGCGTATTCGCCGGCGAACGCGGATGTGACGAAAACGGCGCCGGTGAAATACGCGGTGTTGAACAGAGTGTCGAACGGGGCGTACGAGAGAGAGGGAACGGCGAGCGCGCGGTTTCGATTGACGACGAGACGCGCGACGACGTACGATTTCGTGCTCTTCGGTTCGGCGATGGACGTGGACGCCGAGCGCGCGGTAGAGTATGGACTGAATGATGCGGTGATGATCGCGAGGAGCGAACCGGTGACGATCGAGGACGCGATGGCGCCGGTGTGGCCGAGGGTGACGCTGCCGCCGGCGTGGCGCGGATCGACGGCGCGAGGCGCGTCGGCGCGCGTCGCGTGGCAATCGGGACGAAACGCGAGTCACGGGGCGACGCTGGTGTACAGAGTAAAAGGTGCGGACGCGCCGTTCACGCGGGCGCCGGCGTCGACGGTGACGTACGAGGCGAAGGATTTGTGCGCGGAGCCGGCGAACGGTTTCGGTTATAGACATCCGGGGTACGTGCACTCGGCGGACATCGTGTCCGTCGACGCGGGCGACGTCGTGGAGTATCGCGTCGCAGACGAGCACGGCGAGAGCGAACTGTACGAGATGGTGATGCCGCCCGCGGAGGGTGCGAACACGAAGACGACGTTGGCGCTCTTCGCGGATATGGGCAGAGGTTCGGACGACGACGCAGAGACGTGGCGCGCGTACGGTAGACCCGCGTTGAACGTCTCCGCGGCGCTGGCGGCGGACGCGCGCCGAGGTGAAATAGACGCGGTGTTCTTGTTCGGCGATTTGTCCTACGCCACGGGATACGCGTCTGTGTGGGACGATTGGTCGGCGCTCATCGAACCGTGGGCGTCGCGCGTCCCGTTCGTCAGCAACATGGGCAACCACGAGATGGATTCGCCCGAGTCGTCTTGGCCGAGCGATCGCGTCGCCGATCTGTACGGTGGGAACGACAGCGGCGGCGAGTGCGGCGTGCCCGCGACGCGTTTGTACCCGACGCCTCGCGCCGGTCCCGACGCGGATTGGTTCGCCGTGACTTTTGGATCGATTCGAGTCGTCAGCATGAACACCGAGGTTGATTTTTCGCCGTCGTCACCGCAAGCCGCGTGGCTCGAGCGCGAGCTCTCCGCCATTGATCGCTCGAAGACGCCGTGGGTCATCTTGGGAGGACATCGTCCCGGAATCATAGATAGCACCGACGGACCGGACGATCGCGAGACGGCGCCCGGGATGAAAAATCCGAGCGACTTATCCGTCATGGACGAGTTACAGCGAGACGTGTGGCCGCTCCTGGTCAAGTACGGCGTCGACTTGGCGTTTTGGGGACACAATCACGTCTATCAACGATCGTGCGCGTGGCGCGCGATCGGACAAGGTTCGTTCAACGCCTCGGACGGGTGCGTTTCGTACAGCCAAAAGGGCGACGACGGCGTCGCGACGTACGTCGAACCGACGGCGCCCGTGAGCGTCGTCGTCGGCACGGGCGGAGCGAAACACACCAAGAACGGTCTGGGACAGCCGTTCGTGGAGAAGGCGTTTCACGAGTTTGGGTACATTCGACTCACCGCGGTGGACGCGACGAGACTGCGCGCGACGTACCGAGAGGCTGGATCCGGCGAGAATGGAAAGGTATTGGACGAATTCGTCGTCGTCAAGACGCGTCCGATCACCGACTCCAAGCCCTCCGTCGCCGACCAACTCGAGAAGGCGTTGGTATCCGCGCGCACGTGGCGCGACACGTCGTACGTCATGGCGTTGTTCGTCGTCGCCACCGTCGTCATCGGGACGTGGATCGTCATTCGACGCGACGGTCCATACGCCACGAACGCGCGCTCGACCAACGCCGACGGGTTCGTCCGAATCGACGAGTTCGACGATCTCTCGCGCGGCGACGAGGCGACGTGAGTCCCTCCGTCTCGCATTATTTCCTTTCATTCATTCTTGTTGTAACAACGCAAAACGAAACGAACAGCAAAACACACGCGACGTGTCGAAAAAAAACGAAGGAACGCGCAGAAGGATTCACAGAGGTTTCGCGCGCGCGTCTTTCGATTCGTTTGAAAATGCACATCTTAATTAAAACTTACCCAAACCCGCGTCCGTGGACAAGATTCGCGCCAAGAATTGAAGCACCATGAAACCGAGGATGGGGGTGAAATCAATCTGTCCCATGATGGGCGGCAAAAGATTTCTAAACAGATTCAGGTACGGATCCGTCACCTGCCGAAGCATGGTCCACGGTTGACGCATCCAGTTGACGTTTGGAAACCACGTCAAGAGCACGCGCACGAAGAGCAAGAGCAGGTACAACTTGATGAAACTCGCCACCGACTGCGTCACCAAACCCACCATTTTCCTGTCCACCATCGTCACCGCGGCGAGCGTGAACACCGGCGCGGCGACGGACGCCCTCGCGACCGCCTTCGGCGACGACGCCTTCGTCATCTCCGCGCCGAGCGCGCGCTGCCGCGCCCACGCCGCGCCCACCGCGCGCAAAGCGGCGTTCAACCTCGCTCGATCGCACGAACCGGTCGTCGACGACGCGCGCGACGCATCCTCATCGCTCGACGTCACCGCCGCGACGCGCGTCGTCGTCGTCGTCGTCCCTCGTCTCGTGAGGGTTTCGCGTCGTCCCGCGGCGACGCGTCGCGTCGCGCGCGGCGCGGCGACGCCGGCGGCGATGGAGAGCGCCATGACGCGCGCGCGAACGAAGGAGGAGTCGATGTCGGGCGCGTCGGTGGTCCGTCGCGCGGTCGCTCGACGTCCGTCGGTCGTCTGCGGGTCGCGATCGAGCGCGCGGGCCGTGTGGTCGCGTTCTCGGGGACACACATTCGGCGAGTCGTGACCCCTGAACGAGTCCTCCCCCCGCGCGCCCGCCGACCGAAACCTTTTCCCCGTGGGATAAAGCGCCGGCGGCGACACACACGCGCGCGCGCGCCATGCACGCGTCCGCGACGACGACGACGACGACGCGCGCGGTGATGCCCGCCGCGCGCCCGAACGCGCGACGCTCGTCTCGCGCCGTGGCGACGATGCGCGCGGCGGCGACGGAGGGCGTCACCCATCACCTGGACGAGGACGAGCGCGTCTCGATTCGACGACGACCGCCGAACGGGCCGTCCAAGCACGAGTTGGGCGTCGGACAGTTTGAGTTCGTCATCGAGGAGGTGAACCGAGAGGGCGAGCGCGTGGAGAACGCGGAGAATAAGCCGAAGAATATCTTGGAGGAGATCGTGTGGTATAAAGACGTCGAGCTCAGGGAGAGAAAGGAAAAGTTTCCGTTGGAATTGGTGCGAACGGCGCTGGTGAACGCGCCGCCGGCGCGTGATTTCGTGCAAGCGCTCAAAGGTCAGTTGGCGGAGACGAAACAGCCGGGATTGATCGCCGAGGTGAAGAAGGCGTCCCCGTCCAAGGGGGTGATTCAGCCCAACTTTGACCCGGTGAAGATCGCCAAGGCGTACGAAGCGGGCGGTGCGGCGTGCCTGAGCGTGCTGACGGATGAAAAGTTCTTCCAGGGTGGGTTTGAAAACTTGCAATACATTCGCGAGGCTGGTGTGACGTGTCCGTTGTTGTGCAAGGAATTCATCGTCGACGCGTACCAAATTTACTTGGCGCGCAAGTACGGCGCGGACGCCATCCTCTTGATCACGGCCGTTTTGTCCAACCAAGACATGGAATACTTCATCAAGATTGCGCACTCTTTGAACATGAAGTGTTTGATAGAGGTGCACACGTACGGGGAGATGAAGCGCGTGTTGGACGGCAACTTCCCCATTGATTTGCTCGGCATCAACAACCGCGACTTGGGTACGTTTGAGGTGAGCCTGAACGTCACCACGGACCTCATGAACGGCCCGCTCGGCGAAGAAGTGAAGCGACGCGGCATCACCATGGTCGGCGAGTCCGGCATTTTCACCATCGACGACGTCAACGTGCTCCAAGACTCTGGCGTCGGCGCCCTCCTCGTCGGAGAGTCCCTCGTCAAGCAGGACACCCCGGACGTCGGCATTAAAAAGTTGTTCGGTCGCCCGGTTTAAGAAATTGTAATCGATGTTCATCATGATATTGCACACAAATGGCGCTGCTAAGCTAGATTGGTCTACGGACGTGTCACCCCCACACGTCGTCTTCCGGATACGCGTCGCCGCTCGGAGGCGCCGACGGTTGGTGCCAACCCGGCGGCGGCGGCATGTACCCACCCGGACCGCCGGTGTACCCTTCGTGGTACCCAGAGATGGGCTTAGGCACGTACGCGCCGTGTGGATTGTGATGGTGCGGCGGCGGGTGACCGTGCGGTGGATGGTGCGGCGGCGGATGGTGCGGCGGCGGATGGTGCGGCGGCGGATGGTGCGGATAGCGGTGCGGAGGCACGTGCACGTACGCCACGTCGGGTATCGCCGCCTGTTGCAGACCCGATTGGTGCAGCATCTCTTGCCTCATCTCTTCGCGTCGTCTCTGCGTCTTCGGATTCACGCCGAGAAAACGTCCTCCATTCGTCTCCGTCTGCGCCGTCCGCGCCGTTTGCGCCCCCGCGCCCGCCGGTCTCGACGTCTGCGAGGGCGCGAAGGTCAAGACGACATTCAACAATCCCGCCTGTCTTCCCTTGACGTCCATCACCGTCACCTCCACGTCATCGTACTCATCCCTGAGCACCTTATCCAACTCCACCACGCAACTTCCGATGCACTTATCGCTCGTGAGCGTGTTCGAGTTCCAAATCCGAAGGTGCACCTCGCGTTCGCCGCGGTGAATGGGAAACGTAAACCTCTCGTTCCACGTCGGCGCCGTGCCTCCGTCTCGGCACACCTTGGTTCGAAACTGCGCGTTTTCACCGCACTTGAGCACCACGTACGGGTCCTGTTTCCCGAACGTCTGCGTGTCCGCGAGTCGGATCGCGCTCAGGACTGGATGCGCGCGTAATTCGCCACGCGGTGAGATTCGACGCCGTCAGTCGTCGTCGTCGTCGTCGTCGTCGATGCATCGCCGTCGCGCGCGCGTCGAGTCGCGCGTCGCGTTCGCCGTCGCGTGTACCGTCGCGCGTCGCCGTCGTCGCGTACCGTTCACCTCGAGTTTTCCACGCGTCATGTCGCGGGGGAACGCGTCGTCGTGTGAAGATTTTTCGCCAGACGCCGGCGGCGGCGCGGTGGACGACGACGGATGGTATCGGTCCGATAATCGAGCGGAGCGGAGATGAGTCGAAGGGAGGGGGAGGAGAAGACGCGGTGGAGGCGTGTATGATCGCTATCGATGTCTGTGTGTTGATTTCGAGACGACGGGCGTCGCTCACGAGATGCCGCCGAGCGAGGCGAGCGTGGCGAGAAAGCTTTCGCTCGCGCACAGAGACGTCGAGCCGTAGGTGATGGAACGGACGTGCGTGCGCTCGCGAGCCTTTAATTCCTCGAGGGATTGGTACTCGAGGTAATTGCCGCCGCCGATGACGAAACATATACCGTCGTGGAAGGCGGGATCGCCCTCCCGAGGGGAGTGCGCCTTGCCGTGCGGCGACTTTGGGTCGAGGTAGGCGTACTCGGACGACTCGGGCCCGGGTTGGTTGGCCATGAGCGTCTCGACCGCGACGGCGATGGGGAGGACGCGCTCGCCGCTGAGTAGGTTTTTCACGCCCTTGGTGATGGTGTTGAGGCTCTGACCGTAGAGCTTATCGGCCCACTCTAAGATGTTGCCCTGACTCGAGTCGGTGCGGCGGTGACCGCCGCCGTCCGCCGACGCGTTCTTCGCCAGACTCGCGTTTAGGGTCATCATGCGTTTGATGTAGGACAGCGCCGAGATGTTCGCCCCGCTAGCGCGCAGCGCGCCTTCGACTTCCTCCGCGTCTTGCGGTGACATGCCCTCCGTCGCCGACAGCGTGTACAAGATGGCGAGACGCACCTTGTCCTCGGCGCTCCCGCGACCGGTGGCTTGCAACAAACTCATCACCGACGGTTTATCCCCCTTACCTACGAGCAAATCTTCCTCTACGGCGTAATATTCATCTAATCCGCGCTGCTTGATGTTTCCGAGTAGCGCGGTGGCGATGTTCGTGTGCTTGTCGATGACTCTCTTCTTTTCCTGAAGCTCGGGAAGCGACTGCACCGCGTCGGCGAGTTTCGCCGTGCTATCACCTAAAGCGTCGCCCTCGTCTTCCACCATCGCCGCCTGTGCGTTCACACGCTTGATCGCTTCCTTGTACTTGGCCAACTCCGCCTCGACCTCCTCCGCAACCTTTGGAAACTGCGCATGCGAGTTTTCAGCCCAAAACGGATCTGCGCGCTCGAGCGTGTAACTCTTCGGCTTGGACCCCGCGGTCGCGGCGCTCGCCGAACCGTCGGTGTCGACGTCCACTCGATTCAATCGCATGTTCAACACGTCGTGAACCAACGGCTGGTACGTCCACGCGTGCTGTAACATGGCCGTCAAGTCAAAGTTTCTATCAAACAAGCACAACAGCGGTCGCTGCACAGACGACGAGCCGGGAGTCATTCGAGCGCCGCCCTCGAACGGATTCCCCCTCTGATTCAACGCATCTCTAATTCGTGATTCTAACTCCTTGGCCACCATCTCCGCCGCGCCTCCTCGCTGAGATCTGATCACCGGAACTTGTCCCAATGTCGCGCACGCGCTAAACAGTCCCGTCACCACGCTCGAAATCATGCGCTCGACATCCTTCTCCGCCGCGCGCGGATCGTGCAACAACCGGTACCCATCCTCGATCGAGAGATCGAACAGGTTATCCTCCAAAGAGATGTATCCGAGATACTGATCCCGAACGCACTTCACCCGCGCGTCGACGCCGCTGCGCACCGCGCTCGTGGCCAACTCCTCCAACGCGCTCGTCGGCAGCGCGCTCGAAAAGTTCAGATGATACGAATCGTACAACGATCGTTTGAAATCATTCGCGATGAGCTTCACGTTCTCGGCCGTCGGCGCGACAAAGTACACCGCCGGAGTGTCCGGAATCTCTTCGCGATCCTGTTGCAACTTCAAGTGCAACGTCACCCCGTGGTCGCGCAGGTCCTTCAGCGTCACCAACGGCGCGATGATGTCGTGCGTGAACTTATCGAGCACGAGCACCTTGTACGTGTTCGCCTCGTCCGCCTCGGCGTCCGGGTCGTTGGCGAACGCCGCGGGAGTTGTCTTTGAATTCTTCATCAAGTTGATCAACTCGACGACGGCGTGGCGCTGACGCGGGCGCAGGGAGAGCACCATGGCGACAGCGTCGAGTCGTTCGTCCTCGCGCGCGTCGCTTCCTCGCGCTCGTGTGCGCGCGCGCGTCGACGCGGACAGTGCGCGCGCGTGTGCGGATGCGATCGACCTCGTGAAGCTTTTCGGGACGCGAGGCGCGCGAAGTCGTACACAGCGTGTGATATTACGTATTACATCCTCGTGCTCGTTCATAAGCAGATTAAACTATTATAGACCCAGATCCATGTCTATGCCGTCGGCGCTCACGTCGAGCGGGACGCCCTCTAAGAGGTCGTGAAAGTCGCCGGGATCGAACTCCATTTCGTCCGGAATGTTGTCGATGGATTGAATGCCCAATCCGCTCGCCATGTCGTCGATGGGCTGACCGATGACGAAGTCGGCGATGCCGACGTTGACAGGGACCTCGGGTTCTCGCTTGAACGGGGCGAGAACGTGCTCGGGAGTGGCGTGTCCGCACCAACCGGCGACGACGGCTATTCTGTTTCTATGCACCGTTTTGGCGTATCTCGACAAGAGATGAAGCGTGATATCGTTGTGGGCGTTGATGTCCTCCAAGTGCGCGCGCTTGTTGTAGCCGTTGCCGTTCGTGGCGACGATGTTCTCGGCATCCTTGCGCAGCTCATCCGGTAAGCTTCGAAGATTGGACGCCAACGTGAGACGATCCTCGTGACTGAGAGGGCGCATCAACGCGAAGACTTGCGTCTCAACTTGTCTGAGTTGCGCGCTCACCACCCCGAGCGCTTCGATCGCGTTCGCGCACTCTTTCTCCTTGTTCACCAAGTCTGCTCGCCGCCGCGCGGCTTCGTTTTTAGCCTCCGCCATCTCTCGCTCGACGACGCAACACGCCTCGACGTCGACGATGCGCTGTTTGATGGCGTCCCACTTCGGTTCCCACTCTGCTAAGAGTTCGCGCGCCATGACGTGCACGTCCGTGCCCTCGCCGTTGAATTTCATCGCGTTTGCAAACGTCAGACGCACGTCCGCGTCGACTTCTTCCGACATGACGTACTTTCCTCCGTCCTCTATCAATTTCTTTATCGTACCTAAATCCATTGGTTCGGTGACAATTTCCCTGTACGTCGGTAAGCCGAGCGCGTCTGGATCCACGGGCGAGGCGAAGGGGAAACCCCACTTGTGCGCGATCAATTGTCTGACCGATGCCAAGCACTGTTTGTGCACCACCTCCAACAAACACCGGTATCGAAGCGTGTCGAATCCGACTTGCGTGTCCGGTTTGCACGCCAATTTTTGCCGAACCGACGACACACCTCGAGACACCGAGGACGCTTTCCTCTTGGTGTCGATCGCGTTCACGTCGGCGTTCGCGCGCTGCGAGATGAGACTCAACGCATCCCTCCCTTCGATCAAATCCATCGCGCGCACGCTCAGTGTTGTGACTAAATTTTCAAGTTCGATTAAGCGCTTGCGCAGCGCAATCTTCTTCTCGCGTTCCTCCGCCAACGCTCTCGCGCTGGGCTGTTTCGCCGTTCCGAGGTGAGGCCGACCCGAAGACATCCCGGTCATGGTCAATGCCGCGCCGGAACCGGAAACAGGCCGCATTGGAGGCACGACGTCGACGAACGCCGCGGCGAACGGATCCGCGGCCAAGGCGTCGCCGCGCGCCGCCTTCGCCTTCGCCTTCCCGCCCGCGCGTCCTCCTCGTCCACCTCGAGCCTTGGCGCGCGCCTGACCGCTCTTGTGTCCGCGACCTCCTTTCGGCGCGTCTAATCCGACGAAATCAGGCACGAAATCATCCTCGACCGCGCCCATGGACGTCACCTGACTCGCCGCCCACCGCCGTTCCTCCTCGGCGCTTCTGCCGTAGAGCTCGCCCTCTCTCGACACGTGTCCGATCGGTCCATCCACCCCAATGAACTCGAACCCGTACGGTAACTTGGACGCTAATTTTGCCACCTGCGCTTTCGTCAAAATCGTCTCTCCGCGCGCCGCCGCGCCCGGAACCCACCGCGACGGCGCGCCGCCGCCGCCCTCCCGCTCCGCCTCCGCCGACTCCATCTTCACCTCCACCCTCCCGTTCACCCGCGCCCGTTTCGCTCGCGCGGCGTCATCGCTCGCGCTCGGGCTCGCCTCTCCCCCTCCCTTCCCCTCGCTCGCGCTCCCACACTCCGCGCGTTTCCCCGTCTCGCCCGCCGTCGTCTCGCCCGCGCGCGTCGAGGAATCTTCCACCCGCGCCTCCGCCTCCTCCCCCGCGTTCGCCTCCATCGCCCGCGACGACGCGCGCGAACGACGACGGCCGTCACCGCCGACCTTGCGGTCACCGCGGGGCGACGCGACGCCCGTCGACGCGCGCGCGCGAGTGCGCGAGTGCGCGAATGAATGAATGCATGAAATGCATGAATCGCCCGACGTGCGCGCGAGTGTCCGCGTGTCCGATCACGGCGCCGAACCCACGGAGCCGACGAGTCATGACCCGTCATTGGGACGACTCCCGTGTGTGTTATGAATATACGCTGTCTCTTCGACACACACACCGTATACGAGACGCACACACACCCATGTATGTGTCTACTCTCAACGCGAGTCTCGACTCGAGACGCGAAGACTCCGGGGACGTGACGCGCGCGGGCGCCCGCGCACCGTCCGCCTTTCCACGGCGCGTGAGACCAATGGTGCGTGCGACGCGAGCGACGACGCGAGGGCGCACGCGGAGGGATGGATGATCGGAGAAATGAAGGATGCGCGCGTGCGGTCGTTCGCGCGCGCGCGACGGTCGTTCGCGCGCGCGTGAACGAGAGCATCCGTCATCCATCGGCGAGGCGTGGGTCTTAGGGTCACGCGTGCCGCGCGTCGCGCGTCGCGACGGCGCGTGGACGCGCGACGCGATGCGGTTCGGCGCGCGGGGGGATGTGGATGCGTGTGGTCGTGTACCGCGCGAATCGCGCGCGCGCGCGAGGCGCGGGGGTGATGTCGAACGGCGCGGGGACGTGGACGATGGCTCCGATCATCGGGGACGTCTCGCGGGGCGAGGGCTTAGGGCTTTGCGCGCGGGGAGGACGCGAGAGTCGCTCTGGAGAAGGAGCGACGCGAGAGATTTGAACGAAAAGACTGACGTGCCCGTGTGATTTGTTTTCATCGTGTCGTAGGCTCCGAGCAAGAAGCCCGCGCCCGCGCCGGCTGCCATCAAGGCGAAGCAACCGAAGAAGGAACCGAAGGGTCCGACGAACCCGCTCTTCGAGCGCCGACCGAAGAACTTTGGCATCGGCAACTCTTTGCCGGTGAAGACGCCGCTTAACCGTTACGTCAAGTGGCCGAAGTATGTTCGCATTCAGCGTCAACGCCGCGTCTTGCAAAAGCGCTTGAAGGTGCCGCCGGCTGTCAACCAGTTCAACAACACGTTGGACAAGAACTTGGCCACCAACCTCTTCAAGTTGCTCATGAAGTACCGCCCGGAGGATGCGGCTCAAAAGAAGGAGCGTCTCGCGGGTATGGCCGAAGCCGAGGCTGCTGGTAAGGATGTTGAGAGCAAGAAGCCGGTTGTCGTGAAGTTTGGTATCAACCACATCACCTACCTCATCGAGCAAGGCAAGGCGCAACTCGTCGTCATCGCGCACGATGTCGACCCGATTGAGCTCGTCGTCTGGTTGCCGGCGTTGTGCAAGCAAATGAACGTGCCGTACTGCATCGTCAAGGGCAAGGCTCGCCTCGGTGCGGTTGTCCACAAGAAGACCGCCACCGCTTTGGCGCTCACCGCTATTAAGAACGAAGACAAGCTTGAATTCTCAAAGCTCGTCGAAGCCATCAAGGCTTCCTACAACGACGTCTTCACCAAGACGTCCAGAACGTGGGGTGGTGGTATCATGGGTGTAAAGTCGCAAGCGAAGACTGTCGCTCGCGAGCGCGTCCTCGCGCGCGAACTCGCCCAACGCGCCACTGTCAAGGCGTAAGCGATTTCATGTCATCGTGTATGTCTGTTGTTCAGTCCCTCTTGCGAGGCGAAGAAACGGTCTTCGCCGAGGAGAGAGACGCGTGGGTGGGGTGTACGAGCTCGAGTAGTCGAGGCGTCGTCGAACGAATGGTGCGTCACCAACACTTAGTGAGGTTTCGCATTGTAATTCAGAGGACTCTAGTTCTTCATAAACTCTTCTTTTCCCCCTTTTCGTCGTCTCCGCGCGGGCGAGACGAATGCATCTTCTCGCGCGCGTTCGGGACGCGCACGGCAGACCCCGTCGCGACGTCGTCGTCTCGCGAACCGTCGAATTCAGAAAGAACCTTCGTCGTCGGTACCGCTCGAACGCGCGGACATGGTGGAGAACGCCGCCGTCGCGAGCGCGACGAAGACATCCAAACCGACCCGATCGGTCAACGCCGCGGCCGATGACGCGACGAGCGGCCCGTCGGGCGACTCTCGTCCCTGGTGGCGAGACATCAAGATCCCGCGCGTGAGTTTGCACGACGAGCCGGTGTGGGGAGTGAAGGTTTCCAAGGTGCGCGACGACGCGCGCGAGGATTTCGTTTGCGAACGGACGTTTGCATTTTCGCATTTAGAGGGAGGAGAATCACGCGCGAGGCGCGTCGCGCGCGCGATGGTGGTCGCGATGACGCGCGCGCGAGGATTTACGAACGATGGACTGACGAATGACGCGCGACTCGCTCGAGCAGACGTTTAATATTCGTGGACACGAAAAGCTGGAAGACAAGACATCTGTCACCGTGGGCGCCATGGCTGATTACACGTCGAAGCAGGCGCACATGTTCGCCAAGCTCGAACACGAGCTCGGTGAACCGGGGAAGATCGCCATCGACGTCACTGGCGTCGAATTGCAGCGAAAGTTTGACGTGCTCGAAGACGTCATGCGCACCGAGGTGAATTTCGGCGTCGGCGTGAGCTGGGACGGTAAGCCGTACATCAATTTCGACGCCATGCCGCGAAGCAACGCGCTGAAGGCTGTCGGTTTGGTGGCTGCGATGCAACAGGGACGATCGATCGATCTGCGACCGTCGCGACCGGTCGCGGATAACTTTGCGATCGAGTCTCCGTTTTCGCTCTACAGGGACGGTTCCGAGCTCAACCTGCAAGTGCACGGACTCATCGGCGCCGTGAAGCTTCCGAAGGCGGACTTTTTCGTCTCGAAGGACGATAGCGTCGCCGTGAAGCGAAAGTGATCGACCGCGAGAGAGCGCGCATTCTTGTACAAGTTTTAATGTTCATTCGGTATATCCGTTCCGCGCCGCGAGACGTGAGACGCGTTCGCCGCCGCGCCTCAAACCTTCGCGCGCGCTCGGGCGTCATGGCGCAAAATCTCCGCGATCAGGGCGGTCTGGCGGAGATCGCCCGCATGCTCGAGGTACGATTCGCGCTCGCGCGGTCGTCGCGTCCCGCATCGTCGCGAACGCACGGGCAATCGTCCCGCAGCCGCCGCTCGTACTGACCGCTCGCGCAACGCGCCTTTACGCATCGATAGTCGGCGCGACGCACCGGAGACTCGAGCACAGTCAAGGAGACGACCCCAATCGCGACGACGCGCACGCGCGAGCCCGCGAGCGAGACGCTTCTCGAGCCAAAGAGCGCGAAAAAGTCAAAGAGAGACGGTGAACCGTCCTCGGCGTCGAAAAAATGCGACAAGGGAGACGACTCGAAAAAGATGAAGAAGGAGAAGAAGGAAAAGAAGGAAAAGAAGGAAAAGAAGGAGAAGAAGAAGGAGGGGAAGCGACGGTCGCGGTCGCCGCCGACGTCGAAACATGGGGATGATGGTTCTGATTCGAGCGACTGGCAGTCGAGCGAATCCGACGACGCCGACGCGCGCAGAGGGACGAAACAAGTCGCATCGAGCGACGATAGCGAGTCGGATGTAGACGACGTTGAGGACGAGAGCGAGAGCGAGAGCGAATCTTCTAGTAGTGAGAACGCGGACGTCGATCCGGAGGAAGACGTGAGCGCGGAATTCAGGCGAGCGAGAAGCGCGCTGCGAGCTGCGCTCGATCGATACGGCGGCATCGAGTGCTTCGATGAGGAGGCACGGGAGAATTTGAAGAAGGTGGGTCTCGAAGACAACATGGATAAGGTTTGTAAAGACCTCGGCATGCAAGTGGGAGCGGTGATTAAGAAAATTTTACGAAAAAACCTGTCGCTCATGGGAGCGAGGGACAATTTGCTCGAGACGAGTTTGTCTCTGGAAGACGATTTGCGTGCACGCGCGGCGGTGAGTCAGATCGTGGATACCCTCGACCCAGCGAATTTTCAGTGCAGAATGTGGGACTCCGTCGCGAAACACAACAACGTGGTGTTTGGTCGCGCGCAAGCCGCCATCGATTCTCTGGAGAACGCGACCACCGCGCCGGACGGTCAAACAGAGGGCGAAGAAGAGACGGAATTCGCGAAAATGTACCGCGATGCGTTCATTGAAGCATACGGAGACGACATCGAAACGCTTAGAAAGGATGAAAAGACAAACGTCGGAGTCATTCTCCGCACGATTCAATCCGGCCTGGACATCGTCCCGCAGATTCAGAAGCAGTTGCATCTACAGTGGGCCACTTTGAACGCGAGAGAGGGCAAGTGACACGAGTTTTCTTGTTCTAGAATGCGATGCGGCTATGTTATAACAATGTAAATCAATAAGCTAGACTAAGGATTTTCTCTATCCGCCGTTTCGTAATCGAAATAATCGAGGCGTTCCGTGCGTCGCCAGCTCGCCAGCAGTTTCTCGTCGTTCGGTCTGAGCGCTTTCGCCGAGTCCCGCGCCGCCATCGTCGCCAACCACAGGACGAACGCATCGGCGTTCTGCGCCTCGCCGAGTTCGTACCCTTGAAACTCTCTGCACGCGAGCTGAAACCGCTCGGCAAAGGGATAAATGGCTATGTCTGCCAGCGACACCGTCGAACCGAAAAAGTAGTCTCCACCGCTCGAACGAAGGAGTGCGTCCAGACTTTTCACCGTCTTTTCAAACTGCTCGATCTGGGACGCGCGAGGCATGCCTCGACGAAATCCCCAGCCTCCACCGACGAAGGACAAACCCGAGGAGATGAAACCGCCGTGCCCATCAGCCTCGGAGACGAATTCTAGTATCTCGTCTCGCGCCGCCCCTTGCGTGAGCGACCCGCGATCCAAGACGTCGTCAATGTGCACGATGATGTTCGACGACTCGGTCATGATCTCTCCGTCGTCGATTTGCATCGCGGGCACGAGTCCTCGCGGGTTCAAACGGAGGAACTCTTTAGGTTTGTTGCTCAAATCAACGTGCGCCTCGAAAGCCTCCGGTCGCAAACCCTTCTCGACGAGGGCCAGCGACGCCCGGTGCGCGTACGGGCACAGCGAGTGCGTGAACAGCTTGATCGTCGGCGGCGACATGGCGAGCGTCTTGGTGTGAGGCTCCTCTCTCACTTGCCGATGCAGAATCTCTCGAAGATGGTGTCCAAGATGTCCTCGGTGACGTCGTCGCCCGTGACGCTGCCGAGCGCGAACGCAGCCTCTCGAAGATCGATCGTCCAAAAATCGAGCGGCATGTTCGCCTCGATCGTCTCTTGTAGACGATCGAGTGAATCGAGTGCGACTTGCAACGCTTCGGCTTGGCGTTGGTTGGCGGCCCACGCGCCTCCTTCGGCGTCGACGGCGCCACCGCTGACGGTGCGCACGATCGCCTTTTCTAAATCACCAAGATTGTCGCCAGTCACCGCGCTCACGTGCACGGTGGTGCTGAAACTGTCGAGCACATCCGGCGGAGGGGTTGCGTTCGCGGCGTCGGCGACATCCGTCTTGTTTATCACGAGCACGGATGAACCCTTAGCGCGATCGTTCCGAGCAATCTCGCTCGTCCAGATGGCGTAATCTTCTTCCACCCAACCTCTCTCGGCGTCGACGACTAAAACGACGATGTCTGCGCCGGCTGCCGCCGCGCGCGAGCGCTCGACGCCTATTTTCTCCACCTCGTCGTCGGTTTCGCTACGAATCCCGGCCGTGTCCAAGAGCGTGGCCGGAATGCCGCCGATGTTCACCGACGCTTCGACGACATCGCGCGTCGTCCCCTCCCGCGACGTCACGATCGACCGTTCACTTCTCGTGAGCGCGTTGAGCAGACGAGATTTACCCACGTTTGGTCTTCCGACGATGGCCACCGTGACGCCCGTCTCGAGCAACGCGCCCCTCTTCGCCGTCGCGAGCACCTCTCGAATCTTTTCTCGCGCGCTCAACGCCTTCGCCTCGACCGCGTTCACGTCGAGCGGCACCATCTCGTCGTCGAAATCCAATCGCGCCTCGAGCTCGGCTAACAAATCGACGCACGTCGCGCGCGCCTCGCCCACCGGCGTCGTCAACCCGCCTCTCATCGTCGCCAACGCGCTGTTCGCCGCCTCCGTCGTCTTCGCGCTCACGAGCGCGTGTACAGCCTCCGCTTGCGTCAAATCTAACCGCCCATTCAAAAACGCGCGCAGTGTAAACTCCCCATTCTTCGCCAAACGCGCGCCTCGGCTCAAACATCTCGCCAAGACGCGCTGCACGCACACCGCGCCGCCGTGACAGTGCAACTCCACCACATCCTCCGCGGTGTAACTCCTCGGCGCTAAAAACGCCAACGCGATCACCTCATCGATCACCTCACCGTTTTCATCCACGACCACCCCATACATCGCTCGATGACTCTCAAACGTCGTCGTCTCCGTCGCCTTCGTCTTCGCGTCTCCCTCTTCGCGTCGTCGCCGTCCCGCGCTCACGAACACCCCAGCCCCGATCGCCGTCGCGCGCGGTCCGCTCAGACGCACGATCGCGACGCCACCCACCGCACCGACGACCGCCGTCGCGATTCCCGCGATCGTGTCCGCGCCCTCGACGTCGCGCGCCGCCGCGTTCGCGCGCGCGCCACCTCGCCATCCGTCACCTCGTCGCCTTCGCACCGCCGCGCGCGGTCGAGGCCGCGTCCGACGTCCACGAACGCGCGCGCGCGACACCGCGGTCGACGTCATCGACGCGGTCGACGCCATCGCGTCGTCACTCGCGCGACGCTCTTCCGTCGACGCGCGCGAGCCGAGTGCCATCGAATGCGAATGGGAACACACCCGAATGACCGTTCACGACTCAAGAACACCCCCCCACACCCGGTGCCCCACGGGACCGTCCCCGACCGACCGACCGACCGGCGGCGCGTCGGCACAATCAGCCGAGCCCTGACGTCGCCGTTCGTCGCGCGAGTCAGAGCCGTGACGCTGTCCTATCGTCGAGAGAGAGGTGCGAGCGCGCGCGCGCGAGGCGAGCGCGCGCGCGAGAGGGACGCGACGCGCGAGGGAGGGACGACGCGCGAGGGAGGGACGCGCGCTTTTCGCGTTAGGGTGGGACGCGAATGAATGACACGAATGTGGGACGCGGAAGAGGGAGAGACTGACGACCGATGCGCGTGAACGACGCAGGACCGCGCGAAAAAAGCGCGCGAACATGGCGGAAGCGAACCCGAAGGCGTACCCGCTCGCGGACGCGCAGTTGACGATCACCATTTTGGACATTACGCAACAGGCGAGCAACTATAAACAATTGAAGAAGGGCGCGAACGAGGCGACGAAGACGCTGAACCGAGGGATCAGTGAATTCGTCGTCCTCGCGGCGGACACGGAACCGTTGGAAATTTTGTTGCACCTGCCGTTGTTGGCGGAGGATAAAAATGTTCCGTACGTGTTCGTGCCGAGCAAGCAGGCGCTGGGACGCGCGTGCGGCGTGTCGAGACCGGTCATCGCGGCCTCGGTGACGACGAACGAGGGTTCGCAGTTGAAGCAACAGATCCAAAACTTGAAGGATGCCATCGAAAAGTTGCTCATCTAATAATGTTCTTCGGGGTTTCGTTGGAACGAACGAACGCGCGGATTCTCCCTCTCTCTCGCGCGCGAGACGAGGCGAGCGCGCGCGCTCTTGTACCGATATCACACACCCTAGCTTAGACTAGAGAAGAAGAATTCTCGATTTTCGCGAATTCGTGTTTTGTCTTGTAACGATTCGCGCGCGATGAATTCATTCAGCGCCGCAGACGACGACGTCTCGGCGCCGCGGTCGACTCCACTCGGCGCTCGACGCCTCAGCGCGCGACTCGCCGCATGCTCCGAGGTCTCTCTCGCGCCGTCGTCCCTCCCATCGCGCGCACTCGTCGCGCTCGAACCTTCGCACGACCGTTCACGCGCGTCTCCTCCATCGCGCGGTCGACCATGTCCACCGCGACGCCCGACGCGCGCGCATCCCTGCGGAACGCCGAGTCGGTGCACCTGTGGGTGTGCGATTTACAGGACAAGTTTGCGCCCGCCATCACCGGTTTCGATCACGTCGCGCACAATTGCGCGACTCTCGTGCGCGCGATGAACGCGATCGTCGAGAATTCGCCGTCCTCGCTCGAGGCGAGCGTGCACATCACGGAACAGGTGCCGGAAAAGCTCGGGAGCACGGTGGCGTCGGTGCGGGACGCGGCGGCGAACGCGTCGGGACTGCGCGCGAGTACGCGAGCGAAGACGACGTTTAGCATGTATCCGACGTTTGCAGATGAAGAGAAGACGTTTGGTGATCATCACGTCATCGTTGGGATCGAATCGCACGTGTGCGTGGTGCAGACTGTGTTGGATTTGTTGACGCGCGATAAAAAAGTCTTTGTGTGCGTCGACGCCGTGTCGAGCATACGGTTGGAGGACAGAGCGGTGGCGTTGCGACGAATGGAGAGAGCGGGGGCGATTTTGACGTGCACGGAGAGCGTGGTGTTTGAGTTACTGGGCGATGCCGCGCATCCGGGATTTAGAGGCGCGAGCGCGGCGGTGCGGGAGGGCGCGAAGACGAAGCCGGCGACGCCGCCGTTGCCCGCTCTTACGTAGCATAGCTAAACGGTTTTACAAAGATTGTTCTCTCTCTCTCTCTTTCTTTCTCTCTCTCTCTCTCCCTCTCTCTCTCTCTCTCCCTCTCTCTCTCACTTCGCTCGCGCTCGCTGCTGACTAAAACACTAAAACGTCGGTAGGACGTCCGGGAAAGTCGCGTACTCGTACACCTTTGAGAGGTCATCCTTCCACTCGGACGCGTTGAGCTCGGACATGCGCGCCGCGTTGCTCGATCCACGTTCGACGACGGTTTGTAAATACTTCAAGTACACCTCCTCACCCAAACCTCGCTCCTTTAAACCGTCCGCAGCGAGGCGAACCATTTCCTTGGCGATGTCGTTCGCCGTACCGTCTCTAAACTTGGTGGATAAACCATCCTTGGTGACGTCGTTTCGAAGTGCGTCGCGCTCCGCCTGCGTCCAGTCGCTCGTCAACTTCTCCGCAGCGTCGAGCGATTTCGACGAGTACAACAACCCGACCCAGAGCGCCGGAAGCGCCATGATCGCTTCGAACGATCCACCGTCCGCGCCTCGCATCTCCATGTACCTCTTCAATCGAACCTCCGGGAACACCGTGGTGAGATGTTGTTCCCAGTCGTCGATTGTCGGCGTGTCCCCGGGTAATTGAGGAAGCTTCCCCTCCATGAAATCGTGCCAAGATTCCCCCGACACGTCTACGTACGTCCCGTTTCTGTACACGAAATACATCGGCACGTCCATGACGTAATCGCAGTACTTTTCAAACCCAAAATCATCCTCAAACACCCACGCCAACATGCCAGTGCGATCGTCATCCGTGTCCTTCCACACGTCGGAACGCATCGACTGATACCCCGTGTCTCTTCCATCGACGAACGCCGAGTTGGCGAACATGGCGGTGGCGATCGGTTGCAACGCCAACGACGTTCGAAACTTGCGCACCATGTCGCGCTCATCCTCGAAATCCAAATTAACTTGAATGGTGCACGTGCGAAACATCATGTCCAGACCTCGCGTCCCCTTGCTCGGCATGTACGCGCGCATAATCTTATACCGCCCCTTGGGCATCATCGGCACCTCCGCCACCGACCACTGCGGATCGAACCCGATTCCCAGAAACTTGTGCCCTCTCTCCTCGGCGAGCGCCGTCACCGTCTCGATGTGCCATCGCACCTCGGCTTCGGTTTGCCTCAAATTTTCCAACGGCGCCCCCGAGAGTTCGAATTGCCCCCCGGGTTCCAGCGACACGCTCTGTCCACCCTTGGAGCACCCGATGATGTTCTCTCCCTCGTCGTTCGGTTCCCACCCGTGTCTGTCGACGAGCGAGCGCAAGACGTGTTCGACCACCGGGTACTCCATCCTTCGCTCGGTGGCGACATCGTACCCGAGCTTTTCGTGTTCCGTCCCGATCCTACGCGTCATCAACGTCTCACTCGTCAGTCCCCTCGCGTCCTCGCGTTCCCGTACAAAGAATTCCGGCGTCTCGCGTCTTCGCGGCGCCGCGTTTTTCAGGTTTTCCACCCCAGCCACCCATCCGCGATCATCACCGCTCGTGCACCGCCCCCCCCCGCGTTCCTTCCCGCGCCCTCGTCCGAGACCGCCACGCACCTGAACCGATCTCTCGTCTTACACCCGCTCCTGACGTACTCCACGCACTGCTCGCGCGTGAGCTTCGCCGTCGCCGCCGCGCTCGCCGAGGCGCCGCCGCGTCGTCGCGCCTTCGGTCGCGCCGTCCGTCGTCGTCCCGAGTCGCGCGCGCCGAGGGACGCGACGACGCGGTCGTCGACGAGCGCGCGCGCTCGGACGCGCATCGCGTATCGGCGCGTCGAGAGGTGCGCGCGCGCGTGTGTCGACGACCGTCGCGCGCGTCGACGTCACGAGACGTGTGGGCACGGGCGTGTGTGGGGGTGAGTTTTGAGTCATGACTCGTCGTTTTTTTTGGTGTGTGGTCGATTCGTTCGATCGGGGCGCGCGCGCGCGCGGTCGATGGACGCGCGCGAGACGTCGACGGTCGGCGATCGGGGCGCGAGGATCGGTGAAGGCGTCGATCGTCGATCCATCGCGAGACGCGCGCGAGAAGACGAGAGGCGAGGCGAGAAGAGGCGTCGCGTCATCGATCGCGCGCGATTGAATTTCAACGATCGACATCGAACGCGCCATGGTGCGCGGCGACGCGACGCGCGAGAGATGTGGTCGAGCGGTGCGCGCGATGCGGTCGCTCGTCGTCATCGTTCTCGCGACGCTCGCGATGGGCGTCGCGGCGAAAGGGACGGCGGGCGCGCGCGGGCGATGGGACGGGACGCCGAGCGCGGAGGAGGCCGGGGGCGCGGCGGCGTTCGCGAGACGCGTGCGCGCGCTTCCGGTCGGACCGTGTCCGTTGGCGCCGTTGGCCATCTGTGAAAAGTTGAATTACGTCGCGTTGGAGGAGGAGCGGGCGGCGAAGGACGCGGCGGAGGCGTGCGCGAGATTACCGACGGGGAGGCGGTTGTTGTGCGCGGCGACGAGGAGCGCGGCGGCGACGCTGAGTCGAGCGGTGAATTGGGGGGAGACGGCGTTCGCGCGAGAGGTGCGGATCGTGCCGTTGCCGGGAAAGCGAGGAGGGTCGCGCGCGCCGTCGTTCGATCACGCGTTGACGGCGCTGTGTGATTTGAGGATGAATAAACTGTGCGGAGACGTGGTGGACCAGCGGTTCGAGCACGCCGCCAAGCAAGCCGAGTTGAAGCACGAGTGCGACATAGCCGAGAGTCTGAGCGAACGGTGGGAGACGGCCAAGGAGATGTGCGAGGCGAAGGCGACGGAGATCAAATTGGAAAAGGAAGCCATGGACAGGGAGTTGCGCGAGCTCGAGGATGACTATGCGAGAAAGTTTGGCGGCGCCAAGGCTGATTTGAAAACGCTGAAAAAGATGAGCAAAGGTAAGACACCGCCGTCGCTCAACTGTCGTTCGAAGGAGTACGGCGATAAACCCGATAACGACGACATGATCATCGCCTCTCTACGCCAAACGCGCGAGAAGCTCGTGCAGACGCGCGCGAACGGCGGTTACTGCAACAAGGAAGCCGTGGATAGCATCGTGAACAGCAAGACGTCCACCAAGCGCGTCAACGCGATGAAAAAGGTCAGTTTGCCGGGCGAGTACTTTGAGCACTGTGACGGCGTGTTGAAACACCTCGACTTTATGATCGACTTGCTCGATCTCCAACGCAAGGCGAAGCACGAATCTCAGGGACAACAATATCGACCGTGGTGCGAAGAACTCGATCTGAACGTGAATAAAAACAACATGGACAAGGACGTCGACGCGGATTACGTCAAAAAGCGTAACGAGATGCTCAAGCACGCGGCGGAGATTTCGCGAAAGCGCGCGAAATTTGAGAGGCAACAGCTCGCGTTGATGGAGAAACTTCGAGCGCAGTGCACGACGCAGTTGAACGAGGCGCAACGATTGCACCTGCAATCTCTCATCAAGTGCGAAGCGCACGGCCCACGTCTTCGTTTGCTCCGCGAGGACATCATTCTCACGGAGGCAAAAGTCGAACGCATCGTGCCCGCGCTCGATCAGACCATCTCCGCCGTGGCCATCCTCGGCGCCACGCCGGAATCCGCCACGCAGTTGGCAAGCGCTGTCAACGTCGCCGAGCTCGCGCGCATCACGCCTGGAAAAAGCCTGGACGACATCAAGCGCATGCTCGGTGATCAACCCTTCACCAAGCTGCGAGAGGTGTGCTCGGCGAGCGCGATGTTAGGCGCGGGCGGTGGGAAGCATGGCGAGTCGAAGGCGTGTCCCGACTACCTCGAACCCGGTCCGATCGCGTGCGCCAAGTCGTGCGCGGCAATGGAAGACGCCGCGATCGGTCGCGTCGCGCGACGCGACAAGCCCTTCGCGCTCGGCATAATCTCGGGCATCGCGATCGGCTATATCTTATTCGCCAAGTTGCGCGCGCACGAGCTCGACATCGACGAGGCGCTGAAACAAAAAAGCGAGTAGACGAGGCGGGGACGCTGTGCGGCGAGTTGTAATTAATGGAAACAAACGTGTGTAAATTTCATCAATGTCTATGGGTTTATCGCGGACGTTCCTCGCGCGGCGCGGCCCACTCGACGCGAAGAATCAAGCTATCGTAACCGTATCCGTCGAGCTTGTCGATGGCGCGTTGACCATCCTCTCGGCTAACCATGTTAACAAACGCAAAGCCGCGGCCCTCCCCAGTCTCGCGGTTGATGGCGACGTAGATACGCGTGACAGGACCGAACGGTCTGAACAACTCTTGCAAATCTTGCTCTCTCGTGTCTTCGGACAAGTTGGAGACGCGAATCGAGTTTTCGTCCCGGCGACGATCCATCGACGCCCCCGTACCGGTGGCGCCCGCCCGCATGGACGGCGGCACGTATCCACCCGGCTTTCTCGGTCCCAGTCCACCGTCCTCCTCCGGCGGTTTGCTTCCATCGTTCGCTAAATCCTTGTACGGACACTTGGACGTCCAGTGATCGCCCTTCTTTCCGCACGTTCTGCACACCAACAACGACGTCTGCGCGCTCGCCATGGCTGACAACGGATCCGCCGCCTTCTCCACCTCGCTCTTCGGTTGCAAACGAGCCTTTTCGAGGAAAATTTCTTCCAACGACACCGCCGTCATGCTCTCGTCTCCCGGCTTGTACCTCTTCGCGTCTCCAAACTTTTCCCAGGTTTTCCTCTCGAGCATCCCCGGCGTCACCTTCTTCGTCACCTCGTGCTCTTTATACCTCTTCACCGTCTTCGTTCGCACGCCCGACTCGTTCACTTGATACGTCACCGACGTGTACACGCCGTCCGCGTCCGGTCCGTGCTTTTCACTCGGCGGTAATTCCCCGCTCGAGGCGACCGCGGAGCCGCCGATCGAGATCGAGCTCACGCCCGCCGTCGCGCTCTCGACCTCGGTTTTGAGCGACGCGGGCGCGCTCGCGGCGCCGGAGGCCGAGACATCGGCGTCGATGTCTTCCCAACGCATCTTTCGCGCCATGACTCGAGACTCGAGACTCGCGCGGGCGTGTGCGGAGACGCGCGCGGACGTCTGGGTGAGGAAAGGGTTTTGCGCGCGCGCGAGGCGTCGGCGAGACTAGTGATGACTACAATCGAAGCGAGGGCGACGATATCTTTATCGCTCGCGGTGCACGTTTACGCGTAATAGAAGAGATCGGCTTTTTTCTTCGCCTGCACCTGCACGATGCCCTCGTTGAAATCCTCGTGCTGCACCTCGACGGCGTCTCGTCGAAGCGCGAGCATGCCGGCTTCCACGCACACGGCTTTGAGCTGCGCGCCGTTGAAATCCTCGGTGCCTCGCGCGAGCTCCTCGAAATTGACCTCTGGATTGACGTTCATCTTGCGGGAGTGAATCTTCATGATTTGAGCGCGAGCGTCCTCGTTTGGGTGCGGGAACTCAATCTTACGATCGAGACGACCCGAGCGCATGAGCGCGGGGTCGAGAATGTCGGCGCGATTGGTGGCGGCGATGATTTTGATTCTATCGTCGCTCGAGAACCCGTCGAGTTGGTTCAGGAGCTCTAACATCGTCCGTTGAACCTCTCGATCGCCGTTGGTGTCGGAATCGAAACGTTTCGTGCCTATGGCGTCGATCTCGTCGATGAAGATGATGGCTGGCGATTTCTCCTTGGCCAAGGCGAAGGCGTCTCGCACGAGTTTGGCGCCGTCTCCGATGAACATTTGCACCAAGAGCGGACCCGCGAGCTTGAGATACGCCGCGTTCGTCTGTGCCGCGCACGCCCGCGCGATCAACGTCTTCCCCGTCCCCGGAGGTCCGTACAGTAACACCCCTTTCGGCGGTCGAATGCCGAGCTTGGCGAATTTCGCCGCCTGCGTCATCGGCAGCACGATGGCTTCCCGCATCTCTCGAATCTGTTTCTCCAACCCCCCTATATCGGTGTAATCGTCCGTCGGCTTCTCATCCACCTCCATCGCTTTCACCCGAGAATCGTACTCGGCCGGTAACGTGTCCAAAATCAAATACGAATCCTTATTCACCCCCACCAAGTCCCCCGGCTTCAACGTCTCCGCGTCAACCAACCCGACGACGGGTAAAAAAATCGTCTGCCTCGTCGTCGTCTTCAACACCCCCGCCTTCCCCTGCCTCTGCGCGTCCACATCCGTCGTCGCCTGATCCTCCAATTCCTCCTCCTCGGGCGCCATGTCCAACAACTCCACCACGTTCCCCACCAAGTACGGGAGCTGCTTATTGAGCTTGATCTTCTCTTGATTATCCTTGACGCGCTCGCGCTCCGACTGACACTCCAAGTTGACGCGATTCGACTCATCCCTCAACACGCGAAGTTCGTGTTCGAGCATGCGCGTTCGCGCGAGCACGTCGTCCAGCGACGCGTGTTCGAGCTCGGCCAGCGCGCGCGCCTGATCGTCATCGAAGGCGCCGTCGAGATCCATCCTTTCCGACGGTCGTCTCGCGCGTCACCACGCACAGCACACGACGCGTCCACCGCGCGCGCGCACCGCTCTGTACTCGCGTCCACCGCGCGCGCGCGTTCGTTCGTCCGTCCGTCCGTCTCGCGCGCACGAATGACGCGCGCATTCACGCGCGCGCGTCGGTTTGACTGTCCATTCACGCACTCGATGGCGTCATCGGTCGCCTCGCGCGACCGATTCCGCGAGCGAACGCGCGTCGACGAGACGACGCGACGACGCGACGACGCTTCCTCTTCCCCGACGTTCGACCGTCGTCTCGCATGGCGACGATCGGATTACGCGCGGGCGCGCTTCGAGTCTCTCGAGACGCGAGCGTGGCCATCGATCAGTTTGGCCTCGGCGCGGCGACGGACGTGCGCGCGTATTTCTGCACGCACGCGCACGCGGATCACGTCGTCGGACTCGATCGTCGGGATTGGGCGCCGACGCGCGCGGGGGCGAAGATATATTGCACGGAGACGACGCGAGAGGTGCTGGTGCGGCGGCGGCCGAAACTGGCGCGGTTCGCGCGCGCGTTGACGGCGAACGAACCGCACGCGATACGGGTGACGCCGATGACGACGATCACGGTGACGCTGTTGGACGCGGGACATTGTCCGGGAAGCGCGATGGTGTTGATCGAGGGAGAGTGCGGACGAGTGTTGCACACGGGGGATTTTAGGCGGGAGGATTTGCAGACGCGAGACGCGCTGCCGGCGTGCGTGACGCGCGCGCCGATCGACGCGTTGTTGTTGGATAACACGTACGCGCATCCGAAGTGTGTGTTCGTGGATAGGGAGACGGCGACGGAGGAGATCGTGCGATTGTGTCGAGAGCACGGTGATCGACCGATCGCGCTCGGGGTGGACGCGTTGGGAAAGGAGGATTTGGTGGCGGCGGTGAGCGAGGCGATGGGGTATCCGGTGGAGGTGAGCGACGATCGCATCGTGCCGTCTGAGTATTTGAAATACGTCGCGGGGACGAAGGCGTGCGAGAGTGAGCGTTTTATTCGTCGATCGCAAAACCTGAAGCTCGAGGAATCGATGCGAACGAACATTCGGTGCGTGCCCAAGCAACGGGTGCGCCGGGGAACGCTTCGCGAGCTGTGCGCCGGCTTGAGAAACGAGGACGCGGTGCCGCTGGCGATTCTTCCCACGGGATGGAGCTCGTTGACGGATCACGCGGATCCGGTCGACGATGAAAGTGGGCGCATCGTTGGCGTGTCGTACTCGTTGCACGCGCCGTATAATGAATTAGAGGCGTTCGTGCGCGCGGTTAGACCCGGGGTGGTGATAGGGAACACGCGCGTCAACGCCGACACCGAGGAATCGTACGATCCTGCGATTCATTTCGCGGATTTGTGCACGGGCGAGGTGTCGGATCGCGCCGTGGCCATGGCGAAGTTCGAGCGCGAACACGTTCCGAAAATTGAACAGGACGGCGTCGTCGACAGAATCCTAAAAGTTTGGTTGGACGTGAACAACGTCGAAGTGGTGGCCCCGAAGGTGCGCGACAAGCCGGCCGTTCGATTAGCGGCGGCGGAGAACGGCGTCGTCTTCGAACCACCTCGAGGACTCACGCGTAGAGAGCGCCATCGACGACAAAAGGCCGAATGGGATCTGGGTTCGCAACGCGTGTTAGATATGATCACGTCGTTCTCCAACAAACCAGTGGATGACAACGCGCCGCCAGCGAAGAAACAAAGAAACTTCGCGCCGGGTTTCATGCTGTAAAACACGCACGCGCATGTATTGTAATGATTATTCATGATTCGAGACTAAAAATTCTTAGCTAACAAAACGCGGTGCCTAGATCGTGCCGCAAACTACATGAACGCGTTGTTCGCGCTGAGCTGCTGAATGAGCCCGAGCGCTAAATCGCGTTCGATTCCACACTGTTCGGCGACGGAATGCTGTTCGGAAAAGGTGAGCGTCTCAAACTTGGACAGTAAACCGCCGTCGAGGACGTCGAGCGGGGCTTGCAACTGAATGTGTTTCCCTTCGAACACCTTTGGCGTACGGAACGTTCGCGGATTGAGACCGATGGGCGAGCGTACGGCGGTGTTCAACACCCGTTGGAGCGTGCGGAGTTTCTCGTGCGTCACCTTATCGGTGGGCATGAGGATACCCAACGCGCCGTCGAGCGTTCCGAAGAAGACGGCGAATCTGTTGGAACCCTTCGGTCGTTCTCCCGGCGCGGCTTTCGCCTGCGATCCCTCGACATTGAACCGCACCATGCGAGAGATGGGCGAACCGATGTGATATGCCGAGCGAACGAGCAGTTTCTGTCCCTTCCAAGACTCGACTGATTTCGGATCGTACCCGAAGATGCGCGCGTTGCCGCTCATGTCTGAACCGAGTAAACTCAACGTCGCCCCGTCGATTAAGAATTCACTGCTCACGACGTCCATGCGCTCAAAGTCTTTGGAGAGTTGAATGAGCGACTTTTCAAATCCGGTGTCTTTCCATCGGAAAAAGTGCAAGCCCTTCTCCAAATCTCCGACCAAGATGAAGTTCTTGACGACGTTGATGCTCACGGTGTGAATCGGCGTATCAAAGAACGCGACGCTGTTCAACTCGCGTCCATCCCACGTGTGCACGGTGAGCTTCGTCCCGACGGCCACCATGAGATGTCCATCGAGCGCAGAGAGCGCCGTGCACGCCATGCGCGCTTCGCGCATGCAACACACCTGGCCCTTCCATCTGTATCCGGCGTGGGATTCCGAGTCGCGTTCCCACACCATTTGGAACAAGATGACTCTGCCTCGACACGGTGTGTCTTCGCCTCCCGGCATCGCCGTGCCGACGGCGAGGAGTGAATTCAACGCCCCGGTGTTGATGTCTTTGAGCTGCACGTTTCGCACGCACTGGACGTGCTCGCCGGGCTCGAGCGCGTACTGCCACGCGTCGTCGAGAGATCCGGGAACGAGAAGGCGAACAGAGTACTGAAGCTCCATGTCATCGTTCGCTTTCGCGCGCTCTCGTCGCACCTTGGCCAGCGACAATCCGTGTACATTTTCTTCTTCGATATCGCGCTCTTCCCAGGGTACCAAAGCAGACGTTACCAAGGCATAGAGCTTGAAATCTGGGAGATACGTCACGGTGTGAGGCGTGCACTTCAACGCTAATTTTCTCACCGGCCACGCGGCTTCGTAGTACATTTTACTCGGCATCTGGCAGATGCGCACGCCGCCAAGAGCGGTGCCCAGTATGAAACCGTGCGGACAGTTGACGTTGTGAAACACCGTGAAGGCGACGATTTCGCCTTCGCCTCGCGTCGGAAGTGCGAGCACGCGAGATCTGCGAACGATGAGCCACAACGGATTCGGTCCCGCGACGAAGATGCCCTGAACTCCTTGACCGTCGCCCACATTGCCGATTCTCGTCAAGCGCGCACCAGCGAGAGAATCGCGCAACTGCCCGGCGGCACCGATGCCAGCGACGCTCAAACCCGAACCCTCCACGTCTACGCTGACGCGCGCGAATCGCAGTTCATTCTGTTCCAAAGGTTCGTCGCTTCCTTCGCAAGTCGTTCCAGCGGGCACGATGAAACCTTTGTACAGCAGAAGCGTCCCATCACCTCGCACTACCGTCAGCAATGGTCGCTCGTGCGCATCCTCGAAGCAATCGATGCGCATGTCGACGATTTCCGGAGCTCTAACGCCGGTGTTGACGGGAATCTGCGGACTCAAAACCCGAGAGCCTTCCGACAACCCGTCCGCGCTCCAGATGCGCGTGCACGAGGGCAACGAAAACAACTCTAAACTCCCTCCTTCGCGAGTGAGCGCGACCACAGCCTCTTTTCTGTTGCAGGTGCCGCTGTTCTTACTTCCTTCTAAACCGGTGATGGTGCCATTCGTGGCGGCGCGATGAATCCATCCGCTCTTCCGTTCACCTCCGCCGGCTGCGTCCGCCGCTTCCACGGAATCATCGACGAGCGCAAACGACGTCACGGAAGACGTCGGAATGGCTCCAGACTCCATCAATGAGAGCGTCATGTCGTCGGGATTACCCGACAAGAGCCGGATGGAACCATCCGACAGACGAACGATGATGTATGGATCCATGATTTGAGCGCACGCAATCGCCGACCCCTTCGGCGCGTCGATGTCACTCAACGACACGTCTTGCGCCTTCTTACCAGCCTTCAAGACGCGGATCGTGTCGGTGGTGATCTGCAGCGAACAGTAGTGGCCGAAAATGTTCGACGCGGCCAAGGTGGCTTTTTCCGTGATGAATTCCAGAGACGCGCTCACCTCTTTAAGCTCTTCGCCAGTCTCCATGATCATGGTGGACGATTTCATGCTCAGCAAGAGGTGATGATGAAACGGTTCGCGCTCTTCTCTCGCGCCCTCCTTCCTGTAGTGTAACGTCCACAACCCTTGCAAGTTGGGAAGGGTGCCAGATTCGACTTCCGTGACGAGCTCGGGTTGAACGCCTCGCGTCAAAATGGCAAGTGCACCGTTCTTACCTTGTCCACACGCGGTGATGAGTTCCGTTCTCTCCTCTTTGTTCGTGCCCACAGGCGCGGACGCTCCGACCGCGATATCGACGACCGGCGCGACGCCGAGGAGGGAATCCTTCACCTTAAAATCGTAACCTGCAACTTTCAAGCCCGGGATGACGCCGGCTAACCCTTCTCGCTTCTTCTCGGTCTGGACGTTGTCGGCGCGCACTGTCTCGGCTTTGGTCGTCCCGTACAACAACGCTTCGAGTTCGTCCTCATCGTCTTCTTGCGTCGGCGTCACCGGGGCAGGAGGCGCCTCTGTCTTGGCGCGCTTGCGAATCACCGCACTCGACTTCGATCGCTTCCCCTTCGTCTTCTCCTCCACCTCCTCCTCGTCTTCCGCGTCGGGAAGCATGAGCGGCGCCGCGGGTTCTTCCTTTGGCGTGAACTTGACCAACAGCGAATCACCGATGCGGCTTCCGAGGAATAGTAAATCTCTCGCGAGCAAGCACATGCCCGACGAAAGCACCGCCCCGCCGGCTCGCTGGAGCATCATCCGACGCAAGTTGCGACCGTCGGTGTGTAAAGCTAACAACAACAACGCACCAGTCTTCGTTGTGACCAGCACGCGATCCTCGGATACGACGGAAGCCTGCGCACCGTCCAACGTGATTTCCAATCCACAGTCCACGGCGCGAGCGGCGCACGTCGGCGGCGGATTCGCCATAGCGTTTTCACCCATGCCCGCCGCGCGCGCCGCGACTTCGGCGTCGTTGCCCTCCTGCGGACCACCTCGACCGAAGGTGTTCAACCCCAACACAGACGAGCTCTCTTGGGACTCGTGCAACAAGAAATCTTGTGAAAACACTAACACGCCCCCGAGCGGCGGGAGCAACGGCGTCAACTTGTACGAACTCGACGGTAAGTTTTGTCGGCGCCAAATCACCGTGCTCTTCTGCTTATCGACGTCCACGGACAGAGCGACGATCTCGCACGAGTCTTTGTGCAAATTGTACCTCCCCGCCCACGTCGGCTTCTTCTCGTAGAGGATGGCCAACGCCGGCTCGCCGTACCCGTGCAAAAAACACACGTCCCGAATCAATCGCACGCCCGCGTCTCGCACGTGCAGCTCGAACGACTCTCGAACGCTCGCCGCCGGTCCTCGCACGCGTCCTTCCTCGTCGTTCGCCACCAAACCCAAACCTCCGTCCACGCTCGGCAACACGCGAACCCGTCCCGCGACGCCGTCCTCTCTCAAAACCACCGCCGCGCACCGTCCCTCGGGATCGCTCACCACCAACGGCGCCTCTCTCGACATCCGAAGCGTCGAGTGCAACGGATTACATCCCAACTCCGACTCAAACGAGTGCATCGACGAGCAACACACCTCCCCCGTCGCCGCGTCGTACTCGACGACGCTCAACTTTCTCTCTCGAATCGCAATCAACAGCGCGTCTCGCTGGTTTCTCGGCGCCCCGAACCTCCGTCGGAGGACACTGATCGACCCGATCGCACCCTGCGCGTCGAATTCACCGCACACGTCCAGCGTCTCCGCCTCTCGCTCCCCATCGCGACGCACCGCGTAGACGGTGACGCGATTCGCGCTGCAGACGATCAGATTCGGGTCACCGCCGTCGCCGACGGGACGCGTGAAGTACGCGCTCACCGCGTGGTCCACCCCGGTGGGCGGGTGCGCCTCCCTGTGCACCGCGTGCGACATGGCGACTCGCGCGCGACGTCGACTGGCGCCGTCGGCGCGCCGGGCCGACGACGCGACGCGACACGACATGACATGAAACGCGCGCCGAGACGCCCCAGACGGCGACGCGTTCATGGCCGCGCGCGCGATCGCGCGAGGGAGAGCGGTGGCGTCGACGCCGTCGATCGCGTCGGCGACGGCGCGCGCGAGGGCGCGCGCGCGACGCGGCGTCGGTGGGGTGGGACGAGGAAGCGGGCGCGCGCGAGCGACGTCGACGTCTCGGCCGACGCGAGCGAGCGAGGAGGAGTCCACGGCGGTGGTGGAGACGACGACGAAGGAGGCGCGGGAACTCGCGGAGACGTCGAGGGAGACGAGGACGGGGAGGGGGGCGATGAAGGCGGTGATGAGGCGCGGGAAGGGGGGCGACGGCGGCGCGCCGAGACGGGCGGGCGCGGAGCGAGACGCGGAGCGAGTGATTTTCGGCGTGCCGATGTCGCCCGAGGTGTACGCTATCGCGCTGGTGTATTTTGTGCAGGGCGTGATCGGTCTGTCGAGACTGGCGAGAGACTTTTACCTGAAGGATGAGTTGCACTTGGATCCGAGCCAGACGGCGCTGATTTTGTCGATTTCGCAGGCGCCGTGGTTGATCAAGCCGCTGTGGGGGTTTCTGAGCGATTCCGTGCCGTTGTTTGGGTACAAGCGAAAGTCGTACCTCATGTTGTGCGGATTGATCGGGTGCGTGGGATGGTCGTCGATGGCGACGTGGGTGGACGCGCCGGAGACGGCCGTGGTCGCGTTTACGCTCGGGTCCCTGAGCATCGCGTTTAGCGACGTTTTGATCGACAGCATCGTCGTCGCCAAGGCGCGCGGCGAGGAACAAGGTTTATCGGGGTCTCTACAATCGTTGTGTTGGGGCTCCGTCGCCGTGGGGAGCATCGTGAGTTCGTATTTTAGTGGAAGTCTGATTGAGTCGTACGGCACGAGATTCGTCTTCGGCGCCACCGCGCTCTTTCCTCTCATGATTGCCGGCGCGTCGACGCTGGTGGACGAACAACCCGTGGATAATTCTCGAAAGATTTCGCGCGAAGGGATTGTCGACGATTTCAAAGAGATGACGGGAACGATTTTCCAGGTGGCCAAACGACGCGACGTCTGGGCGCCAGCGTTCTTCGTCTACCTGTTATCCGCCACGCCGAGCGCGGGATCGGCGATGTTTTACTTTAACACCAACGAGCTCGGGTTTTCACCAGAGTTTCTCGGCCGCGTCGCTTTGCTGCGAGCGTTCGCCGCGCTCGGAGGCGTGGCGCTTTACAACGGTTACCTCAAGCGCGTCCCTCTCAAGAAGATGTTCTTCTGGACCACCATTCTGGGCACGGCGCTCAGCTCGACACAGCTCTTACTCGTCAGTCGAATGAATTTAGAGTTGGGTATCAGCGATAAACTGTTCGCCCTGACGGACACCGCCGTGTTGACCGTCCTGGGTGAGGTGAGCTTCTTGCCCGTGCTCGTGTTGGCGGCGAAGATTTGTCCGGAGGGCGTCGAGGCGACGTTTTTCGCGGCGCTCATGTCTCTCTTCAACGCCGGCGGGGTGACGAGTGAATTTCTCGGCGCGGGCTTGACGAAGTATCTCGGGGTGACGGCAGATAATTTTGACAATCTGTTCCTTCTCTTAACCATCTGTTTGGGGACGGGACTGCTCCCTCTCTTCGCGCTCAACCTCATCGACGAGGTGAGCGACGACGGCGAGGGTGACGGAGACGTCGAGAACGGCGTCAAAACCGCCTAGTCACGCGGAATTGTTTCGTTGTAACATTACATTCATTGATTGCGCTTCGAACGAACGACAGCTGAAAAGTCATATCGCGGACTCGAACCGCGAGCGGCACTCTTTCGAGCGCTCGCCGACCCTCTATGACGTGGGGTCCTCCGGCAGCGAGTGCCATCATCGGATTGAGTTTGTTCGAGAAACCATTCTCTGAGCTAATCCTATGTCTAAAGCAGAACCATAAAAGTTGTGAATTTTTTTTGTTCGCGTCTTGATGAGCCTATGAATCTGAAAAAGGTGGAAGGAACTCGAAACTACCGCAGGAAATACCGAATAATGGATGTGCTGAAAGTTGAGCCGAGAAGCCAAAACGAAGTCATGATAGCTGTCTAAAATAGAGCGTGTCGTTGGTGTTTGTGTCTGAAATAACGCAATTGATAGGAAATATCGAGGGTTGGAGGTAACCTTTTTTGTGTTTTTTCGTGTCCAAAATAGAAGCCGACGCGCAAAATTCGCGGATGGTGATGATTTGGTCTGTGAAAAGACGACGCGTTTGCGAAACAATTGTAAAAAGCTTTCGTGACCTGTTGTTCTTTTCCGTTTCCATAAATGCTCAAAAAGATGTGTGTATTCGTCTGTAGTAAAAAAAAATCCAAAACAAATTCGAGACATGATAAAAAACAAACTCTTTCTTTTGTGCGGTGCCCCTACGAGGTGAGGATGACAATATTCTCGGCGTGTCGCTGGATACCTCGGAATCGTTCGATTGCGTTCACTAAGGTGCTTTTCTTTCTCTCCTATCCTGGAGGTTGTAAACTGTAGCTGATACTCGCGCATCTTGCGGAATGTTGCTATATATTGCTGGACTGCTGATGTTGCTCTGTTCTGTGTACTCGCGTGACGGGTTCTACGACCCCTTTGCCACGCGGCATTGCCGCGGCCTCGCCTTGTAGGGATTCAGGCGGGCGGATCAGAATAATTGTCCCTTTGTCCATGTCCCTCTTGCAGGCCGGCGCGCGCTCACCGCGCCGACGACTACTGCTGTCGTACCGCGAAAAAAACATACTCTATTCTTTTTTTTTCCTCTCCCACACAGCGCGGCAATCCGCGCGCGCGTCGCGCGCGTTCCGCGCGTCGAGGGATGCGCGTCGAGCGAGTTCCGCAAACGGGCTCGGGTTCGCTCGCGCGTTCATTCGTTCGTTCGTTCGTTCGATCGTTCGTGCGTTAACGATGCGTGAATACGAGCATGCGCTCGTACCGTCCGAAGACGGGAGTGCGCGCGCGGGTCCGGCCACGTTACTCAACGACCGCGAGACCGACGCGACGCGCACTGCGGATCGCGCGCGCATCCGTCGCCATCACGTCGGGTGCCCTCGGTCGGTCGGTCGGTCGGTCGGTCGGTCGGTCGGTCGGTCGGTCTCGACGAGTCGTGACTCGAGTCAAGTGTCCCAGTCCTATACATACATGCATGTATGTCGAAGAGACGATCGGACTGTGGCTGGAAGGATGCTCCATGTCGGTGATGGTTGGACGAGTACCCCCCACAGTATGTCGCGCGCGGTCGCGGTCGCGTCGGTGTCACCGAGGTCGTGCGCGCGCGTCCTCGCGACGCGGCGAACGTCCGCGCGCGACGCGAGATCGTCTCGAACGCGCGCGATGGCGACGTCGTCGACGTACGCGCCGGGAGGCCCGATCGGGGGCGCGCGCGTCGTCGTCACGGGGGCGAATCGAGGGATCGGATTGGAGTTTTGTCGACAACTCCTCGCCAAAGGGAACGTCGTCGAGGCGGCGTGTCGCGCGCCGAGCGAAGAGTTACGAGCGTTGGAGGGCGAGAGCGACGGTGCGTTGATCATCTCCGCGCTGGATGTCTCGGACGAGGGATCGATCGAGGCGTGGGCGAAAGGGTTGAAGGCGCGAGGCGTCGAGAGGCTCGACGTCGTGATCAACAACGCCGGCGTCGTCGGGTCGAACGGGTACGAGGCGTGGGATTTGGAGACGACGACTCAGGAGGAAATGGTGTACGTGTTCAAGGTAAACACGTGTGGACCGGTGTTGGTGACCAAGGCGTTGGTGAAGGAGGGATTACTCGGCGCCGCCGCGGGCGGTCCGTCGCTCGTCGGAAACGTGACGTCCAAAGTGGGCTCCGTCGACGATAACGGCTCGGGCAGAGGGTACTCGTACCGCGCGTCCAAATCTGCGCTCAACAATTGCAACAAGTCGATGTCCATCGACCTCGCCGATCGCGACGTACACTTCGCCCTGTTACACCCCGGGTGGGTGCGCACGAATATGACGGAGGGCCGAGGCTTGATCGACGCCGAGGAATCCGCCGCCGGCCTCATCGCCGTCATGGAGGGCACATTCGGCGATTGCGAACAAAACTGGTTCGACTACAAGGGCGACGCCATCCCTTGGTGATTCTTTCTCTCGCGCGCGCATCCATTCTTTCGTCGCGCCGTCTCTCGCGCGCCGTCTCTCGCCGCGCGCGCTCGCGCGCGCGCGCGTCCGCGCGTTCCCGACGACGTCCGTCTCTCCCCGGTCGTGTCCATCATACATCTCATTCATCACACACACCCTCGATTCACCCCGCACCGCTCGCTCCGCTCTCTTCATCGCGCGCGTTCCCCATCCGCGCGCGCGTTTCGTTCGCGTTTCCTTCGCTTCACCCTCTCGTGAGTCACACCCTCGCGATTGGATTCGTCGACGATGCAATCTTCGCCTTCATCCACCGTTCACGACTCGCCGATGACCCCCTCCGGGGACGACGCGCGCCACGTGGAAAGGCGCAACCCTCCGGCCCGCACACGACGCGCGTCTCGCGTCTCGCGCGCGAATACGAGCGCGTCTCGCGTCCGAGCGATCGCGAACGCGGGACGCGTAAATTCATCGAGTCGTCGCGCGCTCGACATGGATCGCACGCCGTCGGCGGACGATCTCATGGCGTCGTTTCTGTGGCGCACCGCGCATCACGCGGGAGGGACGCCCGGGATGGGATTCGGCGCCCCCGGGCCCGGTGGCCCGAATGCGGTGGTGCGAACGCCGTCGCAGAATGAGATGGAATCGTATTACAACGCGATGATGGCGAACGCGGTCGCTGGGGGGTCGAGCGGGGCGCTGGGGCAGGATAATTTGATCGCGCACGCGGGCGGTGGAGGACCGCCCTCGAGAGAGGGGACGCCGGGAATACCGCGCGTGGCGTCGATGGATGTGCTGCGAAAGATGATCATGGCGGGAGGACTTCCGTCCGGAGGGGCGGGCGGGAGCGGGTCCCCGGGATCGATGACGCCGACGACGGCTGCGGGTACGCGCGCGCGCTCGAGAGGGGTTGACGCGGGAAGGCGAATCTCGCGCGCGACGCGTTCGCTCTCGCGCGTGTGTGAGTAGCGCGTCACGCGATGTGCGCGATGACTGACCGGTGTGTACACGCGCGATGCGTTTTGTACGGCGCAGCTTTTTCGGCGTTCGCGAACGGTGGGGCGAATCTGAGCGCGCTCGGGCAACTCGGAGTGGCGGCGGCGGCGGAGGCGGAGGCTGGCGCGGACGCCGCGGCGCCGGCCAGGGGAGGCACTAAGCGTGGCGCGAGAAAAACCGCTGCGAAATCACCGGCCGCAAAGAAAGGAAAAGCAGCAGCGAAAGGTGCCGCGGCGAAGGGTGGTGCGAAGGGTGGAGGGAAAGCCGGCAAGGCGGTCAAGGCGGAGGACGCCGGCGAAAAACACGACAGCGACGCTGATTCGAGAGATGGTGCAAATGCCTCTGATATTCGACGCCAGAGACGCATGTTGAGTAACAGAGAAAGCGCGCGTCGTAGTCGTAGACGAAAGCTCGAACACGTGGCTACGCTCGAAGCGCAAATCGCTAACCTCACCAACGACTTGAACGCCGCACTGCAGCATCTCCGTACGTCGGAGATGCGCAACGCCGAGCTGACGCGTGAGAACATCACACTGCGAGCCGAGAAGGATCGTCACTTACAGCTCCTTCGCGACGCCGGTCAAGCGGGTGCGGGTGTAACGACGCCTAAGAGCGCTCCGGCGATGGAGCGAAAATCTAGTCTGCAACGAATTTCGAGCAACGGCGACATCAAGGGCGAGCTCGGAAAGGGTTCACCATCGATCGGTGCCGGTAGTGGTTTCGTTCCATTCAGGAGCGTTCAATCGTACGAAAACTTGCTCGCTTTGCAAGCGCAAAACTCTGGGAAGAACACTGCGTAGACGATTTTCCCGCTGTTGTAGTAAAACGTCAACCGAAGGCGCGCCGGCGGTGTCCTTTGAACACTCACGTTGCAAAACGTCACACGCGCGCGCGCGCGCCGCCACCGTCCCGACGCGCGCGTGACGCGATGACATCCATCTCGTTTTCGCGATCGACGCCGATCCCGCGCGTCGCGCGACGAACGAGCCGCGCGCGCGTCTCATCGCGCGCGTCGCGCGACTACGAGGCGAGGCGAATGGATTCCCTCGACGCCGTCCTGCGCTCGACGCCGACGCCGACGCCGACGACGGAAGCGCGCGAAGAGCGCGAATCGACGCCGACGCCCGCGCGAGTGACGCGAGAGGTGGAGGTGGCGCTCTCCGCCGACGCCGCGGCGCGCGTGACGCTGACGGTGCGAAACGCGACGTCGCGACTCGTTCGCGCGACGATGCGATCACCGCTCGGTGTCGTCTTCGAGGACGTCGACGGTGATATCGTCGTCGTGGAATTTTACGACGAGAGCGAGCTCGGGCCTCGAGGTCGAGGGATCAAGATCGGCGACGTCTTGCGGGCGACGAGCGCGATGACGCCGACGATGGAATATCCCAAGCTCAACGTCATCGGAGGGGGAGTCGGGCGACCGGGGTGGCGACGGGTGATGTATACGTGCGCGTGCGCCGAGGACGGGAACTTGGACGACGTCACGTTCGATCAGGCGATGAAGGCGATCGGGTCGAACGCCAAAGCCGGGGATTACGACGTGGAGCTCGTGTTCGAGAGATTCGGCGGGTAGGGGACGAAACGAATGAATGAAGGAATCGGCTATGGATTAAGAAGAGGCCGCGCGCGCAAAATCGACGACAGAGGTGGTGCGAAGCGTGTTGATGACGTCGTCGCTGTATCCCTTTCCACCGTTGAGAGGACGAACGGCGCGAATGGGCGCCAAGACGTCTTCGGAAAAATCGCAGTTGAAACCGCCGACGACGGCGTCGAGAACCTCCTTATCTTCGACGCACGCCATGAGCATTCTCGCAGACCCGTAGACTTCGCTCGCGAGCTCGAACTCGATCATGTCGTTCGCGTTCAGGTTCTGTACGTCGCTCGAGAGCGTTCGCTCGACGTCGTCCACGAGCGCCGGCGGACATCGCAAGCCCATCAAACGTTGCGCGAGCGCGATTCGAACGCCCGGCGCGTCCGCGGACGCGTCGGGAACGACGCAGAGCTCCTCCGCTCTGGCGTCGTTTTCCGCCGACGCGAAAGTATCCTTATAGATGCGAGTCACGCCCTCGACGTGGTCGACGCCGATGACGGCCACCACCTCGCCTCCGTCGTCCGACTTATCCACGCACTCTCGAATCGTCGACGCGAGCACGCAATCCCGCTCCTCGATGACGATCTTTTCGAAGAAATCTCCAGACTTTTCGTTCGCCTTGGCCGCCAACGGATGATCCGCGGGCAAAAGCAACCTATAATTCCTCTCGCTCTGCGCCGCGAACGTCCCGTCCAACTCCGCCAACGTCGGCGTCGCCATCAACCGTCTATACGTTACCGCCTTGGGTCTATCGCCGTACACCACCGTCGCACCGACTGTAAACGCCGCCGCGTACACCAACACCTCCGGCGGCAACTGCGTCTTCATGTGCCCCCACTGCGGCGAGTCCGCCACCTCGCCGAGCTCGCCCTTGAGCGCCCCCGCCAGACGCGTCACGAAAATCAACGCTTCCGGCGCCGACGACCCCCCAGTCATCATCGCGCTCACCCCTGCCTCGTAATTCACCGCGTTCCCCGTCGCATCCCCGTGTTCACTCGTCATCGCTGTCTCCACGACGACCACACTCGGTTTCGCTCGTAAAATGTACTCGGCGGCGTCGTGCGTGCCCTCGACGAGATGGGACACCCCGAACGCGACGCACCCATCGTCCAAACGCGTGAACGAGCTCTCCGTCCACGCATCCGGCGTCTCCGTCGTCGTCACCGACGACGTCGAGAGGAAATCATCGCAGTCTTGGTCCTCGAACGCGCGCGTCCGCGCGCCGACCCTTTTGTGTTTTTCGAGGGCGCGCGCGGGACGACGCGCGCGGGACGACGACGCGCGCGCGAGAGGACGCGCGAACGCGCGAGAGGACGCGCGGGATGCGACGAACGCGCGCGCGCGCATCGCGAATACCGAAAATTCGAACGCGTGCGAGACCGCGGGGACTCGGTGTGACGTTTCATTCATGTCCCCGACGTGGGGCGCTTTTTCTTTTGCCCTCGCGAGAGGGGTCGCGCGTCTCTACGTTACGACCCGGCGGCGCGTCTCGCGTCTATATCGTGCGCCCACGAGCTCACCTTGACGTGAGACGTCGTGGTGAACGTTTTTCCGGCCTCACCGCCGATCATATCCTTATCCTGCGAGAGAGAGAGAGAGAGAGAGACGCCGCGGGTCAGTCGCGAGACGCGAGCGTTCGCGAGACGAGACGCGCGTCGTCGTCATCGAGATATAATACGCGCGTGAGATTCCGTGAACGCGTACCTTGGGCACGTTGTTCCCCCGTTTCGTCGACTTTTCCTTTTCCATCGTCGCTCGTCGTTCCTCCTCGCGTCTTTTCGCCTCGGCGGCGTCGCGTCTCTCCGCGCGTCTCGCCTTGTTCTTTTTATTGTTGCTCGCCTTGTTTCTCGGTAACGACGACGACGACGACGGCGCGCGCGGTCGTCCCTTGGTCGGTTTCGCGGACGCGTTCGTCTTTTTCTTTTCTCTCTTCTTGCCGCCGAACGCGCGGGCGATCGCGGGCGCGAGCGCGGCGCCGACGAGCGCCCAGAGCGCGAATGGGAACGGCGCGCGCGAGCGCGTGTCGCGCGTCGCGGGCGATCTCGGACGACGCGACGCGGACGAGGACGACGACGCGGGCGTCGACGCGCCTCGACGAGACATGAGATCTCGCGCGCGCGCGTGGACGAGGCGATGTTTGAGGAATGCGATTCGGGGCGTCAGTGCGCGGCGTCGGAATCATGGCGGTGGATGACGGCGACGATGACCTCGCGTCGTCCCCGCACGTCGCGCGCGGGCTCGCGCGCGAACGTTTGCGCGCGATGGCGTCGAGGATGCGTCCGAGAGACGTCGCGCGCGCGGTGGAGGCGGTCGAGGAGGATGACTCGACGTGGGCGAGGTTCATCGCGGGACGAGGGGACGTCGCGACGCGCGGGAGCGCGATGCGGGCGAGAGCGGCGCTGCACGACGCGCACGCGCGCGCGTTGGATTCGATGACGGCGTCGACGTCGCGGGAGACGTACAGAACGCTCGAGGAGGACGCGGAGGATTACGCGCGCGCGCTGCGGCGGGACGTCGTCGCGACGAGAGACGCGTGTTTGGCGGAGATTCCGGACGCGCGAGCGAGGGAGAGAGACGAGGAGACGACGGAGGCGACGCGCGCGGTGTCGACGTCGACGACGTCGCGGGCGAAGAAACGTCCGAAGACGAATGGAACGACGTTTCGAGGTGGGAATAGAGAGTTGAAGGATTTATTGACGACGACGACGACGGCGCCGCCGCCGACGACGAGCGAGACCCCGAACGGCACGATAGAGACGGTGGGTGGGGCGTACGGCGATGGACGGAAGTTGTGGTACGTGAATGCGCTCCATAGACGATTCAACATCGCCCTGAGCGCGGTGTTGGGGGAGTTGGTCAAGCACGAAGACGTGGAACCGTTTTTGGTGGCGGTTGACGTGAAAAACGTGCCCGATTATTACAAGGTGATCGATCGTCCGATCGACATCGCGACGATGCGAGCAAAGCTGGCAAAGGGAGAGTATTTAAGTAAGGATGGATTCTTAGAGGATTTACGGTTGATGGAGGCGAACGCGGTGGCGTATAACGGGAGTAAATCCGTAATATCGAAGATGGCGCGCGCTGTCGTCGGGAGAGGCGAGGAGTTGCTGTCGCACATGCCGAGAGTGGATTTCGTCACGTGCGTGCGCGCGGCTGAGTACGCGGAGACGTTGACGAGCGAGCGCGACCGGTGTGTGTCGGAAGTGGACGACGGCGAGGACGACACGGATGGCGAGGAGGATCCCGAGACGAAATTGTGGCGAGAGGCGACGCTCGCGAGACGCGTGCGAGACGTGTTCCGAGCCAAGGCGTTGGCGGGCGTGCCCATAGGATCGAGACGCGCGTGTCGCCCCAGAAATGCGTGGGACATGCGTCGATTCATGATCTCGAGCGAAGACCACGTCGTCGACGTCGACGAAGCGCGCGCCGAAGAACCGCCGCGGCGACGACCCGAGGACGACGGTCTCGTCGCCAACGCCGTGCCCATGATGCCGACGTATTCGGGATCGGCGACGCTCACGCACCCGGGAAATCGAAACGACGAGCTTCTCCGATGCATCGCCACGCTCATCGTTCGACCGTCCGTCGCCGCCGTCGACCCCGCGGCGCGCTCCATGACGAACGTCGCGGCGAAAGAGTTCCTCTCCGTCGTCGACGTTTTCGCCGCTCGCGCCACCGTCGCCGTCTCGCGCGCCCTCACAACGCGCCGTCTCGCGCGCGAGCCCGTCCCCGACGACGTTTCCGCCGAGATTCGCGCGCGCGCGCGCGTCGCCGACGACGCGCGCGTCTCCGCGCGAGCCCTCAAAGAGTTCACCAGCACCCTCGGCGGCGTCTTCGCCTCGCGACAGCGCCCGCAGTAGAAAGAAAACACGCACGCGTAGACGCACGTAGCGCTAGTCACTAGTCACCGGTCACCGGTCCACCCCGCGAGGACAGCCTTTCGCCCGTTCGCCCGACTCCGCTCGCGGCGTTGACCGCACACCGCGACCGACGTCCGACGACCGACATGTCCGCCGCGCGCACGCCCGCGCGCGCGTCGAGTCCCCTCTCTCTCGCGCCCGGCTCGCGCGAGTTCGCGTCCTCGCCCGCGGCGTCGTCGCCCAACTCGGCGTCGAGTCTCAACGAACTGCGCGACGGCGTGGGCGAGCTCAGAACCTTCTCCGCGCGCGCCGAGTCGCGCCACGCGCGCGCGGACAGCGCGTGTAGCACGGATGGGTGCGTGTGAACGGGCTCTCGCGCGCCGAGTCGCGGACAGCGCGCGCGGACGGCGCGCGCCCGGGCGTTCGGGGCGGCACCTCGGCGCGACGATGGACCGACGCGATGACCGACCGACTGACGCGCGCGCGACGACGCTCGACGCAGGTTAATGTCGGGCGCGAAGTTCGCGCTCGATGACGACGATGAGGACGCGGAGACTGGGACGCGAACGTCGAACGGGAGCCCGATGGGGACGTTTCGGTTGGGCGCGAGCGGAAACGCGCCGCTCACGGGACCGCGGGCGAGACGCGCGTGGCGCGCGATCGCGGTCGTGATGGCGGTGCTGGTGGTCGTTTTGTTGTTCGGGATGCCTCTGCGCGCGTGGACGAATGGGTGACGCGGGATGGATGAAAAGAGAGAGAGAGAGGAAGAGGCGCGAGCGCGGAGGGGAATGTGAGCCGTCGCGTTACACGAAAGCCGAGAAGACTATGCTACACCGGAGCTCGCCGCCGAGGAGCTTCGAAACGCGCGTCGAATCCGAACGCCGCCTAACTGGGACGGAATCCCATCAATCGCGCCGCGCTGGATTGCGTGGCGTAGAGTACGCCGAAACACAAACCGATGGCGCCCGCGGTGGCCGCCGTCGGCGCGCGCATGCACTTGGTCGCGCTCGTCGCGCCGCCGGCCACGTACCCGAGTCCTCCGCTCACGGACGCGCCGAGAAGAATGTCTCTGTAATCCGCGGCGTTGAAATTACCCACTGCGTTCGATCGCGACGCGGTATCCGCGCCATCGTCAGTCGGTCGCGTCTTCGTCTCGTCGGCGTCGACCGTCGCGCGCGTTCGTCGTTTCGCCTCCTCGTCTCGCGCGTCCTCGCCTCCACACCGCGCTTCCGCGCGTCCACGCGAGGAATCACGCGTCGCGGAGTCACTCCCCCGCGCGACGCGCGACCGATCGTCCGAACGAAGACGTCACCGCGCGCGCCCGTTCGCGAGACGAAACCCCGCGATCGGCGGTGTTCTCGCGCGGAGTCGCGTCTTCCGCTCTCGCGCCTCGCCTCCTCGCGCGCACGCACCGACTCTCGATAAACTCGGCGCCCGATCGATCACCGGGTGCGCCGGGACGCCGCCGACGACGCCCATCGCGCGTCGTCGTCGTCGCGGGCGGTTGTGTCGATCGAGCGGGAGACCTCGGTGGACGTCAGTCGAGCGCGCGCGAGTCCGCGCGAGCGAACGCGGGCGAGATCGACGACGCGCGCGTGGATCGTCGGACGCGAGACGAAGGGGGGAGACTCGCGCGAGGAGGCGCGACGAGGAGGCGCGGGACGATTTCGAACGATTTTTGATATTTGAACGGGACGAGCTCCTCGCGCGCGAGCGAAGGGCGCGATGACGCAGGGCATGGGCGTGTCGACGTCGGACCCGTCGTCTTTACCGCCTCTCGTGGAGGAGCGCGGGAAGACGCGGTCGACGACGACGGGGGTGGAGGCGAAAGGTTCGAGCGCGAGCGGCGAGCGCGACGGCGGGGGCGAGCGCGGCGACGGCGACGGCGGGGGCGGCGAGGCGTCGGGCGCGAGGTACGAACGAGTGAACGCGATGAATTACGCGAGCGTGAACGATACGACGAAATTACTCGTGTGCGGAGGGATCGCGGGGGCGTTTAGTAAGTCGTGCACGGCGCCGTTGGCGAGGTTGACGATTTTAAACCAGTTGCAAGGGACGAACGCTGTGCCGGGATGGAACGCCTCGTTGGGAAGGGCGTCTATCGTGAGCTCGCTTCGACGGATAGTCGCCACTGAGGGCGTGACGGCGCTGTGGAAAGGAAACGGGGTCACCATCATACATCGTTTGCCGTACAGCGCCGTCAACTTTTACGCGTACGAGCAAATCATGAACGTCTTGGACGGGGCGATGCGACATTTACACGTCGATGAAAACGGTGATCCTTCGAAAGGGGCGTTCAAGTGGGGGTTGGCGCAACGATTAGTAGCGGGAGGAAGCGCTGGGTGCATCGCGTGCACGCTGACGTATCCATTGGATTTGATTCGCACGCGGCTCGCCGCTCAGACGACGGTGAAACATTACAACGGCATCGCGGACGCCTTGATGAAAATTCTTCGCGACGAGGGCGCGAGAGGGTTATATCGCGGTTTGAAACCGACCCTCATCGGCGTCGGTCCGAACCTTGCGCTCAACTTTACCGCGTACGAGACGCTCAGGAACCATTTACAAGAGTTGGATCACGGCGTCCACCCGATGGCGGTGGACATGGCGAGCGGAAGCGCGGCGGCGGTCGTGAGCGCGACGGCGACGTTTCCCATCGATCTTGTGCGAAGAAGGATGCAGATGCGCGACGCGGTGAAAGGGGACAGTTTTGTGGGTGTATTTAAACGCGTCTTGGCCAAGGAGGGCTTGACGGGTCTCTATCGAGGCATTCTTCCCGAATTTGCAAAGGTCGCGCCGGGCGTCGCCATCACGTACACGTCCTACGCCTTCCTCAAGCGATTGACCGGCGTGGACACGGGTCGTCTGTAAAGTAGTTGGAATCATCATTGTCAATAGAAGAGACTCGCTTTAGACCGCTACATCGCCGATTAGAATGGGATCCGCGTCCATCGGAATCGGGTACACCGGTCGCAAGGGCGCCGCTAGTTCGCAAATCAACAACACCAACTCGTTCGGTAAAGTGCCCAGACCCACGCATGTTCGCTCTAATCTCTTGTGACACATCAACAGCGTCACCACCGCCGCTTTGAACGCCTCGGAATCGCACGATGCGTGTGTCTGCGGCGTCCATCCCTCGTATCGAGGCCGCTTCACGAGAACCGTCGTCGTCTTTCTAACCTCCCCTCGTCTATTCCACCACGTATCCACGTCATCGTCGCTCTCATCGCTCTCATCATCCGTCCGACACACGACGTGCACCAACGCATCGTTCAACACGCATCTCTGCCTTCGTTTGCCCTCGTCGAGCGCCACAGCCGTCCACGAATGCGTTCTGTACGTATTTTGCGTCTTTCTCCCGCCCACCTCGATCGTATCGTATCCTCGCATCTTCCCGTCGTAATCGATCCAGTACATTTTTATCGGCGCGTCCGTCCTGCGATCGTCATCGAGCGGCGGTCAGTCTCAGACGCGTTCGATTCGAGCCGTCGCGTCGTCGACGTCTCGTCGAGACGAGTGATGATTCTCTCTCTCGCGCGCGCACCCGTTGACGAACGTCACGCGCGCCCCCACGGCCGACGTCCTCGAACGAAAGTAATTCATCAACATCGTTCGCCGCAACGGATCGACGACGTGCGCGTCGCGCGCGTCGGTGAGCCACCACATCCCGTCGCCTCGTTTTCCTCGCGTAAAACCGATTCGCCTCCAGCACGACGCCGTCGACGTCCTCGCGCGTCGCCCCTCGCTCCCTCGCGCGCCCAGACGGCACACGAAAAATATTTTCGACGTCGCGAGCGCGAGAAATCGTCGCCAGAGGCGTCGCTCGCACAGCGCGGCGACGAGGAACATGTCGAGAAATGACGCGACACTTCGTCTCCGTCTCCGAGACGACGCGACGCGTCAACACCCCATCGCGCGCGTCGATCTTCATTCGTCGTCGCGCGACGCGATCGATTCGAGCGAGCGCGCGGAGATGGAGGCGACGGTGAAAAAGAGCGGCGGTGTGACTCCCGGGGCGACCGCCGACGCGAGCGCGTCGACGCCGCTCGTCGCGGGAGGTGACGACGGGAGCGGTGATTGCTCGCGCTCGGTGTGGGGGAAGCGAGACCGCGGGTGTTTGGGCGCGTACAACGACGTCGTGAGCAGACTGCCGTCGTTTCAAATATTCATGTTTGCCATCATCAGTGTGGCGGTGTTGACGGTTCTGTACGGTACGGCGACGACGCCCGCGCAGAAGAAGGAGGTGATGAGCGCATTCGTGGGGAGCGCGGCGGTGGAGACGATGCTGAGTTTGGATAATTTGGTCGTGTTTCACCAAATCTTCGGCACGTTTAAGGTACCGCCGAGTCGACGACCGGGAATTCTCGTCGCGGGATTGCCCATCATGCTCGTCGTGCGCGTCTCGTTGTTTTTGAGTTTTCACGGGATTTACACGTACATGCGCGTGCTCTTCGTGCTCATCGGCGTGTTCATCATCTACCAAGGCGTGTGCGTGGCCTACTTCTCGGACGATAACGATGATAACGATGATTTGAGTTCGAATTGGATCGTTACCACCGTCAGAGCGTGTCTCGGGGGTAGAATGACGACCAAATACGACGGGAGCGCGTTTTGGTTTACGAACAGCGAAGGCTTTTTCCAATTCACGCCTCTCGTGTTGGTGATGCTCTTCATCGAGGCCTCGGATCTGATGTTTTGCATCGACGGTGTATCCACCATCTACGTCGTCGGCCACACGTCTCTGCTCGCGGTGGTGTGCGGCGATTGCTGCGCCGTGCTCTTGGTGCGCGCGCTGTATCCGCAGCTTCAGGGAACGGTGGAAATTTTCCCAGACTTGAATTATGCCGTCGCGCTGACGCTTATGGCCGTCGGCGTCGACATGATCATGACCGCGGCCGGTAAGGAGCTTCCGGTGTACGTGTTGGTGTGCTTCATGGTGTCCGTGTTCCTTCTCGGCATCGCCTCCTCCTTCATTCGAGGTATCGTCTCGCAGTGCACCCCAACGAGGAAAACGATGCCCGAGCCAGGCATCGAGGTGTGAGCGCGAGCGAGGCGAAGGCGACGTGACGGTTTAAAGAGTCCTAGACATAGCAAGTTTTATATACAATAGAGCGCTACTAGTACAACGCGGTTCGGAGCTTCGGAGCGTGGAGCGTCTGTTCGCTAACCGACGAAACGCTCCCCGAACGACGAAAAACAAATCATTCACACGCCGCGACGCGCGCCGAGAGCGCGTCCTGCGCGTCGCACGCCTCCAGAGCTTTCACTAACGCCTCTTGGAACGCTCGCCTCGCCTCGCGCACCGCCGGCGACGCCATACCGCTCGCCGGCGACGCCACCTCCAGCGCGCGCGCGCCTCCCCCGCCGCTCACCCTCTCACCCTCCACGCGCACGCGCGCGCGCGCCGACGTCCCGCGCATCGACGACGACGTCACTCCGTGCGCCATCGTTCCCACGCCGTCGTCCCATCGCGCGCGCGCGAGCGCCATGAACCCCCGTCGAAGCGCCGCCTCGACGGTGATTTTCACGCGCACCACTTCCTCCGCCGCCTCCAGCGCCTCTCTCGCGCGCGCGTCCGCCTCCACGAGCGCGTCCACGTCGCGCACGTCTCCACCATCGTCGTCCCCGTCCACCGACGCGAGGACGCGTCGTCCACAGCACGCGCGCATCTCTGTCGACTCGCGCGCCATTCGTCGGCGGATTGATTGATTTCGCGCGCGCATCCAAACCATGGGCGCGTGCGCGTCCGCGCCTCGCGACGACCCCGTGACGGGCGTCGATCGCGCGCGCGACGACGCGTCCGCGCGCGCGTACGGTGCGTCGCCGTCGTCGTCGCCCGGCGCGCGCGAGAGGGGCGCGAACTCGAGCGCCGGTGCGCGCGAGAACGCGCGGCGCGCCGACGCGCACGGGCGCGCGTCGGGCGCGCCGGGCGCGTCGGCGTCCGCGCGAGGATTCGCGCGAGGGGTGCCGCCGCCGAGACACTGGACGCGCGAGGGCGCGGCGGACGAGGACGCGCTGCTGGAGCGCGTGCGAAGACTCGAGCGCGAGGCGAGAGAGGCGAAGGAACGCGCGACGACGGAACGGAGGTTGCACGCGGTGATATTAGCGGAAGAGCGCGCGGCGAGGGATGGAATAGTGCGAGGCATTCGAGACGAGCGGCGAATGCGCGAGCTCGGGGTGGAGGGGATGGACGCGGAGAAGTTGAGGGGGTTACGGGAGCGAGGGGCGACGCACACGAGCGCGGGCGCGGTGTTGGATAGAAGGTACATCATGGGATTGGTGGACGAGACGGCGGATTTGATCTCGTTGGGAAGCGCTAGAAGGACGGGATCGAGCGAGTCGCCGCCGAAGATGTCGCACGCGCACGCGCACGATGGGCGTGAGGAGACGCAGGATTCGATGAGTCGAACGTCCATAGGCTCGACGTTAGCGGCGGTGAGCGTGGTGAGCGTCAGCGGCGAGCGGTACGCGGAGGGAATGGCGAACGCGCTCGGGAGTAAGGCGGATGGGTGATTTGATTGGTGGCGTTAAATTATGAGTAGTAACATTTTAAGAGGTGTATTCTCGGTCGTTGAAATGAAAAACAGACGAGCAGCAAACGATGGGATGGTGATCCGAAAGCGCCTCACCCTTCGCGTCCCGACCCATTTGATGGTGCACGTAGCCACTTTCCACGTGTTTACAGTGAAGCGGTACGCCCACGCGAATCATTGGCGTGAGATCTAGGATGTAGTCGATCATCACGCGAGGTTCGACGTCGACGTAACGAGAGGAGCCGAAACAAGGACACCACACGTGCCGCCATCTCGCCACGGGAAACGTGTAACGAAACGACCAATCGGTCTCTTCGACGTGATCCTCCTCGATGTTTGCCAATACTTTCGCGCACCAACTCGATGAAAGATCTCGCGGCGGCGCCATGAGATCGATCGACGACGGGAACACCGCCATCGCTTCTCTGTATTCCTCGCCGCCGGCGGCGATGTTGAGATCTCCAGCGAGTACGATTCGATCAATCTCGTATCCGTTTCCTCTGCACTCCCGAACCGCTCGTTGCATCGTGCGTTTTATGTGCTGCAACTGCTTCAGTCGCGTCGTTCGTCCGCACGACCAAAAATCGCTCTGCAAATGCGTATTCATGACGATGGCGACTCGCGTGCGCGCCGCCTCGGGCTCCGTCAAGCGCAGAAACGTCGCGCACACGCCCTTCGTGAAGAAAATCTTTTCCATACCTTTGGCCGGGAGCGGGGAAAAGTGCGAATAGACGATGGAATACTTGCTCGCGACGAATAAACCGCTGTTCGCGTTGGGCATGAAGATGAAAGGAAACTCCTCGCGCAAGGCTTCGCAGAGTGTCGAGAGCGAGCGCTGCGTCCACACCTCTTGCAAACATAGCACGTCTATCGCGTTCACGCGAGATACACGAAGAATGTTTTCGCTGATTCGCATCGTTCGCGCGTCCATGTCTCGTCGTCTCCCACCTTGTCCCGCCCACACACCAGGGAGAAGCTGGACGTTCCAACTTGCAAGTTTTAACACTTCAGTGCGTCCCGGACGTGACCGGCTGAGTGCGTCGTCGTGCGCCTTCGTTCGAACTTCGAGTTCACGCATCGCGCGTGCGTTGGCGTCGACCAAGACCGCGCTCGTCGAAGGCCCCGACGTCATGTGGTCACGGAGAGGGTGTTTGTGAAGTTCGAGACGACGTCTCGGGACGCGCGCGCAAAGGCAGTCGAAATCGAAACAAACTTAATCAAATGTAAATTGTGGATTTACAAGCTAACCGGCGTCGATGCTCAACGCCGCGCGCTCCTCTCTAACTTAAGCGAATGTATGTTTTGGCGACTCTCGTCGGCGCATTTAAAAACCAACCAGAGTTCGCCGTAATTAATCGGCGACGGCTACCCGTAACCCAGACTTTGCTTAGAAGATGCCGAGCGTGATCGCCTTGTCGATCGGCATCGCGGCACCGATACCCATCCAAATCGCGTAGAAGGTACCAACGAAGAAAACCGTGGTCGCCAACGGACGGCGGAACGGGTTTTGGAACTTGTTGATGGACTCGAGGAACGGAACGGTGATCAAACCCACCGGCACGGCGGCCATGGAGAGGACGCCGAGGAGCTTGTTCGGGATAACGCGGAGCGCGTTGAAGGTCGGGAAGAAGTACCACTCCGGGAGAATTTCAAGCGGGGTGGCGAACGGATCCGCCGGCTCGCCGAGCGGGGTCGGCTCCATGACGGCGAGACCGACGCAGCACGCGATGGTACCGAGGATCACGACCGGGAAAATGTAGAGCAAATCATTCGGCCACGCCGGTTCACCGTAGTAGTTGTGACCCATACCCTTGGCGAGCTTGGCGCGGAGAACCGGATCGGAAAGGTCCGGCTTCTTCGTCACGGAGGCGACGATTTGGCAGTCACCGCGAGTCTTCGGGGAAACGCTGCGCGCGGGTTCAAAATTTTCAAAACGTCAGTCTTCCTCGTTCCCATCGCATCATCGCTCGCTTCTCGACGGTACCACCGCGCCGTCGACACAGAAGGCAATCATCACCGTCTCTTCCATCGTTCACGCGACCGCACACCCACGCGCGCGCGACGCCCTCGTCGCCGCGCGTCTCGCGTCTTCCCAGCCTCCTCCAACCCTATCGTCTTATCTCAGCCCGCCCGCGGTCGATCGAGCCGTTCGATCGCCCGCGCGCGACGTCGGTCGCGACGTCGGTCCACGTCCCATCGCGCGCGCGACGCGTTCGTTCGTTTCCACGTCCACGAGCGCGCGTCTCCTCTCATCGACGCCTTCCCTCGTCTCGTCCCTCGCGCGCGTCACCGATCGCGCCCCGCGGGGCGGTCGCCCCCGAGGGCTCGCCCGCGCGCGACGTCGTCGCATCCATCCCATCGACTCGACCGGTGACGCGCGCGAGGGACGACGCCGACCGATTCGCGAGACGACCGCGGGACGGATAAAAAATACACCCGTCGCATCGATCGATCCGAACGCGCGCGCACCGAGACCCCACCGCTCGACTCGCCGCCTTTCGTCATCATCATGCGCGCGCGCTCGATCGCGACGATGTCACGCGCGCGCGTCGAACACGTACCGAGAAGGCGCGAAACCCTTGACGGCGCCGAATTGCGCGCGCGCGACGCCGGTCGCGGCGCGACGCGCGGTCGTCGCCGCCTTGGCGGAGACCACGACGCGGGACGGGGCGGCGATCGTCGTCATCATCACTGCGACGCGCGAGGGTTCGCGCGAGGATGTGCCGTCTCGCGACCGCCGCGCGCGCGCGCGATCGCGTCTCGATCGATGGATGGATGGACGAAAAACCACGCGCACTACGATGTGCGGACGCGCGCGTGGGTTTTATATCGAGAGCGCGGGTCATGACTCGTGGGCACGTGGGGGTGGGGGTGGGGGGCAGAGGTGTCACGAGTCACGACTCGTGACGGGTGACGGGTGGGCATGGCACCGTCCCGTCCGCGTCGCCGTCACGCGTCGACGCGATGGCGTCGTGCGTGCGCGCGAATGGGACGTACGAGCGATTGGTGTGGAACGATCGAAGGGGCGAGTACGTGCGATGCGCCGAGGCGTGGGAGACGTTGGCGCGGGCGGCGACGACGACGGATGACGGAGGGGCGTTTCGAGAGTTTCGAGGACGATTTCGATTGTACTTTGAGACGGATTACGCGTTTTTGATGGATTTCGTGGACGTCATCGCGCGCGCGTTCGCGTCGACGTCGAAATATGCCGTCAAACGTCGTCTCGGGGAATTTTTGGGCGCCATCGTCGTCGGTGAGGGGGAGATTTTTCGAAAGAGTCTGCGCGCGCTGTGGGCGGTGAGCCCGGAGACGGCGGCGGCGAAGAAAGAGACGACGGGGTCGCTGGCGGCGCGCATGTCGAGTTTTTTGCGACGCGTCGGGGACGAGGAGTGCTTTTTGACTCGAATCGCTGTCGTGGCGGTGGCGGAGGGATTGTACGCGGGATGGGCGGAGCGAGCGAGCGACGAAGACGTGGAGAGAACGAGTCGACGCGAGACGACGCCGTCGAGCGACGGAGACGTGGACGACGAGACGTTGTTTCGAATGGAACAGGAATTGTACGCTAAATGGATACATCCTCTTCACGCGAGCGAGGAGTTTAAGGAGGCGGTCAAGGATTTCATCGACGCGTTCGAAGAGGCGTGGGATGACGCCGACGACGAAGCGCGCGCGCGCGCGAAACGAGCCATCGACGAAATGTTAGATTTAGAGGTTGAGTTCACGCGTCTGTTGGAAGTGTAACGCAAGCGTCGCTACGTCGCTCGTCTCGCGCGAGCGGTACCGCGGGCGCCGAGAAGCAACGACCCCCGCGAACGCGCCGTCGAGTCGACCAACCGCCGGCGCGTCACATCACACCGCGCGACGCGATGGCGACGCCGCTCGACGCGTCGACGCGCGACTTGTCGCCACCGGGCGTCGCGTTCGCGACCGCGACCGCGACGCGCGCGCGCGCGTCGTCCGGCGAGACGACGACGTCCTCGGATTCGTCCGCGAAGATGATGATGACTTGGTCGTCGGTGCTCGGCGACGCGAGCGGTCGAGCGCGCGTCGGTGACGACGCCGCGGCGATGCCGGACGCGCGTGTCGTTCGCGCGGAGACGATGCGCGCGGCGGCGTGCATGAAAACGGGTAATCATCGCGAGGCGAGAGAGATTCTCTTCGGCAACGCATTCGAGCAACTCGCGGAGAGCGATGCGCTTTCTTTTGCCGCGATGGCGCTTCGCGCGGAGATTCCGTACCATCTGAACGATCCCGTCGGCTCGTTGGATGCGTTGTGCGCGCTGTACGCGCGATGCGCGTCGCGCGCGAGGGATGAGACGACGAGCGAAGACGCGCGCGCGACGTGGCGACGAAGACGAAACGCGACGGCGCGCGCGGTGGCGAGACGATCTTTAATCGGAAATCACCCTCGCGCCGCGCTCGTGTGGCTCGACGCGTTGGCGAGGGACGAACCGGACGAACCCGATCACGTCTCCGCCGCGGGTCGCGCGCACTTGATGATGGGCGACCTCGAGGGCGCTCGCCTGTGCTTCGAAGCGGCGGAGAAGCTCGCGAGAGCGTCGGATCGTGGGGATTTCAACGACACGCTCGCGCGAGTCATGTGCGACAAAGGCGATTACTTACTCACGAGCTTCAAGTTTCCGGAGGCAAAAGCCAGTTTCGCGGAGGCCTTGTCGAAGAATGAAGCCGACGCGACGGTGAAGATTAACGCCGCCGTCGCCGCGGTGTACGCGGGAGACCTCGACTCCTCTCGGGCACTTCTTGAGGACGGTCTGGTCGGCGCGGCGCGCGCGAGCCAAAACTTAAAAGAGTTCGACATCGTTTCGCCGAGCGCGGTGAAGAATTTGAATAGCATATACGAACTTACGGCCAGGACGCCCGCCGAGAGCAAACATAGCATGAACGTCTTCGTCAAAAGCATCGCGCCGGAGGACTTTGACGTGTCCTGCATGGCGACATAGCGATGAGTGAATCGGTATAGATGATGTTTATAAAAAAGAAATGTTCACAAAATGATGCGCTACTAAGTACAGTCGTGAAAAATACAGGACGGCGGAAAGTCGCCATCACACGTTAACGTCCAAGGCTTTCGAAATCGCGAAGGACACCAAGTATGCGGACGCTGCGGCGAGCGAACCGTTCAACAACATATACAGCGCGCTGCTCGCCATATTTTGATTCGTAAACTTCGCCTTGGCCGCGCCCAACGCGGCCATCGTGAGCGCGGTCAACCCGCACGCGCTCCCGAACATCGCGTTGCCGTTCGCCCCTCCGATTGCCTTGCCGAAAACGTACGGGACCAACGGAACGAAACCAAACATCGCGAACGCGATGAACGTCACCAACCCATTCTTCACCGGAGAGTCTGTTTCGTCAGGGGGCATGAGCCCGAGCTCCTCCACCATCATCAAGTCTAAAAAGAAATTTTTATATTTTGCCAGCGTCTCAATCACGAGCGTCGCGTCGTCCTCGCTCACGCCTCGAGCCATGTAAAGCTCGATCATTTCCTTCTTCTCGCCCTCCGGATAGTTTTCCAACTCCCACTTCTCTCGCTTCTTTTCCGTCTTTGCGAATTCGAGCTCAGCCTTGCTACTCAGGTAATCACCGAACCCCATGCTCAACCCATCCGCCACGAGATTCGCGAATCCCATGAGCAGGACCACGTTCGCGCTCAGACTGCCCCCTTTACTCGCCGCGACGACCGCGAAGGTGGTGATGGTGCCGTCTAATCCACCGAAGACGAGCGACTTGACGTACTTGCCAGCCTCACCCGCGTGGCCCGCCTCTCCGTGCGCGTCGTGCGCAGTGCGCGAAGCGGCGACGTCGGCGTTGGAGAAGGCATCTTTCGCGGCGTTCAGATCGCGTGACACCATGCTCGCGATCGGCGACCGCGGCGGCGGCGTCTGACGCGCGGAGAATGGGCAAGATGGGGCGAGCTCAAAAGGACGCGAGAGCCGAGGGCGGCGCGAGGGTTCTTTTCAAGTCATCGTCGGCGCGGATCGAGTCGATCGAGTCGATTCGGCGAGCGAGTTCGAAGCAGTGATTGAGTAATCTCTCGTGCACGCGCGCCATCGATGAAGATCGCACCGTGAGTCGTCGCTCGCGCGATCGGAGTTTCTATCCCGCGCGTCGGCGGCGAGCGCTCGAACCGCGTCGGCGGCGACGGCGTCGAGAGGCGCCGATGAAGACGGCGATTCGAGCGATGCGTCGAGCGATCGCGTCGATGGTGATCCTCGAAAACACGCGGTGACCCAAGAGATCAGACGATGACGACGAGAGGGTGTCGAGGCCGACGTCGATTCGCCTCGCGGCTCGTTTCTCGACGCCTCGGGAGACGAGGCGGATTTCTCGGATCGGAAAGACATCTCCTTCGATGACCCGAAACTCTCCACAAGTCGTCCGGTGAACAAAAGAATGTTATCGGACGAGCGCCGCCGTCGCCTGGCGTCCGCGCTCGCGGACGCGTCCGCTTTCCTCTTTATGTCCACTCGGGTTGTGAGCACCTTGACATCCTTGCCTCCACGATTAACGACGCGCACGGACGTTCCAGCCAGCCACTCCGCGAAGGACACCTCATCGACATCTTCCCCACACGTTCTCTCGTCAGACATGGACGAAACGCGCGAACGGGCGATGCGGTGTGACGTTGGCGTTCGGGGGGGGGGAGGGTTGAAGTTTTGAAATATTTTTGAAAAACGTCACAAGAAAAGCGACGAGTCGCGTGACAGACGCGCGCGCGGCCATGTCGCGGGGCACGAGTGGACGAAATAACATTTATACGAGCTCACGGTCACCCAGCGATGATCGAACGCTGTACTATTCACCCGTCCTCGAGGGAGCGAGCTCTCTCGGCGCCACGCAGCTCGTCACCGCGCCGAGGTCCACAGGAGAGTCTCGCAACGCGAGCGTCGCACCCAAGAAAGAGCGCGGGCTCGTCACGCACATCTTTCGTTCGGCTATCTCTGCGTTTAAGCCTTTCAAGCGTCCGTCGCCGGTGAAGGCGGCGGTGGCGCGCGTTTGGAACGCAAGCCCTCGTATTTCGAAACCGACGGCGCGTTACGCGAATCCGGTGAACTGGTTGCACTTGCCCTGGGAGAGTCCCAAGGCGATGGAACACTCGCAAGACGACGAAAATGCGAAGGGTCCGCGCGCGTCTGCATCGTCTGCGCATCCCCAAGACTCGCTGGTGAAAATTCTGGGGGAGAAGAATGGAGGCGCTCGACGTCGCGCGCAGGGAACCAGGTGTAAATCGACCAAGACGGATGATTTGAAACGCACCTTGAACAAGAACATTCAAAAGCCGAACGCGCGCATCAGACGAAGCGACTCGACTTCAACGCCGCGCATGCGCGAGTGCATCAACTGCAGCGTGCAAGGGGATTCAAAAATCCACTGGAGACGCTCGTACGACGAGCTTTCGTCGACTTTTGGACAATTCTTGTGCGACAAGTGCGGCAAGGCTGAATCGCGCATGCTCGCCAAGCGTAAGAAGCGCGCCGCGGCGATGACACACACAGCGGGCGGGTTATCGACTCACCGATGATTAACGCGAGGATCGACCGTTCGAACCGGCCGATGTGCCCGGGAGCGTGATGTATGACTATGATTGTTTGACTGTACCGTATGAAGAAGTAATCGATGGATCGTGAATGAAATGTAATGTGATGTACAACGTGCTACTAAAAGATGTAATTTGAGCGTGTGCGTTCATATCGGTGCGCTGAAATCCGATTCTAACGGATTCTTCCAGTGGTTGAAATCGTTGAACTGTTCCTCCGCCGAGCCGTTGACCGGACACGTTTCGATTTCAGGAAACATTTCGTGGACGAGTTCGTTCACTTCGGAGAGGGTGTACTGTTTGACGCGCTTGGTCGTCTCGCACACGACTTCACCTTTCGGATTAATCGTGAAGACTCGATGCTGCGGGACGCCGACGGCGAGGTACGACTCGACGTCGGTTTCTCTGTTTCCGAAACCGGCGTGAAACGGATTGTACCCCGAGGGAAACAAGTTGCGAATGTCTTGCAGACACCGAATCTTGAAGCGCTGCGGATTTCGCGTCACCACCTCTCGGAACAACGCCTTACTGAGCGGATCGGGCGCGCACATCACCGGCCCTTGCGCGAGCGTTTGATCGCCCTGTCTCAGGGATGAGAGGTATTTTCTGGTGCCCGAGGCGTGCGAAATCGCGCGAGACGTCAAGAACATCATCTTGTATCCGTTGTCCGTGATGTCGTTATACAGCGACGCGACACCGGCGTGACTCCAATCTTTGCCGACCATGGGGGCGAGATGACCGAGGACGTCGCTCTTCGTGATGGTACCGTCGACGTCGCTCACCACGAGCTTGATGTTCCAATCCCATAAATACACGAAGGCGGATACCTCTTGTAATCCCCACACGCGCGAGTTGAAAGCGAACGAGATCGTGTTCACCCCGGGCTTGAGATCAAGCGACATCACTTCCTCTTGCGTCAACTGCACTCGACGCACTCTGTGGGATCCTCGCTTCGGCGACGTGAGCGAATCGAACGTCGCGTTTTGCGCCGACGGCAACGGCGACGTCGGCGCGCTCGTCTGCCCACCGGTAACGTAAGTCCAGTTCGACGGCAACGGTGTGCCGAAAGCGAGATGTGCCAACACATGCGGCGCCGCGGCGTTCCAAGGAAGCGCCTTCGCGGGCGGTTCACCCGGCGCGCGCTTCGGACGCACGACCAAACCCGAGTGCCCGCTCAGACTCGGCGTCTTCTTAAACTGTTCCACCGTCACCACGTGTTTATCGAACTCCTCCACCTTTCCTCCGCACAGACTCAGCTCCACCGCGGGCAACACCATCAACCCCACCCCACGCAACGCCACCACCGCGGCGTCCATCTCCTCCGCGCTCAACTTCTCCTCACCCTCCTCCGTCGTCTCGTTTTCGCTCGTCGACGGTTTCGCCTTACTCGGCGTCGAATCCAAACGCAACGCCGACAGCGCCTCGATCGCCCCCACCTCCTCCGCCGTCTCCATCTCATCCTCACCCTCCGTATCGCTCTCCTCGTCGTCGAAATCGTCCACCCCATCCGCGAAATACGCCTCCCCGTTCGATCCCAAACGCATCGTCAAGTCGCTCAGCGTCCCGTTCACCGTCACCGTCACCACCTTGGCGTCCCGCCCTCGTAAAAACGATTGCGCGTTCCCGAATCGGACGTAAAAAGGACTCGCTCGAAGCGCACCGTCGGGTTGTTTGACGACGATGGTGTCTGCGCGCGCGCGCCGAGTAAAACGCGTCAGTCACGGACGGTTGGTGGCGCCTCGGGATCTCATCGTCATCGCATCCATTCTTCTCTCGCGCGCGCACCTATCGCGCCTCCGGCCGAGGGAAGAACCGTGCTCACGGCGGCGACGGATCCCCCGACGGTGCCGACGGCGACGGATCCGGCGACATCGCGAATCTGTCGAAGTCGACGGACGAATCTTCGTTCGTTGTCCATGACGCCGAGAGGCGCCGACTGCGGCGTCGGCGCTTTCCGAATGTCTCGAGACGAAAGGAGGAACGAACGATAAAAAACAGAAGAAATCGGTGTGGGTTTTTACACGTGTCGAGTCATGGTCTTGAATTAGCGAACGACGCGCTCACGCGGCGGCGCTCGGAATCGGCTTCATCTGTCGATGGTGCTCGCGAAGTTTGCTCGACATGTCTCGCG
>MDTD01012300.1_pt1 | contig 82829 bp, 53 predicted proteins | sample 811221 | NCBI WGS metagenome assembly MDTD01 (sample SAMN05326646, study PRJNA326480) | marine metagenome | isolation source: seawater | place: Pacific Ocean: South West | collected 2011 | reverse complement strand
TTGTGCGCGATCCACGCCAAGCGTGTCACCATCATGCCGAAGGACGTCCAACTCGCCCGACGCATCCGTGGTGAGCGTGCGTAAATTTCTTGTTTACGCAACAGCTTTCATCTACTAGACAAAAAAAGAAAAAAAACGGCGCGGTGCTTCAAGGCGCTCGTCGGTCAAACCAAAATTGGTGTTCATTCAACACCACCACTCTACAAAAGATTTACCCCCCGCCTCGCACGGCACTCAACGCGACGCCTTTTTTGAAAAGTAATTGAATCAACTATGACACTGCAATGAAGATACTATAATTTCTCTCAATCGAACACGCGCTCTCCCGTGCTCATCGTCAGCCACGTCGCGGCGCCGAAGAGGTACACCGCAGCGGTGACGTACAGCACCGCAGACCAGTTGCCGCCGGTGGCCTCGAGGACGGCGCCGGTGGCGAACGTACCGACCATTCCTGCGACCGAACCCGCGGTGTTTGCCATGCCGTGCAATGCGCCGGCGTATTTGGGGCCGATCTCTTGGAAGTTGACCAAGAATCCAGCCTGAGTGAACGCCGTGCAGCCCATGGCGACAGTGAGCGTCATCACCGCACGAGAAGCGGTCATGTCGGCGCCAAAGGCGGCCAAAATGATCAGGCACACTGCCGGACCGATGAAACCGACGCTTTGAATGAATTTGCGCGTCTTTGTCACCGACCAGCCGCGTGAGTTGATGAGATTGTCCGCCAACGTTCCAGCCACGACGCCGCTCGCCGCCATGGTGGCCCACGGAAGCGCGCTGAACCACGCGGCTTCGCGCAGATTGAGTCCAACAACCTGCTTGAAATACAGAGGCATCCATGCGAGTAAGATGAAGATGGCCCAGTTATTGACAAAATTTGCGATGATGCACGCCCACGTCGGAGGCTTGGATAGGAGTAATTTGAACGGAGGCGGTGTCTTCTTTTCGGCAAACGTTTGCTGGTCCAAAGCCGTGAGCGCGCCGCCCGGGTTATCGACGATGTAACTCAACTCCTCGGCGTTCACCAGTTTTGACTCTTTCGGATATGTCGTCGCCACAAAGTTCCAAATCACCGCCCACACCAAACCGAACGTTCCGAAGAGGACGAAGGGTCCCGGAATGCCGCCGTACGCCAACAGCGCCGGAGCCGCGAGCAAACCAATCATCGAGCCGCTTTGGAAACCACCCATGGAGACCGCCACCGCACGAGAGCGCTCCGTCACCGGAACCCATCGAGAGATGACGTTGTTCATGCACGGAAGCGCCACACCTTCACCCAACCCCATGACGGCGCGCGCGGCGAGCAACGCGCCCAAACTTCCGCTCGTCGCCACGAAGGGCGTCACCAACGTCGCCAGCGACCACACCGCGATTCCAAACCCGAGAACGATCTTCCCACCGTACCTATCCGCGAGCACGCCACCGATGAGCGGCGTCAGGGCGTACCCCCACAGGAACGAACTCTGCACCAAACCCACGGCGCGCTCTCCCCAACCGTTCGCCGCCGCCAAGGGCACGCCCGCGACGGACATGATCACCCTGTCCGCGTTACACAGCATGAGCGCGAACGCGACCATTCCCACGACGACGAACCGATACGCACTCGCCCTCGCGTCCTCGCTCGATGCCATCGTCGCGCCGTCCGCCGCCGCCTCGACTCTCGTCCTCGTCCCTCTCCGTCGAGGCGTCTCCCCGACCTCTCTCCCTCCCCTCCTCCACCCATCGCCCATCGACGACGCGCGCGTCACCGTTCGCCCTCGCATCATCCCCTCCGAACGTCTCACCACCTCTCGCCGTCGACCATCCACCGACGTCGACGTCGTCGTCACCATCATCTTCTTCATCATCATCATCCTCTCTCTCGTCGTCGTCGTCGTCGTCGTCGTCGTCGTCATCGCCCTCTTCACCGACACCGACGCCACCATCGTCGTCATCGGTCGCACCCTCCGACGTCCCGTCGGTCCCACCACCACCGCGCGCGCGCGCGCCTCCATCGCGCGTCGGGACCCGCGTCCTCGCGCGCGTCGCTCGACCGACCGACCGCTCGATCGAGCGCACCGAGACCGATCGAGACCGATCGAGATGACCGATCGACCGATCGAGATGACCGATCGAGATGACCGATCGAGATGACCGATCGAGATGACCGATCGAGACGATCGATCGAGACCGATCGATCGATCGGTGAGGGTGCCCGGGGTGCCCGGGACGCGCGCGTGATCTCGCGACCGACCGATGGTGACTCGAGGACAGTCCCCCCTCCCGGCCCCGACCGCGACGGCGGCGTGATATTATTCGGCGCGGCGCGCGCGTGAGAGCGCGGCGCGCGCGCGTGCGCGCGCGGTGAGTCGAGGCAGAGCGCGCGCGAACGGAGCGTGCGGACGGACGAGGACGCGAGGACGGGACGGGGCGACGGCGCGAGGGGTGTCGGAGAGGAACTCGAGTCGAGTCGGTCAATCACCGATCGGTGGGACGCCCGTCGTCGCGGGAGAGATGCGAGCGAGCGCGCGGTCGAGGCGGAGCGCGTCCACGGGAGCGATCGATGCGGACGCGGGGTTGGCGCGACGAGGGGGCGCCGCGGGGGGGCGAGAGGTGACGGGGAGCGCGATGACGAGATCGATGGCGGCGAGAGCGAGCGAGAGGAAATCGTCGGCGGCGAAGGAGTTGAGTGAGGATGAAGGCGTGAGATTTCGCGATGGGGTGAGCGCGGTCGAGGGGAGGGGGAATCTGTTGAAACGTGCGGCGGCGATGCATGCGCAGGATGAGGAAGATGAACAATTGGTGGGACGGTTTGAGTGCAATGTGTGTTTCGAGACGGCGCGCGAGCCAGTCGTGACTCCGTGCGGGCACTTGTACTGTTGGCGGTGCGTGAAGCAGTGGTTGGATGGGGGAAACCATGCATGCCCCGTGTGTAAGAGCACTATCGATCAAGACGTGCTCATTCCACTGTACGGTTTGGGCGTCGGCGAAGCGAACAGGGCGAGTGGGAAAAACGCCAAGCAAGAGCTTTCGTCGTCGAGAAGTTTGGCCGCTTTGCTCGGGCTTCGACCGAACGAGGACTTAACATTGGGACGAGCGCAACAGTTGCTTCTCTCACGTGTATTACTGACTATCGGCACGCTCATTATTATCTGCTTGCTTATCATCTGAGCCGCGCGATAAACGATAAACAATAACACTCACCAACCATGTAACATGTCATGTACATTCGCACTACAAAAACTAAAATCACGTCGCGATCATCACGCCTTCGAACCCTTCGGGCCCTTGTCCGCGCCCTTTCCACGCCATAAGAGGCGTATGGGCGTTCCGGGGAAGCCTACATTTTCGCGCAATTGACGCTCCATGTAGCGTCTATATGTCTCCGGGAAGAGCTTTGGATCGTTCACGAAAAACACAAACGTTGGTGGACGAATCGAGGCTTGCGTGATGTAGTAAATCTTCCCCTTACGGCTGTTTCTGGACGGTGGCAGTTTCCACAGCGTGGCTTCCTGGACGACCGAGTTTAGAGTCGCGGTGGTGAGACGCTTGCGATGATTTTCGCTCGCCACTTGCGCCACGTCCAAAATCTTTTGAATTCTCTGTCCAGTGAGCGCCGAAGTGTACACAATTTCGGCGTACTCGAACACACGCATCTTGATGCGCATCTCGTCCGTGTACTTGTTCATCGTGTACGTGTCCTTGTCGACCAAATCCCATTTATTAATGCACAGCACGATGCCGCATCCCTCTTGCGTCGCTCTCTCTGCGAGGACGAAATCCTGTTGACTCGGGCCTTGAGTGCCGTCGATGACGAGCACGACGATGTCGGCGCGTTTCATCGCCTGAAGGGCACGACCGACGCTCAACTTTTCGGCGCCATCCGTTCCTGATTTCACCTGCGTGCGGCGTCGAATACCCGCGGTGTCGATGAGCGTGTACTTGCGCCCAGTGTACTTGTCCTCGACCAAGGTGTCGATACTGTCGCGCGTGGTACCGGAAAAGTCACTCACGATCGACCTAGCTTCGCCAGCTAGACCGTTCAGCAAGGAACTCTTTCCTACGTTTGGTCGGCCGATGATGGCGACGGTGACCGGAATGTCCTCGTCCTCTTCGGGTGCTTCGCCGTCGACTTCCGGCGGAGGCGGCAGAGTCGCGCACATATTGTCCAAAAGCTCGCCAGTTCCGGTACCACTGATGGCGGACACACCGAGCGGCGTCACATCGCCCAGAGACCAAAACTCGAGGACCTGATCCTCTCCCTTGGTCGTGCTTTCGCACTTGTTAACGGCGAGCTGAAGAGGGACGTGCGAGTACGTTCGCCTGAGCCATCTATAAATTTCTTCGTCCGCCGTGGTGAGACCCGCTTGACCATCGACGACGAAAATGAGCGCGGTCGCTTCCTTCACCGCTTCCGCGGCTTGAGCCTCGATCATTCCGGGTAAAATCTCCACCCCTCCAATCCTGTCCGTACGAGGCGCCGCCTCGGGGTTCGCCGGTAAATTTTCCAATCCGCCGGTATCCACCATCATAAATTCGTGTTCACCCCAATACGAACGCACATACATTCGATCTCGCGTCACCCCCGGTTCGTCGTACACGATCGCTCGCTTCGTCCCGGTGAGTCGATTAAAAAGCGCGCTCTTCCCCACGTTTGGCCGTCCCACCACCGCCACGCGCGGCAACGCGTCGTCTGGCACCTTACTCCAATCCCTTCGCGTCTTCCTTCGCATCCGCGCGTCCGCACGCGCTTGACTCTTCTTCGTCTTCCCACGATCCACCTCCATCTTCTCGTTCTCATCTTCTTCCGTCTCGAGTTCGCGCGCGCGCGCGCCGCCGCCGCCGCCGTCCTCTCCGAAGAGCCGCCTCTCCAAAGCCTTGGCGTCCTCCACCGTGTTCGCCAACTCATTCGCCCACGCCGAGGCGTACGCGCTCGCCTCACGATCCATCCTCTCCATCTCCACCGCGCTCGGTCCTCGTCCACCACCCTCCTCACCGTCGTCACCGTCCTCACCGCGCGCTGTCCCGGCGGCGCGCGCCGTCGCCGTCGTCGTCCCGCGCCTCTTCGCTTCCCCTCGTCCCGCGATTCGTCCCGGCGCGCGCGCGCACGCTCCGCGCGACGTTATCATCCTCCCCAGCGCTCGCGCGCACGTCCCCGTCGACGCGCGCATGTCGTCGCGGCGTCGTTCGATGACGCGGAGGATCGAATGCAACGCGCGCGTGAATTCTCAAACGACGACATCGAACGACGCGGGAGCGAGCGAGGCGCGAAGAGGGATGGCGGAGGAGGACCGGGATGAAGAGGGAACGACGCGCGCGATGGTGAGGGGGATGACGCTCGAGGAGACGGGGGAGGGTAAGCGTGGGACGACGACGATGAGGACGCTCGCTCGGGACGACGTGATGGACGCGCGAGCGGGCGCGAGGGAGGTGGGAAGGGTGCGCGTGGTGTTTCGAACCAGGTATTGGACGAATTGGGGGGAGAATGTCGTCGTGTGTGGACCCGCGGAGGCGCTGGGTGGGTGGAATCCGGAGAGAGGGGTGAGGATGTCGTGCGCGCACGTCGGCGAACGAACGCTCGAGTGGCGAGGGGAGGTAGAGTTTGACGATTGGACGGGATTGCGGGATGGAGTGGAGTACAGATACGCCGTGGTGGATGAGCACGGTCACGTCATCGCGTGGGACGGGGAGGTTCGGACGCTGAGACTGAACGACGCGGCGACGACGGGCGAGCGAGGCGCCGAGTGCGTGGACGAGTGGAGCTCGCGAGCGACGGCGGAGAGCGTGTTCAGCCGACGAGCGTTCGCGAACGTGGTCGCGCTCGATCTCGCTCGCGTTGGTGACATCGACGACGCGATCGAGGGCGATCTTGCGCCGACGATGTCGACGTCGGGTGGGTCTCGCGCGCTGGACGTGCGGCTGGAAATCAGAGCGCCGCACGCGACGAGGACGCAGCGATTGGCGGTGACTGGATCGTGCTCAGCCTTGGGAAAGAGCGATAAAACGAAGTTCCTCAATCTCGGTAAAGACGCGGGCACGGACGTGTGGTCGATCGAGTTCCGCGTCGACGCGAGTGAGATGCCGTTCGAGTACGCGTACCTCCTGCGCGACGGCGATTCCGTCATTGAGGACGCCACCGGCAATCGCGAGTGCTCGTTTAGCGTGAATGGCGACGCTCTCAGCGTCGCGGAGACGCAATTATTTCGAAGAGACGGTGTTTTCGACTATGGAAACGTCTGGAAAGGCTCTGGGTTGGCGCTTCCTGTGTTTTCTATTCGCACAGGGGAGAGCGTCGGTTGCGGCGACTTTGTGGATTTACGACAAATGGTGGATTTCGCATCTACCGTTGGAATGTCCGTCGTGCAAGTGCTGCCAGTGAATGATACGTGCGTGTACGGCACGTTCTGGGATTCTTATCCGTACTCTTCGCTTTCTGTTCACGCCTTGCACGTCATGTATTTACGCGTGCAAGAGTTGACGGGCGTGACACCAGAACTGGCAGAAGAAATTGAAGCAGCGAGACTCGCCCTGGACCTGAAGGAGATCGACTACGAAGTTACCGTCAAAGAAAAACTCTCGTTCGCGCGTAGAGCGTACTACAACGACGGTGAAAAGGTTCTCGAATCTGATGGTTTCAAGTCATTCTACGAGAAAAACGCGTCTTGGTTGAGACCTTACGGTGTCTTTTGTGTATTGCGTGATCTGTTCGGAACGTCCGATCACTGGCGCTGGGGAGTGTTCTCCACCTTTTCAAACGACGTCTTGGATAAAATTGATTGTCCAGGCGGAGATTTGTATGAATCCACTCGATTTTTCTATTATCTGCAGTACAATTTGCATTCGCAGCTGATCTGCACCGCAGAGTATGCCAAGTCGAAGGGTGTCATATTGAAGGGTGATCTACCGGTTGGTGTAGACAAACGCAGCGTCGATACGTGGATGTATCCACGGTTATTTAGAATGGACACGTCGACGGGCGCGCCTCCAGACGCTTTCGACGCCAATGGACAAAACTGGGGGTTCCCCACGTACAATTGGGAAAACATGGCTGAGGATGACTACGCCTGGTGGCGATCACGCATGCAACATTTAGAACAGTACTTCAGCGCGATCCGCATCGACCACATTCTTGGATTTTTCAGAATCTGGGAGCTTCCGGCGAGTGCGATGACTGGCCTCATGGGCCGCTTCCGCCCGTCACTTCCTCTCACGAGAGATGAACTGGCATCGCGCGGTCTGTGGGATCTCAATCGCCTGACGCAGCCGTACATTCAATGGCACGAGCTTGAAATCATATTCGACGAACATGTGCACGATGTTGCGTATCGATACATGATCGAGTGCGATCCAGAACGTGGCTTGTGGCAGTTCCGTCCAGAGTTGAACACTGAGACGGCAATTTACGAAGCAACAAAGCCCCGTAGCGATTTCCCACCGCACTTCGTGGAGGAGCAAGCCTTCATTCGTTCCAGCTTGATGCAATTATTCCAAAATAGATGCCTCTTGACAGATCCAGAGAATGTCGATCACTTCTATCCGCGATTCGGTCTCGAGGACACGACATCTTTCCAGTCTCTCGACGGGTGGATGCGTGACAGTCTTCGCGACCTGTCAAATGACTACTACTTTGGCAGACAGACGAACACGTGGCGTAGACAAGCGCGCAAGGTTCTTCCTGCACTGTTAAGCTCTACGGATATGCTGGTGTGCGGTGAAGATCTCGGATTTACTCCGACGTGTGTTCCGCCCGTCATGGATGAACTTGGAATACTGGGCCTACGCATCCAACGAATGCCTCCGATCGGTGAAAGCGCGGAGTTCGGTCGACCGCACACATATTCATACTTGACTGTGTGTTCGCCATCGTGCCACGATACCATGACGACGCGCGCGTGGTGGGAGGAGGATGCTGAGCGCCGCGGTCGCTACAGTGAAATGTTCCAAACCGGCACTGAGGATGCGTGCACGCCGAGCGTCATGCGTAATATTTTGGCGCAACACATCGAGAGCCCGAGTGTCTTGTCAATCCTCCCGATTCAAGATGTACTAGCTCTCTGCACGGAATACGCCAAAAGGCCAGCCTTGGAAGAGACGATCAACGACCCGACCAATCCCAAACATTACTGGCGATTCAGGCTTCACGTGTCATGCGAAGACTTGCTCTCGAATTACGACTTCGTGAAAGACGTCAAAGAACTCGTTAGCTCGCGCGCGCACGCTCAAACGATGTAATTGTACTATTTCATCTAATGTCATCTAATGCTGCGGTGCTACTAGTACAACACGGTTGAAGGAGCGTCCATCGACGGCGACAGCATTTTCACCTGATTTCACGTAAGAACTTTTTGAGTTTGTCTCGATAGTCATCGTACTGCACCCGTCCAATCTCACAATGCGCTGCATCAAAGTATCGATGCATCACCACCTTACCTTTCTTCTCTCTAATCCTAGCATACTCTTCGATTTCTCTCGGTGAAATCAACACGTCCGCTTCGCTATACATGAACAGCGACGGGCAGTTGAGCCAATCGTCATCACCGGTTGAAATCTTCCCCCACGCCCCGTCGATCGACCGCAGGCGCGACATCACAGGTCCAGTGTTCATCAATAGCGAAAACAATCTCTCCAACACCGGCGCTGATTCGTTCGTCGCGCTCTCCCCAGAAAAAAAGACCGCATTTGCCGCTCGCGCAACGATATCCGGCCTCAAGTTCCCCGGAGCGCAATCGAAAACAACCCCGCGAGTGCGTTCAAAAATTGCTCGAGCCGTGGCATCGCCGTTCTTCCCCTTTAAAATTAAATTTCCCGCAAAAATAAATCCCCCGTTTGACGCGACGTGCACTACAACGTCGCGATTATTCACGTCGGGCACGACGTGTTTCTCCACCGCGCGCAGAACCACATCTCCGTAGACATCTGCGACCGGAGGCACGAGCGTGGCGAGGCTCGGCGGGGCCACCGTGATCGCGTCCCAACCGGCGCCACGATACATGTCGGCGTACTTGCGGACGTGTTTGAGCTCTGCGCCGAACCAGCCTACGACGAGCGCCAACGGCCGCGGCTCGGTGGATTGTTGTTCCGCGCGTTGAAACTCGCAGTACGGCGCGATCGAGGCGATAGAAGAGGAGGCGCGCGTCCGCTGCACCGCACATCGTCCTCGTGTTAGCCTCTGCGCGTGCCTGAGCGCGACACTGTGCGCGTACGCGCGCGCAGACGCTCGAAGTGTGAGTCTCATGCCGAGGCGAAGACTGAGGAGTTCCAACTGTTGTGAATCACAAACATCTAGTTTTCGCTAAACAAGCAATGGAATGTACATGACTAGCTAGAGGATAGAACACCGACGATCACACGAGCGTGGTGTGTTCATCGTGAACCTCGTCCTCGTTGGCAGTAACTTTGACGCGACTCGCCATGAGCGCAGCCGCGAACACGCTGACCATGGTCAGCGCCATACCAGTGACAGCGTGGAGTTCCCCCTGTCTTTTCGTACCGAATGAAATTGCACTTTTAATGGTACCTTCCACTGTCGACGCACGGGCGGCGCCGAGCGAAGCCACCGACACCGCATCGCCTCGCATGTACGACGAGTAGTGTTCGAGTGACTTTTTCGGGTATCGCAGCATTTTATCTCCGTACTTGCCATCATAGTCGACGTAAACCAAACCGAATCTTTTGGCCCGGCCGTCCACCCACTCGACATTGTCGAATATCGACCAGTAGAAGTACCCGATGACGTTAGCACCCTTGCGCATTGCCTCTTGCGTCGCGCCAAGGTAGGCGTCCAAAAACTTCACTCGCTGCGAGTCATCCAAGGATTCCTCGATCGATGGTCTCTCCGCGATATCGATGCCATTTTCGGTGATGATTATCTGCGGATTGCCGTACCTCTGCTTAATGCGCAAAAGTACCTTCTCCAAGCCCCATGGAACCACGTGCAACCATTCGCTCTGCGCCTGTTTCCCGATCGGCGCGGTACTGCTTTCAGAGGTCAACGTTATATCCCAGGGCTGTGGTTTCCCACTCATTCCTAACTGTCCAGACGCGCGTCCTTCGGCGACATGCTTGACGTAGTAGGATGTGTAGTGATTGAGCGCGAAGTAATCGGTGCTACCCTTCACGAGCAAGCTCTCTTCGCCCGTAAAACGTGGAAGGAATTCACCAAGTCTCGCACGCATGCTCGCCGGGTAATCACCGGTGTAGATGGGATCCGCAAACCATCCGAGCTCTTCATCCATGGCATCATTCGCCGCTCGCACATCTTCGGATGAACCAGATGCCGGTTCCGCCCACGCGCTATTCAGGTTGATCGAAATCTTACCACTTAAATGCGAGTATTTCTTTCTAAACAACGCCACAGCGCGCGCGTGCGCGAGCAGCATGTTGTGTCCCACTCTAAGTTGTTCTCGCACTTCCATTTTCCCCGGTGCGTGAACACCTGCGCCGTACCCCATCTCGGCCACAGTTTTTGGTTCGCTTATCGTCGTCCAATACTTGACCCCGTCGCCGAGCCGGGAGAAGACGGCATCCGCGTACGCCACAAAATCCTTCACGATACGCGCATCCGCCCACGCACCGTCACAGACACCTGAACTGGCCGTCGTCACGTTCTTGCAACACCAGGTGGGAGTATCCCAATGAAACAGCGTCACGTGAGGCTCTATGCCGTGCATTCGAAGCGCGGCGAACACCTTCCTATAGTAGTCAAACCCTTCCTCTATCGCCGTTCCGTCGGCGCGCATCAGTCTAGGCCAACTGAGTGACATCTTTAAGTCTTTCACCCCCGCACCTGCCATGAGCTCCGCGTCCTGTGCGTATCTCTCGTGAAACTCGATGCCGCTCTCAGCCTCCAGGACCTCGCGGTCGCCCAACGTGCTCACGAACTCGTCCCACACGCTCCTCGGTCGATCTCCACCGCTGCCTTCGATCTGCCACGCCGACGTTCCCACGCCGAACATGAACGTCGCGGGAAACGTCGGTCTCCGCGCCGGTCGCCCCCGCACCGTGTCGTCCTGGGCGGCACGTCGCTGTTGCGCGAGGTCGGTCTCACTCGCGCTGGCGACGCCGACGACCGCGAGTAAGACGACGCAAAACGACGCGACACGCATCGGAGGGTCATTCCCTCCGCTGCGATGGCGCATCACGCGCATCACGTCGCGCGCGCGCGTCTGGAGCCGTCAAAGATTCGCCCAACACCATGATCGCTGGAATGTCTTCGGTTGGGTCTCTGGGAGTCGCAAAGCGAGATTTCATTAGAGTTTTCAACAATGACAATGTACTAAACGAAAGATGAGCACGTCAACTCCAAATATCTCTAACGTATCGACCGGACTTTGTGAAATCCATGAGAAGCGCCTCGGCGGCCTTGAGGTCCGCGACGCCGCATACGCCCGCGTCGGCGACGATACCGGCGAGGACGGCGTGGACGTCCTTGGCCATGTGTGCGCCGTCTCCGCAGACCATGATGTACGCACCTTCCGAAATTAAACGTGCGATATCTTTCGCGTGTTCTTTGAGCTTGTGTTGAACGTACACTTTCTCGGAGGTTTCGCGACTGAAGGCGCACACGAAGCGGGAGAGCGTTCCGTCCGCGGTGAAGCCGTCCCAATCTTCTCGGTACAAAAAGTCTTCATCAGGTTTGCGACAGCCGAAGAATAACATAGCTTCCGACAACACGTGTCCTTGTTGCATTCGCGCACGTCTGGCTTGCAGGAAACCGCGGAATGGAGCGACTCCAGTCCCCGGTCCAATCATGATGAGCGGCGCTGCAGAGTCTTCGGGCAAGCCAAATTTCAGACTGGGCTTGATGTAAACGGGGACTTTCTTGTTATCACTGTCCATTTTAGCGTCGAGCCAATTTGTCGCCACTCCTAGACGCTCGCCACTTCCCGAAACCTCGAATTTAACGACACTGAACGCCACCGATGGTGTCGTCGGCGCCGCTTCTGGGGCGCAGGTGATCGAGTACAATCTCGGCGCGAGTGGTGAGAGAGCGTCGAGAAGCTCAGCGAGAGGCGGAGAACAGCTCTTGAATTGTTCTAAGAGCGTCAATAACGTCGGCGACTGCGACCTTATTTCCTTGTCGTAGTCAGTTCGACCACCTCGAGAAGAGAGGTGTAAGAGCGCGTTCTTTTCTCCTTCATTGGAACAGTGTTCAGCCAAAACGCGCAAGAGCGACTTACGCGGACACCCGGTGACATCGATGTAGTTCGTGAAAGCGGACTCCACTGTGCACGGCGTGCGGATGTGAGGCAAAGGGTGCGTCGCGTGCTTGTCGGTGTCTTCCTTCTTCCAGTTGAGCGCGAACACAGCATCCGAGTCCAATTTGAGACGACTGACGATGCCTCGAACCAGCTCGGCGTTGTTCTGTGGGATCACACCGACTGAATCGCCGGGCTTGTAGGTGATGCCGCTCGATCCGAGGTCGAACTCGACGTGTAAAACTCTGCGATCAGAATCGGGATTAGTGAGTAGTTTTGATGCCGAAATAGTCGCCATGTAAGGAGCGGCGACCGTGTACGCGCCGTTCGAATCGGGACCGGGCTTGACAACAGACGGGTCCACTTCAGTCGTTTTCGGCAACCATTCGACTTCAGATCGACAGATGGGTAAGGGAGTAACCCCCTCGACCTTTTTCGTCGACGATTCAGTGACCTTTTTCTCCTCCTTGGGTGCGGTGACGATCGTCTCGTTCTCCTCAACCAGCTCTCCCGAGCGCAACTTGTGAGATTTTGCGCGCGCGACTTCCAGATGCCCCCAGTATTCACCCGTCCACTTGTCGACTTGTTCGTACAAACCTAAAGTGTCATCGCATTCACCACGCTTCGCGAAGGATTTAGCGCCGAGATTTTCCATGATTTGCGAAAACTGTCGGGGTATGGCCATAAACGCGCTGTAATTTTGATCCCCAAGGCCAAGCACCGCGTATTGAACGCCGATCCCTCCTTCTCCTTTCTCCTTCTTAGACTTACGCTTGAGTCTAGTGAAAAACGTGTCGCAATTATCGGGAGCGTCGCCATCACCCGTGCTCGATACGACGAATGTTATGACTGCTCCTGGTTTTAGCACGTCGTCGGGTTCGACTTCGTTCATGGAACAAACCTCCACAGGATAGCCCTTTTCACCGGCTTCCGCGGCGAGATTTTTGCAAATTTCGGACGCATTCCCCGTCTGAGATCCATACAAAAAGCAAAGCTTCGCATCCCTCTTCGCCTCCAATTCTTTGTGCACTTGCGCCAACTTTGGAAACATTTTCTCCGACCACGGAACGACGTCCTCGTCCAATCCGATGGCGTCGTTCGCCTCACCGCGAGGATGGAACCGCGTCGCACCGAGCGCGGCGAGGGCAGAATCCAACGTCTGCGCGGCTTGGTTGCAATCCTTCGCCGTCGTCGTCTGCCAATCGAGCAACAAGTTGGTGTCCCCGAGTCCCAAGACGGTGAACGTCATCGTATCCTTCAACATCTCTTGATTCATGCCCTCCTTACGCTTTCGATTAAAGAAACGCACGCACGATCCCGCAGCCTCGGCCGGTTGCGCATTCTCCACCGTCTCCACGATGAAGATCACGGCGCACGGTTTCGTATCGAACTCGACGTCTCTAAAGTCTTCCATATCGCGGACCCGTACGTCGACGCCGTGCCCCTTCTCTGCCTGCGACGCTAAATCTCTCGCAATCTGCGACGCCGCCTCACCTCCGTGCAATATAAACGTCCTCGACCTCTTCTCATCTCCCTCACCCTCACGCGCGCTCGTGCTCGCCTCTTTCGCCGCGGCGATGCGCTTCTCTCCCGTCACCGCGCTGCTCTTGCGCATCTTCGCCAGCATGGCGGCGGATCCCGTGAGCGCCACGGGTTCGCTCGACCCCGTCGTCGTCGTCGTCGTCGTCGTCGTCGTCGGTCGCTCGATCGCGGGCGCGATCGTCGACGCGGTCGTCGTCGGGGCCCGCGTCGGCGCCGACGCGGGCGGCGCGAGCGTCCCGAGCGCGCGCGTGATGACGACGATGACGATGAAGATGGGCACCCAGATGGGCACCGCGGCGAGCGCGACGGCGACGATGACCGCGGTGGCGGCGAGGTTGGCTCTCGCGAGACGCGCGACGTCCGCGAGGGACGTCGGGAGCGTCATGGTGGGACGTCGACGCGCGCGAATGTGTGGATAAAGGGTACGAAGGAATGAATGAATGATTGCACGGGGAATACGGCGCGGCGGCGGCGCGCGCGAGGCGAGGCGAGGCGGGACGTGGAAACGATCGCGGAGGGACGCGTCATTCGAACGGTAAGAGTTCGACGCCGTCCGCGTCGTAGCGCGCGTCGGGAGATCGACGCACGCGTTCTCCTTTGGAATCGAAGTGGCGTCCGCCCGCGGAGGTCGCGATGTTCGGCAACTCGCGCGCCATTCGACGAATCGCGTCGAACGGGGTGAGATACTCCACGGGCGTCGTCGATCCCTCGGGCGCGTCGCACATGCCCTCCGCGAGCGCGCGCGCGATGACGTCGGGCTCCTCGGCGAGGGCGTTGAATATTTTTTTCGAGATTGGATTCGCGTTGTCGTTGCCGAGCAGCAACGGCGTCAACGCGAGCCCCGGCGAGAGCTGATGAAATTCACAGCGCAGCTCCACGCCGTCGCGCTTCAATCGCTCAACGTCCGCGTTCAACGCATTCGTGAGCTCGCTCAGTCCACTCTTCGTGGATTTGTGAGTCGCCGCCGTCTTGGAGAGCTTGGCGCCGAACGCCGAGAAACCAAAATTCCACACGACGAAACGCGCGCTCTTCCCGCGCTTTTTCGCCTCTCGCATCACCGCTCGCCCGCACAACAGCGGCCCGGGCAGATTTGATCCCACCACAGACACGATCTCGTCCGCGTCCACGTCGCACAGAGGCGCGTTCTTCGTCACCGCGCCCGCCGCGTTCACCCAGTGCGTCGTCGTCGTCGTCGTCGTCGTCTCGTCTCGTACCACCCTCTCCATCAACGCCTCGACGTCGTCCGCGACGCTCACATCGCATCGCACGCCCACGACGTCTTCTCCCAGTGATTCCGCCGCTCGCATCGCGCGATCGCCGTCTCGAGACGCGACGAACACGCGCGCGCCTCGCTCGACAAACTCTCGAGCCAAGCGATAGCCGACGCCCGACGCGCCGCCCGTGACGACCACCGTCGTGGACGCGGCGACGGACGACGCGGACGGCGTCGACGCGCGCGTCGCGACGCGTCGTCGGGGCGTCCACGCCGATAAAGTCGCGAGAGATGGCTGCGATCGCGTCATCGCGCGCCGCACTCTCGCGCGCGTCGATGCGCGGACTCGCGAGCGAGCGCGAGACGCTCTTGGAAAAGGTGCGCGCGCGCGAGACCGACGGCGACGCGATGGTGACGGTGACGCGCGCGGCGCGCGAACGCGAGACTGACGGCGACGACGACGAGGACGGCGCGCAGGTGGAGGCGGGACGGTCAACACCCCCGGGTGGCGCGGGGAGCGATGCGGAGGCGACGAGCGCGTCGAGGGCGGCGGACGGTGGACGAGCGTACGGGGGGAAACTGATGGGGTGTCCGATGGCGGAGAGCGCGGCGTTCGCGCTGGCGTCGACGTGTTGCATCGTCTTCATCGGGGCGTCCTGTTACTTTGAGGAGTACGTGTACAAATCGTTGCCAAACTTTCATTATTATTGGACGGTGGCGCTGGCGGAGTTGTTGGTGTTTTCGCTGATATCGAGTGCGAGCTCGATCGCGGACGGCACGCTGTTCGCGCCGAGGAAGGCGCCCTTTGAGCTGTATTTGATACAGGCGCTGTTGTTGGCGGCGTACAGCGCGGTGGGCAAGTTGTGCTACAAGTGGATTAATTACGCCACTGGCACCGTCCTGAGGAGTTCGAAGTTGGTCTTCACGATGATAATTTCAATGTTTTGGTTGCAGCGAAAGTACAAGGCGCATCAGATCGTGGCGGCGGCGCTTTTGGTGGTGGCGGTGGCGTGTTTCGGCATTGCCGAACACGATTTGAGCGGGGGCAAGGAAGAACCCATCGACATGTCGGAGGTCGATCCCGTGGCGATTCTGGGACAAGGAGATGATGTGAAACTATTATTAGGCTTCGGGTTCTCCGCGTTCGCCATCTTTTTGGGATCATTGCAGACGAACGTCTCCGAACACGCGATGCGTAACCACGACGCCGGCGTCCGGGAGAATATTTTGTACACAAACGTGATAGGTACGGTCTTTGCGTTAGCCGGTGTCGTGGCGTTTGAAGGATCATCGTCTCTGGTGTACCTACGCACGACGAAAGGGGCGTTCGCCTTGCTCCTCGCCCGTTCGGTGACGTTTTACTTTGGAGCGTACTTCTTCTCGGTGCTCACCAGACATTTCGGCGCGACGTCCGCCACCGCCGTCACCACTCTCCGCAAAGCGCTCACCGTGATTCTATCCTTCGTGTTGTTTCCCTCGGACAAGCCCTTCACCGGGTACTTCGTGTACGGTTTGCTGTTTTTCCTCTTATCGATTTTCGTCGAATCGGCGCCGATGTTCAACGCGTGCGTCGAACGCGTACATCGAGCGCGACGCGGAGAGTACTCCCTCAGTCCGCACCTGTGAGACGTCTCACAACACCACTAGCATCGAGCGCGCGCGTAGCTCATTCGTAGACCATTCTTTGTACATTCACCATTTCGCGACGGCCATCCGCTTCGTCCTCCGCCGAGTACGAGCGCCGCTCGACACTCTGGCGCGCGAGATGACTCGCGTCAACCTCCTCGTGCGCGCCCTTGATGGGCGCACGCGATGCCTCGACGTCGATCTCGACCTCTCCTCTCCCCGCGCGTCGCCCATCGCGCGCGTGCACGACGCCATCTTCCGCGCCGACGCCGCGCTCCTCCCTCCCGGGGCGCGCGCGCGATTCCTCACCTCCGCCGCGGCGCGGGCCTCCACGAGCGCGTCCGCGCCCACGGATGTGCGCGTGGAGATCACCGCGAGCCTTCTCGGCGGTAAGGGTGGCTTCGGCACGCAGTTGCGCACCGCGGCGAGGCGGGGACAACAGACGACGAATTTCGACGCCTGTCGAGACCTCGACGGCCGACGACTGCGCGCGGTGAACGGGGAGAAGAAAATCGCCGAGTGGGAGGCGAATAAGGAGGAAAGAGAGCGGGAAAAACAAGCGGAGGAGTATTTGAAGAAGCAAGCCAAGGCGAATGGGGCGGCGAGATTGCGAGAGGTGGAGGAGAAGGAGCGAGAGGCGTATCACGCGGAGAGCGCCAAGGTGAGCGAGGGTGTCGAGGCGGCGGTGGCGAACGGTTTGAAGGAAGCGGCGGCGATCGAAGCGGCGAAGAGGAAGGGCAAGGAGATCGTCGTCGAGGAGGAGAGCGACGAGGATGATGACGACGACGATTTCGATGATTCGGCGTTGTTGTTCCCGGCGCCGGCGAAGAAGAAGATGAAAACGGCGGTCGACGAGAGACGCGCCGATGTGCCGGGGACGTCCACCGTCGCGGGGACTTCGCAGTCGCATTCACCGACGTCCGCTGTTCCGGAGCGCGCGAAAGAGAAGGCACTCGATTTATCAGAGTATGATTCAGCGGAAGCGCTCGAGGCACTCGGGATGGAGCGATTGAAACAAGAATTGGCGGATAGGCAATTAAAATGCGGAGGTGCGCTGAGCGAACGCGCCGCGCGTCTCTTCCTATTGCGCGACAACACGCGCGACGAGATCGATAAGAAACATTGGGCGAAACCAGGGCCAAAATGAGATGAAATGGTTTCGTTACGTTTCAACTGATGGTGTCTATATACACGTCGGAAATGATTGGCGTAACGAATCTTACGGCATCAACGCATCTAGCTAGGCTTGTAAATTCTTTCTTTTCTCGACTTTGTCGAACTCCTCTGCGTCGATGTAACGCGACTCAACCGTTCGACCACCAAATTTTCTACCGTCCATCATCGCGTGCGCCTTCTCGGCGTCGCGCATGTCCTCAAAGCGCACGTACGCCTCGCTCGGCGTCTGCGCGGCGACGTCTTCGTCGCTCGGCGTCGGAACGATGACGCGAATCACTTTACCACACTTCCCACACTCATCCTCTATGTCGTATCGCAATTCCTTGCGCTCTCGAGCGCTCAATAAAACCTTGACGTCCACCATGTTTCGCAGGCGCAGGTGCGCCGTCGGCGGTTTCTGGGGCGCCATCGCCTCTCTCTCGTTTCGCGCGTCCACCGCCGCGGATAACGTCTGTTGAATCTTCTTCGCGCGTTCGAGTGCGTCGAGTCTCGTCTTTTCCTCCGAATTCTTCTTATCTTCGAGCGCCGCATACACGTCTTGCACCTTGGTCGGCGCGGGCAAGACGTGCGCGACGTCTAAAATCGACCTCGGTTCGTCTTGATTTTCAAAGTACCCATCCGGTCGATTGACGTGAACCGGTCGCCCTAAGACGTGCATTTGATCCAATCCCAGCGCTGCAGTCGCGAGCGCGGCGCTTCGTAACTGCAAGTGCGCGTAACGCTGCCCCGCGTCCATGACGATGCTCAACACCGGCGGCAAATTCCCCACCGCCTGACACGCCTCGGGAACCACCTTTTTCAGCAAATCATTCAACAATTCGCACAGACTCGTCGCCCCGATCTGCCCAGACACTAAATTCCCGATGACAATCTCCCGTTTCAGTTTCTCCATCGTCGCATCGCTCACTCGTCGCTGGTTATTCGCGTTTTGCTCGAGCCATCGAGACGCGAGCGCCTCTCTCGTCTCCGTCGAGCGCTGGTCCGAACGTCGCGCCTGCGCCCCGAACCGCGGTGGCGGCGCCGAGGACGACGGCGGCGCATACCCTCGATCCCTCTCGCGGTACCGATCGTCTTCGCGTCCGTACCAATCTCTCGACCCATCCCCGCGTCGTCCCGCGCTCGGCGGCGGCGGCGACCCGCGTCCCCGCGCGCCGAATCTCTGATCCTCTCGTCCACCGAACCGCCTCCCCTCTCGCTCGTCTCGCCACCGCCCGCGATCGTGCGCGTCGTACCGCTCGTCCGACCGTCCTCGCTCGAACGCGCGTTCGTCCCGTCCATCACCGTCGTCCCGTCCTCGTCCTCGTCGGTCCCAATCGCTCGGTCGTCCGCGTCCCCGCGCGTCGTCGCCCTCCTCGCGGTCGCGTCGATCGTACCGATCGTACCGACCGCACCGATCGTCGCGACGACGATCGTCGTACCGATCCCGTCGATCGTACCGATCGTACCGATCGCGGTCGCGCTCGTACGGGCCGTCGCGCGACATGATTTGAAGACGTCGCGCCCGCGCGCATCCATCCGTCACTCGGTGTCGGCGAGTGATGGCGTCGCGCTCGCCGTTCGGGGACGCCGACAGCGATGAAGACGACGATTGGTTGAACGACGTCGCGCCCGCGGCGAGCGAAGACGTCGGGAACGCGTCGTGGTTGAGCGATTCGGAGGTGAGAGCGGGGACGGGGGCGAGCGAGTCGTCGTCGGTGCCGCGGGCGCCGGAGGAGGCGCGCGCGGTGGGAAACGTCGAGAGGGAACGTCGAGAGGAGACGGTGATCGCGCGTGAGGCGACGGAGACGTCGGCGTTCGGCGCGATGACGCCGAGGGCGTTCGGGTCTCCGCGCGCGACGACGCCGACGGCGCGTCAGACGCCAGCGTTTCAGGCGACGCCTGCGTCGCCGAGCGCGCAGGAGGTCGAACCGAGCGCGGAGGGCGGGTTCGTCGAGGTTTCGAACGGGGATTTAGGGGCGCTGTTCGGCGGTGACGACGCGGATGACGATTGGATGTCGCCGACGGCGAGCGGCGCGCGAGACGGCGCGCCCGTCGGGAGCGCGGCGCCGGCGACGGCGCCTCCGGTGGCGGTCGGGATGGAACAGATGTCGCCGACGCAGGTGGTGCACGCCGCGACTGGGCCGTTTGCGTCGCCGACGACGGCAGCGGATCCGGAGCGAAACGCGCTGGAGCCCGTCGTCTGCGCGCCCGAACCGCGACCCGCGAGCGCGTATGAGAGCGAGACGTACGCGCCGGCACCCGTGGTGCACGCGCAACACGAACCGTTCGAATCGCCTTCGATCGAGAAAAATGACGGAATGGATTTCTTTAACAATTTGGATAACGCCGCGGAGACGAATGAAGGCGCGGTGGGCGTGTTCGGCGCATCGTCTACATCCGGTTTCGCGGATGTTCCAACGCATTCGGACGTGCCGGCGTTTTCACACGAGACGCCTGCCGCCGTGGAGGCTCACATGCACGCGCACGAAGAGCCTGAAAAGAAGGAAGATATTTCATATCAACCGCAGCCGGCGTTTTACGAGGAATCGAACGCGCCGGCGCACGAGTACCCGCAGACGGAATTTGTCGCCGGGGGTGATATTCCTCAACAAACGACACAGTTTGTGGCGGAACCGGTGTACGAACCCGCGGTGCCTCCTCCTCCGCCGCCAGCGCAGACGATACCGCCTCCTCCTTCGCCTCCTCCCGCGCAGACGCCTCCGCCTCCACGTCCTCCGCCTCCGCCAACGCAGGAGGAAAGTTTTTTGCACGCCACCGCACACGAGCCAGTGGCACCCATTCATTCTCAAGAACATGCTCCGGAGACGCAATTCACGCAGCAAACTGAGTACGTCCAGGAGCCGGTGGTGAGCGCACCCCCCATGATTCCAGCCTATTCATCAGAAAATTTACACAGCCAAGTTTCGTCGTCGAATGCAGTGGCGGAGTTACAGACACCTCCTAGACCGACATTCATGGTCCCCGCACCCATTCACGAAACGACGACCGCGGGCCACGGTGGTTTCTCTCAGAATCAAGGGCCCGTACCGTTTACGCCGCCGCCACGCGTGGACGCCGTGTACGAAGCGTACGAGCCGGCGCGCCCGCAGCAACCTCAGAGGTCAGAATACACGGCGGCGCCATCTGCGAGCTATAGCGGCTACGCGCCAGATCAACAGATGGAATACGCAGCGTACAGTGAGTCTGCGACGCAGAAACCGGTGCGATACGATGACGCGGATCGCTCTCCGCACGGCAGGCCGCATCACGTCGCGATAAGCTTTGGTTTCGGCGGGTCGTTGATGTTGTCGGGACCTGGATTTCCCGGAGGCAGAATGAGTCACGGATCGACCATACCGCCCTGTAGCTTGCGGGTGTACTCCGTGAGCTCTCTTCTGAGGGATGGAAGCGTTCTCGGAAACGAATACGTGCGATCGATGGAAGAATCGGATGGTCCGCTCGCAAATCGACGAACGGGTGATATCATAAAAATGATGGACGCCGCGTTGGCGTCGGAGAGAGATCAAGGGGGTGAGGGCAGGTCGCTTCTGTATCGCGTGCTACAGACGATGCTTCGCCATAAGGGTGATCTCCTCTCTTCGACGGATTTGCTCGGTGAGGGTAATTCGGGCGCGTTTCGCGAGTTGGCCGCCCTGCTCACCGGCGACGCGTCCGCCGCGGCGGACGGCGGTTGGGTGGCGGCGAGCGCGTCGACGTCGCCCCTCAATCCCGCGAGCTCCGTCGACGAGAGAGAAATCATCCGAGTGGAGAGTCTTTTGATCGCCGGCCGTCGCGGGGAGGCGTTACAAGTCGCGGTCGAGGCGAGACTCTGGCCTCACGCACTTTTACTCGCGCGGCATCTCGGCGGTCAGCACTATGAAGACGTCGTGGCCACCATGGCGAAGAGCGCGTGCAGACTCGGTTCACCTCTGCACACGCTCGAGATGATCATGGCTGGATTACCCCAAGAACTCGCGGTGAGCTCGACGCCGACGCCGGGCGACGCGCACGGCGCGCACGCGCCGAACGCGTCCACGATTCGCGAGTTGCTCCCGCGATGGCGCGAGCACGTCGCCATCTTGTGCGCCAATCCGACGCGCGGGGGCGAGTTCGTGCTCAAGGCGCTCGGCGACGAGCTCGCGCGTCAAAACGACATCGACGCGGCGCACATCGCGTACGCGCTTTCGAACGAACGACCGGCACCGTACGCGTTCAATTCGCGTTTGTGTCTCGTCGGCGCGGATCATAAAAAGTTTCCGAGGACGTACGTCGCTCCGCGCGCCGTGCACCTCTCGGAAATTTTTGAATCCGCGGCGTTGGGCTCGAATTCTCAGGCGCAGATGGCCGCGCTCTTGCCGTACAAGCTCTTGCTCGCCGGCGCCTTGGCCGAGGTGGGCAAATTGCGACAGGCACTGGCGTACGTCGAATCCGTGTTGAAGAGCGTTCGATCGCTGGATCGACACTGCCCAGAGGTGAACGCGGCGCGCGTCGGCGCGTTGGCGGCGCAACTGGAGGATCAACTGCACAATTCGCTCAAGGGTAAGGGTGGTCGATTGGCCGGCGCCGCCGCGGGAGCCGCAAAGTCGCTCGTCAGCGGTGTTCGAGGTTTACTCGACAGAAGCGTGAGTTCGCTCTTCGGCGACGGGGGCGAATTTCAGCAAACGCAATCGCAACCGCCGGGCGAGCCGCGGCAACCTCCGCCCGCGCCGCACTACGCGCACCACGCGCCGAATGCCGTGGAAAGTCACCCGACGACGACGACGACGTCTTTGTCTTCGCCGGCGCAGTACACCGCCACGCACGCGACGCACGCGACGCACCAGCGGACGCCGAGCGGAAGTGGTTTGTTGCGCTCCGTGTCGTCGCTCTTCAGCGGCTCTGGGCAAAAGGCGCAGTCTCCGACTGAACCGACGACGAGCCAAGAGAATGCGTTCTACTACGACGAAGAGCGTAAAATTTGGATCGAACGTGGGAAGGAACCACTGAAGGAGGCGCCGCCGGTCGGTGCGCCGCCCGTGAGGACTCCATCCGAGCAGAGCGTCTCCGGTCTGGATTCGACTCTGGATTCGACGGGACCGCCGCCGCTCGCGTCTCAAAACGGGCACTCCCCGCACTTGAAACAAGGCGGCGTTCGCTCGAGGTACGTGGACACGTTTAACCACGCCGCGTCATCGCAGAGCGTTCCTCACGCGGAGAACGGCGTCGCGCCGCAAGGTTTCGTTCCCGCGGCGCCGAACGCGGCGGCGGCGGCGATGAAGACGCCGTCCCAGTTCTTCACGCCCGCGCCGGCGGCGTCTCACTCCCGAGACGAATCCACCGAGAGCCACTCATCCAACGCGTACGTCCCACACGAACGCGACGGTTCGTTCCACGAAGATGACGGCGGCTTTTACGGATACGCCGATTCCGGGCGGGTTCCGACGACGGAGCCTTCGCCTTCGCCGCCGCCTCCGTCCGCGCCGCCGCCGCCGCCGCCGGGCGCCATCCCGGGACCGCCCGTCATCGACCCAGCCTTGCTCGCCGCGCCATCCCTCGCGTCCGGAGCGACGCTTCCACCCTCCCACCACCACCACCGCGGGACCTCCGCCGAATTAGTCACCGAAGAGCTCCAAGAGCTCAATTTGCAATAGAAGACGCGCGCGCGTCCCGCGAGGACCAATGGATCGATCGATGCGGCAGTCATGCTCGCGCGCGCGTCCGCACCGTCGCCCGCGCGATCGCTCCCGCGCGCGCGCGGTCGAGCCGCGTCCAGAACCGTCGTTCGCGCGTCTTTGTCTTCGCCGTTGAGCGTCGACGACGCGCTCGCGGTCGTCATCGGGCACGCGCGTCTCGACTCGGCGCGATTGCACGAGGGCGTTCCCGACGATGTTCGACGCGCGATCGATCGATTGATCGACTCTGGACGCGTGGACGGTGGCATCGAGAACGCGGTGAGACGTGATGGGACGTGGCGGGTGTTTTCGGCGCCGCACATTTCGCGATTGGCGACGCCGTTGGGGGTGAAGTTTCATCCGTTGCGGTACGTCATCGCGGACGGGGACTTGACGTCGGACGTTCGACACGGTGGGATCGTGCCGGATGGATGGTTATCGGCGAGCGGTGGGGTGAGAGCGACTCGAGAGTACGAATTGGACGGCGTGATGCGCCCGGCGTGTAGGATTAGCTTTGATAAATTTTGGATTGGACCGGGCGGCGACGCTCCGCGGGAAGAGCCGGGAGACGACGACGAGGGGTTCGTGGATAAAGCGATCGATTTCGTGGGCAACTTGGGATTCTTGGAGACGTTCGCGACGTTTCCCGTCCTGTTTTACGACGAAGAGGTGGGCGTGGTCGTTTTTCAATTTCCTCCTCTCGCCTCAAACATAGCCGCGTATCGCGAGAGTCGGTAATTTATACGTCGCGTTGCATTTCAATGAAAGAATGAATGAATCGTTAGAAAATCGCGTGCCCGGCGAGTTCGCTCAACTGATGCAGTTGCCCGGCCATCTCGGGTACGGGATGACGTCGCGAATGTTTTCCATGCCCGTGCAAAGCAAAATAAGACGCTCGAAACCGAGACCGAAGCCGGAGTGCGTCACCGTGCCGAAACGACGAAGGTCCAAGTACCAGGAGTAATCTTCCGGTACGAGGTCACACTCAGCCATGCGGCGCTCCAAAACGTCCAAGCGCTCCTCCCGCTGACTGCCACCGATGAGTTCACCAACCTTGGGAACCAAGACATCCATCGCGGCGACCGTCTTGTTGTCCTCGTTCAAGCGCATGTAGAAAGCCTTGATGTCCTTCGGGTAGTTGTACACAATCACAGGCTTCTTGAAGTGTTCCTCCGCGAGCCAACGTTCGTGCTCGGTGGCCAAATCGATCCCCCAAGAGACCGGGTAGGCGAACTTCTTGCCGTCGGCCACAGCCTTCTCCAAGAGTTCGATGGCCTCCGTGTACGAAACGCGACCGAACGGCGTAGACGCGATTGCCTTGACGCGGTCGATGCACGTGCTGTCGTACATCTTGGCGAAGAATTCCAAGTCACCGTAGCAGTTCTCGAGGAGGTAGTTGCAGCAAAACTTGACGTAATCTTCCGCGCACTGCATGTCGTCGTTCAAGTCGGCGAACGCGAGTTCTGGTTCAATCATCCAGAACTCGGCCAAGTGTCTCGTCGTGTTGGAGTTCTCAGCGCGGAAAGTCGGGCCGAAAGTGTACACGTTGGACAGAGCGCACGCGTACGTTTCGACTTGCAATTGCCCGGACACGGTCAAGTAAGACTTACCCGCGAAGAAGTCGTCAGAGTAATCGATGGTGCCGTCCTCCGCGCGTTGGATGCCACCAATCTTTCGCGCCGCACGCTCCATCTCCAACAACTCTTGCTTAAGGTTATCCAGCTTCTTCACCGCCTTCTTCACATCTTTGGACTCCGCACCGCTCTCTTTCATCGCCTTGATGCCACTGCCGCACTCGGAAACTTCCGCGCGCTTCGCGTCCAGTTCTTCCGGCTTGACCGCCGGTTGCGCGGATTCAACCTTTTCGGCTTCGCTCAACAGTGTCGTCACCTGGAACATCTCACCGGCCCCTTCGCAGTCGCTCTGAGTGATGCAAGGCGTGTGGACGTATAAGAAACCGTTCTGGTTGAAGAAGGTGTGCGTCGCGTACGCGAGGGCGCTGCGCACTCGCGCCACGCTCGCGATGGTATTCGTCCGCGGTCGCAAGTGAATCTTTTCTCGCAAAAACTCAAGAGTCTGCTTCTTCTTCGAGATCGGGTACACCGCTCCGTCGCACTTACCGCACATCAATATTTTAGTCGCGTGCATCTCGATCGCTTGTCCCTTGGCCGACTCCGGCGGCGCTCTCAACTCGCCCTCGACGACGACGCTCGTCCCCGTGGTCTTCAAATCCCCGAGAGCGTACACGTCTTCCCGCACGATCACCTGCAAATTACCCGGTCCGGACCCATCGTTCAGGGCGAGGAACAACAACGCACCCTTCTCCGCCTCCCGTCCCGTCTTCACCCATCCACCGACGATCACCGTCGATCCGACCGCCGTCTCGGACGGCGTCCGCAGCACCTTTTCGATGGGAACCCGGTCGTAGATTTTCGAGTACTTGTGCGTCTGTCCTCGCAGATCCATCGCCCGCATCGCGTCCGCGACGTCCGTCATGCGTTTCTTTTCCTCTCTCCCTCTCGCGGCGTCGACGGCGTCGATCGACGCGTCGGGAACTCGCGCGCGCGCACCGCCGACACCGAGGGATGGGTGGGGTCGACGAGTCCCACGACTCGGACGAGTCCCGACCGGTGCGCGAGAATCCGACGCGTTGCGCACGCGCGCGCGCGCGCGGGGGGGTCGAAAGACGACGCGGATCGAACGAGAGACATGTTCGTCGTCGACGCGCGACGCGTGAGCGTCGACGAAGGACCGACGAGGGAGACGCTCGTCGATAATCCGCGACGGCGCGCATCGGATTCGGACGACCGCGGCGTCTCGATGGACGCGCGAGCGCTCGCGCGAGGGTCGACGGGGCGCGCGGCGAACGTAGAGGTGATGATACGCGTTCGACCGGCGCTGCGGAGAGAGTTGGAGGGGGTGATCGCGTATCAGCGAGCGGTGGCGGCGACGAGAGACGGGACGGCGTGCGCGGTGAGCGCGGGCGGCGAGCGCGCGCTGACGGGGGACGAATCGTTCGTGTACGACGAGACGTCGACGAGTTTTAAGGATGCGGCGCACGGAATGTCGATGGATGATGACGGTCGAGCGCCGAGATCGCACGAGTTCGGGTTCGATGCGGTGTACGACGAGAGGGCGAGTCAGGAGGAGGTGTACGCGAGAAGCGCGAAACCGGCGGTGCTCAACGCGTTGAGAGGATACAACGCGACGGTGCTCGCGTACGGACAGACGGGTACGGGTAAGACGTACACGATGGAAGGAGATCGAGGGACGATGCTCGCGTACGGGCAACAGCGATTTGGATTACCGGGAGATGCGCCGGCGACGGACGGCACCGAGCGTGGTATCATTCCTCGCGCAATTGAGGACATTTTCGATTACATCGCCGAGGATTCTCACGCGAGATCGAGGTATCTCGTGCGTGTGAGTTATTTGCAGATTTACAACGAGACGGTGAGTGATTTGCTGAAACCCGAGCGGACGAATTTAAACATTCGCGAGGATAAAAAGCGTGGCGTGTTCGTCGAGGGACAATCAGAGTGGGTGGTGCGCACGCCGAGCGAAATTTACGGTTTACTGGAGCGCGGCGCGCAGCTTCGCGCAACGGGGTCGACGAAGATGAACGAGGTATCGTCGAGATCACACGCCGTGTTCACCATCGTCATAGAACATAGTTTGATCGAGGACGACGAGCCCTTGGACGGATTGGACGCGACGGTTGATTCGCCGGCGCAGAGACAGAGCATCACCGTGGGTAAGCTTAATCTGGTGGATTTAGCCGGCTCCGAGCGCGTATCTCTGACGGGCGCGACTGGTAAGAGGTTGGACGAGAGTAAAAAGATAAACCAAAGCCTGAGCGCGCTCGGAAACGTCATCAGCGCCTTGACGGATACGAAGGGTCGAGCGCACATTCCGTATCGCGATTCCAAATTGACGAGAATTTTGGAGGACTCGCTCGGTGGTAACTGCATCACCACCGTCATAGCCATGGTATCTCCGGCGCTCGAAGCGTACGCAGAAACTGTGTCGACGTTGAAATTCGCGCACCGAGCGAAAGAGATTCAAAACACAGCCATGCTGAATGAGGATTTGGATCAGAAATCTCTCTTGCGCAAATACGAACGAGAACTTCGTCAGCTGCGCTCCGAGTTGCAGACGCGTACGAAAGATTTAGTCGATAAACGTCGTCTTTTAGAAGTAGATGATCAGAGACGGCGCGCGGAAGCAGATAAACTTCGCGCAATCACCGAGCTCGAAGTTCGCTCGCAGCAATTTCTCGTGGAAAAGCAGGAAAAGAGAAGTTTGGAAAAGCGAATCGCCGAGATGCAAAGTCAACTTCTTGGCGGTGAAACATCGTCGAGTGTGGCTGCGATTCGCGCGGAATACGAAAGAAAACTCAAAAGCATCGAGGCGGAGCGCACCGATGCGAGTAGCTCGACGCGCGAAGTGGAGAGATACAAAGCCGTTCTTCTGAAGCAACGCGACATCATGCTCGGTCTCACCTCGAGACTGCGCGAGCGCGACGAGCGAATAAACACCTTACAGGATGAAATTCGCAGCAACGAGACGCAAATCGCGACTTTAGAAGACGCTCTCGACGAGAAGACGGCTGAACTTTTCGGGATCAAGCGCGCCGCGGGGAAAGAAACTATGCACTCCGACTTGAGTCGAACTCTGCGCGATGCCCTTGGGGGCTGGGTAAACTACGAGTCTGGCTCAGATACGGACCCGAAGACTGCGGGCATGGAGGCCGCCGCTTTAGAGCTCAAATCACTTCGTGCGAAAAACGCTCAGCTCGAAGCGCAGAACATCGGTCATAAGACCACTCTGCAAGAGGTTGAAGCGGATAACGCTCGTCTTCGTTTGGAACTTGTCTCCGCTGACCGTCGAAACGAGACGCTCGCAAAGTGCGAACAGCTCGAAGGGAAGTGCGCATCGTACGAGCGCGAACGCACGGCTATTCGAACCATCATCGAATCGAAAATAAGTTCGTTGGCGACGAAGATTGCCGAAACGGTCGACATGTTACCGAGGGAAGTCAAGGAGAATGAAAACTCGGGCGGTCGCATCGTCAAGTTATCACAAGTTCTCGAACGCCTCGTCGACGCGACCCTCAACGCGCTCGAGGAGGACGACAGAGCGAAAAACGCCATGTGAAGCGAAAAAAATGCTGAGCACGAGTGTACATTAGCGCGCGCGCGTAGAAAATCACCGACGCCGTCGCGTCGCGTCGTTGTATTTATTACACGTTCAAGAACGGACTCTCGTCTCCGGCCGAAACGACTTAAACTTGGGTTGTCGCGCGAGCACTTCGGGCGATGCCTTATTCAACACCACCGCGATGTGAAACGTGCTCGTGTAATTCCTTAGCGCCGCGACGATGACGGCGTTTTTCGGTTCAATCTTCTTCGCCGCCTTCAACGCCTTCAACGCGCCCTGCGCGTCCCCGATCCCCTCCAACGCCCACGCCCGTCGCACCAACGCCTTACACACCGCCTTCGGTCCCGCCTGCACCGGTCGACGCACGACGTATTCACAATCATCCATCGCTCGCTCAAACATTCCCCTCTTCACGCGCGCCATCGCTCTGTTCACCCTCAACACGCACGTCTCCCGCGTCCTCCCCTCCTCATCCTCGCGCGCCAACGCCTCGAGCGCCCTCCCGTACGCCTCGCACGCGTCCACCATTCGTCCATCATCGTACGCCTCGTTCCCGGCGCGTCGAAGCGCCTTCCAATCGTCCATCGTCGTCGCGCGCGAGTGCCGTTTCTCCAAAAAAAAAACGGTTCACGTCACACGGTCGCCTCGAGCGTCACGACGACTCGGCCCGGATTGGAATGGAACGACGATGCGCGCGTTCGATTTCTGGTCGCCCCGGACGTCACACCGACGCGATCGACCGATACATCATGGGAAAAATCGCGCTCGTGTGCACGTCCGCGCGCGAGATGCGCGGGCACCCCACGGGGGCGTGGTTGGAGGAGATCGCGACGCCGTATCACGCGATTCGTGACGCCGGTCTCGATTGCGCGATCGTGTCCATCGACGGCGGGGAGGTGCCGATCGACGGCGCGTCGCTGAGCGGTGATTTCTTCACCGAGGATTGTCAAAGGTTTACCGCGGACGCGGAGGCGCAGGGGGCGATGAAGGCGAGCGCGAGCGTGAATTCGGTGCGCGCGGATGATTTCGCGGGCGCGTATCTCGCCGGTGGACACGGCGCGTGCGTGGATTTTTATAGGAATGCGGCGTTGACGGCGTTCATCGAGGCGTTCGTGGCGAGCGGGAAACCGGTGGCGGCTGATTGTCACGGTCCGATCGCGCTTTTGGACGTGAAACGGGCGAATGGGACGCCGTTGCTCGAGGGGGCGAACGCGACGTGCTTCACCGATTCGGAAGAGAGAGCCGTCGGACTCGCGGACAAGGTTCCGTGCTTACTCGAGAGCGAGTTTAAGAAGCTCGGCGCCAAGTTTTCCGCCGCGCCAGATTGGACGCCGAACGCGGTCACAGACGGTAAGCTGGTCACGGGACAAAACCCGGCGAGCTCCAAGGCGTGCGTCGACGCGTTTCTCGCGCTCTTCTAAGCATATTTACTACAAAAGTCTCGCATTGCAATTTAACAAAACTAATATATTCAGTTGTGCTCGCGCAACGGAAACCGCACGCAATATTTCGACGTGTTACGCACGAATGAACTCTTCGACGGTTCGTCGACGTTAGGTGGAAGCGAGATGATCACTGGGTTCGTGTACAGTTTCGGCGCTTTGATGGACAGACACTGTCGCAAGGATTTGTCGGCGTCTTCGCTCGTGTTGAGCTCCACCTCGAATTCGCGCGCGCTCACGCACCCGGGCAAGGTGACCGAAATGCGCAACTCTCGTCCGTTTCCACAGCGCACCTTCTCCATGTGAACGGACGGTTCCTTCTGTGAAACGGTCGCCACCTTTGGGGAGTGACTCGGCGACGAGTACGTTCGTCGCGCGGCATGCGATGACGCGATGTTCATGGACTCGAGCCTCGACGTCAAATTTTTAGCCGTATTCATCATCGCGCTTTCTTCGGCGCGTTCTTCGTCGTCTCTCGCCGCGGGCGCCGCGTTCGCGGCGTTTCGAGCCGCCTTGAGTTCGTCCAGGTACCCGTCCGGACGCACGGGCGGCGCTCCTCTCGCGTGCACGCGCTCATAAAATAGAATGTACGCCTTCTGTTTCATCGCCTCCTTCTCCGAAGAGGGCGACACCCGACTATCGTTGCACAAGACCCACGAGTCGTCGCGAAGTTTGACGTACGCCACGTAGTGTCCAGAGTGCGCGCTGGCGTAAAAGTCTTGGTGCACCAAGACTCCGAATAATTCATACTCTGGCGCCGTGTCTTCGTAAGGCGCGTCGTCGCTCATGAACTCCGCCAACGAAAAGTTTGAAGGGTATTGCACGTACTTGGTGATCTTGCTAAATCTCCCCGTGGAATATCGCTTCAAAGGAATAGTCAAGATGTTGGGAGACACGTGAATTTTCGACCCCTTCTTCGCTCGCACCAGCGCCTTACACTTGGAACACTTGTACTTGTTGGATCCTTGCAACAACTCCTCGCTGCAAAAGTTTTCTCTCAGCGCCTCCTCGACCGACGAAATTTTCCCCGTCACCTCGAGCGGTACGTCCAGCGTGCTCTGGAAACTTTTGCTCACGTATCCGCACTCCAAACACTTTACTGTGCCCAACGTATATCCACCAAAGACGTGGTACACAACTGTCGTCTCTTGCGTTCGTAGATCGAACTTTTTCTCCCCACCGAGATCCTTCAAAAACGTCACGTGCATGGCGTCCAATAACGCGTTGATGAACTCGTGCGAATCCTCCTGTCGCCCGCGTTTAAACTGTCTCGCCACCTTGCTAATGTCCTTCGTCAACCGTCCTATGCTGTGCGCGTCCCGCGACGCCTGCGCCCGCTCCAAGTGCCGAGAGTACTCGCACACGACGCAAAACTTTCTCGTCTCCGCACACTTTTCCACGTCGTGATGTTTCTCCACGTCGTTGAACCACACCGTCAACGGTGTCGCTCTTCGCAAACACTGCAACGCCGACGCCGCGAAGCACGTGTTCCCGCCGTTCGTCAACCCGGACGGGTAATCGTCATCGTGCGTTCTCGCCCCCAATCCCTCCACCACTCGTCGCACGTCCCCATACGAGTGCAAAATTCTCTCCGGCGGCATCAACGCTTTCGCCTCGGCGTCCTCGATCTCCTCCTTCCCGCCGTCGTCTCGCGCGGCGGCGTCTCTGTCTCGCTCGACGCGCGTCTCCTCGTCGTCATCGCTCTCGCTCTCGCTCGAATCCACCGTGGACCCACCGGAGAAGAATTTACCGAACACCGACGTTACGGATTCCATCGCTCACGCGTCGACCGCGCCCTCGTCGCGCGCGCGCGCCGTCCGATGAATCCGAAAGACGATTTCAACGAGAAGATTCCAAATCCAAATCTTCACCCGCACGCCTCCTCTCGACGCGCGTCTCTCGCCCTCGCGCGACGTTCGCGACGTTCGCGACGCTCGACACCGCCGAGCGCGTCCGCGAAGACGCTCGCCGCGACGCGCTCTGGCGCGAGGGCGTCCTCCGACGTCGTCTTTCGGCGCTCCACGAACCATCGTCAAATACCATACAGTACCACTAAAACCTCTACGAAAAATCACTTGATCCACGCACACATAACACACACCGTGTAGGGTTTAGGCACACGGCGGACGCGTTCGCCCTCGAACCCTCGGACGCCGGCGACCCGACGACGCGCGACACACCGCGTCGACGACGCCTCGCCTCGACGCCGCGCGCGCGCGAGATGCCGACGACGACGTCGTCCGCGTCCTCGCGCGTCGCCGCGCGCGCGAGAGGGATGTTTGCGCGACGAGACCTTCTCGACGCGCGAGGGATGGGGACGCGACGCGCGGGACGAGGACGACGCGGTGCCGTCGACGCGCGCGCGGGGACGATGGAGACGCCGACGGGAACGTCGACGACAATGCGCCGCGCCGTCGTTCGTCGCGAGCGCGGACGCGGCGTCGCGATCGGAACGACGACGACGACGCGCGCTCGATGGAGCCGACGGGGCGAGCTGCAGCGCGCGCACGGGTTGGTGAAACCGCGAGGGATGACGGACGCGGAGTATGAACAGATGCTTCGACAGCAGGATGAACAGTATAAACTGTTCAGTGAGAAGGCGAAGAAGCGGATCGCGAAGCGCGGGCCGATGGAGGGTGATGTCAAGGGCACGAGCGATTACGTGAGCACGCAGAGCTTGGGGGCGCCGGTGGACGTCGAGCCGACGTGGTCGAAGTACACGGAGATGACGCTGCAGGAGTTCGTGAGTGCGGTGGATAAGGGTCAGGTGAAGACGTTTCAAGTGTGGGACGCGCCGGAGTTTGGTTGGTTTCCACCCAAGGTGTTACGGAAGATTCCGCGGGCGAGGTATTACCTCATCACGATGAAGTCGGGCGAGCAGTTTCGCGTGGACAGCATCAATCAAGCCTTGGACACGGCCGTTTTGGATAAGTGCGACAGAATGGGCGCGTGGTACACTTATCATCAAAAGTGGACGCCGGCTTCGTACTCTGGATTGGAATTTCTGGCGTATTCCGTTGGCGGTCTCGCGTTTATGATTGGATCGATTTACCTCGGCATTGTGCGCAAGACGTCGGTGCCGCAAGATCAGTTTCAAGCGATGCAGTTTGCGCAGTCTCGCGCGGGTGCGAGACGAGACGGGACTGTCAACGTCACCTTAGAGGATGTCGGGGGTTTGGAGAACATCATCGAAGATTTGGAAGAGGTGATTGCGTTTTTGAAGGAACCGGAGAGGTTCGCGAAAGTCGGCGCCAGACCGCCGAAAGGTTTGCTCATGGAGGGCGGTCCGGGCGTCGGCAAGACTCTCATCGCCAAGGCGATCGCGGGAGAGGCCAAGGTACCATTCTACTCTATGTCTGGTTCAGAATTCGTCGAAATCATTGTCGGTGTCGGTGCGGCGCGGGTAAGAGATCTCTTCAAGCGCGCGCGCATCAACGCTCCGTGCCTGATTTTTGTGGACGAAATTGACGCCTTGGGGACGAAGCGCGCCGCTGCTGGAACGCGAGGCACGGAGGAGCACGAACAGACACTCAACCAACTCCTCACGGAGATGGACGGTTTCACTCCGGACACGGGTGTAGTTTTCATCGGCGCGACAAATCGAGCGGATTTGCTCGATCCGGCGCTCTTGCGTCCCGGTCGCTTTGATCGCAAAGTTCGCGTTGGTCTCCCGAACGTGGAGGCGCGTGCGAAAATTTTGCAGATTCATTTGTCCAAGCGCAACTGTAACCCGGAGATCGATACGAAGCGTTTAGCGCAAAATCTCCCGGGCTTGTCCGGCGCGGAAATTGCAAACATTTGCAACGAAGCGGCGGTGCACTGCGTCCGTCGCGACGGCGAGCAAATCGAAGAACAAGACGTACTCGATGCGGTCGAACGCGTCGTGAGCGGCATTCGCTTGTCTCCGCATCCGAAGGAGAGCCTATTGACTCGCAAGCTCGCGACGCACGAGATTGGACACGCGCTCGTGCAAAACTTGTTGCACAAGAGCACCGGTTTGATCGAAAACATTGAGCTCGTCTCCATCATCCCGCGCGGATTCGAGCCGACGATGACGTTGATTCAGAGAAAGCGCGACGAAGATTACAGATATCCGACACGTGCGAGAATGTGCGAACGCGTGCAAGTCTTGCTCGCCGGCCGCATGTCCGAAAAGTTGGCTTTCGGCGAAGCCACCACGCGAGGCACCGAGGACATTGTCGAGGCGAACGACTTGCTCCGAAACATGATTGTCAACTTTGGTTTAGGACAACCGGGCATGATGACGACGTACACGCACGATCCGACGCACTTGAATCGCTCGGACAAGCGTGTCGCGCGTTTGCAGGGCGTCGTGTCCAAGTCTGGCGAGATTAACCGCTTGGATGATTTGAAAACCATCGCCGGGCCGATTCGCGCGGCGGCGCCGGATCACTATCAATACGCCGAGCGCAAGATGGCGCAAATCCTCAAGGAGGCGGAGGCTAACTGCGAAGCGATGATTCGCGCGCACGCCGACGCGGTTGAAGTCATGGTCGATCGTTTGATTGAAAAGGAGACGCTTTCTTTGGAAGAGTTTGAACAAATTCTCACGGCGCACCCACCGACGAGCGATTACCCGAAGACGGGTCCAGACACTCCGGTGAAGATGCTTCCCGAGGAGGCGACTGAGGCGAGCATCGGTCTGCGTAGCATCGACGATAAGGCGGAAAAAATGAAAGCCGCGTCTCGATTCTATGATGTCAGTTTCGGCGACGACATTCTCAAGCTTCGCGACAGAGAGGCGTGGAACAAGCCGCCGACGAGTCTCGGCGATTACGTCGCCCCCTTCGGCGACAGGCCCAGAGAGGAATGGCGGCGCCTTGTGGCGCCTCGTCACAGTTTCCATCATCTGGCGATCAGGGAGAGTGATGCTGTCGATCCGGAGTGGCGCGTGGGCGAGATCATTCGAATGACGAAGATGAAAGACGATGATAGAAGCGAGGAGTTGCGAAAAATCATCGCCGCGCTCAAGGCTCGCCGAGACGCCGGCGAGGCGTTGAGTGATTTCGAAGAGCGTCGAGTGGCGGTGAGCGAGGCCGAGCTCGCCCATTACGTTGAAAAGTGGTCCGGTGAAGGTTGGAGACCGTCTCCGGAATCGCTCAAGTTCGGCATGCGCTACGAAGACGACTTTGCATTGGCGAAGAGGGAGATGGATTTCTGGAGCGACTTCCCCAAGTCGTACCAATCCGATTTGTACGAGCTCGGTCGAACGCTCGACCGACTGACGACCAAGCGCGTCGATTAAACACCGATTATTTCTCCATCACTAGTAGACACCTTAGCAATACAAAATGCACACGCATCATTAAAACTAATTCTAACTACTCCACCTCAACTAACTGGCGCCGCCGAATTTAGCGTGCTCGGCGTTCTTCACGAACGCTCCCAACGCCTCCGAACACTCCGGCGCCACGTACGTCCCACAGGCGTGACACCACACGCTCAAATCATCCCACGACATCGCGCACGCGTGTCCGTTCGCCTCCCAATGCGCCTTTCCGTGCGCGTTGGCGTACCGCCCGCAACCGACGAAGCCGCACGTCAGACACGCCCACAGTTCTCGCACCGTCTCGCACGATTCGCACGATCTCGCCGGCGTCGTCGGCGACGCGCAAACATCTCGACAGTGCGCGCACGTCGTCGACATCCCCAGCGCCGCTCCTCCGCGATCGGCGCATCCGAATTCGTCGATGAGTTTGTCCACGCACGCGCGCACATCTTCCTCATCGTCCGCGCCGTCCTCCTCCTCTCCGAGCGCGCGCACCGCCTCGAGCGCGCGCGAGGCGTCGAAACCGTATACGCCCACTAATCTCGCGAGCGCGCGCGCCGCGCGTTCCGTGATGGCGTCCTCGGGCGTGGACATGAATGAATGAATGATTGAGACCGAGCGTCAGACTCTGGCGGGCGAGCGCCTCTTCTCTCGCGTCTCGCTCGATCCCGACGATGGACCACCTCGCGCGATCGTTGCGCGCGCGCCAACGCGTGCTCGCCGCGTTCAACAAGCGTCAATCCGACTTCGCGTCGCTCAGGGAGTGGAACGACTACCTCGAGCGCGTGGAGACGTTGATCTTCAACCTCACCGAGGGCGTCGACGTGAACGCGACCGAGGCGGCGATCGCGGAGCACAAGCGCGCGAACGCGAGTGAGATCGCGCACTTCGCGGCGCGCGCGCGGGAAGAGGCGGCGGCGGTGGCGGCGGCGGCGGGAGAGGAGGCGGGGACGGAGGACACGGCGCGGGACAGCGGGTACGCGCCCGAGGCGGCGGGCGCGGCGGCGGCGGCGGCGGCGCCGGTGCCGGTGCCGACGAGCGCGGTGAGGAGAGGATTAGAGAATGCGAACCTTGGATTTGATGAAAACACCGAGGAAGGGAAGCGGGCGCGGGCGGAGGCTATCGCCAGAGCGTGCGGTTTCGACGGAAAAGCGGTGGCGAAGGAGAGGTGTCTGCGCGAGGCGTTCGCGACAATTTGGGTGTGAAGGAAACTCAGGAAATCGTCGCCGCGAGCACGATTCGATATGTAGCCGTAGTTTGTTTGTGTAGCGATGTAGGTGTAAAGTAGCGATGTTTATTCACATGGTGCTTGAATCGTGCGAAATTCGGTCGCCGGTGGTGACGGGCGACGTTTGCGAAGAGGGACTCACATGTCGCGCATCAAATCCGACTCCGAGTCGTCGGAGATGACATCGTCGCTGAATTCGCCCGTCGACGCCTCGAGTTCTTGGTACGCTTGACTGACGGTCTCGATCGTTTGCTGAGAGACGTTACTCACGTCCGTCGCGCGGGCGGTGATGGTGTTTCGCGCCCAGCTCAAGAGTCCCTTGGCCGCGTCCGGAATGGACAAGGCTTGTCGAGCTTCCTTCTTCGCGTTTTCGTCGTCGATGGATTTAGTGAGGTATTCGATCACCTTTCGATCGTTATCCCACATCGTCTGAAGCTCCGCCGCGGCTTCCCACGCGCGGTCGAGCTCGCTCTTCATGGAGGAGTGTTCAGATTCAGACACCGAGTTTGATTTGAGCTCTCGCAACTCGTCCTTCGCCGTCTCCAATTCCTTCTTGAGCATGAGGACAACCTCCGCGTTGGCATCGCGCATGGCCTCAACCTTGATCGCCGCAATCTTGGCGTCTTCGACTTGCTTGGTGAGCGCGGACTTTTCATCTTCCAGAGCTTTGTTTCTCTTCTCCGCTTCGGCGACGTCTCGTTGCAGCGCCTCGACCGCCTCGTCGACGTCACCCGCGTTCGCGAAGTTCACTTGCTTGAGTTGCGCTTCGAGAGAGCGCACCTCCGTGGACCAGCCCTCCTTCATCTCAGCCAAAGCTTTATCTGCGATGGCCTCCGAAACGATGATTTCGGCTTCAATCTCTTCGAGCTCCGCCTTTGTCTCCTGCAACGCCTGTTCGCTCGCGAGTAACGCGAGCTTGGTATCCTCCAGCTGTTTGTACAAGTCCACGTCGTCGGCATCCATCTCGGGAGTCGATCTGATGGCGGCCACGGGTTCTTTGCGCGTGGACCAATTCTCCGACTCGTTCAAAGCCGTCTCCATGTCCGCGAGCTCTGATTCGGTGAGCGACGCGAAGACATCGAGAGCGCGCTCGCTCAAATCCTCCGCCGCGCTCGAAGACGACGACTCCACCACCGCGTCCGCGGTCTCTTCCTCTGCCTCTTCGCCGACTTGGACCGCCTCCTCCTCGCAGACGACGCTCTCGATGAACTCCGTCGTCTCCTCACTCTCACGCGACGTCGCCTCATTCATCGCCAACGCCTCAGCCGCCTTCACCCGTCTCGCCAAATCCTCGTCCTCATTGAACATCCTCGCGTCGCCTCCCTCCACCGGCGACATCTCGTACCTCGCGCGAATCTCATTCATCGTCGTCCCGCGCAACAGCTCCACCTTGAGATCCAACAACGCCTCATCGTACTCCCTTCTCCGCCACTCATCCGTGGTATCGCTCGGCATCCCCGCTTCCTCCCAACGCACGTACGCGCGCACCTCCACGAGCTCCGCCGGCACTTCAATCGCGTCCAGAACCTCCTTGGGCGCCAACCCCACCGCCGGCGCGCGTCTCGCCTTGGCCGTCGAGGTCCCTCCGTCCTCCTCACCCCCCTCCGCGCGCGCGCGCGCGACGCATCGCCCGCGACCCCCGCGCGACGTTTGCGTCTTCGTCCTCGTCGTCGCCGTCCTCATCATCCTCATCCTCATCGGCATCGTCGTCGTCGTCATCCGTCTCTCGGGACCAGACGGCGTTCGAATCAAATTCAAATCAAATTCGAAATTCCGAAATCCGAATCGTCTCCCGTCTGTCGTCGATCCCGCGATCGCGACGCGCGACTCTTCGATCGCGCGACGTCGCCGACCCGTCCTCGCGCGAGAGAGAGACTCACGACGCGCCCGCGCGCGATGGGTGCGCGTGTACACCGTCGCGTCGCGTCGACCGACCGACCGAGGGCTCGCGGTGGGGTCATGACTCGTTGCGTGTCCCCATGGCGGGTCATGACTCGTCGCGTGTCCCTACGGCCACGCACGCACGGCATCCGCGTCACCATGCGTGCGATGCGTTCATTCGACGACGCGCGAGCGATGATGCCGATGCCGACGACGATGCCGACGACGACGCCTTCGCGCGTTCGCGGACCGATCGATGGACGCCGTCCTCGCGCGACGACGACGACGACGCGCGCGATGAAACCCACGGGGGTGACGCGATCGGATTTGGAATCCAACGAGAACAAACGCGCCGTCGTGGACGTCGACGGCGTCGGAGCGGTGCTCCTGCAAGAATTCATGGGCGACGTCTACGCGGTGTCGAACGCGTGTCCGCACATGGGACTGTCCATGCAGGGGAAGACGCCGCTGTTGAGCGCAAAGGTGGGGGGGAAGGCGAGATCACGTGTCCCGCGCACGGGTCGACGTTTTCGATGAAGGACGGGACGCCGAGGGGGGAGTGGTGTCCGAAACTTCCGGAACTGCCGATGGTGGGGAAACCGTTCGCGGGGGAGCCGAAGGGGATTCCGACGTACGTCGTGCGCGTGGATGAGACGTCGGGGGAGATTATGGTGGACGCGTGAGCGTCTCCGCGTCGACGACGGGACGAGCGTCTCGGACGCGCGCGCGGCGCGGCGCGAATCGGTGTCCAATTCGATCCGCGCGCGGTGCGTCTTGTTATCTATACACTCGTGTGATTGAATCGAGAGTGCTCTACGGTAATTTCAGCGTTACATCGATCGATCGATCGATCGTTCGTCGCCCGTCGCCCGCAGCCCGTCGCTCGTCGACGCTCGCCCGCAGAGCGCCGCGCGAGAACCATCATGTCCGCGGCGTCGATAGCGCGGCGCGTCGCGCATCGCGCGTCACGCGCGCTCGCATCCGTCCCGTGTCGTGCGTGCGCGTCGACCGCGGTCGACGACGCGCTCGCGCGACACGAAACCGTCGTCGGCATTGAAATTCACGCGAGACTGGCGACGAGGTCGAAACTTTTTAGCGGTGCCCCGTCGGCGTACGGCGGCGGTGCGAACGAGCGCGTGGCGCCGTTCGACGCGGCGTTACCGGGAACGCTTCCGATGCTCAATGCCGGGGCGGTGGCGCTCGCCATCAAGCTCGGACTCGCGCTCAAGGGAGAGGTGCAGCTCAAGTCGAGTTTCGACAGAAAGCACTACTTTTACGCCGACTTGCCGCACGGGTATCAGATCACGCAGCAGCGCGCGCCCATCGTGCGAGGGGGGGAAGTCGTCGTCGTAGACGCGGGGAAGACGCGCGCGGGCGGCGAAGGGGGCGATGGCGGATTGAGAATTGGCATCGAACGCGTGCAACTGGAGATGGATACGGGAAAGAGTCAGGCGATCGACGGCGCGGATGGATCGGTGAACGGCACGCTCATCGACTTGAATCGCGCCGGTCAGGCGTTGGTGGAGATCGTGAGCGAACCTGACATCCGGAGTGGAGAGGACACGGCGGCGTGCGTCGAGTCTTTACAAAGAATGTTGCGTTACTTGAACGTGAGCGACGCCAACATGGAGGAAGGTTCGTTGCGTTGCGACGTCAACGTGAGCGTGCGAACGGCGGACGAACGCGCGCGAGGCGTTTACGGCGAGCGAGTAGAGATTAAAAATCTCAATAGTTTACGAAGTATCGTGCGAGCCGTGAAGCACGAGGCGAAGAGACACGTCGACGTCATCGAAAACGGCGGGAAAGTAGAGAGAGAGACGAGGACATTCGACGCGAACACCGGGAAAACGATCGTGTTGAGATCGAAAGAAAGTCTTTTAGATTATAGATTTACGCCCGAGCCGGATTTACCACCCTTGGTGTTGACGGCAGCGGACGTGGAGGCGGTGGCGAATAGAATGCCAGAACTTCCCAACGACGCGTATCAGCGCTTGGTCGATCACGGCGTCTCGCCGTCGACGGCGAGCATCATCATCGCGTTTCCATCGACGCTCAAGTACTACGACGTCGCTATGGAGCATTGCGGTGACGCTAAGCCAGCCGATGTGGCGAATTTCGTGGCGAATGAAATTATTGGCGCGGCGAGGAAAGACGCGGGCGCGTCGCACAAAGAACCGCTCGCCACGCTTCCACTCGCCGCTTCGTCGCGGCGCATCGGTCACCTGCTGGGAAAAGTAGCAGAGGGCGCGTTGAGCGGACGCATGGCGAAACAAGTCCTCGAGTCGCTCATGAATAGCGACGAGCGCGCACTGTCAGAAATCATCGGCGACGTTTGCGGCGGCAGTCAGATATCAAACGACGACGAATTGAAGAGTATATGTCAAGCAGTCGTAAACGATAAGCCGGAAGAAGTCGCGTTATTGCGCAGTGGCAAAAACAAGCTCATGAGTGCGCTTGTGGGCGAGGTTATGAAGCGAACGCAAGGTCGCGCGAATCCGAAAGAGGTGAGCAAAACCATACAGGACATCATCGCCAAACTCGGGTAACGTCTTCAATCTGACGATTTTAATACACACTAGCAATTAGCAACTCTCTCACAGCGTGTTCAACCCATTCTCAAAGGCAGACGCAGCAGCCGGGGCAACCGGAGTGCTGCCGACGTACACGTCCAACAACGCCTTCGCGAACTCGGGAGATTCAAATTCGATCTTCGCCGAGCCCTGAACCTCGATGGTCGCCTTCTTCGCTCCAGCGGGAAACCAGGAGATGGTCATCTTCGTTCCCGATTTTAATTTCAGGGATTCAAAGCCCGAACGCATGGTGTCGAGTTCCTCGAGAGCCGCGTCTTCCGCGACCTCAGCCGCCTCTGCCACCGAGGCCATGAAATTACCCTCGTCATCCTCCGCGGTGGCCATGTTCGTGGCGATCTCGCGGATTCTCGGAGACAGCGCCTCGTCGAGCGCCTCATAAAACGTCTTTCCGTCGACGTCTCGGGCGAGTTCTATCGCAACCTCCTTATCGTAATCACCATCCAGCAGTCCCTTTTCCCGTTGCGCGCGCGCTTTGTCGGCGTCGACGTACATCGCGAGCGCGTAAACCTTTACGTCGAGAATCGCGATGCGTTTCGTTCTGCAACCGGCGCCGATCGCCGTCAATCCCGACGCGTTCGTATCGGGGAATGATATCTTCGTCGACGGGTCCGTCACCGCCGCTCTCACCGCCGTCGATCGACGCGCGGATCCACGCGCGCGCATTCGCGGGCGCGTCGCGATGATCATCGCGTTGCTATTGAGCGCTCGCACGGAGGTCGACATGTTGCTTCCTCGCGCGGTGTTGTGACGCGTGCGCGGGCGCGCTCAGTCCTTCTCGCGTTCGCTCGCGACGAGGGCGTCGATCTCATCCGGCGTCAATCCCTCGAACGCGTCGTCGTGCGCGAATTCCAAGGGCATTGACGTCCCCATGTGCGCGCGAATGGCGTCTCGCGCGCGTCGCTCCAGCGCTGCGCGTTCCTTCTCGACTTTTTCGCGGCGTTGAAGTTCGCTGGTGACCAGTTTGTTCCCGAACCACGCCAAGAAGGACCCCACGACGACGACGAAGACGGCGTTTTGCCAGCGGGGAATGTGCCTGTCGGCGTCGCTGACGTCCACCTCGGTCCACGAGAAGAGCGGGGACGATCCCGCGTAGACTTTGCTCGCGGCGCGCGCTTCAGCTGCTTTGCGCATGGAATCTTCGTCGTCCGATTTCTGCGACGACGCCGCGCTCGACGCGATCGCGCGCGACGTGGACGCGCGCTCGACGTGTGTTTGGAGCGATCGCGCGCGCAGCGCCGCGCGGCGAAGCATGTCGACGCCGCGTGCGCACGACTGTGGGACAAACCAACTGTCTGTCTGTTACTACTACGGCTACGGCTTCTACTTGGCCTCCTCTGGCGAGGCTAAATCCTTTCGCTCAGCGGTGGCGCTCTGTTCGCTATCTAAAACTTCGACGATGGATTTGACGACATCCCGGCGGTGGGAGATGTCCATGCCTGGCGACGCGATTTTCTCCATGAGGAGCGCGTCAAGTTCTGCGCGTAGATGTTTGAATAAAACCGCCACGCGCGGCGCGGCTCGAAAGTGAATCCAATTATCGCACGTAGCGCTTGAACGCTCGTGGTTGACTTTGATTTTACCTCCAAAGAGTAACAGAGGATAAGGACCGACCGCAGTCGCATCTCGAATGTACACCTTGGTCGTGCGTACTTTTTCGTGATACAGAAGAAAACGTGAATCGAAATTCGTCAATCCATAACACACGGACGTCGGATGCAAGTGTACGTCGGTGTCATTCTTCGTGCGTACGCTGACGGTGTTAGTGGGATACCTGAAGCGCGCGCGGGTTTCTTCCGTCTTCGGCGCGGCGGAGACGCTCGCGACGTTTGGATACAAGCCTGCACAGATGATCGCTCGCACGAGCGATTCATTCCCTGCGTTCACACTCGCTTCCGCGAGCACACGTTTAAGTTTATTTCGCCGCCCGGTTTTCATTTTATTCACCGCGACCGGAGGAGCGGTTGCATCACCGAGTGCACCGGCGCCGGAACGAAGAAATCCAATCTGGTCCAAAAGCTCGGTGTACTGCTGTCGCATTTCCGAAATTTGTTTCAAAGTTTGACCAGATAAGAAGAGCTTTGATAGATAATCACGTTCAAATCCGCGTCCCTTTGAGCGTGCGTGTATCCAGCCAGCGTATGCGCGCACGAGTGTCAGGTGATCGCTCGCTTGCGCAGCGATTTTTCTCTTCGCGGCGTCGGCTTCGTCTCTTTTATCCATCGGCGCCAAGAAGGGAGATCGGAATCCAACACCAGCGGCGATCGTCAATATGGGATCCAAACAAGAAAACATGGCGCCGTACAACATCATCTTTCCAAGTCTTGCGTCGACTGGAAGCTCGGCGAGGTGATGACCGAGCGCGGTGAGCTCATACTTCGAGTCGACGGCGTCCAACTCGTGCAACGATCTCAGCGCAGAGGCGATGGCGTCTTCGGGTGGAGGCTCGATCGCCATCGACAGAAACTTTCGAATGTCTCCGAGTCCAAGAATCTTAATTTGTAGGCACAGGGCATCCAATGGTGTTCGCAAAATCTCTGGAGTGGTGAAATCGGCGAGCACCGTCGATTCCGTCTTCGTGCTGTACATGTGGAAGCAGTAGCCTTCGCGAACGCGTCCCGCACGACCACGACGCTGTCGACTGCTCGCCTTGCTGCACCAAGCCGTCACAAGAGCAGACATTCGCGTGGACGGATCGTACTGCGTTTCACGCACGCGACCGCTATCGATGACGAACACAACGTCATCAATCGTGATTGACGTTTCCGCGATGTTTGTCGCCATGACGACTTTTCGCTTTCCCGGCGGAGGTTTACTAAAAGTCAGGCGTTGTTCTTCAGAGCTGAGCGTCGAGTGGAGTGGGATCAGCACGAAACGAGACTCGACATCTTCCAGATTCGCTCTTAGTCGATCGTGAAGGGTGCGAATCTCAGCCATACCGGGCAGAAAAATCAGCACCGCACCTTCTTCGTACTCATCCGCGATGAGGGCGACGAGAAGTTCAATGAGCTCATAATTGATTTTCTCCTCGTCTATCACCTGCAAACTCTTCCACGTCGTTTCGCTGTACTCTGGATACATCTCGCGCGTCTCTGGACGAACGTCGCTCATCGCCGAACGCTCGAAGGATTCCTCGACGGCTTCGCGCAAGGCGGCTCCTCGCGCTCCACCACCGCCCGGCATCTTGAACATTCTGCCGCCGCGACTCGGCTCGACGCCCAGCGCGAATTCACCGTCGGGCTCACAGATGTAGCCCGTCGCTTCTATGGCATCCTCCAATCTGTACTCAGCCACAGGAAACGTTCGTCCGGGTATTTCGACGACTGGACACGTCGTTTCCAGGTGCGACTCGAAGTAATTCTTGAACAACTCCGCGTTGACAGTGGCAGACATGGTGACGAGATGAAAATCTTTCCGTCTAGCGGCGAGAGATCGAAGAATCACGAGTAAGAAATCGCTGAGTAAATCGCGTTCATGCACCTCGTCCACGACGACGTGAGACACTCCAGTCAGATTTGGATCAGTCTGTAAACGACGCAGTAAAATACCAGTCGTGCAGAAGAGCATTCGCGTCTTCTCGCTTTGCTTGCTCTCTAATCGAATACTGTAACCGACGGTGTCGCCTATTCGCTCGCAACGCTCGTTTGCGACGCGTTCAGCGACTGCAATCGCAGATAAACGTCTCGGCTGAGTGATGATAATGCTCGTCTCTCCACCCTTACCCGCACGCACAGCCTCTTCAAAGATAAACTGAGGCACTTGCGTTGTTTTACCGCAACCTGTCGCGCCACTCACGACTGTGGCATTCGAGTCTTCGATTGCCTGAAGAACTACGTCCTTCAAATCGCGAGCGGGGAGTTTGGAACGAATTTCTTGCATGTCACGCCACTGTTTCGTTTTCTCTTTCGCGAGCTCCGCATCGAAGAGTCTTTTGCTGATCTCGGCCCTTTGTTCCGCGTTTATCTTTTCCGCACGTATTCCGGAAACTCCAGCGAGGATACTTGCCGTGGCCGTCGCGAGTTCGTCTTCCTGTATCTCTTCCTCTGGTGCCGCTTGCTTATCCAGACCCGCTTTTTTGACCTGATTCGCGAGCCAACCACCTTTGGCCTTACCGCTCTTGCCAGTTTTCCCATCTGTTTCTTCCGACGCCGGTGTCTGTTTCAATTTACTGGCATTTGGCACGATTTTCGTTTTTACTTTCGCCGCTCTCGCGTTCGCCTCTTCCAGTCGTCGCGCATGCTCTCGTTCCCATCGAGTCAACTTTGCCTCGAGTGAAAATTCCTCACACGCCTCTTCGCTCGCGAGGGTGTCCGAACTCGCGGCTCGATCTGATTGCTCTTCGGGTTGCGCGACTTCGCGCTCAGCTCGCGCTTTTTCCTCAGCCATCATGGCGCGAAAGTATTTGATCCGTCTGAGTCTCTCCTCCTCCGCGGCTTCTTCTTTCGCTTGCTGAGCCTCCAAACGCTCATACGTTCGTTTTATGTGTGCACCGCGACCAGTGAGCACGAACGCGTCGGCTTTGTCGTCGACGTCATCCACCTGCACGCGTTCGGGCTCGGCGTCTACGATGCCGCGTTCCGCGAGAATCGTCGGCATATTTTCTTGCAACCACACCACCATCGCGTACACCGCCGCTTCGCCGACGTACGCGTACGCCTGCGCGGCGATGGTTGCGTTTATCGATCGACGAATCTCCAGTGGTAACTTGTCGTGACACACCACGAATAACGCAGCCTCGGCTGGATACAAATTATCAGGCGGAAAATGGATTTCGAGTTCGCACGGTTCCCACAGAACACCGTTCGCGTCCTCTTCCAACGTCACCTTGACTCTCCACAATTTATTCTCTTCGACGATTTTGAAATCTTCCTCCAAAATCGCCTCGAGCGCCATGGCCTCTTCCCCGCGCTCGGCCAGCGTCTCTTCCTCGTTTGGCGTCGACGGCGTCGACGTCTCGGCGGGTTGTAACGATTTCAACAGGGCGAATGTCGCGTCCTCTTCGACCCACCCCGCCGATTCCAACGCCTCTCTCGCTTCAGCTTTCGAGAAACCCATCGTCATCAATCTCGCCAGCATTGCGCGCTGCAATAACAACACGTACGGATCCTCGACTGGGGCGTCGCTCACCGCCGCCGAATTGACGAGCGTCGTCCCGCTCACGTCGAGCGACGTCTTTGACGGACCTTGCGCTTTCGACGCCTCGCTCAGACGCACGAACGCATCCGGCATATCATCCTTCGGCACGCGCAAACACAACCAATCCAACACCATCCCCAAGCGTTCGATCGCGTGCGTATTCGTCTCGCCGACTTCCGGATTGGCGCGAATCGCCTCCTCCGTCCACGCCTCGTCGAACCCTTGCTCCAGCACTCTTCTTCGCAATCGATCCTCCCGAAGCCGCTTCGCGCGCGCGACCCACTCTTGCTCTTCCCTCTCCGTCAGCGCTTTCGCCGCTTTCGCCGCGACCAACGACCCGTACCGCTCTTGGGCGCTGATTTCGTCCAAAACCGTCGCCGCCGTCTTCGCTCTCGTCGCCTTCGCGTCTCGCGTCAATCCCGCCGCTCGTCCACGAACGATCGGCGCCGCTAAATTCGCCCGCATCAACCGTTCCCGCGCCATCTCCACCTCTGATTTCTCACCCACCTCCTCGACGTCTCCTTCTCCGCGCGCGCGTTCGTCCTCTTCGCGTCGTCTCCCGAGCATCGCGTGCGCCGCGTCCGCCGCGCGCTCCGTCATGTGTAAAATCTCCACCTCCGAGGCGTCTCCCGCGCCGTTTCCCGCGCGTCTCGCGCCGGGTACGATGCCCAACCCATCGACACCGTATTCCCGCCCGTCATCGGTTCGCGGTGCGCGCGCGTCGTCGCGTGCGACGTCGAGCGGTCGGTGGACCCAATCGCCGTCGTCGTCACTCTCGGCGCCGTCGACGCGCACGCGCACGTTGAGGACCTCGATCGAGCCGCCACCGACTCGAGGACGGGTCTCGGGGAGCGCGGGGCGACGCCGCATCGTCACCGATCGGGCGGCGCCGCGAACTGTCGCGGGATGATTGATAAATGGGCGAGACGATGATGAATGAAAGAATGAATGAATGAAATGAACGAAACGTCGATTTCGACTACAAAGGACTCACGCGCCTCGCCAATCCGGACGATCTCGAACGCTCCCGAACGGATTAAACCCGCGCTCGGGTCCCGTGGAGACGACGGTGTTCATCTGACGCAATTGTTTCTTGGCGCGTCCCGACGCCCGCACGGCGCCGCGACCGGTGAGAATCCAAAAGACGGCGCGAATCGCGTACGCGAGCGTCCAAAATACCAGTCTAAACGGCGTCGACGCGACGTAGACGACGGCGTTTTCAAAACTCAGCGTAGAGGCGAGGTATTTGACCGTCATGAACCATCGCGCGATGATATTTTCATTCGTCTTGGTGTCGCCCCAGAGTCGACGCTCCACCTCGACGGCGAGACGACGCTGCTCCGCCTTGGTGACGGGACGCGGGGGGCGGTCAACCTTGAATTTAAACAACACGCTTCCGTCGCGTAAATCGATGCGTTCGACGTCCAACGCACGTCTCGCCTGTGCGGGCAGAATAGGAAGAACACTCGTCAGTCAATCAATCTATCGCATCGAAATCAATTCATAAAAAATCAATCATTCGCCGCGTTCGGCGTACCCGTTTCTTCACCAACGACTCCACCTCCTTCTCCACCTCCCGCTCCACCATCTGACTCCGCATCTCTCGCTCTACCCTCCTCCGTCTCTCGATCACCTCATCCGCCCTGTTCTTCGTTCGTCTCTTTTCATTCGCCGCCGGTCGCATGGCGCCGCGCGCGCGTCTCGCGCTCGCGCCAATCGCGCCCGCCGCCCCTCTCGCCGTCGCCGTCGCCGTCGCCGTCGTCGTCCCCGTCCCATCGTACGGATCTTCGTAAAAACTCGCACCGACGAACGATCGCGCGGCGCCACCCGTCGGCGCGCGAGACCGCGCGTCGACGTCGACGTCGACGGTGTCATCCGCGCGCGCGCGCGCGATCGTCGTCGTCGTCGTCGTCGTCGGGGACGCTCGACGACGAGGAACGGGAGACCGACGCGCGAGAGCGCGCGCGTGGACCGTGTGCGCGGTCGCGCGCGATGGGAACGCCATCGCGCGCGCGTCGACCGCTCGCGCGTCGTGAAATGACAGATGATTGCGATGAGATCTCGACGCGTGGATAACGCGCGCGCGGGACGCGCGGGACGACTCGAAAGGGACGCGTTGGATGATTCGATCGGTGTTACACCGCGCGAGGTACACCGCGCGCGCGTGTGTGATAATCAACGGGAGTGTGTGACGCTTTCGTTTTCGGGAAAACGAACGACGTCGAGACTCGACGGCGGGACGCGGGACGGGCGGGCAGCGCGAAGGCGCGCCGCGCGCCGCCGCCGCTCGTTCGTCGCCGAGACATAGCTTGAAACGATGGATGGATGGATGGATGGATGGATGGATGGATCGCGTGATCCGCGCGATCACGCCGCGCGTCCGCGAACCGCGGGTCCGAGTCGACCGCGAAGCGCCGCCACCGTCCCGGACGAGTCCAACCCGAGCTCTTCGCAGAGCGCGACGAGTTCCGCCTTTTTCATCTTGGAGATCGGTTTGGCGTCCCTCGACTCGGCCTCGTCTTCCTCGGTCGTTCTCTCGCCCACCCACGTGAGTTGCTTTTCAAACGTCGGTTCGGCCTCGTCTTCCTCGGTCGTTCTCTCGCCCACCCACGTGAGTTGCTTATCAAACGTCGGCGCGGCGTCGGCGTCGGCGTCGGCGTCGGCGTCGGCGTCGGGCTCGGCTTCGGGCGCGCGCGTCTCCTCGACCGCGGCCACCGTCTCCTCCTCCCGCAACGGCGGCGCGTCCTCATCGAACGAATACGTCACACCACCGTCCGCGTTTTCGTACACGCGCACGCGCTCGCTCTCCATGTACCGCTCACCCGCGCGCGTCATCGTCGTCGATCGCATCGAGCAGCGAAGATATCGTCCCGCGCGTCTCGCGCCGGACGCGGGCGCGCGCGCGGTCTTCGCGCGCGTCATCGGCGTCGCCGAGGCGACGCGAAGCGCGAACATCTCGATCGTGTGCGCGTGCGTGCGGTCGCGCGTGCGCGCGTGCGTGTGAGAACGCGGGAACGCGCGCGGGACGGGGTCGGGGTCGATCCCGGGTCGATCCCTCGGGGACGCGGGGACGAGGCGAATGCATGCGTGCGTGAATGAAAGAGACTCGGTCGGCATCTGACGTCGTGAATGACGACGAGACGGGATGTCGAGACACTCGGACGTCATCGCGAGGTTGAAAGAAGCGGCGAGGGGGGACGCGCGCGCGTTCGAGGACATGACGGTGCGCGCGACGACGACGGCGAGAGGCGCGATGCATGAATGCATGCATGCGTGAATGCATCATGATGAATGAATGAAAACGGCGCGAGGAGACTGACGATGACGATGACGCGCGCAGATTGAGGACGCGCGCGAACGATTGAATCGTTCGAGAGAGATCGCGCGCGCGATCGAGGCGAGCCTGGCGACGGAGACGGCGAGGAAGAGAGGTTTAGTTGAGGTTTTCCTCTCGCGAGGGTTGACGCCGCCGCCGCCGCCGCCGAACGAGGCGAGCGCGAGCGTGGACGCGTCGGAGGAGACGTTGGCGAGAGAGAACGAGGGCGGTGGCGATATCGACGACGAGAAGGACGCGAACGCGGACGAGGAGACGATCGAGGGGTTGAAACGAGCGTTGGCGAGTTCGCAGGCGCGCGCGCGCGCCGACGTCTTGGACGCCGCCTTGGACGCCGCCGAGCGGTAGTGGTGTATTTTTTATTCATGTATGCGTGTACTTTCCGTACCATCGGTCGCATCACGCGCGCGGGTCCTCAAATCTTTGCGCGCGGCGCGATTTTCATCGTCGCGCGAAATCATCACCTGTTTTTCAACCGTTGTCCCGACGATCGCCACATCGACGCGCGTCTCTCTTCTCCCCGTCCGTCTCGCGCCACCGAACCGAACCGAACCGAACGATGCGCAATCCACTCCCGTTCATCGCCGCGAGCGCGTCGAACGGTGATTCCCCGACGTCGCGACGCGCGTCCTCGCGCCATCGTCGTCGTCCCGGGGAGTCGGACGAGGACGCCGTGCTCGAGTACTGGGCGCGCGTTCGCGCAGGGGTGGAACCGGCGCCGAGACCCGGGGCGGAGGCGGCGGTGAATAAGCGTCGGTGTGCGCACCTGCAGTCGCACATCGGGGACGTTTTGAGCGGTGAGGGGTCGACGTCGAGGAGGACGGGCGCGGAGGATGGGGAGGACGCCGCGGGCGCGCTCGAGGTGGGGGAAAAACTGGCGGATGAGGACGTGTTGGAACTGAAAACGCGCGGATGGGAGGAGGTGGGCGAACCTCTTGCGGAGGCGGAGGTGGTTCGACTGAAATCGCTCGGGTCGGGGAGTCGACGGTCGGAAGCGGGGGCGTATTCGATGCCGTTGGCGCCCGAGGGAGACGCGGCGGAGGGAGACGAGGAAGACGCGTTCGAGGAGGAGGCCGGTGAGTTTTTCGATTACGATCGACACGAGTTGCCGAGACACATGAAAGATTGGTACGCGCCGCCCGGAGAGGAGTACGGGTCGTTCTTCGACGTGAACGCGCCGGCGGCGGGACAATACGATTGGAAATCCGAGGAGCGCAAGTACGCGACGGTGAGGAATTTACGTTCGCACGCGCTGTGGTGATGTGTGGTTTAAATTAAATGAAATCGGCTACAGCGGGTCATTGTGGTTGCGTAAAGTACACTGGGCGCGAGGGTGATCGCGGTCAGGCGCTGCACGACAGGCAGGCGTACGAATAGCGAGGCTTTTTCAAAACCGACTCCGACGTTCCCCAGTCGACGGTCGGCCATCCTCGCTCGGTCGCGTGTTTCTTCAATCTAGAGTCCGGATTCACGCACACCGGATATCCGACATTTTCCAATAGCTTGACGTCCGACATGCTATCGGTGTAAAAGTAACAATCCTTGAGATCGATGCCGTTTTTATCGCACCACCGCTTCGTCGTCTCGTACTTGCCGTCCCCATACGCCACGACGCGTATCGTGCCGTCCATGCGACCCTCATCGTCGACACCCATGATGCTTGACACGACGTTTGACTCACCGGTCTCTAATCCGTAGATTTCCGCGCCCACCGCCGCGGGATGCTGCCACGTCGACGTGCACATGACGCACCGCTCCCCGTTCTCCTTGTGCGCGTCCAACACTCGTTTAAATCCGGGTCGAATCCGGTGCGCCAACTCCATGCGGAAAAAGTTTGTGATGCGCTCGCGAAACGACTGTTCACTCTCACCCTTATACAGCGACGCGGCGTCTTTCCCGGCGGTCTCCGCCCCGTCCCCGTACCCGAAGGCGTATCTCGAAAACCAATACACCGCCGTCCCGATCAACGACACCCCGACCCGTCCCGAATTAATCTCGCTCTTCACCCACAACCACGACGAATTCACATCGATGATGGTATGATCGAGATCAAAAAACGCCACGCCGCGACGTCGCACCGCCGCTGGCAACGACGCCGTGGGCAACGTCAACGTCTCCGCCTTCGCCGCCGTCGTCGTCGTCCCGCCGCGCCTCTCGCCCGCGAGCCCATCCTCCTCATCGCTCGCCTCTTCGCTCGCCCGCATCACCTTGGGCGCCGTGCTCACCTCCCGCGCCGTCCTCTCGCGGGTGTCGTCCCCTTCGCGCGTCGTCATCGTCGTCGTCCGTTTCCCCGGCGGACGATTCTCGCGCTCGCTCTCGTCGTCCACGTCTCCGTCTCGCGCCCCGAGCGACTTCCGCGCGTCGACGCGTCCGTCGGAGTCGAGCATCCTCGACGATTCGCGCGCTCGCGCGGACGTCGACGACCGTCGAGTCGTCACGCGCGTCGCGCGATGCGACGCGATGCCGCTGGGTGTTGTTCATCGTCGATCGCACGCGGATGCATGGATTCTTGAGTCATGAAGCGTGAAGAGTCCCCCCATACACGTCATCTCTCGACCCCGCGCGCGTCAATCGTCGTCGACGAGCGCGCTCGTCGCGGCGACGACGATGCGCGCGGCGTCGCGGCGCGGTCGAGCGACGTCCTCGACGCTCGCTCGCGCGCGCGCGGGCGTCGATGGGGACGCGTGGACCCCCAGACGTGGGTTCGCGGTCGTCTCGGGCGGTGGGCGGTCGGACGCCGCGCGCGAGGACGACGAGGGCGACGGGCGAGGGGGGACGCGGACGACGAGCGGCGCGGCCGCGTCGTCGTCGTCGACGGTGGTGACGCGCGCGAGGGCGTTTTTGCGCGAGGGCGGCGCGGTGGCGAGCGTGTGTCTCACCTCGGCGGCGTTGATGTCGGGACACGCGTGCGCGAGCCCGGTGTTGCCGATGTTGGCGCAAGAGCTCGGGGCGAACGCGACGGAGATAGGGGCGACGATGAGCGCGTTCGCGGCGGGGCGGTTGTTGTTTAATCTCCCGTGTGGGTGGTTCGCGGATAAGTACGGACGGAGGCCGCTCATGGTGGCGGGACCGGCGGTGACGACGGCGGGGATGATTTGGAGTTATTATTCCGGTGGGTTGAGCGAGTTGTTGGGGGCGAGAACGGTGGCGGGGATCGGAAGTTCGATGTACATGAGCGGGGCGACGGCGATGTTGGCGGATTTGTCGACGAGAGAGACGAGGGCGAGGATACTGGGGGCGAATCAGGCGGCGGTGCTCGCCGGCGCGGCGGCGGGACCGGCGTTGGGAGGGGCCATCGCGGGGGCGGAAGGGATGAGCATTCGTTCGCCTTTTCTCGCCGTGGCGACGATGAGCACGTTCGCGTCCGCGTACAGCGTCATGGGCATCGCGGAGACTCGACCGAGCGTGCTTAAGAAGGATTTCGCGCCGAGCAAGCATTGGTACTGCGACGGACACCCCATCGAGGACACGAAGATGTGTTTGGAATTGGGTGAATCCGGCCAAGACGTGGTGTATAGAGATGGACAAAAGTACGAATTACTCGACGCGACGACGTCTGAGGTCGTCGTCGATCCCGACACGGCGCAAGACGCGGCGATGGGTCGTCTCGTGAAATCCGTCGATTTCTGGGCCGTGTGCGGATTAAACTCGGCGCTATTCTTCTCCGGTGCCGGAGGTCGAGGAACGCTGCTCCCCATCTTAGCCTACCAGACGTTTGGATTCACCCCCGAATCTCTCGGGGCGCTGTTTTCCGCCATGGCAGTCACGAGTTTACTCGGTCTCGGTCCGGCGAGCGCCATCACCGACGCGTTCGGACGGAAAGCCGTCATCGCGCCGTGTGTCATCGCCTCCGCCGCCTCCGTCGCTCTCATGGGCACCACCACGGACCCGATCGCGTTCACGGCCGCCTCCATCCTCTGGGCCGCGGCCGGAAGCCTCATGGGCACCGCGCCTGCGGCGTACGCCGCCGACATTTCACCGAAGAACATTCGCGGAAGCGCCCTCGCCATGTACCGCACGTGCGGCGACATCGGTCTACTCCTCGGCCCGCTCGCGCTCGGTGCACTGGCGGACGAAGTCGGTATTCCCGCCGCGCTCGGCGCGAACGCCGCCTTACTGACGCTCTCCGGCGGTATCTTCCACTTCACCGCCAGAGAGTTTCGCCGCAAACCGTCGCCGGCGTCGAAACGCGTTTGACGACGACGACGACAACGACCATTAGAATATTCATCATTAGCTACATCTACATCACATCACAACCACTACCCACTACCCACATCCACATTCTCTACTCCTCGATCGCACTCCTCGGCGCGACGTACCGAAACTCCCGCGTCCCGAACGCCGCCTCTCCCAACAACCGCTCTCTCTCCGCGCGCGCCGTCTCTCGCTCCCCGACCTCTCCGTGCACCCTCGCCGCGGCGTCCACGCGCATCCGCAACCCATCTCCACCACCCTCGCTCGTCTCCCTCGTCGTCCACATCGGTCGCGCGTCCTCATCGTCCCTCGCCTCGGCCGCCGCGTCCAGTCGTCCCGCTGCGCGCACCATCTCCTCCACGTCCCTCGCGAAGCCCTCTTCCTCCTCCTCCGGCGGACGAAGATTGGCCAATCGCGCCACCGCGTCCAGTTCACCGCGCGTCATCACCGCTCGTCCATCGCGCGCGTCCGTCGTCATCGACGTCGTCGACCAGGACGCGCGCGAGGGCGTGGCCGCGTGGTGCGTCGCGCGTCGTCGCCACGAGCGTTCATCATCGTCATCATCATCATCGTCGCGCGTCGCCTCCCTCGCGGCGTCGTCCGCGTTCGAGTTCGCACCGAGGGCGAGTCTCGCGCACGTGACGAACGCGCGCGAGGGCGCGGTCGAGAGCGCGCGCGTCGTCGGCGTCATCCCGCGGCGTCGCGGTGTCGCGGAGACGTCCCCGCGGGATGGGAGGGTTGAGGGAGGGTTTAGGTAGGGTTTAGGTAGGGTTGAGGATGTCCCGCGACAGCCGAGATTTCGAACGTCGCGACGACACTGCGAGACGACGCGCCGCGGCGTCGAGGGTCGACGGGCGAGACGCGAGTTCGATCGCGCGCGCATCGTTCGTTCGTTCGTTCGTTCGACGTCGCGAGGACGGACGGGACGCGAGAGGCGCGGGACGGAGAACGGAGACGTTCGCGCGCGGTGAAGGAAATTTTGAAAATCGGCACGGCGAGGACGAGGACGAGGACGCGATGGGGGCCGGTGGGAAAGGACCCGCGTTCAGCGGTACGACGGGTGGACACAAGGTGAATCTGTACGGTGAGGCGCGGATGCCTCGAGGCGGGCGCGGCGGGCGCGGCGGGCGCGGGGGCGGGCGCGGAGGCGGGCGAGGACGCGGCGACGTCGGCGACGGGAGGAGCAAGGCGCAGATCGCGGAGGAGGAGAACGCGTTGCAGAAAGAGTTGGGATATGAGGTGTTGGAGGATGGTGTCGATCGAGTGGGGTGGTTGATGAACGCGAGCAGCACGCAGGCGGAGGATAAAGAGAGCGGGAAGACGTTCGCGGCGGTGAATTGTTTCTTCATGTGCGAGGACGGGTCGACGTTCAAGGTGCAGGCGAGGTATGCGCCGTATTTTTACATCGCCACGAAGACGGGGTGTGAACACGAGGTGGAGGCGTTGCTTCGACGAAAGTACGGGGAGTTTGTGCAAGACATCATCATGGTGGATAAAGAGGATTTGGATTTGAAGAATCACCTGAGCGGGTTGCAGCAGACGTACCTCAAGGTTTCGTTTCGCACCGAGCAAGAACGCCTGGACGTGCGTCGGGAAATTTTGCCGATCGTGTTGAAGAATAAGAAGAAGTCGTCCGCGGCGGCCGAGTACCAAGCGTTGTCGCATCAAGAGAGCTTGGACGCCGGGATCAAACCGAAGAAGAGGGCGCTGACGGATTACGAGGACGCCATGGTGGACATTCGCGAGTACGACGTACCGTATCACATGCGTTTCATGATCGACACGGAGGTTCGTTGCGGTCACTGGTACTCGGTGCGTTCGGAGCAAGGAGACGTCAAATTTGTCCGTCGAGCGGATATGTTGGCACGGGCCGAGGTGCGCGTGTGCGCATTTGATATCGAAACGACCAAGCTTCCGCTCAAGTTTCCAGACGCCGAACAGGATCAAGTGTTCATGATTTCGTACATGTTGGATAATCAAGGGTATTTGATCATCAATCGGGAAATCGTGAGCGAAGACGTCGAAGATTTCGAATACAATCCGAAACCCGACTATCCGGGTCCATTCATCGTGTGGAACGTGCCCAACGAACAAGCGCTCATCCGGAAATGGTTTGATCACATGCGCGAGGCGCAACCGAACGTGTACGTGACGTATAACGGTGATTATTTTGATTTCCCATTCATGGAAACGCGCGCGAAAAAGAATGGAATGGACATGTATCGCGAGATTGGATTCAAGTGTGAAAAGTCTGGCGAATGCCGAAGCGACTTTGCGTTGCACTTGGATTGCTTCTGCTGGGTGAAGCGCGATTCATATCTTCCGGCTGGTTCACACGGTTTAAAGGCAGTCACCAAGGCGAAATTGGGTTACAATCCCGTCGAGGTGGATCCAGAAGATATGTTGCCGTTCGCCCAAAGCCGCCCGCAGACGATGGCGGCGTATTCGGTCTCTGATGCCGTGAGCACGTATTACCTGTACCAAAAGTACGTCCATCCGTTTATTTTCGCGTTGTCGACGATCATTCCTCTGTCCCCGGACGAGGTGTTGCGAAAAGGCTCAGGCACACTGTGTGAGGCTCTACTCATGGTGGAGGCGTTCCGCGGAAACATTGTGTGTCCAAACAAGCAAGTGAGCGCTGGAGAACAGTACCACGATGGACATCTCTTGAACAGCGAGACGTACATCGGTGGTCACGTCGAGTGCTTACAAGCTGGTGTGTTCCGTTCAGACATTCCGTGTGACTTCTCGCTCAATCCAGAGGGATATCAGAGACTTTTGGACCAGCTCGATGAAGATCTCAACTACACTCTCAAGTACGAAGCCAAAAAGCCACTGAGCAGAGACAACTGCGAGAACTATGATGAAGTTCGAGCGCAGATTGCCGAAAAGTTGGAACACCTTCGCGACAATCCGAACGTCAAAGTGAACCCGTTGATTTATCACTTGGACGTCGCCGCGATGTATCCGAACATTATTTTGACAAACCGATTGCAGCCGGCCGCAATAGTGACCGAAGATGTGTGTGCGGCGTGCGACCACAATCGCCCTGGTAAAGGATGTCTGAGAGAAATGGAGTGGATCTGGCGTGGCGAACATTTCGCATCCACGTCGAGTGAATATGCAGCCATCAAAGCACAGTTGCAGGTTGAGACGTTCGCGCCACTGCATCCCGGCGGAGCGACGCGCTCTTGGCACGATCTTTCGTATGAAGAACAGCAAGAGAAGAAAAAGACACGCTTAAAGACGTACACGCAAAAAGTGTATCGAAAGGTGATGGAAAAACCGGTGACCAAGACGAAGATGGCTGGAATTTGCATGCGTGAGAACCCATTCTACATCGATACGGTTAAGGCGTTCCGCGATAGACGATATGAGTACAAGGGGTTGAATAAAGATTGGGGTAAAAAATTATCCAAGGCAAAGGAAAGCGGTAACGCTGCGGAGATTCAAAACGCCGCAAATATGTGCGTCTTGTATGATTCGCTTCAGCTCGCGCACAAGTGTATTTTGAATTCATTCTACGGCTACGTCATGCGAAAGGGAGCTCGGTGGTATTCCATGGAGATGGCGGGCGTCGTGACGAACACCGGTGCCAAAATCATTCAAATGGCGAAACGTTTAGTGGACGACATCGGTAAGCCGCTCGAGTTGGACACGGATGGGATCTGGTGCTGTTTGCCTGGAACTTTCCCGGAGACGTATAGCTTTAAAATCAAGGGGGAAGACAAGCCGTATGAAATTTCGTACCCTTGCGTCGTGCTCAACCACATGACGAAGGTTCAAAACACGAACGATCAGTACCAAACTCTCGTGAGAGATGAAGACGGTAAACCGTTGCGTTACGAAACGAGCTCGGAGATGAGTATTGAGTTTGAAGTCGACGGGCCTTATAAGGCGATGATTTTGCCGGCGTCGAAAGAGGAGGGCGTGCTCATCAAAAAGCGTTACGCGGTGTTCGATGAGGAGGACAAGCTGGTCGAGTTGAAAGGTTTCGAGCTCAAACGTCGCGGTGAACTCAAGTTGATCAAGGTTTTCCAAAGTGAAGTGTTCGATTTCTTCTTGAAAGGAAAATCTCTCGACGAAGTGTACCAAGCTGTCGGAGCCATCGGTAATCGTTGGTTCGACATGCTCAAGACGGAGGGAGCGAACTTTGAAGACGACGAGCTTTTGGAGTACATTTCGGAGTCGAGCGTCATGAGTAAAGCTGCGATCGAGTACGGCGATCGTAAATCTACGTCGATCACGACTGCCAATCGTCTGGCGCAGTTCCTCGGCGCCGATTTGATCAAAGACAAGGGTCTCGTGTGCAAGTACATCATTTCGAAGAAACCTCTCGGCGCCCCGACGTCTCAGCGCGCCATTCCGGTCAGTATTTTCAACGCCGAAGTACCCGTCGCACGCGCTTACTTGAAAGAGTGGACGCAAGACAAGGTTCCGGGCGAAGATGACGAAATGCCAGACATGCGAGAGATGGTCGATTGGGAGTACTACAAGACTCGTCTCGCCGGAGCGATTCAGAAAATCATCAGCATTCCCGCGGCTCTGCAAGGCGTAGAGAACCCTTGTCCGGACGTCGCGCACCCTGACTGGCTCAACAAGCGCATCCGCGAAAAGAATGATAAATTTATGCAGCGAGATTTGCGTAAAATGTTCCAGAAGCAGATTTCTGAAGGCGTGCCGCTCGCCGGTAAAGATTTGAACATTTTCGACATGGAAGATGGTGGTGTGAAAGCGTCGACGCCGTCTCGACCACGAGTCAGGAAGTTCAGAAGGGACGGCGACGCGCCTCAGACTCCCGAACAAACGGCCATACCGTCCGGACGAGGACCGATGACCCCAGGATCGGCGAGCGTGGATGCGGCAGTGCCGGACAAGAAGACGAATTATGACGGTTGGTTGAAGCATTACAAGTCGAAGTGGAAAACGTTGCGAGCCAACATTAAGCGTCAACGCATCGAAGATGAAAAAGAACAAGCTCGCATAGAACGCGAAGGCGGGGTCACGAGGCGTCGACGTCGTTCGGATGCCTTTGGTATGGAGGCATTTGTTGAATCACGCGAGGAAACCATCGCGCTATCGACCATGCACATCATTCAGGTTGAAGCCACTAAAACGCCGGGTTTGTTCAACGTCTGGTTGTTCGTAAACGGATCGATGCAGACCATCAAGGTGAACGTGCCGCGTCGTCTCGTCATCGCAACTCGTGAAACAGATCGCGACGGCGATCTCGGTCTCGACGGCAAGCGTCGCATCAACGCGATTCTTCCTCGCGGTTTCGACGCGCCTCACTTGTATGAAGTGAGCGTTCCAGAGCAGAATTTCTCTCTCGGGCTCGAAATCGCTGGTCTTTTGTCGGATCCAAACGTGGTGGGAGTGTACGAAAAGTCTGTGCCTTTGCTTGATAGATTCATATACAACATCGGTTGCGTCACGGCGGTGAAGAAGTCGGAACAACAGCGAGCCATGTCTATCGCCAGCGAACCGTACGAGATGGATATGCTTCAGATGAAAGCCACGGCTGAAGTGAGCTCGTACTTACCGGGGATGTCTCACATCACGTTCTATTTCGCCGGCGAATCTGGTCAGAAGGGTCGCGGAATTTACGTGCTTCACAATAGTCGCGAAGAGAAGGGAACCGTCGTCGTCCATCAACCGGGTAAGGGTGTGCGCGAGGTCACCGCCGAGCTATGGACGTCGCATCTCCACGACGCAATCAAGCAAAGCGCCGACGGTGAGGGCGCGGCCGTTGAAGCACCCGACGTGTCGAAGTGGACCGTGCTGTACGCTAGAAACATTGAACAGGTGAGTAAACATCTCAGTCACGCCATGAACGGGTACTTGGCCACGGCGCGAGGAGCCAACGTTCTTCTCGTGCAAGCACCGCCGAGCGCTGGTTTGGAACCGCCGCATGACGCTTCATCCGCGCGACGGGGGTTAGCCGGTAGATTAAGCGCACTGATGCCCGCCTCGGGGCGCCTTCCGATTGTCTCCAGACCGGCGTTCATCTCTGATAGCGACTTGAGCAACGATCCCACAAAGGGTTGGCAGCTCGACGCGGCGAAGACGGCGACGTGCCGCATCGTGGAGAGCGCTAAGTGGCTCGAGGAACATATTCAGATTGCGAGTTACGCGCACATCCCGATCGGCAACTTGAAGTCGGATTGGTGGGTGCACACGGCGGATACGTTTTTCGCACGCACGCTGCAAGACCACGAACAAGTTCTATGGACTGGATCCAGTGGCGAGCCAGATCTCGGTGGTGGCGCCAGCGCGGTCTCGCTCGGTGGCTTGGATGACGCGTACACGTCGTCCAAGATGGAAGTCATCGCGCCCGGCGCGTACCGCAGCGTGTGCGTAGAGTTGCAAGTGCATCACTTGGCGGTGTGCGCCATCGTGAAATCAGGCATCCTGAATGATCTCGAACAAGGTGCGTTGCTCGGTTTCGACACTGGGTCAACGGTGACGTCGCGCACGGGCGGTCACGAAGCCGCCATTGCGTTCAAAACGCTGCGAACGCTCGTGGACAATTGGCTCAGAGACGCGACAGATCATCACAACGAATATGCCGACGAATTGCTCTCTCAGATTCATCGCTGGTTGTTCAGTCCCAATTCATCGTTGCGCGACCCGTCGTTGAAGAATCTGGTCGAGCTCTGCATGAAGAAGGTGTTCACGCTGTTGCTTGCCGAGCTCCGCAAGCTGCAAGTCGAAGTCGTGTACGCCGACATGCGACGGATCATCATCGCAACCGGCAAGCACGACCTCGCCAGCGCGTCCTCATGCGTAGAAGGTTTGAAGACGGCTTTGCACCAGCGCGAATTATTCTCCTGGTTGCAACTCGATCGCATCAATCAATGGCACTCGTTGCTCTTCAAGGGTCCGTTCGATTACGCCGGCATCAAGGCGTCGACGCTGCCAGGCGAGAGTCAGTGGGTGAACTCGCTGGCTCCGAACGATTCGCAGCTTGATCCGCTGGCGATGGGCGACGGCGAAGGCGCCCTGGACATGCACTGGAACATCGCTCGTTTCTTACCGGAAGCGATTCAAGACCACTTCCACGCTATCGTGGGTGAGTTCCTGCTGTTACCTTGGAAACACGAAAAGGATGAAGACGATCCGCTGCACGGTCGCACGCCCGGCAAGTTTCGGGCGATGAGCGACAGCGACGATTCAGACGATGAAAACTCCGACTCTGAACACGCGGCGCCCGGCGCCGCCGTCCCGCCGACGCCCGGTGCCGGACACAACGCTCGCGACTTGGATCGTCTCGAGGAGGATAAGACGATCTGGTTGGAGAAGCAACTCGAGACGCACTTTGGACCGAAACTGTTGCGATACGCGCAAGAAATCCAACGCGTCCTCGGACTCGCCGGACCGCATTCTCCTCCGGAGCACCAGTTCCCGTCGCCGCCTGGCGCGCATCTATCCAAGAAGATGCGAGGTACGCCGGCTCTCGCATTCGTGAAGACGGTGATCGCCGTGTTATCCCTCGACGCCAGCTTGGCGGGTCCGGTGGCACTTCTTCGCCGAAACGCGCTCAAGATAATCCGCGTCGCCGAATTCGCCCCAGAGGCTGAATTCGCCGAACCGTGCGTGTCATACACCCTGCGAGATGTCATCTGCACCGCGTGTTCCGACTGCAGAGACTTGGACCTGTGCCGCGACCCGGATCTCGCCGCCGGTCAGTGGATGTGCACCGCGCGTGTCGATGAGCACGGTCCGCCGTGCGGTCAACCGTACGACAGACAGTGGATCGAGGGCGCCCTCCTCACCGAGATCAACGAACGCGTTCGAAAGTACCAGCTCCAGGATTTAAAATGCGTCCGCGACGGTCGCGTCAAGGTCGGCCATCTCGCCAATCGCTGTCACTGCGGAGGCGTCTTCGCGTGCTCCATCGCCGACGGCGCGTTGAGCGACGACTTGCGCGTCTTTTCAAACATCGCCAAGGCGCACGACTTTAAGATCCTCGGCGAGACTGTCGAGTGGATGCAATCAAACGCGTCGCGCGGCGCGTCAACTTCTTAGTTCTCTTTACGTAATAGCTACAGATTGAATCTATCGAATCGCGCGTTCGCTCGTCGTCGACGGCGTCCTGGCCCTCAACCTCTGCGCGCGTCATCGTCTTCAGACATCGGCTCGCGAGTGCCACGCGCGCGCGCCCGAACGTCTCAACGAACGATCGCGTCTCGCGACCCGGTGCCATGCGGGAGACGAGCGCGAGCGCGGCGTCGACGTCGGCGCGCGTCGCCGAGGAAACGTCGGCCGCGCATCAAACCGTCTTTTATAGAAACCTCGCGCACAGCCTGCCGCCGCGCGCGATGACGCTTCTGAGCGATAAGGCGTTCGCGAATGGGTTCGCGGGCGCGATCGCGGGCACGGTGGCGGCGACGGTGGTGTGCCCGTTGGACGTGCTGAAGACGAGACTGCAGGTTGGCTCGGCGCTGCGAGGGACGAGCGCGGGCGAGTATCTGAGCACGTACGGGGCGCTGCGGCGAATAGTGCGAAATGAAGGGCCGAGAGGGTTGTATCGAGGACTCGGACCGACGGTGACGGCACTGTTACCGAATTGGGGGGTGTATTTTAGCATGTACGGGGCGTTGAAGAGGCTGTTGAGCGGGACAAGGGACGACGCTTCGTCCGAGGCGGCGAGTGCGGATGGCGAGGACGCAGAGGTAGGCGACGCGTCCGCGCCGGTGAAGGGTGCAAATCATTTGGCGCACATCGCGGCGGCGGCGGGAGCGGGAGCGGGGACGATTTTCGTCACCAATCCTCTATGGGTGGCGAAGACGAGACTGCAGGTGCAGCACTCGCAAGCGCTCGCGGCGGCGATGCCAAAACGCGTGCCGTACACGTCCACGATCAACGCGTTGACGAGAATCACGCGAGAAGAGGGACTTCGAGGGCTTTACAGCGGATTCGGACCGTCCCTCATCGGTATCGCGCACGTCATTATTCAGTTTCCACTATACGAATCCATAAAAGTGGAGCTCGCGCGAGAACGCGACGTCACGCTCGATAGGATTTCACCGATGGATCTCATGGTCTCGAGCGCTGTGGCGAAGATGATCGCGTCGACAATCACGTACCCGCACGAGGTGATTCGTTCGCACATGCACGTGCACGGCTTGGGTCCGTTTCGCGGCATCGGTACTGTCGCGAGTCGCATCTTGAACGAGGGCGGTATCACCGCCTTTTACCGCGGTTGCGGGACGAATCTCATTCGTACCACACCCGCCGCGGCGATCACGTTCACGTCGTTTGAGCTCGTATCGAGAGAGATCGACAAATTGGTCATCGCCGCCGATGAGGCTGTCGATGAGGGATGATTTATATTTATTTGCTTTGCGCGCGGCGTTTTGTTTGTGTTGAAATCGACGTAATTTCTCTGCCTTCACTCCGACCCATCTTCCTAATTGTACTAAAGATGCATGACTACAACATTTACCTACACTAGTGCTAATTCACGGTTGGATTTCCCGACGTTTGCGTCTCACGGCGGCGGTTGTCCCGGAAACATCCACGACATGCGTTCGGCGTTTTGGTTAGTCTCCAGTGCTGGTTCCGATCGCTCGCCATCTTCGCTACCCTCGTCGACGAGATTAGTGCCTTCCATGGACATGTAAATACCCTCTGAAAGCTCGACGACGACCGGCCCGTCCTCTCCTTCTCCCGATTCCGCATCCGCCAGTTTCTGTTCTCGTGCCTCCTCGACGAGATCGACGTCAAATTTCTTCTTGACGTCCTTTGCCAACTTTTCAAGCTTGCCCGAGATGGAATCGAGCACACGCTGCGCGTCCACGTCCACGACGTCGCTCTCCGGTGCGTCATTTTCCACGTCGACGCGCATGAGCGACACGAGACACGGTCGAAGAAAATTGTCTTCGCTGTAATCGTCGACGAAGAAATCCTCCCCCGCGCGCCCAAGCTGCGCGTCCAGGGCGTCGATAAAATTCGAATACAACTCTGGATGCTCAAACACTGCCGTCTCCGCGCACGAACACACCACGTGCGTCAATCGTTTCCACTGCTCCAACGCCTCCATGGACGACAACGCCATCAACAACACGAACGCCAACTGAAACTCCCCCAACAATCCGCGCCACCCGTCCTCTTCGAAACACCCCAGCGCGTGCTCCAACCGCACGTTCGCGTCCAAATTCATCGCCGAAACCTCCCCCGGCGTCTTTCCACTCGGCTGTCGACTCGTCGCCTCCACCGTGAACGTCGCCGCTCGATGCGCGTCTTCGAAATACGGCGTCACCGCGTCCCGCGCGTCTCTCCGCGCGTCCGCGTCCGGGTCGCCCGCGACGATTCTCGTCCCCACATCCACCCCACACCGCCGAAGCGTCCCTCGCGTGACGAATCCGCTCATCCTCACCCACATATCCTCGATCTCACGCGGATACCACGCCAAACGCGAGTCCAATGCCCGTCGCTCCGCGTTCGCCGCCGCGTCTCTCACAGCCGCCGCGTCGGCGTCGCTCTGTCCACACCCTTTCCCGAGCGTCTCCTCGCGCGCGTCCCACTTCCTCACGTCCACCCACCCCGCGCGCGCGTCGATAAACTCTCCCACGGTGTCTTCCGCCCCCGCGCTCCCGTGCGTCGACGACGGCGGCGCGCGAATCGTCACGAGGTGCACGCCCACCGGCACCGCCTTGACGCCGGCGAATTCGTCCCCGGTCGTCCACGTCGCCGTGTCCATCCCGAACGTCGCGCCGCTCGGCACGTCGAGGGCGACGTAGTACCCGCGCGCGTCCAGCGTCGCCTCGAGATCGGTCGACATCGGGAAACGCGCGCGAGGCGACGCGGTCGAGTCGCCGTCTGGCGTGTTTTTTTTGAGAAATTTTGAAAATGATGACGCTCGACGCGGCGTCACTGCGCGACGCGGGTCGAGTCGACGCGATGCAGCGCGCGATCGGGTTATTCGGAACCGTCGCGAAGAAGGTATTCAACGAACGAGGGCGTCGACGGTCGTCCGTCGCGGCGAGGGGCGATGATGATGATGAAGATGAAGATTTTGATGACAAAGACGACGACGATCCCGCGACGGTGACGACGAGGACAACGGGGGCGCGCGCGAACACGCCGGTGATGACGACGACGATGGTGACGACGACGACGACGAAACGCGCGCGCGCGAACGCGAGCGACGAGACGGTGGTGTTGAGAGACGTGGAGAACACGGCGCCGAGCAGACGCCGAGCGGCGGGCGAAGACGCCGACGAAGACGAGTGCGAGGACGAAGACGCCGCGCGAACGGTCGGGGCGACGACGATGATGCGCGCGCGAAATGGGTCGCCGAGCGGGAAACGCAAGCGCGGCGCGAGCGGGATGTCCGTGAAAAGTTTTGATTTCGAAGACGCCGACGCTCGCGAGCCGGCGAAGACGCCCTCGACGACGCGGAATCGAGCGCAGACGACGTCGCCGCCGTCGACGAGCGGGCGAGGACGATCTGTCAAGGGGACGCCGGGAACGTGCATGGCGTCGCCGGCGATCGGGGAGGGGATGACGAGTCCAACCATCGTCGGGAGGGTGGGTGACGTCGTGGCGAGGTTGGGTTCAGATTGCGATAGCGAATCCGAAGCGGAGACAGAGACGGCGGAGGACGAGGACGATGATGATATGGGCGGGACGATGCCGTGCGACGAAGAGGAGTACGCCGGGGCGACGCAAGTGCTCGATTCAGCCGCGTTTTGCGACGCGCCGTCGCGCGCGGACGCGTTCGCAAACGAAAGCGTTCCGGAGGAGACGGAGCCGACCTGCGCTCGAGGCGGCGACGCAGCGATTCGACTGCTCCGTCGCCGTTTATTCGGTGTTAATCGCGAACGTCCCGTCGACGCCGACGGATTAGAGTTTGCGCCGAATCTCAAGGCACACCGCGACCGCTTGCTCGACATCTTAGAGGACACCGTCTCCGGCGGGCAAAACAACTCGGTGCTCGTCGTTGGCGCGCGAGGCTCTGGGAAATCGCTCGCGCTGGATTCAGCGTTAAACCTGCTCGAACGCAAACATCCCGATAAAGTAGTCACCGTTCATCTCAGCGGTTTACTCCACGCCGACGAACGCGTGGCAATGCAAAAGATAGCGTCCCAACTTTGCCCGAACGTACAAGAAGACATTCTCGGTCGCGGATCCGGCGGTGGGTTCGCCGAAAACGTTGCTTTTATGACGGAGATGCTCAAATTGTTGCAGGGTGGCGACCGCGGCGTGATTTTCGTGTTGGATGATTTCGAACTCTTCGCCATGCGTTCGAAACAGACGTTGTTGTACGCCGTGACGGATCTGTTGCAACAGTCGTCCGTGCAAGCCGCCGTGGTGGGGGTGACGCAGCGACACAGCGTCGAACGGTTGCTCGAAAAGCGCGTGGCCTCGAGATTTTCGAATCGGCGCATCGTGTTCGCGCCGCCGGGAAACTCGACGTCGATGCTCGACGCCGTCGTCAAGGCGCTGAAGTTGTCCGAAAAAGACGCGTACCTGTGTCCGTCCGATCCCGATTACGTCGCTCAGTGGAACTTACACCTGCGAGCGGCGATGCAACATCCCTCCGTCAAGGAAAAGCTCGAGCGATTTGGACGTTTGGAGAATACGCCCTTCGCCGTGAGTAAAGTGGCGGGCGCCGTGCTCTCTCGAGTGAATCGTCAACTGGGTAAAATCACGAGTCAAGACGTCGTTGACGCCGTGGACGGTCTGTATCGCAATCCATTCATCGATTCGTTGATCGGTGCGACGCCGTTGGAGTTGTTGATGTGCGTCGCCATGTATCGCATGCACACGGCGAGAAAGCGTCCTTCGTTCACCTTCGAAGCGCTCGCGCAGGAATTCAAAGACATGGGCACAAAAGAACAGCTCACGCACGCGAAAGATTGTGCGAGATCCGTCTTAGTGCGCGCGTTCGAGAATTTACTCGCGCTGGGGATCGCCACCGCGCACAAATCTGGATCAGGCGTTCGAGGCGCCGCGCTCAAAGAGTACAAAAACATCATCCTCGTCGTCGATCCCGAGGAGCTTCGAGAAGCGATTCGCCAGCACTCGAACGCGATTCCGGGTCTGGCGGATTACATGGACCACGAATCTTTGCGCGTCTCGCACACCGTGTAGACGCACGGGCGACCAAGCGCGTGCGTGTAATTCATTTTCATTCTGTAGTGAATCTTCCGCGTCGGCGGCGAACGCCTCGTCGAGCCCTCCTCTGTGTCGAGCGCGTTCGGTCCGCACACTTCGCCTCGCGCGAACGCGTCGCTCGGTGGCGAAGAGGCGTGCGTTTTCTCGCACCCATCGTCATGTCATCGACGTCGCCTGCGTCGTCAGTGCGCGTCCACGCGCGCGCGTCGACGAGCTCGAGCCGCCGCCGGTCCCACGTCTCTCGCGCGCGCTCGGTCGCGCGTCGGCGTGAAGCGCACGTCTCGCGCGCGTCGTCGCCGACGTCGTCGTCGACGTTCGATTGGACGCCCGATGATCCGCGGGCGATGCGTCTGGCGGAACCGAACGCCGAGGCGCCGCTTCGCGTGGCTGTGCTCCTGAGCGGCGGCGTGGACAGTTCGGTGGCGCTCTCGCTGTTGCGAGCGGCTGGACACGAGTGCGTCGCGTTTTATCTCCAGATTTGGTTTCAAGAGGATTTTAGAAACACGTGGGATCAGTGCCCTTGGGAGGAGGATCTGGGCGTCGCGCAGGCGGTGTGCGAACGCGTGGGCGTTCCTCTGGAGACGGTGCCGCTGACGAATGAGTATTGGGACTTGGTGGTGAAGGATAGTGTCGAGGAGATTCGTAAAGGACGAACGCCGAATCCCGACGTATTGTGTAACAGTCGAGTAAAGTTCGGTGCGTTTCGCGAGTGGTTGGCCAAGGCGCATCCCGGCGAGTTCGATCGAGTGGCGAGCGGTCACTACGCGGCGGTGGAGAGAGACGAGAGCACGGGTGAGGCGACGTTAGTCATGTCGGGAGACTCTTTCAAGGACCAGACGTACTTTTTGGCCGACTTGAGTCAAGAACAATTGAAGAGCGTGTGTTTCCCAGTCGGAGGTATGCCCAAGGCGGACATTCGCGCCTTGGCGCACTCTGCCGAACTCCCGAACGCCGGGCGGAAGGACTCGCAAGGCATTTGTTTCCTGGGCAAGGTCAAGTTTAGTGAATTCATAGCGGAACATCTCGGAGAAATGCCCGGGGACATCATCGAGGTGGAGACTGGAACGGTACTCGGTAAGCATCGCGCGTATTGGTTTCACACAATCGGACAGCGCAGTGGATTATTTTTACACGGCGGTCCTTGGTACGTCGCCGGTAAGGATTGCGTGAATAACATCGTGTACGTCACTCGTGACTACTATTCGCTCGACAAGGCGCGCGATAATTTCACCGTCGCAGGTTTCAATTGGACATCGGGCGTCGAGCCAGCGCTAGAAGATATAGAAAATTTGCGCGTGAAGGTTCGCCACGGGGAGAAAATGTACGCGTGTTCCTTCGAGTTTACCGACGTCAACGGCGAGCGATGCGGACACGTGAGCATCGGCGAAGATGACCAAGGTCTCGCACCGGGTCAATACGCCGTCTTTTACGACGGAAACACCTGCCTCGGATGCGGTAAAATTCTCGAACCGAACGTCGGTGCCATCGGGTTGTGTCGCGCGGAATCGACGACGCCGTCACTGTAATCTATCATCATCAATCAAGCTACTGCACACAACTCTAAAGTACATCACATTCGGCTAAAATGATTTTAAAAGCTAATCCCCAACGACGAATCTCCCGGCGAATACTCGGCGCGCATGCCCAACAACGCCACCAGCGTCTTGAACCGCCCGCGCAAACGTTCCACTCGTTCCAATATCCCTTCATCCAACGGATTCCCCAACGCACTCTCTCGAAGCTCCCGCTCAAACGTTGCGATCATTCGCTCCGTCCTCTCGCTGAATCCATTCTCCGCCTCATCCCTCGCGCGTCGCCCGCACGCCTCTCGCCACACCGCCGCGCACCCGGCGTAGTACCCGACCTCCTCCGCGAGCTCAAATCCCTTCCGAAACCCGAGCTCGCGCCCCTCCTCGACGCCCAGGACTCGTCCCGCGGTCTCGCCCTCGTCGCGTCCGCGCGCGCGCGCGTCCGTCTCCATCGTCAGACACGCGTCCAGGGCGTCCTCGAGCGTCGCGGGCGGCGGCGAGCGCGCGCGCGGTGCCGGCGGCGATTCATCGCGCGCGCGCGTCTCCGTCGTCATCGCGCGCGAGTCCGACGACGGGCGAGACGGTCCGAGAAAATCGCCGTCGCTTGGTCGCTTCGTCGCGCGCGCGTCGCGAGGTCGCGCGCGTCGCGTCACCCTCTGCGGGCGCGCCGTTCGCCCTCACACCGCGCATCGACGCCCGTCGCTACGACGCGCGACCGAGACCGCGTTCGAGCGCGCGCGCGGGCTACACATGGAGGTTGAGTATTGCCCGCAGTGCACGTGCCCGCCCGAGTACTGCGAGTACGTGGAGTGCGCGAGAGGCACCGCGGAAAAGTTGGAAAAGGTTGCGCTCGACGGGGACGCCGACGCGTCGACGGCGCGCGAGGGCGAGGGCGGCGACAAAGCGCCGGCGGCGAAGGCGACGGAGAAGACGAAGTCGTCTAAATCGAAATCCAAGGCCAAGGCGAAGGAGGTGGTGATCACGCGATTGTCGAGAAACAGGAGGAAGATGGTCACCAACGTCGTCGGGTTGGAAAAATTCGACGTCGACCTGAAGGACGCGTCGAAGATGTTCGGGAAAAAGTTCGCGTGCGGGTGCTCGGTGACCAAGGGGGCGACGGGGAAGGATGAACTAGATTTACAGGGCGACTATAGCGAACAATTGGGGGAGTTGATCGTGTCCAAATTTGACATCGCGGAGGAGGAGCTGCGATTCGTAGATAAGTCCAAATTTTAAGTCAACGAAGAGTTTCTTTCACGCGCTCGTTTGTTTTTTTCTCAACTTTCGAATGAGTGTTTGGGCTACATCATCTACGTACACATCTACTGTGACTCTGTTTAGTATCCGAGTTCTTTATCCACGACGTTCGTGAACGGTTTTCCCTCGACGTACTCCTTGGCGTGTTGAATGAAGCAATCGAGAGCCAAATCGTGATAATCGCTCGTCAGATCGGCGCAGTGAAAACTCATGAGACAGTTTTCGAGCTTGTAAAATGGGTGATCGCTCGGAAGCGGTTCAACCGCGAAGACGTCCAAGGCGGCGCCCGCGATTTTCTTATTCGAGAGCGCGTCCACGAGCGCGTCTTCGTCGATGGTGGAACCGCGACCGACGTTGACCAACACCGACGTCTCCTTCATAGCGTTCAACACGTCCCCGTCGATCAACTTATCCGTCTCCTTCGTCGCCGGCAATGCGACGACGACGTAATCCGCTTTCGCCACCGCTTCCTTCAACGATTGAAATCCGACGACGCGTTCCACGTGCTCATCCCTCGGATCCGTCTTCTCCGGGGTTCTTCGCACCGCGCTCACGCGCATCCCCATCGCTTTCGCTCGTCTCGCCACGTGTTTCCCGATGTCCCCGTACCCGACGACGAGCATCTCTTTCCCTTGAATCATCCCCACCGTCGTTCGAATCCACCTCGACTCTCGCTGCGCCGCTCGCATTTCGTCGACCCGCTTCGCAAAGTACATGCACGCGAGCACCCCCCACTCGCCCAAGCTCGCCGAAAACGCCCCTCGCGCGTTCGTCATCACGCTCGAATGCGCCTTCACGCTCGGTATCGCCAACAGATGTTCCACACCCGCGCTTCCACTGTGCATCCACCGCACGCGTTCCGAGCACTCGGCGCGCGCCGCCGCCGTCAGCACCCCCTCCGCGAGCGCTCTCGGGGCGAACCACCAGAGCAACGCCACGTCTCTCGCCTCTCCCGCGCCAGAGATGGCGTCATCAAAATCCTCCACGCGCGATCCGACGACGATATCGAACGCACTCGGCGTCTCCGCGCGCAGACGCTCGGCGATCGGTCGCGAATCGACGAGTTTCTCGTGCGTCAACACGCACAGCGTCGTCGACGCCGTCGTCGTCGTCGTCATCCCGGCGGCGCCGAACGCGAACGGAACGACGCGCGATGTCACCTTTGTCGACAGGAGCTCTCGCGACACCGCGCGCGCGAGTCCTCGCGCGAGCATCTCTGACGAGACGTCGTCATCCCATCCGCGCGCGCCGTCGAGCGGGACCGATCCGAGAGACATCGAATCCCCGCACACCGCGCCGCGCGAACGCGTCTCGCGAGCCATGGCGCCTCGCACGGTGAAACCGAAACGCGCGCAAGACGCACCGCCGGTCGTCGATCCGATGACGGAGATGAACCTGCGCGTGTTGCGCAAGGATGACGCGGAGATTGAGACCATCGTCGCGCAGAGTAAACACGCCGTGCTGTACGGGTTCGATCCGAACACGCGAGCGTGGGCGAGACAAAACGTCGAGGGCGCGTTGTTCGTGGTGAAGCGCGCGAAAGCGCCGCGAGACGCGTTCGTGGTGCTGAATCGAAGCGGGACGGGGAACCTGACGCAAGCCATCGGCGGCGACGCGTTTGAGTTGGAACGGTCGCCGCCGTATTTGATGTATCGAGTGGGATCGGACGTGCGAGGGATATGGTTTCACGATCAGAGCGAGTGCGAATCGATGAGCGAGACGTTCGAGCGGGTGATTCGCGAGGCGGAGTCCGGGGCGAGCGGTGAGGAATCGACGGGCGGAGACGCGTCGGCGTCGACGGCGGCGAACGAATCGCTGCGCGCGTTGTTCTCGTCGGCGAGCATGCGCGGTGCGACGGGTGAAAAGACGGTGAATGATGCGTCGACGACGACGCTCGTGCGTCAAGGTTCCGGCGTGAACGGGGCGCCGAGGGTGTTACAGCCGCCTCGAAACATCGTGGGGACGTCGGCGACGGCGCCGAGGACCAAGTCATCCGTCAAATCGGCGGCGGCGGCGGCGGCGACGAAATCCTCCGCGTCGACGCCGTCCACGATCACGCCCGACGCCGTGCGCGCGGCGATGCGCGAACTCATCGAAGACGACGCGTTCGTGCGAACCATCGCGAACGCGATCGCGAGACACTCAACCTAGAACGCGAACGAAACCGTACGGACGATTGATTGATTTGTGACGACGCGCGCCGACGAACCCCCGCCGCCTCACACCTCGACGCCTCGACCCCGTCGACGAGAATCGCGCGACGAGAGACAAGAGACGAGACACGCACTCGCGTTCGCTCGCCCGCTCGCGCATCGTTCGTTCGCTCCCGCGCGCGCGTCGCGACTGACGCCGTCCACGCCGGCGCGCGCGAAACTTGGCACCCTCTGTCGCGCGAAGAGACATGTCCGCCACCGCGTCGCGTCGTAAGCGCGCCGCGGCCGCGGTCGCGGAACCCGTGTGCGTGGAGCGTTCGTGTCTCGCGTTTTTGTCGCGCGGCGCGTCGATCGAGGCGCGATCGCGGGCGATCGTCGTCGATTCGTGCGTCTTTACGTCCGAGAGAAGAGAACGCGACGACTGACGAAATCGGACGCGACTGGACAGGGTCGACGTCGAAGAGGATGCAGACGCCGCGGGCGCGTACGGAGAAGAGTACGCGACGGTGCTTCAGATCGATGCATTGCAGCAGAGCGGCGTGTCGGCGACGGATTGCAAAAAACTTAAAGAGGCGGGTTTCGTGACGGTGCGACAACTGCTCATGTTTCCTCGCAAAGCGATAGTCTCCGTGAAGGGATTTTCCGACGCCAAGGCGGATAAAGTGCTGGAAAGCGCGCATAAACTCTTACCAGAAAGTGACTGCGGAGGGTTCGTGACGGCGGCCGAGGACGCGGAGCGACGAAAAGATGTGTTGCACATCACGTCTGGATGTGCCGCCGTCGACGCGATTCTCAACGGCGGATTCGAAACGCGCGCGATTACTGAAATTTTTGGAGAATGGCGATGCGGTAAAACGCAACTCTGTCACACGATTGCCGTCACGACGCAGATGCCGTTGGAAATGGGCGGTGGATGCGCCAAAGTCGCCTGGATCGATACAGAAAACACGTTTCGCGGAGATCGCTTGGAATCCATCGCCGATCGGTTCGGATTGGATCGCGAAGCCGTGCTGTCCAACGTCATCGTCGCTCGTGTGGACACTGTCGATCAAATGATGCAAGCTCTCATCGCGGTGGGCGCGAAAATGGCTGAAGAGCCTTTTCGCTTGCTCGTCGTCGATAGCATCATGGCGATCTTTCGCGTCGATTACGTCGCGCGAGGCGAATTGTCTGAGCGTCAACAGACCCTCAACCAGTTTCTCAGTCGTTTGCGAAAGCTCGCCGAAGAATTTAACGTTGCCATTGTACTCACGAATCAAGTTCAATCGGATCCGGGCGGTATGGCGTTCGCGGGCGTCGAACCGAAGAAGGCTATCGGCGGTCACGTTTAGGCGCACGCGAGCACGATTAGAATTCAGGTGCGTAAGGGACGCGCCGAGGCGCGCGTGATGAAGGTGCTTCAAGGTCCCACTCTGAAAGAAAACGAAGCCGAATTCCAAATCACGGAGGGCGGCGTCACGGGGATGGACTGATATGAAAATGACACGACGCTATTCGACACACAATCGCGAAAGATAGACATCTATGTGCTCGAAATGTAAATGAAGAAAACACGATGACTTCTACATTGTATTGCATTGTTCTTCTACTGATTTATCGTTCACGTGATCACGTGTAGGCGAGATAGTTATCGTCGCCCTTACACAAACACTCTTGAACACGGAAGGGGTTCGGTGCGTCGCAGCATCTCGGAAGATCATCCTCCAGACCGAGCGCGCGCATGCGATCGCAGTACGTATCTCTACCGAGGTTATCGATTTGTCCGCAGCCGATCGGTGTCTTATCCATGATCCGCGTGCAAGCGCAAAGATTGCGAAGAATCGAGTTGTACGAGTTGAATTCGAGATCGGATTCTTCTTGCTCCTCCTCCGCAGTCACCGGCATGTCTCTGCAGCACGCGTTGTCGCGTCCCTCCTCCAAGCACCACGTCTTGGTGCGCAGACACTGTCTATGATACCGAATCAAGCCGTTCGTGATGTTTCTTTCCCTTTTAACTCTCAGTTGCTCCACGACGTGCGCTCGAGTTGCCGAACGGATCTCGTAACCGGATGCCTTCATCGACCAGAAGCCGGCCCATCCCAGACGGGCGATGACGAAGGACTCGAATTTGATAAAGTCTTCGAGCGGATACGGTCTCGCGCCTTGTGCGATGTCGCTCCCCTTGACGGCGCACGATCCGAACGGAAGATTTACTACGTAAAACTTACCCGAACAATCCGCCAACTTGGAACCTAATTGAGCCACTTGGCGCTTTGCGCTCGCGATCGCGGACGCACTGGGCGCGGACGACGTCGTCGCCGCGACTAAAAAGACGCCAGCCAACGCCGACGCCGCGATGACGTTTCTTCGCGTCTTTCCATCCCCATGTTTCGCCGAACCTCGTTCCGCAACGTTGGACGTCGACGCCAAAAGCGACGCGCGCTCCTCACTCTGACTACGACCTCGCGTCCTTTCACTCACGACGACCGCGGCTGCGATGACGGCGACGACCGCTAAAGGCGCAATCAACTCAGCCATTCTAACTGACGAGCGCGCTTGCTGCATTCCCAGAGCGGCGTAAAACGCACGATCCATGTTCAAACCGTAAGGACTGTCGCCGATATCGTTGGCTCTGTGCGCGTGAAACTCTCTCACCCTATTTCTGTGAGTCGAGAACCTACCCGAACCAGCCAAAAGCGCGACTTCATCCTCTGGCTCTTCGGCGTCGGCTGCGTCCTCTTCCGCCGTGTTCACCGCTCGAGCTCTGTAGTTGGCGAGATGGAAAATCGCCGGACATTTCTCCGGTGGGTTGTAACACGATGGCTCGAGATCTGCAATCTGGGAAACATCCTCGTCCGGCGCATCCAGACTCATCGCCGACGCGTTGAATTCCAACCTCTCGAGGAGGAAATCTTTGATTTCATCCCTCACGGGAACCACGACTCGACCCCGTCTCAAACCTCTCTCCGCAATGTCCGTGTCCGGTGCCGGTGGAAGAGGCGGGCTCGGTGGGGGCGGCCCCAAAACAGGCGGCGGCGGCGGCGGGGATGATGGCGGCGGCGGGGATGATGGCGGCGGCGGGGATGATGGCGGCGGCGGAGTGGCTTCGTCGGCATCGACCGGATATCCCGTCTCGTCGGACGGATATCCAGCGTCCTGCGACGGATACCCGGTGTCGTTGGATGGATATCCCGTCCCGTCGGATGGGTAGCCCGTCTCGTTGGAGTTGGATGGATACCCCGCCTCGCCGGATGGGGAGCCTTGATCGCTCGACGGATATCCCGGAGCTCCAGTGTTGTTCGCCGAATCGAGCGTGCTGTTCGTGTGCGAGCTGTTCAAACCGGATCCTTGACCGACGGGCGACGCTTGAGAGGGTTCGAATCCGGTGAGGCTGTCTACCCCGAGGTGTCCGGCGTCGTCTTTGTCGTCCAAGAAGGCCAGAGCAGACTCGTTGCGTTCGTGCAACGCGAGTGCGTACTCTGGGTGAAGCTCCAAAGTAAACACTTCTTCCGCCTCCGGATCGCGGAAAATCACGGAAGCCTTCTCGGGGCTCTCTCTCTTAAAAGACACATCGGTGTACGCTGACGGCGCCGTCACAATGAGCAGTTGAGCGAGTGACTCGTGGTTCACGCGATGACGGCTTCGCGAAATCGTGGGCGCGCCAAAGTTTCGTCTCAAATTTTGCATGTTTTCGAGCACGGTTTCGTGCACACCCGGCGTGTCCGTCGGGTCGATGCCTGAGATGTCTTGACGAAGAGTAAAGTCTCCTCTGCTCGCGTTAACGAACACCTCCACACTTGCGTCGAGCCTCGTCATCGTCATATTCGCTCCAGTCACGACACCGCCGGCCGCGACGACATTGTTTCGAGCTCTATTATTGTACGGCCAATCCAGCGACGCATTCATGCCCACGGCGAAGTCAGCCGCGGCTGAAGTCGAGAATACATTGTCCTTCAAAATGATCTTCGACGGCTCGTGAGAATCGTGAATCAACGACGCGTGCGTTTCCGGGTCCGAGTACAACGTATTCCTTTCGAAAAGTAAATACGGTATGTATCTGAACGTGGCGTAAAGGCCCGCGCTGAAAGCCATCAAGTTGTCGGCGATGCGAATTCTCGAATCCGAATCCGCCACCGCGTCGAGGGACAACACATTTGAATCCGCCAATCTCGAGGACGACGCGTTCGTGGAGCGTTCGTACAAGTGCGACTCGACGTCCCAAATGGCGTTTCCTTCCACTTCTAAACGATACACGTCGTTTTCCTCTTCTTCATCTGTGGCCGGCGTGAACGTTCTCTTGATCGCCGCGACGTCCTGCCGTCCGTACCAGCCAATGCGGTAAAACAAGTTACGACTGATGGAAGTGTAAAAGGCGTCAACGACGTTCACGCCCGCCTCGCCGACGTCGTGGCACGCACAATTCTGAATGGTCACGTGCCGACACTCATCTCGCAGTCTGAAACACGTCTTACCCAAGTGTGAAATCTTACCGTTTCGCCACCACGCCGACGCCACATCCGTCTTGCTCAGAGACCTCGCGCCCCCGTCTACTTCAATGTTCTCAAATGTCAGGTACTCCGCACCTCTGAAATCGAACGCCACGCCGCCATCGAACACAAACCTGGGAAAATCCTCCTCCTCGTCGACGCGATGACCGCGTATGGTGGTGCGATGCGTCTCGTTCCCGCGCGTCAAGATCTCCGCCCCGACAAAGATGTTCAACTGATACGTCCCACTCAGCACGCACAGCGTCGTCCCCGGCTGCATTGCGAGCTGCGCCTCCTCCAAACTCTCGTACGGTCGTCGAAACGACCCATCCAGATGTTCATCGGCCCCGTTCGACTGTCCCGGAGGTTGCACATACAAATCGCACCCATCCGCGTCCGCCGCGCTCGCCGTCGACGTCGCCACCGCCGCCATCGTCGCCCCCAGCGCCAGCGTCCGCAGCGTCACCATCGACGCACCGTTCCCACGGCGCGCCCTCGACGATCGACGCGTCTCTCGCTCCATCGCTCTCGTCGACATCCCTCGCGCGCGCGTGTGCCGTTCGTCGTCCCACGATGCCGATGGGTGTTGGTGTTACGTCGGCCGAAAATCACACTGGTGGCGTCGCCTGGTCATCATATACAACACATTCATAATCTATCAATGGACTGAAAATTCGAAAGTTCATAGCTATCGATCGCGATATCGGCAACTATGAAACATGGTATGTACTACATGTCCGGGAATTTCCTCGCGAGCGAGCGGCGGATGCGCGCGACAGCCTCTCGCAAATCCTCCATCGGGCCGACGTACGAGAGTCGTAAATGCCTCTCGCCGTTGGCGCCGAAATCAGTCCCGGGCAACAGGGCGACGTGGGCGTCGTCCAAGAGGTAATCGGCGAGCTCCTGGGCGGTGCACGGGAAGGTGAACTCAGGAAAGACGTAAAACGCGCCGGCGGGTTCGGGACATCGAAAGCCCGGCGTGGCGTTCAACGCGTCGACGAGGTAGTCTCGACGCGCGCGGTACTCGTCTCGCATCTCGCGAACGGAATCCTGAGGACCGGTGAGGGCGACGATACCGGCCTCTTGGGTGAAGGAGGCGACGCATCCAACGGAATGGACGGTGAGAAGCTTCAAGCGTTCGGCTAACGATGTCGGGCACGCCACCCAACCCAGACGCCAACCCGTCATGCAGTACGTTTTGCTGAATCCGTCGACGAGTATCGTGCGCTCTTTCATACCGTCTAACGAGGCGATGCTGAATATATCGTTCTCGTCCTCGGTGTCGTAGATTAATCTCGAATAAATTTCGTCCGAGAGCACCCAACAGTTGAATTTTTTCGCCAACGCGGCGACGCGTTCGACGTCCTCTCTCGGCATCACCCCACCCGTGGGATTCCCCGGTGAATTAATGACGATCATCTTCGTCTTTTCATTCACCGTCTCCTCCAGAGCTTTCATGTCAAAACTCGCGCCGTCTCGTCGCAAAGGAACCGGTCTTCCCACTCCGCCGCTCGCCTCCGCCATCGCCGCGTACGTCGGAAACCCGGGATCCGGATACACCACCTCGTCCCCCCTCCCCGCATCGATCACCGCGAGCGCGGGTAAAAACAACCCCGGTTTCGCTCCCGGTCCGACCACGATCTCCTCCGCGTCGTACCCCACCCCTCGCGTCCTCGAGAGATACGCCGCGACGGCGTCTCGCAGACGCGCGTCCCCGTTCGGCGCCGCGTACTTCGTCTTCCCGCTCTCGATCGCCTCCACCCCCGCCCGCGACACGTGTTCCGGCGTTTCAAATCCGGGCTGTCCGATCTCCAGACGCACCACGCGCGCCCCTCGCGCCTCGAGCGCCGCCGCCCTGGCGAGCACGGCGTACGCGCCCTCATTTTTCAATCCATCCACTCGAGCCGACGTCGACGGCGTCGTCGCGTCGCGCGCGATCGTCGTCGACGCGCGGCGTCGGCGTCGGCGCGCGAGACGCGTCGCCGTCGTCGGTGTCGCCGCCGTCATCATCGACGTCATCGTCCGCGCGTCCGCGCGTCGCGACGAAGTGTCGTCAGACGCGCGCTCGCGAGACGCGTCGTCGTCGTCGGTCGGGCGGGCATGGCGTCGACGTCGCGCGCGAGCAAGCACCGCGTCGTCGCGCACCTCGATCTGGACGCGTTTTACTGCCAAGTGGAGCGCGCGCTGTTACCGCGCGGTCGACACGCCGATGACGCGCCGTTGGTGGTGGTGCAGTATAATCCATTCGAGCGGGGCGGCGTGCGCGAGATGCGCGCGTCGGACGATCGAGAGCTGCGAGATGGGTTTGAGAATCACTCTCTGATCGCGGTGTCGTACGAGGCGAGGGCGAGGGGGGTGAAGCGAAACATGCGAGGGGGGGAGGCGAAGGCGTTGGCGCCGACGGCGGTTGTGGTGCAGGTGCCGACGCGGCGGAGTAAGGCTGATTTGACGACGTATAGGCGAGCGGGAAGCGCGGTGGCGGCGGTGTTGGCGAGAGGAGGGACGATTGAGCGCGCGAGCATCGATGAGGCGTACTTGGATCTCACGGAGAGAGCGAAGAGGACGCTGCGAGAGACGGGGTGGGAAGAGGTGCTCGCGACGGCGAGGACGTCGCACGCGGCGGGAGCGCGGAAACCGGGAGAGGACGGCGAGGATCGAGGCGCGTTCGTGAGTAAAGCGAGTCTCAGGGCGGGGTCGGCGGACGCGCCGGTGGTGGTGGGGACGACGAGCGCGAACGCTGAGTCGGCGAAGGAGGAGGAGGATCCCATGCGGAATTTTAGACCGAAACCGCCGGACGCGGCGTCCGTTGCGTGGTGGAGTCGCCCGGAACACGAGTGGCGCGAAGAGGAGAAGCTTCTCGCAGCCGGAGCGTACATTTGTTTCAATCTGCGCAAGGCGTGCGTGGATGAGCTCGGGTACACTCTCAGCGCCGGCATCGCATCGAACAAGATGCTGGCCAAGTTGACGAGCGGCATGAACAAGCCCGCGTCTCAGACGATTCTCTGTCCCGATCACACGTCGACGCTTCTGAATGATTTACCCATAGATCGCATTCGTGGCCTTGGCGCGAAATTTGGCCGAGAGTTAGCCGAGGGTTTGGACGTGAAAACCATTGGAGAACTCGCGAGGACGCCGCTACGCAAGCTCGAGGAGGTGTGCGGAGAAGAACGAGCGCAGTGGGTTCGTAAAGTTTCCTTGGGTTTAGACGATGATCCGGTCAAAGAGAGGGAGATGCCGAAGAGCATCGGCACCGGGAAGACGTTTCGAGGCGCTCTGGCCATTCGAACTCTCGCCGGGGCGAAGCATTGGCTCGCCGAGTTGACGGCTGAGCTCAACGATCGATGCGACGAGGACGAGGAGGAATGGGGCCGCGTTCCGAAACTCTTGACGCTCGGATTATCGTCGCCGAACGAACGAGGAACGAGCAGTGGACACTGTTCAAGACGTTGTCCGCTTCGACAGGGCGCGGAAGAGATGGCGCAAGACGCGTTCGCGTTGGTGTCCAAGTGGGCGAGCGGTCGCGCGACGTGGTCCATCACCGGTTTGTCTGTATCGGCGTCCAATTTCGTGTCTCTCGAGAAGGATAGCGGCGACGTCGCCGAGATGTTTAAGAACGCGCGGAGCGATGCGCGAAATAAAGACTCGACCGTCGCGGTGAACCACTCGCGATCGGCGACGGTGACGCCCGCGGCGAGTCCGATCAAAGCAGACCAGATCGATGCGAGCGTGCTCGCCGAGCTCCCAGAGGAAATTCAGAGAGAGATTCGCGCGTCCATGGGCATGAGTACCGGCGGCGCGGCGGCCAAGCGGAAACCACAGGCAAACTCGATAACGAATTACTTTAGCAAAAAATCGGCGCGGTGAAAACGCGCGCCGGCTGTGATATTGAAAGAATTAGATTATTACACCGCGCTAACGCTTTGTTTGATTCAACCACGCCGGTTCTTCGACACCGCTATAGAATAAATGAAAATCTCCGAGCCCCTCTATGATTTCAATAGTCTCTGCCTCGTTTCTCGCCACGTACGCGTCGTCTCCGGCGTTCTCTCGCGTCGCCAACATTTCCGCGTGCAACAAATCTCTGTAGTACTCGGCGTCATCGTCGTGCGTCGTCGGACGATACACGCCGATCAACCGCACGTCCGTCACCCCCTCCGGTATAAACTGTCGATAATACCGTATCTTGCGCTTACTTCCACGACTCAACATCGACAACTTCGTCGACCAATCCCTCTCGACTTGTTTTCCTCTCACCACCGGCGGTTCGTGCGTCCCATCCGGAAACCACTCCCTCCTCAGCGCGAACCGCACGAATTCCGCCCCGTACCACAGCGCGCGAGGATTCCCCCTCCCCTTCACCACGTCCCTCGACCCGAAATCCCACACGAAACAGCTCCTCCCGAGCGCCAACTCCATCATCAACGCGCTGTCCAGTTCCGCCACCACGCGCTCGACGTTCCCAGCCTCGAGCAGGGACGATTGCACGCGCGTCGTCCCCACCCGCTCGCCTCGCACCCCGAGCGCCCCTCGAAGCGTCGGCAAGGCCTCGATGCCGTTCTTCAGGTTGATGAAGTGTCGAACCTCGGCCTCCTCGCGCGTCGACGCCGTCCCGCGCGCGCGCGTCGCGCGCCGCCGATGTGCCGCGGCCCGCCGTCCCGCGCGCGCGCCCGCGTTCGCGCGCGCGCGAGGCGACGCGAGCGTCGAGACGGACGACATCGTCGTCGTCGTCGTCGTCGTCGTCGTCGCCGTCGAGAGCGACGACGCGCGACGCGGTGTGTCATCGGCACCGGGACGCCGTTCGAGAAACCAAACGGCCGACACGATGACGACGCGTCAGTCGACGGCGCGGTCGTCGCGCGCGCGAGGCGACGACGCGCGCGGGGGCGACGACGCGTGGCTCGCGATCGGTTCGCGCGTCGGCGCGCGTCGACGCGCGACCGATGGGCGCGGACGCGCGAGGAGGGAAGATGCGGCGCAGGCGCGGGACGACGAAGAGCGTCGACGCGAACGCGCGCACGGTGACGCGCGCGCGCGGGGGAGTGGGGACGACGACGCGCGAGGACGATGGGAACGACGCGCGCGATGGGTCGGCGGGGCGGCGACGCGGTGAGGGACGCGGGGGGGGGGTAGGCGGTGGGAGAGGGCGACGGGTGTTGGCGACGGTTTTGGCGACGGCGACGGCGTTGGCGGCGGGCGCGTTGGCCGGGATATCGTCGACGAAGGTGGTGTACACGCCGACGTCGACGTTGGCTACTGGTGACAGGTTGGGGTGCAGCGTCGGTATCGCTGGCGATACGGCGGTGATCGGGGCGCGAGGGTCGGCCAGTGCTAACGGCAAGGCGTTTGTCGCCGGGCTCTCGTCGGGCGCGTGGTCGGAGATCGCCAAGCTCAGCGCTTCGACAGGTGGCGCTTCGGGTGTGAGTTCATTGATGAACTTGGGCGAACGAGTCGTCATGAATAGTAACGGGATCATCGCGGTCAGCGCGCCAAATTCAAAGGTTACATCAAACTCGGCCGCCGCGGGCGCGGTGTTCGTGTATGCGCGTCCGCAGGGCGGCTGGACCGGCTCATTGACGCAGAGTGAGACCGTGCTATCGCGAAACCCTGAGGATAACGGATTCTTCGGCGCCGCCTTGGCGATTTCGCAAGACTATCTCATCGTCGGCGCTTATGGTGAGGACGAGGGAACGGTTGAGGACGGTGACGAGGGAAGAGTTTACATTTACGGATACACATCGGGATCTCCTTTGTACTCGCACAATTTCACGATTCCCGATGATCTCTCGAGCTCGGGTCAAGGTGGAACAATCTCATATGGTGGATTCGGTAGGGCTGTTGCGATTTCAGACACCATGGCTTTCGTCGGGGCGCCGAATGAAACGAGTTCCGCGGGCGCTGTGTACGCCTATACGTATGACGGGACCTACTGGGTCACGTCACCGGTGCGTTGTGGACCTGGCGGCGCTGTTGGTACTTGTAACAGGCTGCCCAGCGGTGACGAGACGGCATTACCGATTGGGAGCAACTACGAGTTTGGTTCAAGTGTAGCTTTGGCCGGCGACTGGCTCTTCGTTGGTGCGCCGGGCGCGACGGTAGGATCGACTACACTCGTGGGCGCCGTGTACGTGTACAAAAAGAGCAGCTCTGGAACATGGGACTTTAATACGGCATTGAAACCGAATTCAACGTACGCGGCTCAACATATGCAGTTCGGGAGGTCTATCTCAGTCTCTGGAAACTACGCCATCGTGGGATCAGTGTTGAACATGGTGGGTCGCATGTTTGTGTACAACCTCGCGTCTGGTGCGTGGAGCGAAATCGACACATTCCAAGGTGATGGTCCCGGTTTAAGTGACAATGAAGGGTTTAGCGGAAGTTTGGCGTTAACGTCGGGTTACATGGCCGTCGGCGCGCCACTAGCGAACAGTGAGACCGGCAAGGCTTATTTTTATGAGTTGGCGTGCGATGCAAACTATCGCGTGTCGTCGGGCGAGTGCGTGGCGTGCACGACTGGTTACACGAACGCCGCCGGTGATCTCCGGACTGGTAGCGACACACAGTGCAACACGTGCGCGGCCAACTACCGCGTATCCTCTTCCAACACGTGTGTCGCGTGCCCTGGATCGTCGACAAACGTTGCGGGCGATGACAGTACCGGATCAGCAACTGCGTGTGACTGTCCT
>MDTD01083305.1_pt1 | contig 82943 bp, 72 predicted proteins | sample 811221 | NCBI WGS metagenome assembly MDTD01 (sample SAMN05326646, study PRJNA326480) | marine metagenome | isolation source: seawater | place: Pacific Ocean: South West | collected 2011 | reverse complement strand
GCGCCGCCGCCGCGCGGATCGCCTGCCAGACTTTCTCCGGGGTCAGCGGCATGTCCAGGTGGCGGACGCCCAGCGGCGCCAGCGCGTCCAGCACCGCGTTGACCACCGCGGAAGGGGCGGCGATGCAGCCACTCTCGCCGCAGCCCTTGATGCCCAGCGGGTTGTCCGGCTGCGGCAGTTCCAGGAAGTCGGTCTCGAAGGACGGCAGATCGTCCGCCCGCGGCAAGGCATAGTCCATCAGCGACCCGGTCAGCAGCTGGCCGGAGCCGGGATCGTAGGCGATCTCCTCCATCAGCGCCTGGCCGATGCCCTGCGCCACGCCGCCATGCACCTGGCCCTCCACCAGCATCGGGTTCAGCACGCGGCCGAAATCGTTCACCGCCAGGTAGCGCAGGATGCGCACCCTGCCGGTTTCCACATCGACCTCCACCTCGCAGAGATGGGCGCCCGACGGGAAGGTGGGGGCGAAGTTCGGCACATAGATGCCCTCCGCCTTCAATGGCGCCCCGGTTGCGGCCTGCGCCCGGGCGGCGACCTGGAACAGGTCGGCCGACAGGTCGGTCCCGGCCACCGTGAAGCGCCCGTCGGCATAGGCGATGTCGGCGGCGGATGCCTCCAGCAGCTCCGCCGCATGGTCGCGCCCCAGCGCCACAACATTGTCGGCGGCCTGCACGAAGGCCGGGCTGGCCGCGGCCAGGGAGCGCGAGCCGCCGGTGCCGTGCCCCTTGGCGATGCGGTCGGTATCGCCCTGCACGACCCGCACCTTCTCCAGCGGCACGCCAAGATGGTCGGCGACGATGGTGGCGAAGACGGTCTCGTGCCCCTGGCCGGTGGATTGCGTGCCGGTCAGGGCCAGGATCTCGCCCTCCGGTGTGACTTCGACCCAGGCATGGTCCTCCTTCACCCCTTCCGTCCGCTCCAGGTAGCAGGCCAGGCCGACGCCGCGACGCAGCGGGGGCGATGCCTCATGGCCGGCGTCCGACATTGCGAGGATGCGCCGCTCCGACCAGCCGGCATCGGCCACCAGCCGGTCCAGCAGGGCGGCGAAGTCGGTGCCGGTGAAGCTGCCGCCCATCGCCGTGCGGTAGGGCTGCGCCTCGGCCGCCACCAAGTTGCGCCGCCGCAGCTCCGCCGGGTCCAGGCCCAGGCGGCGGGCGGCCATGTCCATCAGCCGCTCGATGACGTAGGAGGCTTCCGGCTGGCCGGCGCCGCGATAGGCGTCGACCCAGGCGGTGTTGGTGAAGACGCCATGGACGTCCACCCGGGCCGCCGGGATCCGGTACCAGCCGGTGATCCAGGGATTGCCGACCTGGGTGGCGATGAAGGGCGCGAAATTGGACAGATAGGCGCCCATGGCGGCGGTGACCGTTGCGCGCAGGCCCAGCACATGGCCGTCATGGTCCAGCGCCAGCGCCGCCTCGGTGACATGGTCGCGGGCATGAACGTCGGCCAGCATCGCCTCCGCCCGGTCGGAGATCCAACCGACCGGTCGTGCCAGTCTGGCGGCTGCCCAGAGAACCAGAGCGTATTCCGGAAAGGTAAAGAATTTGAGTCCGAAGCCGCCGCCGATATCGTGGGTGCGCAGTCGGATGCGGGATTTCGGCCATCCCAGCATCTGCGCAAGGGTGGACAGACCGACATCCAGGTTCTGGCTGGTCAGGTGCAGGGCGAACCGGTCGCCCTCTTCCGGTATGGCAACCGCCCCCCGCGGCTCCAGCGGCAGGGCGTGGACCCGGTTGTTGACCAGCCGCTCAGCCACCGTCACGGCTGCAGCGGCGAAGGCCGCATCGGTCGCCTCTGCCTCGCCGATCCCCCAATGGAAGGCCCGGTTGTCGGAACGCTCCGGCCAGAGCAGCGGCGCGTCCGGCGCCAGCGCGGCGCCGGTCTCCGTCACCGGCGGCAGCGGATCGAAATCCGCGACGATCGCCTCCACCGCGTCGCGGGCGGCGAGCTCGCTCTCGGCGACCACCATGGCAACCGGCTCGCCGACATAGCGCACCCGGTCGGCGGCCAGCGGCCAGTGCGGCGCTTCCGCCCCCGGGCTGCCATCGACATTGGTGGCCGGCAGCAGGCAGGGCACCGGCCCGCCGCCATCTGCGCGATAGTCTGAACAGATATAGACGGCGACCACGCCGGGCATGGCGGCGGCGGCCTTCGTATCGATGCCGCGCACCGTGGCATGGGCATGCGGGCTGCGCAGGAAGGCGGCGTGCAGCTGCCCGTCGAACGCCAGGTCCGCGAGGAAGCGCCCGCGGCCGGTCAGGAAGCGGCCATCCTCCACCCGCGTCTGCGCGCGGCCGAACCGGATCTGTCCCATCTCTGTGATGCCGGGATCAGGCGAGGATGGAGAGGCCGCCGACCGGCGGTCGGACGGAGATGCCGCGGCTCCAGCCGTCGATGGTGATCAGCGCTTCGTCCAGCCGGTTCATTGTGCGGCGATGCCGGCCGGCCAGGTCGCGCGCCCGGTCCGCATCGTCGATGCCGGACACGGCGACGGTGAACATGCTCTCCAGCCGCAGCTGGACCTCGCGCGCCTCCTTCGCCAGGGCGCGGTCCTGCGCCTGCTCCGGGGTCGCGGCGGTCGGATTGCCGAACCAGGTCTTGCGGGATGCGGCCAGCCGCGCGTCATCCTCGGCCAGCCAGTTCCGGACTTCCGCCACCAGGTCCTCCCAGGATGCGCCGTTGACCTCCGCCGTTTGTCCAGCGGCCGCCTGACCGGCACTGCCGTCGTCGGCGTCCGTGGCGCCTTCTGCCGGCACGGCTTCCTGCTCGTCGATGCGCACCACCCATTCCGCCAGGTTGCGGATGTCCTTGCGGATCGCCACCGGATCGCCGCCCTGCGCATAGGCGGAGACGGTGGCGGAGAGCTGCTTCGACATGCCGGTCACGAACTCCGCGAAGGCGGCCGGCGCGAACAGCGACAGCACGCGCAGCTTTCCGGCCTGTTCCTTCAGGGCGGCGACCTGGCTGGCGGCCTGGTTGCGCCGCGCCTCCGCCAAGCCGGACTTGATGTCGATCGCGGTCTGCGCTGCCTCCAGGCTGCGGGCGATCGTGTCCGACACGGTGCGGCCGCCGGACCCACTGGTGCCGGCGGTGCCGTCCGTGCCCGACTGTTTCGTCCGCACGAAAACGGGCGCCTGCGTCTTGCTCTCGACTTCCATCGTGCTGCCGATCTCCTGTTGGCCGGTCTTCCCAGCCTGCCGCTCCGCAGCATCCTACCACCGTGGACAGACGCTCCCAAGCTGCCGGGCGGCGTAGAAATCTTCCCGCCGGATCGAACCTCGGGACGCGCCGCCTGTTCCCCCTCCAGAAGGCCCCTGGCGCAGCGCCGGGCCGCGGTCCAGCGAGACGGGAATCCAACGACATGAGCGAGACACGCCGTACCGCCACGGGCGGACCCGCGGTCAGCCGACGCCTGTTCCTTGCCGGCTCGGCAGGCGGCATGGCCGTGCCGCTGGCCGCCGCGGGGGGACAGGCGCGGGCGCCCGAAGCGCCGGAAGCCGATATCGGCACGATCGACCTGCAGGTCAACGGCCAGCGCCACAGCCTGGCGCTCGACCCGCGCGCCACGTTGCTGGACACCCTGCGCGACGATCTTGGCCTGACCGGCACGAAGAAGGGCTGCGACCACGGCCAGTGCGGTGCCTGCACCGTGCATCTGGGCGGCCGCCGGGTGCTGTCCTGCCTGACCTTGGCGGCGATGGCGCAGGGGCAGGAGGTCACCACGGTCGAGGGGCTGGAAGCGGCCGACGGCAGCCTGCACCCGATGCAGCAGGCGTTCATCGACCAGGACGCCTTCCAGTGCGGCTATTGCACGCCGGGCCAGATCATGTCGGCGGTCGCCTGCATCGACGAGGGCCATGCCGGCAGCCCGGCGGAGATCCGCGAATATATGAGCGGCAATCTGTGCCGCTGCGGCGCCTACCCGAACATCGTGGCCGCCATCCGGCAGGTCGCGGAACCTACGGAGAGCTGAGATGCGGCCGTTCGCCTATACCCGCGCCGCCGACCCGGCGGCGGCGGTCCATGCCGCAGGCCGGGGCGCGTCCCGGCTCGGCCGTGCGCCGGCCGCTTCCTTCGCCGGCCATGCGGCTGCGCCGGCGCAGTTTCTCGGCGGCGGCACGACCCTGCTGGACCTGATGAAGCTGGACGTGATGCGACCGGAGCTGCTGGTCGACATCAATCCTCTGGCCGATGGCGCGGCCGGCCGGATCGAGGCCGGCGCCGACACTCTGCGCCTCGGCGCGCTGGTGTCGATGGCCGACGCCGCCGACCATCCGGAGGTGGCGCGCGACTGGCCGGCGCTGGCGCAGTCCCTGTCGCTGGCGGCCAGCCCGCAGCTGCGCAACATGGCGCGGCTGGGCGGCAATGTGCTGCAGCGCACCCGCTGCCCCTATTTCCGCAGCACCGACTGGCCCTGCAACAAGCGGCAGCCCGGTTCGGGCTGTGCCGCGATGGACGGTCAGAACCGGCTGCATGCCGTCCTCGGCACCTCCGACCATTGCATCGCCAGCTATCCGGGCGATTTCGCCAATGCGCTCCTGGCGCTGGATGCGCAGGTCGAGCTGCTCGGGCCAGACGGGGCCCGCAGCATGCCGGTGGAGCAGCTGCACCGGGCGCCGGGCGCGCGGCCGCAGGTGGAGACGGTGCTGGCGCCGGGCGAGATGATCACCGGCTTCACCGTGCCGCGGCGCCCATGGTTCCGCCGCTCCCTCTACCTGAAGGTCCGCGACCGGGAATCCTACGCCTTTGCCCTGGCCTCGGCTGCGGTGGCGCTGGACATGGCGGACGGGCAGGTCGCCCGGTCGGGCATCGCGCTCGGTGGCGTGGCGACCCTGCCCTGGCGCGCCGCGGCGGCGGAGAAGGCGCTGCTCGGACGGCGCCTGACCGCAAAGGTGGCGGAGGAAGCGGCCGCGGCGGCATTCGCCGATGCGGTGGCACATGAACACAACGCCTTCAAGATCGATCTCGGCCGCCAGGTGCTGGCGCGGGCGATCCTGCAGGCGGCGGACCTGGAGCTCTGACGATGGCGCGGACGATGACCTACCCGACGGAGAACATGGGCGCCCCAGCGGCCCGCCAGGACGGGCGCCTGAAGGTGACCGGGCAGGCGCGCTATGCCGCCGACATTGCCGTTCCCGAGCCGGCCCATGCGCATCTCGTGACCGCCGCCATCGCGCGCGGCCGGGTCGCGGGCTTCGACCTGTCGGCGGCGCATGCCGTGCCCGGGGTGCTGGAGATCTTCACGCACGAGAATATCGGCAGGATCCACGAGGAGACGTTCTTCGGCGCCGGCGGTGCCGCGTCCAACAGCCTGCGGCCGCTCGCCTCGCCCGAAATTCACTATGCCGGCCAGATCATCGCCATGGTGGTGGCCGACAGCCTGGAGGCCGCGCAGGAGGCGGCCGCGAAGGTCGAGGTTGCCTACGAGGCGCAGACGCCGACCGCCGGCTTCGACGATCCGGGCGCGGAGGAGAAGCCGGTCACGGCGGTGAACGAGAACCATGAGGATCCGCAGACCGGCGATGCCGAAGCCGCATGGGAGGCCGCCACGACGAAGATCGACGGCCTCTATGCCACGCCGCCGCAGCACCACAACCCGATGGAGCTGTTCTCCACCACGGCTTTCTGGGAAGGCGAGCAGCTGACGATCTACGAGCCGAGCCAGTGGGTCTGGGGCCTGAAGCATGGCGTCGCCCGGCAACTCGGCATCGACCCGTCGAACGTCCGGGCGGCAAGCCCCTTTGTCGGCGGCGCCTTCGGGTCGAAGGCGACGGTGACGCCGCGCACGGCGATCGTCGCACAGGCGGCGCGAAAGCTGGGCCGGCCGGTGAAGCTGGTCGTCACCCGGGCGCAGGGCTATACGACCGCCAGCTACCGTGCGGAGACCCGCCACCGGGTGCGGCTTGCCGCGGATGCCGGCGGCAGGTTGACGGCCTACCTGCACGAGGCCTGGGAGCTGACCTCCCGCATGGACCCGTACTTCAATGCCGGTACCGACAATACGGTGGTGATGTACGACAGTCCGAATGTCTGGACCCGGGTCAATATCGTCACCGCGGACCGCAACACGCCGGGCTTCATGCGTTCCCCGCCGGAAGTGCCGTACATGTACGCGCTGGAGGCGGCGATGGACGAGCTCGCCGTCGCGCTGGCCATGGACCCGGTGGAGCTGCGCCGGCGCAACGACACGATGACCAGCCCGATCAGCGGCGCGCGCTTCACCAGCCGCTCGCTGATGCAGTGCTACGATAAGGCGGCTTCCGCCTTCGGCTGGGCCGACCGCGACCCGCAGCCGGGATCGATGCGCGACGGCGACTGGCTGATCGGCTGGGGCTGCGCCACCGCGACCTATCCGACCCAGATGTCGCCGGCCACCGCGCGGATCCGCCTGCAGCCGGACGGCCATGTGCGGGTGCAGGTGGCGGCGCACGATGTCGGCACCGGCGCCTATACGGTGATCGCGCAGCAGGCGGCGGAGAGCCTCGGCGTGCCGCTCGACAAGGTGGAGACGGAGCTCGGCGATTCCGACCTGCCGCCCGGGCCGGTGGCGGGCGGCTCGGTCACCACGGCAAGCGTCTGCTCGGTGGTGAAGCAGGCCTGCGAGGGCATCAACCGAAAGCTCTCCGGCGGCAGCTCCACCGCCCCGCAGGATATCGCGGCGGCGTTCGAAAAGCTCGACCAGGCGGTGATCGAGGACTATGCCGAATGGTCGCCGCCGTCGGTCGGCGCCGCCGGCCCGCGGGCGATGTACAAGGGCGGCCTGCGGATCGTCGGCGGGCCGATGGACGACAAGGTGATGTTCGCCTTCGGCGCGGAGTTCGTGGAGGTGCGGGTGCACCGCCTGACCCGCGAGATCCGGGTGCCGCGGATCACCGGCGCCTTTGCCGGCGGCCGCATCGTCAATCCCCGCACCGCGCGCAGCCAGTATCTGGGCGGCCTGGTCTGGGGCATCGGCTCCGCCCTGCACGAGGCGACGGAGATCGACCGCGGCGCCGCGCGCTACGTCAACGACGACATCTCCGAATACCTGATCCCGGTGAATGCCGACATCCAGGACGTGGACATCATCATGGTCCCGGAGGTCGACGAGGAGGTGAACCCGGCCGGCGTGAAGGGGATCGGCGAGCTGGCCAATGTCGGCACCGCCGCCGCCATCGCCAACGCCGTCTACCACGCCACCGGCATCCGCATCCGCGAGCTGCCGATCCGGCTGGAGAAGCTGCTGGCGTAACGGGCCGGCGACCCTCAGCCCCTTTCGTCATCGCTGGGCTTGATGTGTGCCCCGGGTAGAAGGGTTGGTATCGTTGTGCAGGCAGTTGCGGGCGTGGATGCCACCGCGAGGCCACTCTATCCGTCGTCACTGCCGGGCTTGTCCCGGCAGTCCATGGCGCCCACACCCTCAATCGATTGAGGCGCGGCACCATGGACCCGCGGAACAAGTCCGCGGGTAGACGAGGGGGGAGGCGCTTTCGCTGCTCCTCCTCCGATTCGGGGCTGCGCTGGGGGCTTCGCCTCAGGTGCCGAGGACGCGGAAAGGCGGGAGGCAGCCTCGAGAGGCGTCCGAGAAACGGAACCCTATCCCTCGCTGATCCGCAGGAAGCCGTAATCGTCGACCCGCAGGCGCTGCCCGGGCAGGACCATCGTCGTCGACGAGGCCTCCTCGACCAGCGCCGGGCCCGCCGCCTCGAAGCCGGGCGGCAGCAGGCGGCGCAGGAAGACGGCGGTGTCGGCCACCCCGTCCTCGCCGAAATCCACCTTGCGGGTGCCGATCCGCGCCTTCGCGGCGTCCAGCCCGTCGGGGGCCAGCGGGGTGAGGGCAGGGCGCAGCACCTCCGCCTCCGCGGTCAGGTGGAAATGCACGAACTCCACCGGGGTATCGTCCAGCCGGAAGGTGAAGGCGCGCTCATGCGCCGTGTGGAACGCCTCCAGCACTGCGTCCCGGTCGTCGCGGGCGAGGTCGGTGGGGAAGCGCACGCTGTGCTCCTGGCCCTCGTAGCGCATCTCCAGGTCGGTGGCGAAAGACAGTGCGTCGGGATCCACCCCCTGCAGGCCGGCGAAATAGGCGCGGGCCTCGGCCTTCATCTCCTCGAAGATCGTCGCGACCGCGTCCTGCCCGGTGTCGGCCGCCGGCATGAAGCGGGTGCGCACCAGGTCCAGCCGCGGCGCGGTGGCCAGCATGCCCCAGGCGGAGAAGACGCCGGGATGGGCGGGGATCAGGGTCTCGCGCACGTTCAGCTCCCGCCCCAGGCGGGCGGCATGCATCGGCCCGCCGCCGCCGGAGGCCACCAGCACGAAGTCGCGCGGGTCGTAGCCGCGCTGCACGGAGACGATCTTCAGCGCGTCGATCATCGACGCCTCGGCGATCCGCACCGCCGCCCGCGCCGCCGCCGCGACGTCGGTGCCCAGCCGCTCCGCCAGCGGCGCATAGGCGGCCTCCGCCAGGTCGGGGCGCAGGGTCAGGCGGCCTTCGGCGAACTGCTCGGGGTCCAGCACGCCGGCCAGGCACATCGCGTCGGTGACGGTCGGGTCGGTGCCGCCGCGGCCATAGCAGGCCGGGCCGGGATCGGCGCCCGCGCTGACCGGGCCGACCCGCAGGCGGCCGCCCTCGGCGAACCAGGCGATGGAGCCGCCGCCGGCGCCGATCTCCACGATGTCGATCACCGGCACCTTCACCGGAAAGCCGGGGAAGGCGCGGGTGCGCTCCAGATGATATTCGGTCGTGACCTTTGGCGCGCCATCCTCGATCAGCGAGCATTTCGCCGTGGTGCCGCCGATATCCAGCGAGATCACGTTGGGCTCGTTCACCGCGCGGCCGACGATGGCCGCGCCGATCACCCCGCCGGCCGGGCCGGATTCGATCAGGGTGATCGGATGCGCCCGGGCCTGGGCGAAGGCGGTGGTGCCGCCGTTCGACTGCATCGCCAGCAGCGGACAGTCCAGGCCGATCTCCGACAGCCTTCCTTCCAGCTTCGTGAAGTAGCGCTCCACGATCGGCTGCACGCAGGCATTCAGCACCGCGGTGTTGGTGCGCTCATATTCCCGCCATTCCCGCGTCACCTCGTGACTGGCGGTGACGGCCAGGTCCGGCAGCAGCTCCCGCAGCAGGGCGGCGCATTGCGCCTCATGCTCCGGAAAGGCGAAGGAATGCAGGAACATCACCGCCGCCGCCTCGACCCCTTCGGCCTTCAGCGCCTCGGCCACCGCCGCGACATCGTCGCGGTTCAGCGGTTCCAGCACTTCGCCCTCCGCCGTCACCCGCTCCCGCACCTCGAAGCGCAGGGCGCGGGGCACGAAGGGGACCGGCGACAGGAAGGTCAGGTTGTACAGGTCCGGGCGGTTGCCGCGGCCGATCTCCAGCACGTCGCGGAAGCCGGCGGTGGTGACGAGCGCCGTCTTCACCCCCTTCCGCTCGGTGATCGCGTTGATCACCGTGGTGCCGCCATGGGCGAAGTACGAGACTTCGCCCGGCGGCAGCTCCGACAGACGGATCGCGTCGATCACCCCGCCGGACGGGTCTGCCGGGGTGGTCAGCGCCTTGGTGATGAAGACCTCGCCGCTCTCGGCATCGAAATGGACCAGGTCGGTGAAGGTGCCGCCGACATCGGTCGCCATGCGTCCCATGCTGCCGCCCTCAGGCCGCGCCGCGGAGCGCGGCGGTGGCCTCCGCATCCACGGCATTGCCGCGGATCGCCACACTATAGGCCGCGCGCGCCTGCGCCGCGGTCAGGTAGCCGTTGCGCACGTCGGCCAGCACGGCCTCCGGGTCGCGTGCCTTGGGGTCCCCCCAGCCGCCGCCGCCGCCGGTATGGATGCGGATCCGGTCGCCGGGCTCCAGCGGGATCGTCGGCGTGCGGGTGATGCGGCGCACGTCCTGGCCCCGGATCAGCTCGATATAGTTGGTGCCGCCGTCCTCGCCGCCGTCCTGGCCCCAGGCCGGGGTCTGCGACCGGCCGTAGGAGGCGTAGAGGAAGGTACCCGCGCCCGTCACCTCGAACTCGCGCACCAGGCCGAAGCCGCCGCGATGGCGGCCGGCGCCGGCGCCCTGCTCCACGTCCAGGCCGTACTGGCGGATGCGCAAGGGGGTCTTCGCCTCCACCAGCTCCACGGAATGGTTGTAGGTGTCGCCGTCCATCAGGGCGATCAGCCCGCCGGTGCCGTCGGCCGACTGGCCGGCGCCCCAGCCGCCATGCTGCGGTTCCAGATGGACGAAGGTGTCGCCGGTCTTGTCGTTATGGCCGGCGATGTAGGTGCCGCAGAGGCTGGCATAGGAGCCGGCGGAGAAGCGCTCCGGCACCAGCGGCGCCAGCGCCTTCCAGACCAGCTCCGCCGCATGGGCGGTGGATTCGAAGTACCAGCCGGTGGCGGCGGGCTTCTGCGCGCTGAACACGGTGCCGTCGGGCACGGTGATGGTCAGGGGGGCGAACCAACCCTCGTTCGACGGCTGGTGCGGGCCGGCGAAGGCCTTGAACACCGCCCGCACCGCCGAGCCCAGGCCGGAGCGCGAGCAGTTGATCGGCGCCGCGCGCTGCGCGGCGCTGCCGGTGAAGTCGATCTCCATCGCCTCGCCGCGCACGGTGACCTTCACCTGCACATGGATCGGCTCGTCCACCAGGCCGTCGCCGTCGATCACGTCGGTGGCCTCATAGGTGCCGTCGGGCAGGGCGGCGATGGCGGCGCGGCTGACCGCGGCGCTTTTTTCCTGCAGCTCGGCGAAGGTCGCGCGCACCACGTCGGCACCGTACTTGGCGCAGGTCTCGGCCAGGCGGTCGTCGGCGATGCGGACCGCTGCCAGCTCCGCATTCAGGTCGCCCTGCGACATCCGTGGCAGGCGGACATTGGCGGCCAGCATCTCGAACACCGCGTCCTGCCGCACGCCGCCGTCGAACAGCTTCAGGCCGGGCAGGCGGATGCCCTCCTCGAAGATCTCCCTGGAATCCGGCGACAGGCTGCCCAGCACCTTGCCGCCGACTTCCGACCAGTGGGCGACCGCCACCGCATAGGCCAGCACCTCGCCGCCGGAAAAGACCGGCTTGCAGATGCAGACATCGGCCGTGTGGGTGCCGCCCTCATAGGGGTCGTTCATGATGAAGACGTCGCCGTCGCGGATGCGGCCGGCGAACTTGCGCCGCAGGAACTGCACCTGGTCGGAGAACATGCCGGTGAAGACGGTGATGCCGTTGGACTGCGCGACCAGTTGCCCTTCCGCATCCGTCAGGCCGCAGGCGAAGTCCAGCACCTCGTAGATCACCGGGCTCATGCTGGCGCGGGCCAGCACGATGCCCATCTCGTCGGCGATCGCCAGCAGGCGGTTGGCGATGATCTCGCGGGCGATGGCGTCGTCGCGGCTGGCGGCGGGAGAGGTGGCGGTCATGCGGGTCCTCGCGGCTGGCGGGAATTGACAGGCGTATGCATAGCCGATGCGGACGCGGCCGTGCAAAGCCGATGCTGCATTGCGGCAGGCCATAATGCGGTGTGAGAAGGCCGGCCGAGGCTGTAGAGATAGGCCGCAAATTCATTCATGCGGGGAGGACGACGTGAAGACGCGCATCACCGAGCTGTTCGGCATCGAGCATCCGATCATCCAGGGCGGCATGCATTATGTCGGCTATGCCGACCTGGCGGCGGCGGTCTCCAATGCCGGCGGCCTGGGCATCATCACCGCCCTGACCCAGCCGACCCCGGACGACCTGGCGAAGGAGATCGCCCGCTGCCGGGAGATGACCGACAAGCCGTTCGGCGTGAACCTGACCTTCCTGCCGGCGGTGAAGCCGCCGGACTATCCGAACTATGTGAAGGCGATCGTCGACGGCGGCGTGAAGATCGTCGAGACGGCGGGCAACAACCCGGCGAAATGGCTGCCTGGCCTGAAGGAGGCCGGGATCAGGGTGATCCACAAATGCACCTCGGTGCGCCACTCCCTGAAGGCGGAATCGATCGGCTGCGATGCGGTCAGCGTCGACGGCTTCGAATGCGGCGGCCATCCGGGCGAGGACGACGTGCCGAACATGATCCTGCTGCCGCGCGCGGCGGAGGAACTGACGATCCCCTTCGTCGCCTCCGGCGGCATGGCGGATGCGCGCTCCCTGGTGGCGGCGCTGGCGCTGGGCGCGGACGGCATGAACATGGGCACCCGCTTCATCGCCACGAAGGAGGCGCCGGTGCACGAGAAGGTGAAGCAGGCGCTGGTGGCCGCCAGCGAGCTGGACACCCGCCTGGTGATGCGGCCGCTGCGGAACACCGAGCGGGTGCTGGTCAATGCCGGCGTGGAGCGCCTGCTGGAGAAGGAGAAAAAGCTGGGCGCGGACCTGAAGTTCGAGGACATCCTGCCCGAGGTCGCCGGCATCTACCCGAAGGTGATGAAGGAAGGCGATATCGAGGCCGGCGCCTGGAGCTGCGGCATGGTCGCGGGCCTGATCCACGATGTGCCGACCTGCAAGGAACTGATCGACCGCATCATGGGCGAGGCCGAGGCGATCATCCGCGGCCGGCTGGACAAGTTCCTGGCGGCCTAGGTTCCGGCATCCGGTCCCGCTGGCAGCATATCCCTGACCGGGGGCCCACCACGCGGCCGAGCGCGGCGGCGCCAGGGTTTTGTTCGACCCCCTGGCCTCGTCCGCTGGTGGCCTTGTCCGCCGGCGGAAGAAAATCGTCTTCTGCCGTCCTGGTTTACGCGTTAAGAGCGTATTATTGCAATACTTTTTCTACCTTAGAATGGTGCGGCGGGTGAGCCATCTCATGCCGGCACCGCACCGGCCTGCGAGGGGAGGGTAGTGCGATGGGCGTGGATGACGCGGGGGGCCTCGTCTCGGGTTCGGTGACGATCACCGGGATCGTGCCGGCCCAGGGCTCTCTGGCCGGGACGCGGAGTGTCAGGATCTCCGGCACCGGGTTCGACAGTTCCGCTCAGGTGTTCTTCGGATCGGCCGCATCGACGAGCGTCTCCTTCGTCTCGGCAACCGAACTGCATGCGCTTCCACCGGCGGTGGCTGCGGCCCAGCCGGTCGCCGTCACCGTCGAATGCGGCAGCGCGACCTCGAACCCCAGCACCTACAACTATTGCGAACCCGTCGTTTCCGGAATCGCGCCCCGGTCCAGCAGCCTGGCCGGCGGAACCACGGTTATCGTCTCAGGTCAGTATCTGGACGGGGCCGGTGCCGTGTTCTTCGGCGACGAGGCGGCAGCCGCCTTCCAGCAGGTGAGCGACAGGACGATCGTCGCGACCTCGCCGTCCAGTCCCGCGCTGGCCTCCGGGGCCACATCCTCGCCGGTGCATGTACGTGTCGAGGTGCAGGGCGTGAAGTCGTCCAGGAGCCACTCGGCCCTCTACACCTACTATGCGCCGCAGGTGGGCCTGGTGACGCCGGCACAGGGACCGGTGCATGACCGGTCGCCGGTCACCCTGACGGGTCGTTGGTTCGACGGTGTTACCGCAGTGGAATTCGGCGGCGAACAGGTCGTTGCCGGCGGCTGGAAGAAGGTCGACGACCAGACGATCACCGCGACCCCGCCGCCCCCTGCCCAGGCAGGCACGGTTCATGCCCGGGCCGAGGTGCAGGGCACCTGGTCGGCGAAGTCGGCGGGGTCCCGCTTCACCTACGTCCCGGCGCCGGTCGTGACCGGCCTCAGCCCGGCACAGGGGCCCGATGCGGGGGGCATCTCCGTCACCGTTACCGGGCGCGGCTTCACCGGGGCGACGGCCGTCCATTTCGGCGAGGTGGCCGCGACGATCCAGGGAACGGTGACGGACAGCTCGATCACCGTGACCGCGCCTGCGGGCACGGGCAGCGTCGACGTGACTGTCACCACGCCTGAGGGGACCTCGGCGCCGAGCGGCAGGGACCAGTTCCGCTACGCGTCTCTGCCCCTGGCCTTCGACCTGCCCGGCAATCTGACCTCACAGGGGATCTATCTGACGATGTTCGGCACCCTGCTGGAGGCGCATGAGAGCGTCTTCGGCGTCAGCATCGCAGCGGATACGACGGTCTTTCTTGCCAAGATGCCGGGTACGGATAGCTGGGACTACCTGCCCTGCAGTGCGGTGGGCGCTGGCCAGTCCCTGCCACCCTTCCTATACACCCAGGCCAGCGGCGGCCTGCAGCCGGTCGTTTCGCTGCCCAACCTGCAGATCGCTTCGGCGCGGGTCGTCATCGGGATGGGCCAGGTCCAGGCGACGACGGTGGCGAGCGGTTCCGGGGGGACCTCCCTGCCACAGGCGAATGTGCAGGTCGCATCCACTGCCGCCTTCGAAGCCAGCGGGTCGATCTATGTCCGGACCCCTTCCGGGATAGCGGAGATCGCCTATACCGGAACCAGCGGCACGGCGTTCACCGGCTGCTCGGGCGGCACCGGGACCCTGCAGACCGGCGCCAGCGTCTTTGCCGCCAGCCTGCCGACACCGAAAGTCAATCCGGGCGGCCATACGGTTGCGGCACCCACCCCGGCGCTGCAGGGCGCGCATGTCTACGACTTTTTCGAGTTCACCTACAACAGGCCGGGCGGAACCGGTACGCCCCTGACATTGACGATCAATACCTCCGCGATCGACCAGTTCGGCCTGCCGGTCGTTCTGGAGGTGGCGGGCGGATCGGTGGCGCCGAACCGGGTGGGCGTGCGCCTGGCGCGCGATACGGTGTTCAGCCGCTTTGCCGCGGCGGCCGCCGGCACCGGCTACGACAAGCTGGTGAACGCGCCCGGCGGCGGCACGCCGATCAGGATCCTCTCGCCGGCAGACTATGAGGGTACGCCCAACCCGCCGAAAGGCTCTCTGAAGGATTATTTCGACCAGGCCCTGACGGACCTCTTCGACACGGCCACCGGTGCGATCCTGCTGACCGTGACGGACGGGTCCAGTCCGCCGAACGGACTGCAATACACGATGAAGGGCAGCCTCCAGTCGCCCCCGCCGGGCTGGCTGCAGACGGCGACCGGCACCTCGGCGCCGGTGCTTGAGTTCGAGTGCGTGGCGATCGGCAACAATCCGGGCGGAATCACGCCGCTGATTCCGCTGTCGTCGAAGATGTTCGTCTACTGCCCGTTCTTTTCCAGCAATGGCGGGAAGACCAATCCCGGGCCGCCGTCCTGGGGCGGCACCACGATGGCGAATGCCGATGTCAGCCCGACCGGCATGGTTTTCGCGGCCAACGGGGTGTTCGCGGACAATGCCCAGCAATCGGCGGCCTTGTACGACAATTCGAACCAGCCCGCCGGCCTGCAGCAGAACGCCTATTCGGTGGCGGTCGGCGCGATCGAGGACCAGCTCAATGCCGCCCTGCTGCGGGGGATCGCGACCGATGTCTATCCGCCGAACTGGGCCAATGCTCCTTCCGGGGTACGGACGGCGAAGCCGATTTCGACCGGCAGCCTGCCCGCCGGAACCTACCACTATGTCGTGACGGCGATGACCCCGAACGGCGAGGGCCCGCCCAGCATCGAGGCATCCTATACGCTCGTCGGCCAGGGGGGCGTGCGGATCTCCTGGAACTATGTCGACGGCGCCACCGGCTACAGGGTCTATCGCGGGACGGCGGCGGGCGGCGAGAACGTCCTGGTGAGGACAGCGTCCGACACGGAGAACGCAGCGGAAGATCTGTACCCCTCTCCGCTTCTGCCGGAGATGGCGGACAGTCAGTCCGGCGCGACACCGGCGCCCGACCTGACTTCCCTCTTGCCGCAGGACGGCGGTTCCCTGTCGCCGACGATGAGCTACAGCTATGTCGTCAAGGCCCTGGGCCCGGCAGGGGAATCGCCTGCCAGCCCCTCGGCAAGCTTTCAGCCGACGACAACCCAGCGGAGTGTGAAGGTGGTCTGGACGGCGGTGCCCCGCGTCGCGGCCTACCGGATCTATCGTGCCGGCGGCCCGGGTCCGCACCTGCTTGCTGCCACGATTCCGGGACCGGGCAGCGGCAGCAGCCTCAGCTTCATCGACACCGGCGCCGTCGCGCAGAATCCGCCGCCGGTCATGTACTATGCGCCCGGCAGCATATTCGACCTCTACGCCCAGTTCTTCCACCGGCCGGATGTCAGCTATGGCGGCCTGGCCTACGCCGCGCCGTTCGACGATCAGGGCGGCCAGTCCTCCACCATCTCGGCGGTATCGCCGCGCAGGGTGACGATCGGCATGGGGACGGAGACCTGACGGCGCCGCGATTGGCAGGGCGGGTTCAGGCGGCCGGCAGCAGCAGGTAGACGGCGGCCGCGGCGACCAGCCCGACCGCCGTCCCCAGGCTGACCAGCAGGGCGGTGCGCGGCGAGGCCAGGGCCCAGGCCAGGCCGGACTTCGCCAGCATGTTGGCCAGCACCGCCAGGGCGATGCCGCCGGCGGCGGTGCCAGCGGCAATGCCGTCCGCTTCGCCTGCCAGGCCGGCCAGCGACACCGTCGGCGCGTCCACGTCGGCCAGACCAGAGACGAAGGCCAGGACCTGCAGGCCGGCATCGCCGATGGTGCGCGCCAGCAGGACGGCGAGCACCGAAACCAGCGCGATCAGCGCGCCGAACTTCAGCACCTCCCACAGGTCCAGCGGGTTGGGCAGGACGGGTGCCGCGGTTGCCGCCGTGCGTTGCCGCCGCAGCAGCACCAGCCCGCCGCCGGCAGCGCTGACCGCCGCGGCCGCGACCGCCGCCGGGGCCAGCAGCAGGCCGACCTCCGGCGCCAGGACATAGGCGACCACCGGCACCCGCAGGTACATCACCGCGAAACTCATCAGGATGCCGGCCGCTGCTGGGCCCGGCCTGATTCCGTCGTCCCGGCTGAGGCGGGCGAGGCCGGCGGTGGTTGCTGTGGAGGAGGCGAGGCCGCCGACCAGTCCGGCCAGCAGGAGGCCGTCCCGCGGCCCCATTGCCTTGACCGCCACATAGCCGGCGAAGCCGACCACGGCGATCAGGATCGTCATCGACCAGACCAGATAGGGGTTGAGGACGCCGTAGGGCCCGATCTGCCGGTCCGGCAGCAGGGGCAGGACGATCAGGCTCATCGCCAGCAGGATCAGCGCCGACCGCAGCTCCGGCCAGGTCAGCTTCGCCAGCCAGCCGTGCAGCGCATTCTTCAGCGCCAGGAACAGGGTCATCGCCACCGCCGCCGCGCCGGCCAGCGCCAGCGACCCCACCGCCGCGTAGCCGGCCAGCGCATAGGTGCAGAGCGCGGCGATCACCGTGGTGATGCCGTAATCGCCGCTGTCCTTCGCTTCGCGCCAGCGGAAGGCGGCGATGGCGCCGGTCGCCAGCACCGCGCCGGCGGCGAAGGGGGTCGGGCCGAACGGTGCCGCCAGAAGCCCCAGCACGCCGCCGGACAGGCCGATCAGCGCGAAGGTGCGCAGGCCCGCGGTGCGGCGCTGCGCCTCCGTTTCGCGGGTCTGCCAGCCGCGCTCCAGCCCCACCAGGGTGCCGATGGCGAGCGCGACGGCCAGGCGCTGGAAGATCTCGAGGTCGGTCATGATGGGCTGTATCGCACCCAGACGGTAACGGGCTGCCGATTGGATCGTGAATTCCGCGATATCACAATCGGTGGCGGAGCATCGACGGCCGTGCCGCTTTGTCTCATGCTCCCGGCCATCGCGCCGGCGGGGCAGAAAAGGGGGAAAGCGCCATGAAGATCCATCACATTCCGAACACGCGGTCGGTCCGCATCATCTGGCTGTGCGAAGAGCTGGGCCTGCCCTACGAGGTGGAAAGCTATGCCTTCGGCGATCCCCGCATGCGGGAGGCCGGCTATCTGGCGCGGCACCCGATGGCGCGGGTGCCGGTGCTGGAGGATGGCGAGACGGTGGTGTTCGAATCCGGCGCCATCGTGCAGTACCTGCTGGCGAAGTACGGCGAGGGGCGGCTGGTGCCGGATCCGGCCTCGCCTGAATTCCCGCACTACCTGACCTGGCTGCACTATGCCGAAGGCATGATGATGCCGCAGGTCAACACCATCGTGGTGGAGACCCGCATGCTGCCGGAGGACAAGCGCAACCCGGTGAACCTGGAGCGGGCGGTGAAGCTGCTGACCCGCATGCTGACCGGGGTGGAACGCCAGCTGGAGGGGCGGGACTATCTGGCCGGCGCCTTTTCCGGCGCCGACATCATGACCGGCCATGCCAGCGTCGTCGCCTCGAAGCTGGGCGCCGACCTGTCCGACAAGCCGAACACGGCCGCCTATGTGGAGCGGCTGCTGGCGCGGCCGGCGCTGCAGAAGGCCTTCGCGACCTGATGCCCGTGGTGGCGCCGGACAGGGGCTGCCTGCCGGACAGGGGCTGCCTGATCGTCACCGGCGCCAGCCGCGGCATCGGCGCGGCGGTGGCGGCGCAGGCCGGCGCCGCCGGCTATGCGGTGGCGGTCAACTACGCCGCCGATGCCGACGGGGCGGGGCGCGTGGTCGCCGGCATAAGGGAGGCGGGCGGCCGCGCCGTGGCGATCGCCGCCGACATGGGCGAGGAGGCGCAGGTGCTGCGCCTGTTCGCCGCGGCCCGGGATGTCTTCGGCCCATTGGCGGGGCTGGTGAACAATGCCGGCATCACCGGCGGCTTCGCCCGGGTGGAGGCGCTGGAGGCGGCCATTCTGCGCCGGGTGCTGGCGGTGAACGTGGAAGGCGCGATCATCGCCGCGCGGGAGGCGGTGCTTGCCATGTCCACCGCCCGCGGCGGCGCCGGTGGGGCGATCGTCAACATCTCCTCCATCGCCGCGAAGCTGGGCAGCGCGGGCGAATGGGTACATTACGCTGCCAGCAAGGGCGCGCTCGACAGCTTCACCATCGGCCTGGCGAAGGAGGTCGCGGCGGAGGGCATCAGGGTGAACGGCGTCGCGCCGGGCCTGGTGGAGACCGGCCTGCACGAAGCCGCCGGCGCGCCGGACAGGGTCGCGCGGATGGCGCCCACCGTGCCGATGCGCCGCGCCGGAACGCCGGACGAGGTGGCGGAGGCGGTCCTCTGGCTGCTGTCGCCCGCCGCGTCCTTCGTCACCGGCGCGATCCTGCCGGTGGGCGGCGGGCGGTAGGGCGCGCCTCAGCGCTGCCGTCATCCCACGCCTTGAGCGTGGGATCCATTCCGCAAGCGGTGCGGCACCGCGAGGCCTGCGGAATGGATTCCATGGTCAAGCCATGGAATGACCGCGGCAGGGAAGGCGGTCGATCAGATGTGTGGATGCCCTCGGCTCGGGGCCGATGCTGACGAAGTCGGCCCGTCACATCCCCTTTTCGGACGGGTCCCAGGGCCAGTAGCGGGCGACGGCGCCGGCATCGACCCGCAGGTCGGTGCCGGTGATCATCGCGGCATCGTCGGAGGCGAGGAACACCGCCGCCCGGCCATAGTCGCTGGGCGAGGGCAGCTTCTGCATCGGGATCTTCGCCCGGTAGGGCGCCATCACGTCGGTCGCCGGCCGCTCAACCTTGCGGCCCCAGCGTTCCGCCCGGTCGAAGGACTCGGCGCGGTCGGTGGCGGTCGGGGTCAGGCTGTTCACCCTGATGCCGTGGCCGACCAGCTCCATCGCGGTGGAACGGGTGAAGTTCATCAGCCCGCCCTTGGAGGTGGAATAGGCGACGTTGCGCGGCTCCCCCTGATGGCCGGCGGTGGAAATGATGTTGATGAAGCTGCCGGGCAGCTTTGCGTCGATCAGCGCCTGGGCGACATGCTTGGTGAACAGGAAGGCGCCGCCCAGGATGATGCCGGTCTGGCGCAGCCAGAAGTCGTAGGACATGTCCAGCACGCCCTGCTTGTTGAAGATGGCGGCGTTGTTGACCAGCACGTCGACCTTGCCGAACGCCTTGACGGCCTGGTCGACGGCGGCCTTCACCTGGTCCTCGTCGGTCACGTCGCAGGTGATGCCCAGGGCGCGGCCGCCCTGGCCCTGGATGTAGGCGGCGCAGTCATTGGCGTTCTCCGCCACCGCGTCGACCGCGACCAGGGCCGCGCCCTCCGCGGCCAGCGCCTCGGCGATGCCGCCGCCGATATTGGGGCTGGTGCCCGTGACGATGGCGACCCGATCCTTCAGCTTCATCGGCGTTTCTCCCCCTGCGGCCTGCGCCGCTCGATTGGACTGACCATTCATAGAATGGACAGCAGGCGGCGACCAGTGGGAAGGCTCAGATCCAGACGTCGTTCTCCGCCGTCAGGTCGCCGCCGGCATCGCCGGTATTCACCACGCCGCGGGGCTCGATCAGCATCACATGCGCCTCGGCCTCCGCGACCGGGCGATGCTCCACCCCCTTCGGCACCACATACATCTCGCCCGCCTGCAGCTCGACCGCGCCGTCGCGCAGCTCGATCCGCAGCGCGCCGTCGATCACCAGGAAGCATTCGTCGGTGTCCGGATGGTCGTGCCAGACGAATGCGCCCTGCAGCTTCACCAGCTTGAACTGATAGTCGTTCATCTCCGCCACCACCCGCGGCGACCAGTGGTCATGGAACAGGGCGAGCTTGTCGCGGATGTTGACCGGCTTGCGGCTCATGGCGGCCTCTCCCCTCAGTCCAGCGGCCGCACGGCGATGCCGGCGATATCCGCCACGTCGCGGTTCGGTTCCGGCCCGCCGCGGTCGATGGCGATGAAGTCGGTCTCCCGCTCCAGCGCCAGGATCGCGCCGTGCCAGGTGCCGCGGTGGTAGGAGATCGCCTGGCCCGGCCGTCCCTGGAAGGCACGGATCCGGGTGGTATCGGGGCCATCCGCACCGGCCAGCGGCGGCGCCACCACCACCAGGAACGGCGCCGGGGTCAGAGCGGCGAACAGCTGGGTGGAGAGCGGGTGGCGCTCCAGGAACGGCACCGGAATCGCGCCCGCCGCCGGCTGCACCCGGTAGACGTCGAGCTTCGCTTGCCCGTCGCCGAAGTCGAAGGCGACCAGGTCGTCGAAGCGGATCGTGGTGCCGAAGCCCAGCCGCTTGCCGCTCTCCGGGTCGGGGTCGATGACCTGCCCGAAGGGGGCGAAGGCGGCGGCGGTCAGCGGCTCCGCCTGGATCGTGGTTTCCGTCATCCGGGTCCTCATGCGCTGCGGGATGGACTTATCCTCTGTCGGTGATGAAGGATCGATCAAGCGCGGATCGCAGACGCCTTGCGCCATGGCGTCGCCCGGCCTGCACAACAAAGTGCAGATAGCAGGCCGGGTCCGGTGGTCTGCATCGCCGGGCCGTCCGATCCGTCGACCGGTCGTCGTTCATCCCCGCGGCGCGGTCCGCTCCGGTCGCCGGCCGTCTATGCGGCGGTATCGACCGCCGCCCGCGCGAAGATCTCCGTCACCTTGGCGGCCAGGGCACGGCCCAGATCGGCATTGTTCTGCGCGGTGAAGTGGATGCCGTCCACGCCGTCGGTGCTGATCACCGATCCGGCATCCAGGAAGTCGACCTTGAAGAAGGCGGCCAGTGCCGCGTAGTGGCGCGCCAGCTCCTTCGTCTTTTCGTGACCGCCCTCGAACATGCCCTGGAACCAGGGATCCGGCATCGGGGTGAGGGGCGGCGGTGCGACCACCAGGGTGCGGGGCGCCGGGTAGGGGGTGCCGATGCCGCCGGCGCTGCCGGCGATCTGCCCCACCAGCTTCGCCATGCCATTGGCAATCTCGTAGGGCGTGCGGTGGAAGAAGGACTTCGCATCGTTGGTGCCGAGCATGACGATCACCAGGTCCAGCGGCAGGTGGCTCGCCAGCGCCGACGGCAGGTAGGCACTGCCGTTCAGCCGGGGGTCGGTGGGATCGTCCAGGTTGGTCGTGCGCGCGCTCAGGCCTTCCTCGACGATCTCGAAGCCGGCGCCGAGTTGTGCGGCCATCGCTCCTGTCCAGCGCTCGGCAAAGGGATAGCGCAGGGTCGGCGCGCCCTCGGCGACGGGGATCCAGCCCCAGGTCAGGCTGTCGCCGAAGCACATGATGCGTCTGGTCTCTGTCACCGGCTTCTCCTCCTTCGGAATGTTGGTTCAGGCTTGGGTCACGCGTTGGCCCTGCGCAGCCCGTACAGGGTGGCGGCCAGCAGGATGATCAGGCCCTGGGCGACGAGCTTGCCCGGCTCCTTGATGCCCAGGGTGGTCATCACGACGAACAGCAGGGCAAAGGACAGGACGCCGAAGAACGGTCCCCAGACGCCGCCCTCGCCGCGGCCGAAGATCACGCCGCCCAGGATCGCGGCGGCCACCGCGTTCAGCGACAGGTCGAGGCCGAAGCGGATGCTGCCCACCGCGATCGAGGCGGTCTGGACCAGCCCGGCCAGGGCCGCCATCAGGCCGGAAATCGCATGTGCGGCGATCACGGTGCGCCGCACCGGCACGCCGGAGAAATGCGCCGCGACCGGATTGTCGCCGACGGCGGCCACGAAACGGCCGAACACGAAGCGCGACAGGAACACCGCCATCAGGGCGGTCAGGGCGATCCAGGCCAGGATCGGCAGCGGCACCGCGAACAGCTTTGCATTGTAGGCGGCGTTGAAGACCTGTGGCACGTTGCCGGGCGGCTTGCCGTTCGCCAGGAACTGCACGATGCCGATCAGCACGATGCTCACGCCCAGCGTCACGATCACGGCGGAGGCGCGCCTGATGCCGACCATCATGCCGTTGAACAGGCCGACCCCAAGGCCGGTGGCGATGCTGACCGGCACCAGGAGTTCGGGCCCGGCATCGCCGAACATTCCGGAAGAGATGTAGTAGTTGACCAGCAGGATGATGCCGCCGGCCGACAGGTCGATGGAGCGGACATTCATCACCAGCAGCTGCCCCAGGACGACGATGCCCAGCGGCGCCACCTGGCGGATGAAGACGCCCATGACGTTGAGGTTGAAGAGCTGCGGGCGGGTGAACCAGAGCACCAGCAGCAGCGCGGCGAAAACGAAATAGGCCGGCGGCACGGCCGCCAGCCGCCGGAGGATCGCATGGAAGGTGGCTGCCATCGCGCTTCCCCTACAGGCCCATGAACCTGCGCGGCTGCAGGGCCACCACGACCAGGAGGATCGCACCCTTCACCGCGGTCTGGATGAAGGCCGACAGGTTCTCCAGGTTCATGCCGTTGGCCAGCAGGGCCATGATCAGGGCGCCGGTCACGGTGCCCTGCAGGCTGCCCACGCCGCCGGCCAGCTGGGTGCCGCCCAGCGCGACCGCGGTGATGGAATCCAGGGCGAAGGGGGTGCCGATATTGGGATCGCCGGAGGCGATGCGTCCGGCCAGGAAGCAGCCGGCCAGCGCGGCGAACAGGGAACAGGCGATATAGGCCAGCAGCACGTTGCGCCGGTCGGCGATGCCGAAAGCGCGGGCGATCTCGGGCCCGCCGCCGATGGCGAACAGGTGCAGGCCGAAGCGGGAGCCGTGGATCAACTTCCAGCCCAGCAGCAGAACCAGCACCGCCCAGACCAGCGGCATGTAGATGCCCAGAACCTCGCCGGTGACCAGGTCGGTGACGATGGCGGGGATCGTGCCGCCGGCGACCGGCCGCAGCAGCATGGTGCCGCCCTGCACGATCATCATCATCGACAGGGTGGCGATGATCGGATGCACATGCAGCCGGGTGACGGCGATGCCGTTGACCGCGCCGACCAAAGCCGCGGCGAGGAAGGCTGCCGGCAGGACGACATAGCCGGGCGCATCGAGCGCCAGGATCGCGGTGGTCAGGCTGACGACCGCGCCGACCGAGAGGTCCAGGCCGCGGACCAGGACGACCAGCATCTGCCCGATGGCGATGACCAGCAGCGGCACCGCCTGGGCGACAAGGTTCAGCAGGTTCTGGGCGTTCAGGAATTCCTCGCTGCGCAGCGCCAGCAGGATGCAGGCGATGCCGCCGAGGAGCAGCGGTATGAACCACAGGCCCTGCCGCGAATTCTGCCCGGTGAGCAGCCGGCGCACAGTCGCTGTCATGTCGGTTCCGCTCCTGCGGTGATGGGCCGGGCTGCCGCGTCGGCGGCCGGCATGGACGCTTCGACCTGCGGCCGGGTCATCAGCGCGGCATCCAGGATCGCGTGCTCCGTGGCCTCCCGCGCCGGCATCTCGCCGACGATGGTGCGGTCATGCATCACGTAGATCCGGTCGCACAGGCCGATCAGCTCGATCGTCTCGCGCGACAGGACCAGGATCGCCCCGCCGGCCGCCGCGAAGTCGCGAAGCTGCCGGTAGATCTCCGCCTTGGCGCCGATATCGACGCCGCGGGTCGGTTCCTCCACCAGCAGGATGTCGCTGCCGGCGGCCAGGTAGCGGCCCAGCAGCACCTTCTGCTGATTGCCGCCCGACAGGGAGCCGACCGAAGCGGCCGGTCCCTGCGTCTTCACCGCCATCCGCGCAATGATGGCGGCGACCGCACGGGCATGGCGCCGCGCCAGCGCGAATGCGCCGCGCGCGGCATGCAGGCCGATCGACAGGTTGTGCGCGACGGAGAGCTGCAGGAACAGGCCCTCGTCCTTGCGGTCTTCCGGCACGAAGCCCAGGCCGCGCACCTGCAGCAGGCGGATGCCGGAGGCTGCCGGCACCGGCATCGGCAGGGCTTGGCCGCGGACCGTCACGTTGCCGGAAAAGGGATGGAACTGGCCGACCAGGGCCCGCAGGAACTCGCGCTGCCCCTGTCCCTCCAGCCCGGCGAGGGCGACGATCTCCCCCTCGTGCAGGCTCAGCGCGAAAGGCCGGCTGTCGGCGGCCAGCCGGAACCCTTCCACGGACAGGACGGATGTGCCGGGCGCATCGCCGCGGGCGGGGAACAGGTCGGCGATGTCGCGCCCGACCATCATGGCGATCAGGCTTTGCGGCGTCACCTCATCCATCGCGCAGGTGGCGACGTTGCGGCCGTCCTTGAGGACCGTCACCGTGTCGCAGATCGCGAAGATCTCGTCCATGCGGTGGGAGATGTAGACGATGGCGCTGCCCTGCGCCTTCAGCTGCCGGATATGCCGGTTCAACGTCTCCACGTCGGCGGCATTCAGGGCGGCGGTCGGCTCGTCCAGGATGTAGACCCGGGCATTGGCGGAGATGCCGCGGGCGATCTCGACGAACTGCCGCTGGGCGATGCTCAGCTCCGACACCAGGGTGGCCGGGTCCAGGTCCAGGCCGAGCGCGCGCAGGGTCTCGGCGCTGCGCGCCCGCATCGTCCGCCGGTCGACCGCGCCGGTCCGGGTCACCGGCTCCTTGCCGAGGAACAGGTTTTCCGCGATCGACAGGTTGGGCAGCAGGGAGAGCTCCTGGAAGACGGTTGAGATGCCGCGGTCGAGCGCCTCCCGCGGGGCGCGGAGGCGCAGCGGCGCGCCGGCCATGCTGATGCTGCCGGCATCGGCCTCCACCACGCCGGCGAGGATCTTCATCAGGGTCGACTTGCCGGCCCCGTTCTCGCCCATCAGCGCATGGACGGAGCCCGCGCGCAGGGTGAGTGCGACACCGTCCAGCGCGACACTGCCGCCATAGGCCTTGCCGATCCCGGACATCTCGATCAGGGCGGGCCCGGGATGATCGGGCCCGGGATGATCGGGGTCGGGTCGCGCGGACTCGGGGGAATGCTGCATCGCCATCGCCGGGAAAAGGGCGCGGCCGGGGGTGCCGGCCGCGCGGTCGAGGCAGGTCCGGCTATTTCGTGCCGTAGTACTTCTGCAGATCCTCTTCGCTCAGGCTGGTGGGGAACCAGACATTCGCGGAGAGGTCGGGGCGATGGTGCTGCTTGACCTTCTCCAGGTCCCAGCCTTCCGGCCAGTAGACATAGCGCTTGTGCAGCGGCTTGCCTTCCAGCAGCGCAACGGCGGCGCGGATCCCGGCGGCGCCCTGCTCCGGGCCGTACTCGGCGGAGATCGACTTGAAGCCGTCGTTGATCCACTGGCCGAAGAAGCCGTTATTGCCCTCGCCGGTGATCGGCGGGATCGGTGCCCCGAACTGCTTGAAGACATCGACGCAGGCGCGGGTCATGTCGGCGCCGGACGACCAGATGCCGTCCACATCGGGATCGTTCAGGAAGAAGGTCTCGCAGACCTTCTTGCCGTTGTCGTACTGCCAGGCGCCGACATCCTCGGCGACGATCTCGACCTCGCTGCCCTCCAGCGCCTGGAGCAGGCCCTTGTAGCGGTTGATATCCTCCGGATGCGCCGGCAGGCCGCGCAGCACCCAGATCTTGCCCTTGCCGCCAAGCTCCTTGACCAGCCAGTCGCCCATCACCTTGCCGAAATTCTGGGCGCCGCCCTGGATGTCGACGGTGAAGGCGTCGGTCTCCGTCAGGCCGGTATGGACGATGACGGGAATGCCGGCGGCGACCGCCTTCTCGATGCCCGCATCGGCGGAGGTCGGCGTCAGCGGCGTGACGATCAGCGCATCGACCTTCTGCGCGATCAGGTCCTCGATATCGGCGACCTGCTTGGCCTGGCTGATATTGGCGTCCAGCAGGATGAACTTGCCGATCCGGTCGTCGCGCGCGGCCTCCGCCTCGGTGTCATGCGCCATCTGCACGGTCCAGGTATTGGCGTTCACGCCGAAATGGCTCATGCCGATGGTCCAGGGCGGCGCCGTCTCGAAGGCGCCGGCCTCCGTCATGCGGGCATCGTCCGGATGGGGGGTGACGCCCTCCATCAGCACGACCTCCTCGGCCTGCGCCGCCGTTCCGGCGATCAGGGCGGTGCCCAGGATCAGGCCTGCTGCGAATCTCTTCGCGACTTCGAACATTGGTGATTTCCTCCCGACTGAATCGTTGTCGTTCCGCCTCGTCGATGCGAGGTGCCTTGTCCGGCGCGGTGGCGCCGGCAGGATCGGCCGGGCCGATGCGATGCGGTGTTCGACGGCGGGCACGCAGGTACGGTTCCCGCGCCGCCGTTCGGCGGTGCGGACGAAAGCCCTGCGGAATGTCGTGCCTGTGCCGGTTCGCTGAAAGCCTTGCCGGACATTCGTCGCCGGCGGCGCTTTTTCGCTTCGGCTGCTGACGCAACCGGCCCTGATCGTCCTCCTCCGCAGATGAAAAAATCATGGGCCGTGGGGCCTGTCAATAGTTAGTCATTGTGAATGAATAATTGACCCTGGCCGGAGCGCCCTTGCCCCCCGCCGGACAGCGCCGCATGTTGCGGCGGCCTGGATGTCCGCAGGGAGGCGGGCATGCCGGCGTGGCGGCGACCTGCCGGACGCGAGATCGGGACAACGACATGCGATCCATTCTCTGCTTCGGGGACTCCAACACCCATGGCCAGATACCCGGAATGGGCCCGCTCGACCGCTATGCGCGCGAACAGCGCTGGCCGGGCATCCTGCAGGCACAGCTTGGCGCCGGCTGGCATGTCATCGAGGAAGGGTTGAGCGGTCGCACCACGGTCCACGACGACCCGATCGAAGGGGCGCACAAGAACGGCCGCCTCTATCTGCGCCCCTGTCTGCAGAGCCATGCCCCGCTGGACCTGGTGATCCTGATGCTGGGCACCAACGATCTGAAGGTGCGCTTCCACATGCCGCCCTCGGAGGTGGCGATGGGGATCGGCTGCCTGGTCTACGACATCAAGGAACTGGCGCCCGGGCCGCGCGGTGCGGTGCCGGAGATCATGGTCGTGGCGCCGCCGCCGATGCTGGACGACATCAAGGAATGGGAATCGATCTTCGCCGGCGCGCAGGAGAAATCGCGCCGGCTGGCCCTGGAGTTCGAGATCATCGCCGATTCCCTGGAAGTGCATTTCTTCGACGCCGGCTCCGTCGTGGCCTGCAGCCCGGCCGACGGCTTCCACATCGATGCGGCGGCGCATAGTGCGCTGGGGGTGGCGCTCGCCCAGGAGATCGAGGCGATCGGCTGGGCCGATGCCGCCGGCTGAGTCCGCCCGCATGGCAGCGATGACGAGGTTCGCCCTTGCCTGACATGAGGTTTGCGCCGCCGAACCCGCTGCGGATCGCCGATCGCGCAAGCGGCCTCAACGCGCTCAGCGTACGCAGCTACAACGAGCGGCTGGTGCTGTCGCTGCTGCTGCAGAACGAGGGCATCTCCAGGATGGAGATCGGCGAGCGAACCGGCCTCTCGGCGCAGACCGTGTCGGTGATCGTGCGCTCCCTGGTACAGGAGGGGCTGGTCGCCAAGGGCGAGGCACAGCGTGGCCGGGTGGGGCCGCCGACGATCCCGCTCTCGCTGAACCCGGAAGGCGCCTATGCGGTGGGCATCGGCTTCAGCTATCGCTGGATCGACATCGTCCTGATCGACTTCGTCGGCACCGTCCGCTTTCACGCCCGGCTGCCGCTGCCGGCCCTGCGGGAGGCGGACGCGCCGCTGCTCGCGGCGGTGCGGGATGCCATTGCCGTGCTGCCCGTTGCCCTGCAGGCGCGGGTCGCAGGCATTGGCCTGGCGATCCCGCAGGACGTGGAGGCGCGCGAGAGCCTTCCTGATGGCAGTCTGGCGGAATCCGGCGCGCTGCAGGGCCGGATCGAGCAGGCGGTCGGCCTGCCGGTCTTCCTGCAGAACGACGTCACGGCGACGTCAGGTGCGGAAAGCATGTTCGGCGTCGCCAAGACCCTGGACGATTATCTGTTCTTCTTCCTGGGCGCGCGGCTGCGCGGCCGCCTGGTGCTGAACCATCAGATCTACTACGGCAATTCCGATGTCAGCTTCGATACCGGCCTGCTCCGGTTGGAGGCGGCGCTGGCTGCGGCCGGCCGGCTCGACGGCTCTCTCTGGGACGGCGACAGGAACTGGCCCGACGGCGGTGCCGCCTTCGATGCCTGGCGCCGGCAGTGCCGCGACCGGCTGCAGCAGTCGATCGAGGGGCTGACCCAGTTCATCGAACTGAAGACCGTGGTGCTGGCCTCCTATGCACCGGCGCGCATCTGTCAGGGGATCTGCGACGACCTGACCTCGGTCCTGCCCGGCGTGAGGGCCTTGGCCAGCGGCATCGGCACCTCGCCGAAGGCGGTCGGTGCGGCGAGCCTGCCGTTCAGCTCGCGCTTCATGGTCCAGTGAGCGGCGGGTCCGACATCGCATCATGCAATAAAATGCACTTGCCTTGGGCGGAATCAGGCGGCAGGAATGCATTATATGTCATAAATGCGACCGGGCGCGGCGGGCCGAAACGGGCCTGGCGCAGCGAGCGGTCAAAGGGAGCGGAAACGACATGAGCATGGACTCGGCCAATGCGGCCCTGTATTTCGTCGACCGCCATGCGGGCGAGGGCCGCGGCGACAAGACCGCCTTCCGCGAGGCCGCCGGGGCGAAGCGCGAGATCAGCTACGGCGACCTTGCGGCGCGCACCGCACGGATGGCCGGGGCGCTCGCCCGGGCCGGCATCCGCCGCGACGAGCGCGCGCTGATGCTGATGCTCGACAGCGTCGATTTCCCGGTGATCTTCTGGGGCGCGCTGAAGGCCGGTGTGAACCCGATCCCGCTGAACACCCTGCTGTCGACCTCGGTCTATGACGAGATCTTCCACGACAGCCGCGCTTCCTGCCTGTTCGTCTCCGCCGCGCTCTACGACACCATCGCCGCCGCCCTGCCGCTGAACCCCTTTATCCGGAAGGTGGTGGTGGTCGGCGGTCCCGTGCCCGACGGCGCGCCGGACGGCACGGAGAGCTTCGACGACTTCATGACGGGCGCCGAACCGGCCGATCCGGTAATCGCGGACGAGGACGAGGTCGCCTTCTGGCTCTATTCCTCCGGCTCCACCGGCCGGCCGAAGGGGGTGAAGCATGTCCATGGCAGCCTGAAGGCCACCTCCGACACCTATGGCGCCCAGGTCCTGGGGATCGCGGAGGGCGACCTGCTCTACTCGGTGGCGAAGCTGTTCTTCGCCTATGGCCTGGGCAATGCGATGACCTTCCCGATGTCGGTCGGCGCCACCACGATCCTGTTCGACGGCCGGCCGACGCCGGAGACGGTCTCCGCCATCCTGGCCGAACAGCGGCCGACGATCTTCTGCGGCGTGCCCACCCTCTATGCCGCGATCCTGGACTATTGGGACGGCCGGGCCGCCCGCCCCGACGCGCCGCTGCGCGCCTGCATCTCCGCCGGCGAGGCGCTGCCGGAACAGATCGGCCGCAAGTGGAAGGCGGCCTGGGGCGTCGACATCCTGGACGGCGTCGGCTCCACCGAGATGCTGCACATCTTCCTGTCGAACCGTCCGGGGCAGGTGGTCTACGGCACCTCCGGCACCGCGGTGCCGGGCTACGAGCTGCGGCTGGTGGACGAGGCCGGCAACGAGATCGCCGCCCCGAAGGCGGGGGAGGCGCCGAAGGTGGGCGAACTGCTGGTGCGCGGCGCCTCCGCGGCCGACGGCTACTGGAACCAGCGCAGCAAGACCCGCACCACCTTCGAGGGCGAATGGACCCGCACCGGCGACAAGTACGAGCTGACCCCGGAGGGCCGCTACGTCTATTGCGGCCGCACCGACGACATGTTCAAGGTCTCCGGCATCTGGGTCTCGCCGTTCGAGGTGGAGCAGGCCCTGGTCTCCCACCCCGCGGTGCTGGAGGCGGCGGTGGTCGCCTGGCGTGACGAGGAGGGGCTGGAGAAGCCGAAGGCCTATGTGGTGCTGAAGGGCGGCCGGACCGATCTCGACCTGGAGGCGCTGAAGGCGCATGTCCAGAAGCTGATCGGCAAGTGGAAATATCCCCGCTGGGTCGAGGTGGTGCCCGAACTGCCGAAGACCGCCACCGGCAAGATCCAGCGCTTCAAGCTGCGCCAGGGGGCGTGAGGGGGCGGCGGCCAGCGTCGGTCAGGGCTGCTCGGTGAGCCCCGCGTCGAGATCCATCCGCATATGCAAGACGCGCACTACGAGCGCGCCATCGGGAAGCGGGCGGAAGACGATGATGTGGCTGCCGCGGCGGAGCCGGAACAGGCCGTCACGCCTGTGCCGAATGGGCCGTGCCGCAGGCGTTCCCGCCGCCGCGGTGTCGCAGCCGGACCTGATCAAGTCCAGGTAGATGTCCGCCTGCACTTCACCCCAGTGCTCGAGTGTGAAGGCGTAGATCTCCTCGAGATCGGCTGCGGCCCGGCGGGTGAATGCGGGCCCGGCCATCGACCGAGATTCAGGGCTGCCGGGCGGCGAACCGGGATCTGACCCGCTCCCGCAGGCCTTCCCACGAGAAGTCCTCGGCGATGCCGCTGTCCAGACCGGCATCGATCGCGTGGTCGAGCGCTTCCAGCCTGCGTTGGCGCTCTTCTACCAGCCGCAATCCGTCCCGCACGACTTCGGCAGGAGACGCGTACCTGCCGGAGGCCACTTCGTCAGCGATCATGCGCTCGAAGTGAGGTCCCAGATCGAAGGACATCGGCTTGGTCATGACGCGCCTCTCGGTTGCCTGACGTGCGATAGTAGTGCCGCACCTGATTATCGCATAGGGGCCGCATTGACCCGGCGCGGCCGGACGCTCAGAACAGGTCGAAATATTCCCGCTGTTCCCACTCCGTGACGTCGAGGTTGAAGCGCTCGACCTCCGCCCGCTTGATGGTCAGGAAATAGTCCACGAACGGCTTGCCGAACGCTTCCGCCACGAACGGGCTGTCGGCCATCGCGGCCAGGGCCTCCGGCAGCGAGGTGGGCAGGCGCGGGCTGTCATTGTCGTAGGGCGTGTCGACCGGCGGCGGCGGGGTCAGGTTGCGGGTCAGGCCGTCCAGGCCGGCGGCGATCTGCGAGGCGAGGTAGAGGTAGGGGTTCGCCGCGGGTTCGCCCAGCCGGTTCTCGATCCGCGAGGCGGGGTCGCCCTTCTGGCTCAGCACCCGCAGCATCACGCCGCGATTGTCGCGGGACCAGCTGGCCCGGTCCGGCGCCAGCGAGTTCGGCCGGTAGCGGCGATAGCCGTTGATTGTCGGCGTGGCGAAGGCGGCCAGGTCGCGGGCATGGGCCAGCAGGCCGGCCAGATAGGCCATGCCCGCCGGCGGCAGCACCTCGTCGCCGCCGGGGATGAAGGCATTGGCGCCGGTTGTCCGGTCGACCAGCGACTGGTGCAGGTGCCAGCCCGAGGACATTACCGACGGCATTTTCGGCCGGCACATGAAGGTGGCGTGGATGCCCTCGCGCCGGCAGACCTGCTTTACCGCGTTGCGCAGCATCATCATCTGGTCGGCGGGCAGGATGCCGGTGGCGGGCTCGAAGGTCAGCTCCAGCTGGCTGGGCCCGAACTCCACGTCGATAGAGCGCAGCGGCAGGTCCAGCCCCTCGCAGGTGGTGCGGATCACTTCCACCAGCGGGTCCAGCTGGTCGTAGCGCAGCTCCGTCAGGTACTGGAAGCCCTGGGTCAGCAGCTCCACCTCCGGCGGGCTGCCGGGCTGGCCGGCATCGCCAAGGCCCAGCTTCGGGTCGGTGATGCGGAACAGGTGCAGTTCCACCTCCAGCCCCGACATGAAGTCGTAGCCGGCCTCGCCCAATGCGCCGACCTGGCGGCGCAGCAGGTCGCGGGTGGCGAACGGCACCGGCTTGCCGTCGGGGAAATACAGGTCGCAGAGGATCCAGCCGGAATGCGGCGCCCAGGGCAGGGTGCGGAAGGTGGCCGGGTCGGGGACCATGATCACGTCCGCCGCGCCCTGCAGCTGCCGCTCGCCGAAGCCGCCGCCGGCGGTGAAGACCGGGAACACCGTCTTGTGGGAGGTGTCCTTCAGCAGCAGGGTGGAGGTGATCGGGAAGCCGTTGCGCAGGCCCGACAGGGCGGTGCCGGTGACCAGGGTCTTGCCGCGCAGGATGCCGTGCTGGTCGGGGAAGACGAAGCGCACCACGCCGCAGGCGCCGGTGCGCAGCCGCTCCTCGACCTCCTGTCCGGCCTTCTCCTGTTCGTCTGTCCAGAGGCCGTGCCGCTCTACGAAGCTTGCCATTTCGACGCTCAGCTCGCGCGGTCGAGCTGGGCGGTGTCGGCGTCCTCGAGCCAGGGGCATTTCGCCCGCTTGCGCTGCTCGCCGGCGCGCCAGGCGCTTTCCCATTCCGCGCTCGGCGCCACCAGGTCGATGGTCGCCGGGCCGGTGATCGTGCCGGCATCCTCCTCGCCCAGGGCGAGCAGCGGGGTGCGCGCCTCCTCCACGTCCTTGATCGCCTTCATCAGCAGGCGGCGATAGGTGACAATGCCCTTGTCGGTGGCGCCCAGATGCTCGCGGGTGCGGTCCTGGATGCGGCCCTGGCTCTCCACCGCCCACTGGTCGTGCACGTTGATGTCTTCGCCCATGCCGGTATAGGTCCGGTCGCGCTGCTCCGCGGCGTCATAGCCATAGTCGTTGGACCGGTTCCGGCGGGAGCGGTAGTCGGGCAGTTCGTACAGCTCCAGCCGCTGCGCGCGCATCGCCTCCTTGTCCACCGGTCCGGTGAAGCTGGTGAAATAGGCATACCAGTAGCAGCTGCCGTCATCGACCGGGACATGCCACTGGGTGATCGTCATCTCCGGGCTGAGCGGGATGACGAAGCCGTGCGGGAAGATCATGTTGGTCACGCGGACATGCATCTTCGCCTCGTCCAGCCTGCGCAGGGCGAACAGGCGCATGCCGTAGTCGGTGGTCTCCACCTGCAGCTCCGGGCAGTCGAACTGCCGCAGCACCTGGGTCATGGTCAGGTCGGAATCGGTGGACTTCGCCCGGAACTGCTTGCCATAGGCGGCATCCGGATCCTCGTCCTCGAAGAAGCGGTGCAGGAAGGAGGCGTGCGCCGGGTCGATGCCGACCTCCAGCGCCTGCAGCCAGTTGCACTCGATCAGCCCCTTGAACGCGAAGACATGGCTGTCGGGTGCCGCGAAGCAGTCGAAGGCCGGGAATGCGGGTGCCGCGCCCTCGCCGATATAGGCGAAGATCATGCCGTTGCGCTCCACCACCGGATAGGAGGGCTGCCGCACATGCTGGCAGATCCGGCTGCTGGACGGCTCCGCCGGGGTCTGCAGGCACCTGCCCTCGGTGTCGAACAGCCAGCCGTGGAAGACGCAGCGCAGGCCGCCATCCTCCAGCCGGCCGAAGGCCAGGTCGGCGCCGCGATGCGGGCAGTCCCGGTCGAGGAAGCCCAGCCGGCCGGCCTCGTCGCGGAACAGCACGAAGTCCTGGCCCAGCAGGCGGACGGGGCGCAGCGGACGGTTGCCCGCCAGTTCGTCCGACAGGGCGACCGGCTGCCAGTAGCGGCGCATCCAGTTGCCGGCCGGGGTGCCGGGGCCGATGCGGGTCATGCGGTCGTTGCGGTCCTGGGTGATCATCCTTGGCCTCCCCCAATCTGGCAGAACAGATGCCGGCGGAACGGCTGCCGGCAGGCTGCGCGAAGCCGCGTGACAGCCGCCGGTGGTTGTGGCATTGTTCGACTAACGAACAAACGTTCGGAAATTATACATTCATCGAGAGCGGGCGGGCAAGCCGCCCGCAATCGCCTTTGCAGGACAGGGGAGCCCATGGCGCGCCTGCGCAAGTCCGACGCGGAGCGCCGCAGCCGGGAGGCGGCCGGCCCCGACTTCTCCGAGGCGCTGGCCCGCGGCATGCGGGTGATCCGCGCCTTCAACGAGGAGGCGCGGCAGATGACCCTGTCGGAACTGGCGAAGGCGGTGGACCTGCCGCGCGCCACCGTCCGGCGGGTGCTGCTGACCTTCGTGCATCTGGGCTATGTGGAGGCGGAGGGCCGGCTGTTCCGGCTGACCCCGAAGGTGCTGGACCTGGCGGCGGCCTTCCTGTCCTCCAGCGCGGTCGCGACCGTGCTGCAACCGACCTGCGAGCGGATCACGAAGGAACTGGGCGAGGCCTGCTCCACCGCCGTGCTCTATGGCACCCAGGTGGTGATGATCGCCCATGCCGCGCCGCCGCGCTTCATCGATGTCGGCCCCGGGGTCGGCTTCCGCCTGCCGGCCTGGTGCACCTCGCTGGGCCGGGTGCTGCTGGCGGAGCTGTCGCCGGAAGAACGCGACGCGCTGCTCGACCGCTCCGACCTGGCACCGGCGACCTCGCACACGGTCACCGACCGCGGCGACCTGCTGGACCGGATCGCGGCCGCGGGTGCGGCCGGCCATGCCATTGTCGACCAGGAGGCGGAACTGGGCTTCCGCTCCGTCGCGGTGCCGCTGCGGCGGCTCGACGGCAAGGCGGTCGCGGCGCTGAATGTCGGCGCCCGGGTGGAGGCCGCCGGGCTGGACACCCTGCGCGACCGCTTCCTGCCGGTCCTGCAGCGCGAGGCGGCGGCCCTGCGCACGCAGCTTTTCTAGGCCCGGCTACCGCCGCCGGCGCAAGCCGTCCCATTTCTCCTGTGGCCAGCGCAGCAGGTCCTCCGCGCCCGAACTGCGCAGATGGGCGCCGCCGTCGATGGCGATGGTCTCGCCGGTGATATGCGCGGCGGGAGCGGAGAGCAGGAAGGCGGCCAGGTCGGCCAGTTCGTCGGTCCGGCCCAGGCGGCCGTCGGGAATCCATTCGGTCAGGCTGTCGAAGCCGCCCTCATCCCCGTCGCCCCTGCTGGGCCGCAGCTGGCGGGCGGCATTCTCCGTGGCGAAGGCGCCCGGCGCGATCGCCACCATGCGGATGCCTTTCGGGCCCCATTCCACCGCCAGGCTCCTGGTCATCGCCTCCAGCCCGGCCTTCGCCATTGCCGACGGCACGGTGAAGGCGCGTCCGGTGCGCACGGAGGTGGAGAGGATCGACAGCACGGTGCCGCGCGCCCCGGCATCGATCCAGCGCCGGCCGCATTCCAGGGTGGCATAGAGCGCGCCGTGCAGGCTGGGCCCCAGGATCGCGTCGGCGGCCCGCGCCGACAGCCGCTCGGTCTGCGCGATGAAGGTCGCCGCGGCATTGTTCACCAGCACCGTCAGCGGCCCGTCCTGCCAGATCCGGTCCATCATCGCCGCGACCGCCGCCGGGTCGCGCAGGTCGCAGGACAGGGCCGCCACACGCCCGGCATGGGCGGCGATGGCGGGGCCGACGAGGGCCGCGTCCAGCCGTTCCGCGCTGCGGCCGCACAGCACCACCTGCGCGCCCAGCTCCAGGAAGCGCGCCGCCATGGCGCGGCCCAGGTCGCCGCCGCCGCCGGTGACCAGGATCCGTTCGTCGCGCAGCAGGTTGTTCCGGAACATCCTCGCCCCCCTTTGCCGGATGCCGTCATTCTGGCATCGGCATTGCCGGGCTGCGATCCTGCCTCTAGTCTTATTATCGAACTAATGTTCGGTGATCGAACAATTGTGGAGCCTGCAAGGGTGACAGAGACCGCATCGAACAGCAGCGGCGGGCCGCGCCAAGTCACCGTGATCGGTGCCGGCATCGTCGGCGTGTGCAGCGCCGCCTACCTGCAGCGGGCGGGGTTCGCCGTCACCATCGTCGACCGGCTGGCGCCGGGCATGGCGACCTCCTTCGGCAATGCCGGCTCGCTGAGCCCGAGCGCGGTGCTGCCGGTGGCGATGCCGGGGATGTGGAAGCGGGTGCCCGGCTGGCTGCTGGACCCGCTGGGCCCGCTGACCGTGCGCTGGCGCTACCTGCCGTTCGTCGCGCCCTGGCTGGTCCGCTTCCTGCGCCATGCCCGGCCGGAGGAGGTGCGCCGGGTCGCCACCGCGATGTCCAGCCTGATGACCCCGGTCTTCGACTGCTACGAGCCGCTGTTGAAGGCGGCGGGCGCGGAGGACCTGGTGCGGCGCAACGGCTGCCTCTACGTCTACGAGACGGAGGCGGAGTTCGAAGCCGCCGGCCGCCTGCTGCAGCTGCGCCGCGAGCTGGGCGCGCAGCTGGACGTGGTAGGCCCCGACGAGATGCACCAGCTGGAACCGGCGCTGAACCGCAAGTTCGTGAAGGGCATCTTTGCGCCCGACAATGGCCGCACCGTCGATCCCTCCGCCCTGGTGAAGGCGATCGCCGGCCAGGTCGCCGCCGATGGCGGCGAGATCCTGCAGGCCGAAGTGCGCGACATCGAGATGGGGCCGGACGGCCCGGCCGCGCTGCTCACCGCCGACGGGCGGCTGCCGGTCGACGGCCTGGTGATCGCCGCCGGCGCCTGGTCGAAGCGGCTGGCCGCCCGGCTGGGCCACAGGGTGCCGCTGGAGACGCAGCGCGGCTATCACGTCACCTTCGCCGAACCGGGCATCACCGTGAACCGCACGGTGATGTGGAACCGGCGCAGCGTCTTCGCCAACCCGATGGCGCCGGGCCTGCGCATCGCCGGCACGGTCGAGCTGGCCGGGCTGGACGCCGCTCCGAACTACGACCGCGCCGAGCGGCTGGGCGAGATCTGCCAGGAGATGTTCCCGGAGCTGCAGGCCGGCAGACCGTCGAACTGGATGGGCCACCGGCCCTGCCTGCCCGACAGCCTGCCGGTGATCGACCGCGATCGCCGCTTCCCGAAGACGGTCTTCGCCTTCGGCCACCAGCATGTCGGCATGTGCTCCGGTGCGCCCACCGGGCGGCTGGTGGCGCAGCTCATGGCGGGGGAGGCGCCGGCAATCGACCTTTCGCCGTTCCGCATCGACCGCTTCTCATGACCACCGCCGACCTGGCGGTCGATATCGGCGGCACCTTCGTCGACATAGTGGCGCGCGGCCCGGACGGGCAGCTGCGCATCGCCAAGCTGCCCTCCAGCCGCGCCGCGCCGGAAGCGGCGATGGAAGCGGCGCTGGACGCGGCCCTGGCGGAGCTGGCCATCGGCCCGGCGCAGGTCGGCAGCCTGCGCCATGGCACCACGGTGGCCACCAACGCGCTGGTGGAGCGCAAGGGCGCCCGCCTCGGCCTGATCACCACCGCCGGCTTCCGCGACGTCCTGGAACTGGGGCGGCAGAACCGCCGCGACCTCTACGACCCGGTGGCGCGGCCACGCGCGCCGGTCTTCCTGGTGCCGCGCCGCCTGCGGCTGGAGGTGGCGGGGCGCATCGCCGCCGACGGGACGGAGGTGGAGCCGCTGGACGAGGCGGCTGTCGCCGCCGCGGCGGACGACCTGGCGGCGGCCGGGGTGGAGGCGGTCGCCATCGTCTTCCTGTTCGCCCATGTGGAGCCGGCGCATGAGCGCCGCGCGGCGGAGATCCTGCGCGACCGCCAGCCGGGGCTCGCCCTGTCGCTGTCTTCGGAGACGGATCCGCGGCCTCGCGAGTTCGAGCGCACCGCCGTCACCTGCCTCGACGCCTATGTGAAGCCGGTCGTCGGCCGCTACCTGGACCGGGTGGCGGCGCATGCCGCCGCCGCCGGCATCGCCGCGCCGCTGCAGGTCATCACCTCCGCCGGCTGGCTGCAATCGGCGCGACGTGTGGCCGGGGTGCCGAGCCGGCTGCTGCTCTCCGGTCCCGCCGCCGGCGTTCTGGCCGCCGCGACCCTGGCGCGTGAGCTGGGCGAGGCGCGGCTGGCGACCATCGACATCGGCGGCACCACCTCCGACCTGGCGCTGGTGCTGGACGGCGCCCCGGCGATCCGCCAGGGCGGCAGCATCGATGGCCACGACCTGCGGGTACCGATGGTCGATGTTTCGGCGATCGGTGCCGGCGGCGGTTCGATCGCGCGGGTCGTGCCCGGCGGCAGTCTGCAGGTCGGCCCGGACAGCGCCGGCGCAGATCCGGGCCCCGCCTGCCTGGGCCGTGGTGGGGTGCAGGCGACCTTGACCGATGCCTCCCTGCTGCTGGGCTATCTGAACCCGGCGGGCTTCGCCGGCGGCCGGGTCACCCTGCGCCCCGACCTGGCAGAGGCGGCGATCCGCCGAGACCTGGCGGCGCCGCTCGGCCTGCCGCCGGCGGAAGCGGCACTGGGCGCGCATCGCATCGCCAATGTCCAGATGGCCAACGCGCTGCGTCTGGCGGCGCTGGCCCGCGGGCTGGACCCGCGCGACCTGACCCTGATGGCGATGGGCGGCGCCGGCGGGCTGCACGCCGCTTCGATCGCCGGCCTGGCCGGCATCCGCCGGGTCGTGGTGCCGCCGGCGCCGGGCGCCATGGCCGCCATCGGCCTGCTCTGCGCACCGGTCACCCAGGCCTGCGAGCAGCCGCTGATGCGCGCCTCCGGCGACATATCGCCGGGCGAGATCGCGCTGGTCGGCCAGGCCCTGGCGGGCGAGGCGGAGATGCTAATGCGGGCCGATGGCGTCCCGGCGGGGCGGGACCAGCTGCATTTCGAGGCGGACCTGGCCTTCGCCCGGCAGAGCCATCCGCTGACCCTGGTCTTCGAGCCGGAGGGCGACGACCCGGTTGCGGCGCTGGGCGCGATGCTGGAGGCGGAGCATGAGCGACTGTTCGGTTTCCGCCAGTCGGGTCCCTGGACGCTGTTCGCCCTGCGTGCCGTGCGGCGGGCGCCGCCGCTGGTGGAGCGCCTGCCGCCGCCGGCCGCGGCCGCGGCCCCGCGGCCGCCGGGACGGCGCGACCTGCTGTTCGGCGGCGGCGCGACCATGCCGGCTGCGGTGCTGGACCGCGCCGGCCTGGCCGCGGGCGATGCGGTTGCCGGCCCGGCGGTGATCGAGCAGGCGGACAGCACCACCCTGCTGCCGCCCGGCTGGTCGGCGGTGGTGCTGTCCGGCGGCAGCCTGCTGCTGCAGCCGGTGGACGGGGGCGTGCGATGAGCAGGCTGGACGATATCGGCGTCGACGTGCTGCGCCACCGGCTGGAAGGGGTGGCGCAGGCGATGCAGGAGGCGCTGATGCGCAGCGCCCATTCGCCGATCGTGAAGGAGGGGATGGATGCCTCCGCCTGCCTGTTCGATGCGCAAGGTCGGGCATTGGCGCAGTCGCAGTCGATCCCGCTGCACCTGGGCGCCCTGATCCCCGCCGTGGCCGCGATCCTCGACCGCTTCCCGGTCGCCGGCATGGCCGATGGCGACCTCTACCTGATGAACGACCCGTTCTGCGGCGGCACCCACCTGCCGGACCTGACCCTGCTGCGGCCGATCCTGCTGGACGGCGTGCCGGTGGCGCTGGCAGCCAGCATGCTGCACCACCAGGATGTCGGCGGCCTGCGCCCCGGCTCCGTGCCCGCCGACGCCCGCGAGGTGTTCCACGAGGGCCTGCGCATCCCGCCGCTGAAGCTGGGCGCGGCCGACCGGCCGGAGCCTGCGGTGCTGCGCCTGCTCTGCCTGAACAGCCGCACGCCGGAGGTGATGCAGGGCGATCTGGGTGCGCAGGTCGCCGCGGCGGTGACCGCCGCCCGCGCGGTGCGGGAGATCGCGGCCGGGATCGGCGCCGGAGCCTTCGCCGACGGCGCCGCGCGCCTGCTGGACCGCAGCGAGGCGGCGGTGCGCGCCGCCCTTGCCGACCTGCCGGACGGCCGCTACAGGGGCCGCGACGCGCTGGACGATGACGGGGTCGATGCCGGCGTGCCGGTGCCGGTTGCGGTGACCCTGGAGGTCGCCGGCGACAGCCTTGTGGTGGATTTCGAGGGCTCCGCCGCCCAGGTCGCGGGACCTGTGAACAGCGTGGCCTCGGGCCCGCTGGCGGCATCGCTCTATGCCCTGCTGAGCCTGGCGCCGCGCGGCACCCCGGCCAATGCCGGCGCCCTGCGGGCGCTGGACCTGCGCCTGCCGGCGCGCAGCGTGGTCAATGCAGCGGCGCCGGCGGCGGTGAACGGCCGCATGGCGACGGTGCGGCTGTGCATGTCGGCGATCCTGCAGGCCTTGGCGCAGGCGGCGGCCGGGCGGATGCCGGCGGCCAATTCCGGCATGTCGCTGGTGCTCGCCTTTTCCGGCCGCTGGCCGGACGGCCGGCCCTTCATGTTCGGCGAGATCGTCGCCGGCGGTGCCGGTGCCGCGCCCGATGCCGATGGTGCCGACGCCGTTTCCACCGACGTCGGCAATGCCATGAACATGCCGGCGGAGATGCTGGAAGAGGCGGCGCCGATCCGGGTCGTCGCGGCGGGCCTGCGGCCGGGCTCCGGCGGCGACGGGACCTGGCGCGGCGGGCTGGGCATCCGCCGCTGCTACGAGGCGCTGGTCGACGGCATCCAGGTCACCCATCGCGGCGAACGCTTCCGCAATGTGCCGGCCGGGACCGCCGGCGGCGGCGCGCCGGCGCCGGCGTCGGCCCGGATCGAACGGGCCGACGGCCGTATCGAGACATTGCCGTCGAAATGCAGCCTGGTGCTGAACCGCGGCGACCGCCTGACGGTGGAGACCTGCGGCGGCGCCGGGCTGGGCGATCCAGGCGCACGCCCGGCAACGGCGCGGGCCAGCGACAGGGCGGATGGGAAGGTCTAGGAATTTCTGTTGAACGGTAATGAATTATTGTTTAACAGAAAGATTCTGCTCATCGCCCAAGGGTGCCGCCATGCCTGCCGCCTCAACCGTCATCCCGCCGGAGGAGGCCGGCCTGCGCCGTCTCAGCGGCGCCCTGGTGCTGCTCTGCCTCGCCCCGGCCGTTGTCCTGCCGGTCGCGGTCGCCTCGACCTGGCTGTCCACCGATCCGGCGGCCCTTGCCGCACAGGCCGGCCTGCCGCCGGGCGCGGTGCCGGCCGGCTGGCAGGTCCTGTCCGGCGGGCTGCTGGCGATGCTGCCCTCGCTGCTGCTGGCGGCCGGCCTGGTGGCGGCCGCGCGCTGCTTCCGGCTGTTCCGGCAGGGCGCCTACCTGACCGCCGGCAATGTGGCGGCGCTGCGCGCCTTCGGCGGCCGGGTGGCGCTGTCGGGGCTGGCCGGCCTGCTGGTGCCGACCGCACTGGCCCTGCTGCTGTCCGTCGGTCAGGCGCCGGGACGCCGTGCCCTGGTGCTGAGCCTGGAGAGCGGGCCGGTCATGGCCCTGGTGTTCGGCGGCGCGGTCTGGGCGATCTCGGCGGTGATGGCGCGGGCGGTGGCGATCGCCGAAGACCATGCGCAGATCGTCTGATGCCGGTCGAGGTCACCCTGGACGTGATGCTGGCCCGTCGCCGGGTCCGCTCCAAGGACCTGGCGGCGCATGTCGGCATCACGGAGGCGAACCTCTCGCTGCTGAAGCAGGGCAGGGTGAAGGGGGTGCGGTTCGAGACCCTGGGCCGGATCTGTGCCTATCTGGACTGCCAGCCGGGCGACATCCTGCGCTACGTGCCGGAGAGGGGAGAGGAGACCGGAGAGGGGGCGGGCGATGACGCGGATCCTGGCGGCGCTGCTGCTGCCGATGCTGCTGACTAGCTGCGGCAGCTGGGACTGGCGGGCCACGGGCCGCGACCTGCTGGCCTCCGCCTGCGAGGGCGCCCGGCAATGCCGCGCCGATGGCGGGCCGGGCTACCGTCCGCCGGCGGACCGGCCGCCGGCCAACCGGCTGCTGTGGCGGGCCGCGCCGGACTGACCGGGTCCCGCGGGCTGCAGCCCGCGCGAACGGAAACGGCCGCCCCGCCAGGGGCGCGGGACGGCCGTCCGATATGGCAACCGGATACGCTGGTTGCCCGGGAGAAAGGTGGGGCGCCGGCCGTTCAGGCGGCCCGCACCCGGGTCAGGAAGCTGTCCACGGACTCCCGCAGGCCGTCGGACTGGCGCTTCATCTCGCCGGCGGAGGCGCGGACCTCGCCGGCCACCTCGCCGGTGGTGCGGGAGGCCGCGCTGACATTGGCGATATTGCCGGAGACTTCCTGCGTCCCGGCGGAGGCCTGCTGCACGGAGTTCGCGATCTCCTGCGTGGCGGCGCCCTGCTGCTCGACGGCGGAGGAGATCGAGGTCACCACCTCGCTGATCTGGGTGATGGTGCCGCTGATCCCCTTGATCGCGGACACCGCGTCGGTGGTCGCCGACTGGATGCCGCCGATCTGGGCTGCGATCTCCTCGGTCGCCTTGCCGGTCTGCATCGCCAGGCTCTTCACCTCCGAGGCGACGACGGCGAAGCCCTTGCCGGCCTCGCCGGCGCGAGCGGCCTCGATCGTCGCGTTCAGGGCCAGCAGGTTGGTCTGGCCGGCAATGTCGTTGATCAGCTTCACCACGTCGCCGATCTTCTGTGCGGCTTCCGACAGGCTCTGCACCTGTCGGTCGGCGCGCTCGGCCTCGCCGACGGCGGCGCTGGTCATCGTCGTGCCCTGCGCCACCTGGCGGGAGATCTCGCTGATCGACGCGGACAGCTCCTCTGCGGCGGAGGCGACGTTCTGCACGTTCTGCGCCGCCATCTCCGAGGCGTTCGCCGCGGCGTTGGACTGGGTGGTCGCCTCGTCGGCGCTGCCGGACATCCGCTCCGACAGCTGCGACAGCTGCTCGGCCGCGCTCATGAAGCCCTGCAGGGCGGCGGAGGCCTGCTCGTCGAATTCCGAGGTCAGGCGGCCCAGGGTCTGGGCGCGACTCTCCGCGGCTTCCCGCTGGCGCTCGCGCTCCGCGGCCTGCTCCTTGCCCAGCTCGTCGGCCCGCTTCACCGCGTCCTTGAAGACCTCGACCGTGCGCGCCATCGCGCCGATCTCGTCGCGGCGGTTGGTGTCCTTCACCTCCGCGCCGTAATCGCCCGCCGCGGCGGCCTCCATCGTGCCGGTCAGGCGCTTCACCGCGCTGATGAAGGAGCGCGCCACGAAGAAGGAGAAGATCGCGGCGACCAGCACCAGCACGACGCAGAGCCCGGCGCTGAAGGTCATGCGGTCCTCGAACGCTGCCTCCTTCTGCATCACCAGGTCGGTCAGGTTGTTGCCGACCCGTGCCTCGACCTCATGCATCAGGGCCAGTTCGCTGCTGACCGCGTCGAACCACTGGGGACCCTCGATGTCGCCGGTATTGCCGGTGGTGGCATATTCGATCACCACCTGGGTCATGCGGTCGACTTCCTCGACGGCAGGGCCCTGCATGGTCTGCTCGTAGAACTCGACCTCCGGCACCGAGGCATAGCGGCGGAACAGCTCCAGCGACCCCTCGCGGGCGTTCATCACCTGCACGAAGCGCCGGTAGGTGGGGGTGTCGAAGAAGCCCATGGAGAAGCCGATGCCGCCCAGGGAACGCTCCTGGCCCAGATATTCCGTGGCCTGCAGCAGCGCGGTATAGGCGGTCATCGCGTCGGAGATGTCGGCGTCGGACCCCAGCCGCGCGGCATATTCCATCAGCTTCAGGATCTGGGCGTTCAGCGCGTTGTACTGCGCCACAGCCTCTTCGGGGGAGATGTCGCCGGCGGCGACCTTGGTCCGCAGTTCCGCCAGGCCGTCCAGGCTGGCGCGGATCGCATCGACATCGGCGGCGTACTTCGTCCCGAAGCCCGTCGGCGGCGTTTCCGTCAGCGCCGTGGCCATCACCTGGCGGGTCGCCTCCGTCGCGGCGACGGCGTTCTCCAGCGCGGCCTCGCCACCGCCGTCGGAGAGCTGCAGGGCCGTGCGGCCGCGCTCTTCCTGCAGCTTGGCCAGCAGGTCGGCGAAGACCGGCGTCAGGTCGACCAGTTCGACCAGGCCGCCGCTCTCGATGCCCTCGTGGGACTGGACGGTGAAATCCTCCGCACCCTGGCGGATCATCAGGGCCGCCAGCGCGATCATGCCGAGAATGGGCAGCAGGACGGCGAGGCCGATCTGGACCGACAGGCCCATGCTCGTGAGGATTCTGGTCATGCTTCTACACCTGTTGTTGTTCTGGCGTGCCGATCCCTGCCGCGCGCAGCAAGGCCCCCCGCGGCGCCGAAACCGGAATCGCGGGCAAAACCCGTCGGCGCCTCTCCCATCCGGCACCGGTTTCGATGCCACGCGGTCAGGATCAGCCGAAAGGCGTAAAAAGCTTCTTAATAGCAACGATTATTTGTGCCCAGGGTTATTGGAGCCCAGGGGCTATTGGTGCCCGGGGGTTATTGGTGCCCGGGGCTGGCGGCACGGCCGCCGCGCATTCACCGTCGCCAGGCGCGGGGAAGCGGCACTTCACGCCCGCCGGTCAGGCCGCGGGGGCGGAAGAGCAGGATCGCCAGCAGAACGATCGCCAGGCCGACCTCCAGCAGGCCCGGCGGCGCCTTCACCGCCAGGCCGAAAAGCTCGAAGCCGGTCTCCACCCGCCGCAGCAGCTCCGACACGATGGCGATCGCGGCTGTGCCGGCGACCGCGCCGGCCAGGCTGCCGGTGCCGCCGACCACCAGCATCGCCAGGGTCAGGAAGGTCACGCCCAGGTAGAACTGCGCGACATTCGCGGTGCCCAGGAAATGCACCTGCAAGACGCCGCCGAGCGCGACCAGCGCGGCCGACAGGGTGAAGGCCGCCAGGCGCACCCGGTGGACATGGATGCCGACCGACCGCGCCGCCGCCTCGTCCTCCCGTGCCGCGCGCAGGGCCAGGCCCAGGCGGGTGCACTGGAACAGGTAGGCGGTGATCATCGCGCCAAGGGCGCAGGCGAAGGCGAGCCAGATGTTGACGTAGATCGGCAGGCCGACCAGCGAACTGGTGCCGCCGGTCAGCGAGTCCCAGTTGGAATAGATCACGGTCACGATCATCAGGACGGAGAAGGTGCCGATCGATGCGGCGATGCCCGAGAGCCGCATCAGGGGGATGCCGACGACGAAGGCGATCAGCGCCGCCCAGGCCATCGCCAGCCCGGCGCCCAGCGCGGCCGGCAGCTCGCTCTCCTTCAGGAAGACCGGCAGGTTGGCCATCAGCACCTTCTTGATCTTCAGTGGCGTGACGGTCCAGGCGGAGGCATAGGCGCCCAGCATCATGAAGGCGCCATGGCCGAAGGAGAGCACGCCGGAATTGCCGATGAAGACGTAGAGCCCGACCACCATCACCAGCTTGATGAAGGCCTCGGTGATCACCCGCTGCAGCACCGTCGGCGCCTGCGATCCCAGCAGGGCGACCAGCGCCAGCGGCACCGCCAGGGCCAGCAGCGGCCAGAGGAAGCGAAGCACGGCGATCATCGGCGGCCCCCGAGGAAGACCGTCCGCCTGCCTCTTTCTTCGTCATGCGCGGACTTGATCCGCGCATCCATGGTGCCGTTTCTCAATAGATGCGGGTGTCTTCTGCGTCCATTGAGCCCAGCGGCACCATGGACCACCGCAACGAGTGCGGTGGTGACGAGGATAGGGTCACCCTGGCCGCGCGCTGCGCTCGGCGCTCGAGCCCGGCGGATGGCGCCCCGCAGTGACGAGAGCCTGTCGGACGACGGAATCTGGAGCGCCGCCGGCCGCATCAGATCCGCTCCCGCACCTGGGCGGAGAGGAACAGCCCCTGCGGCCGCACCAGCAGGACCAGGATCACGATGCCGAAGACGAAGGCGTCGCGATAGGGCCGCAGGTCCAGCGGCAGGGCGCTTTGCAGCAGCACGGTGACGATGCCGATGAAGAAGCCGCCAAGCACCGCGCCCGGCAGGCTGCCCATGCCGCCGACGATGGTGGAGACGAAGCCGACCAGGGCGAGCTGCAGCCCCATCACCGGGGTCAGGGAGCCGGTCTGGCTCAGATGCATCGCCGCCACCGCCGCGGCCAGCACCCCCGACATGGCGAAGGCGACGGAGATCACCCGGTCGGCGCGGACGCCGAGCAGCCGCGACATCCGGAAGTTCACCGCCGCGGCGCGCATCTCGATGCCGAAATGGGTGCGGGTCAGGAACAGCACCAGGGCGACCAGCAGCAGCACCGTCACCCCCAGGGTCATCAGCTGCAGGGTCGGGATCCGCACCTCGCCGATCAGCAGCGGCGTGCCCAGCACCGACAGGAAGTCGAAGCCCAGCGGCCGCGACCCCCAGATCAGGCGATAGAGGTTCTGCAGCAGGAAGCTGACGGCGAAGCTGGTGACCAGCATCGTGGCGGGATCGGCATTGCGCACCGGGCGGAAGGCGATCCGTTCCGTCGACATCGCCAGCACCGCGATCGCGGCCACCATCAGCACGATCGCCAGCGGCACCCACAACCCGCCCATCACCATCAGCAGGTAGGCGCCCAGGGCGATGAACTCGCCATGGGCGAAGTTGATCAGCCGCATGATGCCGAAGATCAGGCCGATGCCCAGCGCGCTCAGGGCATAGAGCGCGCCGACCGACAGCGCGTCGACCAGGATCTGGATCGCCTGGCTCACGGCTGCGCGTCCCCTGTTGCGCGGCGGCGCTTGCGATAGCCGAAATAGGCCGCCTCCAGGTCTTCCGGCCGGCCCAGGATCTCCGGCGTGCCGCTGCCGGTGATCTCGCCCGTGCGCAGCAGGTAGACCCGGTTCGCCAGGTGGCGCACCCGCATCGGGTTCTGCTCCACCACCAGGATCGTCATGCCGTCGCGGCGCAGGTCGTGCAGGATGCGATAGACCTGCCGCGTGATCAGCGGCGCCAGGCCCAGCGAGGGCTCGTCGAGCAGCAGCAGGCGCGGCCGGCACAGCAGGGCGCGGGCGATCGCCAGCATCTGCTGCTCGCCGCCCGACAGCTTGCCGGCACGCTGGCGGCGCCGCTCCTGCAGGATCGGGAAGGCCGCCATCAGCTCTGCCAGATGGTCCTGCGCGGCGGCGCGGTCGTCGCGCACCGTGGTGCCCAGGCGCAGATTCTCCTCCACGCTCAGTTCGCCGAAGATCTCGCGGCCCTCCGGCACCAGCGCGATGCCCTGGCGCACGATCTCCTCCGGCCGCAGGGTCGTGATCGGGGCACCATCCAGCAGCACCTCGCCGCCGGCGGGGCGCACCGCGCCGGTGATCGCCAGCAGCAGGGAGGACTTGCCGGCGCCGTTCGGGCCGACCACGCCGACCGCTTCGCCGGCGCCGACCTCCAGGGATATCCCGCGCAGCGCCGCCACCGGGCCGTAGCGCACGTCCAGCCCCGCGATCCGCAGCAGGCTCATGGCCGGGCCTCCCCGCCAGGGCCGTCGCTGACGGCTTCCTCCGGCGGCAGGTCGTCATCCTCCTCGCCCAGATAGGCGCGGCGCACCTCGGGGTCGTCCGCCACATCCTCCGGCGTGCCGATGGCGATGGTGGCGCCATGGTCGATGACCTGCACCCGCTCGCACAGGCTCATGATCACCGCCATGTTGTGCTCCACCACCAGCACGCCGCAGCCGAAGCGGTCGCGGATGCGGCCGATCAGGTCGACCAGCTGCTCGACCTCCTCGGCATTCATGCCGGCGGCGGGTTCGTCCAGCATCAGGAAGCGCGGCTCCACCGCCAGGGCGCGGCCGATGCCCAGCAGCCGTTCGGCGCTGTAGGGCATGGTGCCGGCCTGCCGGTCGGCATGCGCCGCCAGGCCCAGCCAGTCCAGGATTTCGTCGACCCGGGCGGCGCCGGCGGCGCGGCTCTCCGCCTTCACGCAGCGGGCGGCGGCGACATTGTCGCGGACGCTGAGGCCGGCAAACAGGCGCACCGCCTGGAAGGTGCGCGCGACGCCGCGCCGCGCCAGGTCATGGGCCGGGGCGCCGGTCAGCTGCGTGCCGTCGATGCGCAGCGCGCCGGAGGAGGGGCGCTGGAAGCCGCTGAGGACGTTGATCAGGGTGGACTTGCCGGCACCGTTCGGCCCGATCAGGCCCAGGATCTCGCCCTGCGCCAGGGTCAGGTCGACCCGGTCGATGGCGACCAGCCCGCCGAACCGCACGGTCACCGCCTCTGCCTGCAGGCCGGCCGCCGCGGTCAAGCGCGATGCTCCGCGACGGCATGGCCGGCGGCAGCGTCGGATGCGGCTGGTCGGTGCGTCGTCATGGCCGCATTCATGCCGCGGCCTTCGGCCCCCCGCAACCACCATCTGGCCAGCGCCTGCGGACCCATGCAGAATACCCGGGTGTTTACGGCGCCTGCCCGCATCGTGTCGGGCCGGGGCATCCATGACGTCGGCGGCCACCGCGGGCCGGGGGCCGCCGCGACTCGAGAGGAGGCGAGAAATGCGGCAATTGCTGCTGGCAGGCGTTGCGGTCGGGCTGGGGGTCGGTCTTGCGGCCGGCGGGGCCGCGGCCGACGACCACGAGCTGGTGATCGGCGCGGCGATCGCGCAGTCGGGCTTCATGACCCCGTTCGACGGGGTGCCGCTGAGGGGCCTGCAGATCGCGGTCGACGAGGTGAATGCCGCCGGCGGCATCGATGGCAAGCCGGTGAAGATCGTCTATGCCGACACCAAGTCGGACCCGGCGCAGGGCGCCAATGCCGCCATCCAGGTGCTGGAGCAGGGCGCCGACATGCTGGTCGTCTCCTGCGACTTCGACATGGGCGCGCCGGCGGCGCTGATCGGCCAGTCCCAGGGTGTCGTCACCTTCTCGCTCTGCGCCGCGGATCCGAAGTTCGGCTCCCAGGGCATCGGCGACTTCGCCTATTCGATGGGCATGTCGACGGTGGGCGAAGGCGTCCTGGCCGCCGAATGGGCGCATGAGCAGGGCTGGCGCAAGGCCTATATCCTGAAGGACACGGTGGTGGAGTACACCAAGTCGCTCGCCGACCATTTCAAGACCCGCTGGGAGGCGCTGGACGGCACCGGCATCGTGGGCGAGGACACGGTCAATGGCCTGGCTGACGATTCCGTTGTCAGCCAGATCAGCCGCATGAAGAATGCCGAGGCGCCGGACGTGATCTTCTATTCCGGCGGCGGCGCCGCCGGCGGCAACAAGGTGTTGCGCCAGATCCGCGCCGCCGGCATCGACGCGCCGGTCCTGGCGGGCGCGGCCTTCGACGGCATCCACTGGATGGACGCGGTGCCCGACCTCTCCAACTTCTACAATCTCAGCTATGCGTCGACCAGCGGCGACGATCCGAACCCTGCGGTTCAGGAACTGCTGGCCAAGCACAAGGAGAAGTTCGGCGAACCGCCGGTCAGCGGCCAGTACGTGCTGGGCTATGCCCTGATGGAGGTCTGGAAGAAGGCGATCGAGCAGGCCGGCTCCGCCGACGGTGCGGCGGTGCGCGACGCCCTCGACAGCTTCGACGGGGTGGTGACGATCATGGGCCCGACCAGCTTCTCGCCCGACGTGCACATGCTGCACGACTGGCCATTGGTGATCCGCAAGGTCACCAATGGCAAGCCGGAGGCGCTGGAACGCCAGGCACCGTCGGAGATCCCGGAAATCACCTACTGAGGGCCGCCGAGCAAGAGGCACAACCCAGCCATGCGGCCGGCGGGAAACCGCCGGCCGTCATGCTATCCTGGGCGCCAACGAACAAGCCCGGTCGGCGCGACGACCGGCGGCAGAGTGGAGGAAGCCATGAACGTTGCAACAGCGCCCCGCACGGACGCGGCGGGTCTGACGGTGACCCCGCTGGCGGATCGGACCTTTGGCGCGGTTGTCGAAGGCGTGCGGCTGGCGGCGCCGACGGAGGCGCAGGTCGCCGCGATCAAGGCGGCCTGGCTGGAGCATGCGCTGCTGATCTTCCCCGGCCAGACCGATCTGGACGACGAGAGGCAGATGGCCTTTGCCCGGCAGTTCGGCGACCTGGTCCCGGAACTGGCGGCGGTGCAGATCACCAACGTGCTGCCGGACGGCCGCCTGCGCGAGGCGCCGGACGACGACATGATGAAGATCATCCGCGGCAACATGTTCTGGCACCAGGACAATACCTACATGCCGCTGCAGGCGAAGGGCGCGGTCTTCTCCGCCCGGGTCGTGCCGACGGAGAAGGGCGAGACCGGCTTCGCCGACATGCGCGCCGCCTATGACGCGCTGGACGATGCCACGAAGGCGCGGATCGACGGGCTGAACGCCTACCATTCGCTGGCCTACAGCCAGGCGAAGCTGGGCGAGCAGACCAAGAAGGACGACAGCGAGTATTTCGGCTACGGCCTGGACGTGGCCGACGCGCCGCTGCGGCCGCTGGTCAAGGTGCATCCGGAGACCGGGCGCAGGACCCTGGCGGTCGGCCGCCATGCCTTCGGCATTCCCGGCCTGGAAGAGGCGGAGTCGGAGAAGCTGGTGCAGGACCTGATCGACTTCGCGGTTTCCGACCCGGCGCGGGTCTACCTGCATGCCTGGAAAGCCGGCGACGTGGTGCTGTGGGACAATCGCTGCCTGATGCACAAGGCCTGCGCCTGGGACTACAAGCAGCCGCGGATCATGGTGCATTCCCGCATCGCCGGCGACCCGGCGACCGAGTCCGGCCTGCCGCAGGGCAGGGCCGCCTAGCCGGCAGGCTGCCGCCGCGGCCGGTTGGCAGTCGCAAGGAATTCCGCCAGCATCGGTCGATGGACCGGCGCGACCCCCGGGGGTGCTGCCGGGCATCTGCGAGCGGCGGGGCGGCATGAGCGGCACATACCTGATCGCCGGCGCGGGCCCGACCGGGCTCGCCGCCGGCCTCGCGCTGACCCGTCTGGGCTGCGCCGTGCGCATCGTCGACCGCGGCCCGCCGACCCCGCCGTCTGAATCCCGGGCGCTGGCGGTCAATCCGCGCTCCCTGGACCTGCTGGAACCTTCCGGCGTCACCGAACGACTGCTGGCCGAAGGCCATCGCATCACCCGCATGCAGCTGCACCGCTGGGGCCGCGGCCGGACGCGGCTGGTGCAGGAGGTGCCGTTCGGCGACCTGCCCCACCGCTTGCCCTTCATGCTGGCGCTCCCGCAGGGGCGGGTGGAGGCGGTATTGGAGGCGGCCCTGGCCGAACAGGGCGTGCCGGTGGAGCGCGGCACGGAACTGACCGGTCTGGCGACGCCCGGCCGGCCGGGCGTCACGCTGCATTGCCCGCAGGGCACGGTCGAGATGCGTCCCGAGGCGCTGCTGGCCGCCGACGGCGCGCACAGCACGGTGCGCCAGGCGCTGGGGCTCGACTTCCCCGGCTATCGCTACGAGGCGGACTGGCAGCTCGCCGACTATCGCCTGGTGACGGACCTGGCGCCGGATGCCGGCCATGTCGTGCTGCGACCGGACGGCTTCCTGTTCCTGCTGCGCTTCGGCGACGGGTTGTGGCGGGCGATGTCGACCCGCCGCGACCTGGAGGCGATCCTGCCGGAGGGCTGCCGGATCGAGGCGGAGCAGTGGCGCTCGACCTTCCGCATCAGCCACCGGCTGGTCGACCGCTTCCAGGTCGGGCAGGTCTACCTGGCCGGCGATGCGGCCCACCTGCATTCGCCGCTCGGCGCCCGCGGCATGAACCTGGGGATCGAGGATGCGATGGTCTTCGCCCACCTGGGCGCTGACGGGCGGCTGGCGCAGTACAACATGCGCCGGCGCAAGGTTGACCGGGCGGTGGTGCGCCAGATCGACCTGCTGACCCGCATCGCTACCGGCGCATCGCCGCTCTGGCGGCCGGCGCGCAACCGTCTGCTGCCAGTGCTGCTGGGGCTCGGTCCGGTGCAGGACATGGCCCGCCGCCGCGCCACCGGCCTCAGCCCCAGCGGCGGGTGGGAGTGAGCGCCGGCGGTCTCAGTCCGACCCGCCGTGCAAAAGGTCGATCACCGCGTCCACATTCCGCACGTCGCCCATCGTGTCCAGGAAGTTGGCCAGGGCGGCGTTGTGCTCGCGGTCGCTGCGGCCGGCATTGGCGTCGGCGACGAACACCGTCTTGAAGTCCAGGGCCGCCGCCTCGCGCGCGGTGCAGTCGCAGCAGACATTGGTGATCGTGCCGGCGACCAGCACGGTGTCGATGCCGGCGTCGCGCAGCTGCCGCTCCAGCCGGCCGCGGCTGCCCAGGAAGGCGCCGAAGCGGTTCTTGGAGACCTCCCAGTCCTCCGGCAGGCGCTCCAGCTCCGGCCAGATCCGGTGGCCGGGTGCGCCCATGGTCAGCCCGTCGCGGAAGCTCTTCGCCCGCTCCGGCCCGAGCAGGTGGTCGAACAGGTTGGACCAGCGGTCCTCCGGGTCGGGGCCGTAGGTGGAGACGATCCAGACCACCCGGCCGCCGGCCGCCCGCAGGGCGGAGGCCAGGCGGTTCACGTCGGGCACGATCTCTCGCGCCATGGCGACCCCGCCGCTGCCGTCGGCGCCCGGATCCAGGAACGCCACCTGCAGGTCCACGACCAGCAGCGCGGTCTTCGCCGGCTCCAGCCGGTCGAAGACGTGCAGCCGGCCGCGCCGGCCGATGATCCGGTCGGCGACGTCGGGCGGCAGCTCGAAGGGATGGGGCATGGGCCGGCTCCTGGTTCGACCGGCCTCGACCGGCCGGGCAGGGACCCGATTGTGCAATGCGGGACGGCGATGGCAAGGGTGGGGCGGGGGTGTCTTCATCCACTACGCAGGCGACCACGATCACCCGGGCGTCAACCTGCGGCTGGAACACGACTGCTGATCCAGTTCCTCCTGCAGGGCAGCGATGGTGAAGCTGTCGTCGATACCGCTCGCAGGGCCTTCGTCGATCAGATGCTGCATATGCGCGTGAGCCGCATTGCGGTCGTTCGTGACATCCGGCGGCGACGTGTCCATCTCGACCATGGGGCGACCCTCATCGCGGCATTCGGAGAGATATTGCCACGATTGACGAAGGATTGGGGGATCCGGTCTCAGCAGATCCGCGGCAGCGGGTCCCCTGACAGCATGTCGACGATCCGCTCCACCCCCAGCGGGCCGCAGGCGGTCACCCGGCCGGCCGGGCCGGGCCGCACCTCGCCGACCAGGGCGGCGCCGGCGCTGACCGGGTGGCCGCGCAGGATGGCCAGCGCGCGCGCGGCCTCGGCCTGCGGCAGCACCGCCAGGAAGCGGCCCTCGTTGGCGACATGCAGCGGGTCCAGGCCCAGCAGCTCGCAGGCCGCCGCCACATCGGCGCGGACCGGCACCGCGGCCTCCTCCAGGGCGAGCGCCAGGCCCGCGCCCGCGGCCAGTTCCACGGCGGCGCTGGCCAGGCCGCCGCGGGTCAGGTCGCGCAGGCAGTGCAGATCGATCCCCGCCTCCAGCAGGGCCAGGACGGGTGCGGCCAGGGGCGCGCAGTCGCTGTCGATGGCGGGCTCGAAGCCCAACCCTTCCCGTGCCGCCATCACCGCCATGCCGTGGCGGCCGATATCGCCGCTGAGCAGCAGCGCGTCGCCTGCCGCGATGCTGGCCGGGCCGATGGGGCGGGCGGCGATTATGCGGCCGATGCCGGCGGTGTTCACGTAGAGCCCGTCGGCATGGCCGCGATCGACCACCTTGGTATCGCCGGTGACCAGGTGCACCCCGGCGCCTTCGGCGGCCCCGCGCATCGAAGCCAGCACCTGGCGCAGGACGGCGAAGGGCAGGCCCTCCTCCAGGATCAGGCCGACGCTGAGGCAGAGCGGTCGCGCGCCGCACATCGCCAGGTCGTTCACCGTGCCGCAGACGGCGAGGCTGCCGATATCGCCGCCGGGGAAAAACAGCGGCCGCACGACATAGCTGTCCGTGGTGAAGGCGGCGGGACCACCGGCATCGACCAGCGCCCCGTCATGCGGCACCTCGCCCGGGTCGATGCCCAGGGCGGGCCGGATCACCTCCGCCAGCAGCCGCGCCATGGCGCGGCCGCCGCCGCCATGCGCCATCTGCACCACCTCCGTTTCCGCAGCCGGGGCGGGGCAGGTGAGGGCGAAGCCGGACCCGTCGCCGGTCATGCGACCGCCCCCGTCACGCCACTGCCCGGTGCCGGAAATAGGCCGCGCAGGCGCCCTCCGAGGACACCATCGGCGCACCGAGCGGATGGTCCGGCGTGCAGGCGCTGCCGAAGGCGGGGCATTCGGTCGGCCGCCGCGCGCCGCGCAGCACCGCGCCGGCGATGCAGGTGCCCGCCGTCTCCGGCTGCGGGGCGACGGCGCCGAAGCGCTGCTCGGCATCCAGGTCGGCGAAGGCTTCCGTCAGGGCCAGGCCGCTTTCCGCGATCTCGCCGATGCCGCGCCAATGCCGGGGGACGATGCGGAACACCTGGCGCAGGGCGGCCTGCGCCGCCGGGTTGCCGTCGCGCCGCACCGCGCGGGCGTACTGGTTCTCTACCTCCGCCCGGCCGGCTTCTAGCTGGCGCAGGCAGAGCAGCAGCCCCTCCAGGATGTCCACCGGCTCGAAGCCGGTGACGACGATCGGCACCCGTCGCGCCGCCGCGATCGGCTCGTACTCGGACAGGCCCATGACAGCGCAGACATGGCCGGCGGCCAGGAAGCCGTCGACCCGGCAGTCGGGCGCGTCCAGGATCGCCAGCAGCGCCGGCGGCACCCGCACATGCGCCACCAGCAGGGAGAAGTTCGCCAGCCCCTCGTGCCGGGCCAGCAGCGCGGCCATCGCGATGGCCGGGGCGGTGGTCTCGAAGCCGACGGCCAGGAACACCACCTGGCGGCCGGGCGTCGCGCGTGCCAGCGCCACCGCGTCGGCCGGCGCATAGACCGGCCGCACGTCGGCGCCGCGGGCCTTCGCCGCCAGCAGGTCGCCGCCGCTGCCCGGCACCCGCAGCATGTCGCCGAACGAACAGAGGATGACTTCCGGCCGGCGGGCGATCTCGATCGCCTTGTCGATGAAGGATGCCGGGGGGACGCAGACCGGGCAGCCCGGGCCGTGCACCAGGCGCACCCCGTCCGGCAGCAGGCGGTCGATGCCGTAGCGGAGGATGGCATGGGTCTGGCCGCCGCAGACCTCCATGATCGTCCAGCGGCGGGTGGCGGTGCGGGCGATCGCGTCCGCCAGGCGCCGCGCCGTCGCGCCGTCGCGATAGGCGCCCCGCAGGGTCGCGGGTCCGGTGTCACGATCCATCCGCGGCCTCCTCCAGCAGCTGCAGGATGCGCCCGGCCTCCGCCGGGTCGACCGTCGCGATGGCGATGCCGGCATGCACCAGCACATGGTCGCCCACTGCGGCATCCGGCAGGTAGGCGAGGGCCACCTCCTTCACGATGCCGCCGAAATCGACCCGGCCGCTGCGCAGCAGCGGCTCGTCGCCGGCGATGGAGACGATCCGGCCCGGCACCGCTAGGCACATGGCCGCACCTCGCCGCGTTCCAGCCAGCCGGCCCAGACCGCCTGGCCGACCGCCAGCCCGCCGTCGTTGGGCGGCACCAGGCGGTGCTGGAAGGTGGCAATGCCGGCTGCCGCCAGGGCCGCCGCGGCCGCTTCGCCCAGGCGCCGGTTCTGGAAGCAGCCGCCGGTCAGCACCACCCGGTCCGCGCCGGCACGCTGCGCGACCGCGGCGATGGCGGCCGCCAGGCCGGCATGCAGCGCGGCGGAGATCGTCGCAGGCCCGGCGCCGGCGCGCAGCGCGTCCAGCGCCTGAAGCAGCGCCGGCCGCCAGTCGATCTGCAGCATCCCGTCCGCACCGTCGCGCAGCGGCAGGTCATAGGCCTGCCCCACCGCGATGCCGTCCGCGGCCCATTCCAGCGCCGCCGCGGCCTGGCCCTCATAGCTTGCCTTCTGCACCAGGCCGCAGAGGCTGGCGAAGGCGTCGAACAGGCGGCCCGCGCTGCTGGTCCGGGGCGCGTTCACGCCGCGCGCCAGGGCGGTGCGCAGCAGGCGCAGCTCGTCTTCCGCGAAAGCGGCCAGCGGGGGCAATGCGGCGGCGACGTCGAGGCCGGCCTCGCCCTGGGCCTCCCACAGAAGGCCGAGCGCCGCCCGCCGCGGCTCCCGCGCCGCGGCCGCGCCGCCGGGCAGGGGGAAGCGGCGCAGATGCGCGACCCGTTGCCAGCCGGCCGCGGTGATGCGGATCGCCTCGCCGCCCCACAGGGTGCCGTCGGGGCCCCAGCCGGCGCCGTCCCAGGCGATGCCCAGCAGCGGCGGCGTCAGGCCGTGCTCGGCCATGCAGGCGGCGATATGGGCGACATGGTGCTGCACGGCCACGACCGGCAGGCCGCTGTCTTCTGCGGCGCGGGTGGCGGCATAGTCGGGATGCAGGTCGCAGGCCGCCAGCCGCGGGACGGTCCCGGCCAGGGCCGGCAGGTCGGCCATGGCGCGGGCATGGCCGTCGCGGGCGGCGGCGCCGTCCAGGTCGCCCAGATGCGGGCCCGCCAGCAAGCCGCCGCCGCCGGTGACGGCGATGGCGGCTTTCAGATGGCCGCCGCAGGCGAGCAGGCCGTCGGGCAGGGCGGCCCCGTCCGGCAGGACAGGCCCGGGCGCCAGGCCGCGGCCGCGGCGCAGCACCTGCGACCGCCCGGCCATCATCTGCATCACGGAATCGTCCAGCGGCCGGCGGATCGGCCGGTCATGCACCAGCAGCAGGTCGGCCAGGCCGGACAGCCGGTCCAGTGCCGCCGCCGTACCGGTCGCGATCGGCTCGCCGCCGCGATTGCCGCTGGTCGCCACCAGCGGCCGCCCCAGCGCCCGCAGCAGCAGGTGGTGCAGCGGGCTGTAGGGCAGCAGCAGGCCCAGCCGTGCAGAGCCCGGCGCCACGGCGGCGGCGACCGGTGCGCCGCCGCGCCGCACCAGCACGATGGGACGTGCGGTGCTGGCGAGCAGCGCCGCCTCGCCCGGCTCCAGCGGGCCGAGGGCGCGGGCCGCATCCAGGTCCGGCACCATCACCGCGAAGGGCTTGTCGCCGCGCGCCTTTCCCGCCCGCAGCCGCGCCACGGCGGTGTCGTCGGCGGCATCGGCCAGCAGGTGGAAGCCGCCGATGCCCTTCACCGCGACGACGCCCCCGGCGGCAATCGCCGCCGCCGCGGCGCGCAGGGCATCGTCCTCCGCGGCCTGTACCGCGCCGGCCGGGTCGAGGAGCCGCAGCCGCGGGCCGCAGACGGGGCAGGCATTGGGTTCGGCATGGAAGCGCCGGCTGGCGGGATCGCGATACTCCGCCAGGCAGGCCGGGCACATCGCGAAATGGCGCATGGTGGTGCGCGCGCGGTCGTAGGGAAGCCCCTCGACGATGCTGAAGCGGGGGCCGCAGGCGGTGCAGCAGATGAAGGGATAGCGGTGGCGGCGGTCCGCCAGGTCGAACAGCTCCGCCAGGCAGGCGTCGCAGGTCGCCAGGTCGGGCAGCAGGCCGCCGGCGGTCCGGCCTGTGGCGGCGCTCTCGCGGACCGCGAAGCCGGTCGCCCCGCAGACCGGCATGGCCTGCCGCTCCACGGCGGTGATTGCGGCATGCGGCGGCGGTGCCCCGGCGATCCGGGCGACCAGGGCGTCAAGTGAAGAGGCCGGCCCCTCGGCCTCGATCTCCACCCCGGCCAAGACGTTGCGCACCCAGCCGCTCAGCCCCAGCGCGACGGCGGTGCGGTAGACGAAGGGGCGGAAGCCGACCCCCTGCACGGTGCCGCGGACCAGGATCCGCCAGCGGGCGGCGTTCGGCTCCGGATCGGGCAGCGGCAGGGCGGCGGGCATCGGCTCAGTCCTCGACCTCGATGCTCTCCAGCAGCACGTCCTGTGCCCAGGGGGCCGTCCTGTCGGTGCATGCCGCGATCCGCAGCGCCGCGCCCTCGGCAATGGTGCCGGCGGCGGCGGTTTCGAAATGCTCCGTGAAATGCGCCGGCGTCATGTGGCTCAGCGCACCCAGCCGGACCGCCACCGCCACCACGCGGGTGGCGCCCTCGGCGGCGGCGGTCGCTGCCACCTGCCGCATCAGGCCGGCCATCAGCGAGGCCTCGTGCATGGCATCTCCTGTCCGGCAAGGGTCGCGGTCAGCTCGTCCCGCAGCCGTGCCGCCAGCACCGGGACGGCGGCGGCGACGGCGCCGGACAGTGTCGCGCCAGGGGCGAAGTCCGCGCCCTCCACGGCATAGACGATGCAGCGCGGCGGCAGCCGGCCCAGGCTGCGCGCCAGTTCCACCGCCGCCGCCGGGCCGAAGCCATGGCTGGAGAACCCGCCCAGGTCCTGCGGCAGCGGCCCGGTGCCTGCGTCGAAGCGGTGGATGCTGCCGGGCGCGGCGCCGGAGGCGCAGGCATCGACCAGGAAGACATGGTCCGCGCCGTCCAGCCGTTCCAGCAGGCCGGTCGCCTCGCCACCGGACTCGACGATCTCGATACCCCCGGACGCCTGGTCGTCGGGCAGCAGGTTGCGCAGCAGTTGGGCGACCAGGCGCCCGGCTGCATCGTCGCCGCGGTCGGGATTGCCGATGCCGATCACCAGCGGGCGTGAGGGGCGGCGGCTCACCGGCTCAGCCCCGGTCGATCTGCAGGCGCAGGAAATGCGCCGCGCAGGAGATGCAGGGGTCGTAGTTGCGCACCGTCTGCTCGCAGCGGTGGCGCAGCTGCTCCTCCGGCAGGTCCAGGAAGCCCTCCACGAAGCCGGCCAGGTCCTCCTCGATGCAGGCCTGGTTCTGCGAGGTGGGCGGCACGATCCGCGCCTCCGCGATGCTGCCGTCGTCCGCCAGGCGGTAGCGGTGCCAGAGCAGGCCGCGCGGCGCCTCGGTGGCCGCGCAGCCGGTGGCCGCCCGCGGCGCGACCGGCTCCGCGGGTCGCTCCGGCTCGCGATAGCCGGCGACGATGCGCAGCGCCTCGTCGCAGGCATGGACCAGCTCCACCGCCCGCACCAGGATGCTGCGATAGGGGTTGCGGCAGACCGGCTCCAGCCCGGCCTGCCGCGCGGCGTCCTGCGCCAGCGGCGACAGCCGGTCGAAGTTCAGGCTGTAGCGGGCCAGCGGCCCGACCAGGTACGACCCGCCGCCGCGCAGCCGCGCCTGCAGCGCGGTGGAATGCGCGACATGCACCTCCTCGAAATGCGCGTCGTAGTCGTCGGCGGCGATGTCCAGGCCGCGGCTGGAGACAATGCGCCCCTCGTTCATCGGATACTCGGCCCCGTGGCGCAGGGCGACGAAGGTGTAGTCGCGCTCCCGCTCCGGGAAGTCGAAGCCGGCGACCCAGTGCAGGGTCTCCAGCGCCGCATCGCGGGCGGCCTCCAGCCGGCCGGACAGCGCCGCCAGCTCCTGCCGTCGCGGCACCCGGTAGAAGCCGCCGACCCGCACGTTCACCGGGTGGATCTCGCGGCCGCCCAGCAGGGCCAGGATCTCGTTGCCGACCTTCTTCAGCGCCAGGCCGCGTTCCACCACCGGGCCGTGGTCGCGTGCCATGTCGATGGCGCCGTCATAGCCCAGGAAGTCCGGCGCGTGCAGCAGGTAGACGTGCAGGGCGTGGCTCTCGATCCATTCGCCGCAATAGAGCAGGCGCCGCAGGTCGCGCAGGGGCCCCGTGACCTGCACCCCCAGCGCCCGTTCCATCGCGTGCACGGCGCTCATCTGGTAGGCGACCGGGCAGATGCCGCAGATCCGCGCGGTGATGTCCGGCGCCTCGGCGAAGTCGCGGCCGCGCAGCAGCGCCTCGAAGAAGCGCGGCGGCTCGAAGATGCTCAGCGCCGCGGAGCGCACCTTGCCGTCGCGGATGGTGACGGACAGCGCGCCCTCGCCCTCGACCCGGGCGAGCTGGCCGACCTTGATCGTCCTACGGGTCATGGCGCCGGCTCTCGTCGCGGAAGGCCGGCGCGCCGGCGTTGAAGGTCCGCCAGATCCGCTGCAATGCGGGCCGGTCCATGCCCAGCGCCGCCATGCGGGCGCTCAGCGCCGCCGGGTTCGGCGCCTCCTTCGGGCCGAAACAGCCATAGCAGCCGCGGTTGACGGCAGGACAGAGCGCACCGCAGCCGGCATGGGTCGCCGGCCCCAGGCAGGGCGTGCCATGCGCGACGGTGACGCAGACAGTGCCGTTCAGCTTGCATTCCATGCAGGTGCTGTGCGGCGGCGTGACCGGGCGGCGGCCAGCCAGGAAGGCGGCGATCACCTCCAGCAGCTGGTGCTTGGAGATCGGGCAGCCGCGCAGCTCGAAATCCACCCGCACATGGTCCGCGATCGGGGTCGAGGTCGCCAGGGTCTCGATATAGTCCGGGCGGGCATAGACTGCAGCCGTGAATTCGTGCACGTCGGCGAAGTTGCGCAGCGCCTGGATGCCGCCGGCGGTGGCGCAGGCGCCGATCGTCACCAGCCGTCGGGCGCGGGCACGCACCGCGTGGATCCGTTCCGCATCGTCCGGGGTGGTGATCGAGCCCTCGACCAGCGCCAGGTCGAAGCGGCCGCGCAGGGGGCGGCGCTGCGCCTCCGGGAAATAGGCGATGTCGACGGCGCCGGCGACCGCCAGCAATTCGTCCTCGCAGTCCAGCAGGCTGAGCTGGCAGCCGTCGCAGGAGGCGAACTTGAAGACGCCCAGCCGCGGCCGCTTCTTCTCCTGCAACGCCATCGTCAAAGCTCCTTCACACCCAGAAGGTCGGCGATCCGGTCGTAGCGGTAGACCGGCCCGTCGCGGCAGACCAGGCTGCCGCCGAACTGGCAATGGCCGCACAGGCCGACCGCGCATTTCATGTTCCGCTCCATCGACAGGTGGATCGACCCTGCCGCCAGCCCTGCCTCCAGCAGGGCGGCGATGGCGAAGCGCATCATCACCTCCGGCCCGCAGACGAAGGCGGTGGTGCGGGCCGGGTCGAAGCGCGCCTGCGGCACCAGGGCGGGGACGACGCCGACATGGCCGCTCCAGCCCGCGGGGGCATGGTCGACCGTGACCGCAACGTCGATCGCGCCCTTGGCCTGCCAGGCCTCCAGCTCGCGCCGGAATAGCACTTCCTCCGGCCCGCGGCTGCCGTACAGCAGGGTGACGCGGCGATAGCTGTCGCGCGCGCCCAGCAGCCGGTAGAGCAGCGGCCGCAGCGGCGCCAGGCCCAGCCCGCCGGCCACCACCAGCACGTCGCCGCCCGCCGCCGCGTCCGGCCAGGCGCTGCCGAACGGCCCGCGCAGGCCCAGCTGCGCGCCCGGCGCCAGCCGCACCAGGGCCTCGGTCACCGCCCCGACGGCGCGGATGGTCTGCACCAGGCGCCGCGGCTTCGCCGGGTCGCCGGAGATGCTGACCGGCACCTCGCCGACGCCGAAGGCGGTCAGCATGGTGAACTGGCCCGGGGCGAAGGCGGGGCCGTCCGCCCCCTCCTCCTCCAGCTCCAGGGTCCAGACCGCAGGCCCGTCGCGCCGCCGCCGCCATACCCTTGCCAGGCGCGGCAGCATCGGGTCGGCGGCCGTCATGGGCTCAACTGCCATAGACATCGAGGATCTGCAGCCGGGTCGCCTGCAGCCGCTGCACCAGGACCGGCACGAAGCGCAGCATCATGGCATAGCCGAAGTCGTGGTCGGCGTCGCATTTGCGGCGCAGGCAGGCGGCATCCAGGGCGATTGCCCGAACCGCCTCCAGCGCGCGGGCGTCGTAGCTCCAGCGATAGGGCGGGATCAGCCAGGACACACCGACCACTTCGCCTGCCGACAGGGTCTGGAAGGTGACCGCGCCGCGACCCGGCGCCGCCATCTCCAGGGCCACCCGGCCTTCCCGCAGCAGGTAGATATGGTCCGCCGGCGCGCCCTCGCGGAACAGCCAGGCGCCCGCCTTGAAGTGCATGTTGCTGGCACAGCCCGCCACCAGGTCGCGGAACGGCTCAGCCAGTCCCTCGAAGAACGGATGCGCGCGGACGATGCCTTCCAGCCCGGTGGTCTTCATGGCGCCCTCAATCCTCTCCGCCGCCGCGGATCGCCGCCACCTCTTCGGTGAGGTCGATGCCGACCGGGCACCAGGTGATGCAGCGGCCACAGCCGACGCAGCCGGAACTGCCGAACTGGTCGTGCCAGGTGGCCAGCTTGTGGGTCAGCCACTGGCGATAGCGGGCACGCGTGCTGGACCGGACGCTGCCACCATGCAGGTACGAGAAGTCCATGGTGAAGCAGGAATCCCAGCGCCGGCTGCGGCTGGTTTCGGTCCCGGCCAGGTCGCTGGCATCCTCGGTGCTGGTGCAGAAGCAGGTCGGGCAGACCATGGTGCAGTTGGCGCAGCCGAGGCACCGTTCGGCCACCTCGTCCCAGCGCGGATGCTCCAGGTTCGCCATCAGCAGGTCGCGCAGGCCGGCCTGCGGCATCCGCCGCCCCATCGATTCCGCGGTGCGTGCCAGGATGGAGGCCGCCGCCCTCCGGTCGGCATCCTCTGCGCGCCGCTGCGGCACCGCTGCCAGCACCGCCCGGCCGGCATCCGATCCGGTTTCCACCAGATAGCGCCGGCCGTACCCGTCCAGGATCTCCGTCAGGGAAAGGTCGAAACCCGTCTCCGCCTTCGGCCCTGCATCCATCGAGACGCAGAAGCAGGTGCCGCCGGCCTGGCTGCAGTTCACCGCCAGGATGAAGGCGTTCGCGCGCGTCGCCGTGTAGTGCGGGTCGGGATGGTCGCCTGCGGCCAGCACCCGGTCCTGGATCGCCATCGCCCGCAGTTCGCAGGCCCGCACGCCGATGAAGGCGAAGCGGTCGGCCGGCGGCGGTTCGGCGGCGATCTCGGTGCGGCCGCCGGCATGGCGGGCACGCCACAGGGTCAGGCGCGGCGGGTGCAGGAAACGCTTCCAGGACTGCGGCCCGACGGCGTAGCCGAACAGGGCGTCGTCGTCACGGCGGGCGAGGCGATAGTGTCCGCCATCCTGCTCGTCGGTCCAGCCTTCCGGCAGGTCGGCGAGGGAGGCGATATCGTCATAGACGATCGCCCCGTCCCGCAGAGTCGGCCCGACCAGCCGGTGCCCGCGCGCCCGCAGGACCTCCAGCAGGGTTTCCAGGCTGTCGCTGTCGAGCACCGCCGTTTGGTTCGCAGGATCCGGTTCCGCCACGTCCGCTACCTCCCGTATGTGCGATCAGAGCATGTCGGGAAGGCGGAGGGGAAGGGGGGTGCGACGCCGTGGCCGCCGCACCATTTCAGAGCGCCTGGCCGGCGGCCCGGCCGCTGGCCCAGGCCCATTGGAAATTGTAGCCGCCCAGCCAGCCGGTCACGTCCACCGCCTCGCCGATGCAGTACAGGCCGGGCAGGTGGCGGGCTGCCATCGTCTTCGACGACAGGCCGCCGGTGGCGATCCCGCCGGCAGTGACCTCCGCCTTGGCGAAGCCCTCGGTGCCGATGGGCGCGAAGGACCAGCCGGCCAGCCGGCGTTCCGCCGCGTCGAGCCTGCGGTCGGCGAGGTTGCCCAGGTCGCCGGGCAGGTCCAGCCGTTCCGCCAGCGCCTCCGCCAGGCGGGCGGGAAGGTGACGCCCCAGCACGGCCTTCAGATGCGATCGGGGCTGTTCCGCCTTCGCGGCCCGCAGCCAGCCGGTGCCCAACTCCGGCAGCAGGTCGATCTCGATGCCGGTGCCGGGCCGCCAGTAGGAGGAGATCTGCAGCACCGCCGGGCCGCTGAGGCCCTTGTGGGTGAACAGGGCCGCCTCGCGGAAGCGCGCCTTGCCGCAGCGCGCCTCCACCGGCGTGGCGACCCCGGACAGGTTGCGGAACAGTGCTTCTTCCGGCCCCAGGGTCAAGGGCACCAGCGCGGGGCGGGGTTCCACCACCTTCAGGCCGAAGCGCCGCGCCAGGTCGTAGGCGAAGCCGGTGGCACCCATCTTCGGGATCGACGGCCCGCCGGTGGCGATTACCAGCGCCGGGGCCTCGGCGCTGCGGTTGCCGAAGGCGATGCGGAAGCGGCCGTCGGCATGCGCCACCTCCCGGGCCGGCACGCCCAGGCTGTGCGCGACCGCCCCGCCGGCGCCGGCCGACCGGTCGCATTCCGCCAGCAGCATGGCGACGATCTGCCGGGCGGAGCCGTCGCAGAACAGCTGCCCCAGGGTCTTTTCGTGCCAGGCGATGCGGTGGCTGTCGACCAGGGCGATGAAGTCCGCCGGCCGATAGCGGCTCAGCGCCGACTTGGCGAAATGCGGGTTGGCCGACAGGTAGCGCTCCGCCGGCGCCTCCCGGTTGGTGAAGTTGCAGCGGCCGCCGCCGGAGATCAGGATCTTCTTGCCCGGTGCCTCGGCATGGTCCAGCAGCAGCACCTTCCGCCCGCGCTGCCCCGCTGTGGCGGCGCACATCAGCCCCGCCGCCCCGGCGCCGAGGATCACGGCGTCGAATCGCCCGTCCGCCCGCCTGTTCATGCCGCCTGCCGCCCCGGCGCGGTCAGCGGCCGGCCAGTGCTGTGCATTCCACTTCCACCGCCGCACCCAGGGGGATCTGCGGCACGATGATGGTAGAGCGGGTCGGCGGGTCCTTCGGGAATGTTTCCGCGAACACCGCGTTCATCGCCGGGAAGTCCTCGATGTCGGCCAGCAGCACGGTGCACTTGACCGTACGCTCCAGCGTGCTGCCCGCCTGTTCCAGCATCTCCCGCACATAGGCCAGGGCCTGGCGGGTCTCCGGCGTGATCCCGCCGGGCACCAGTTCCTTCCTGTTGCGCACGGTGCCCAGCACGCCGCCCACGAACACCATGTCGCCGGTCGCGACGGCGCCGGAATAGGGCAGGCCCTCCATTGCGGTGGACGGATAGGCCGTCCGCTCCGACGCCTGCGCGACGGGCGGCACGGCGGCGGACAGCGCCAGCGCGCCGGCAAGGGCGGCGGTGGCGGCGAGGCGGCGCAGGATCGGGGTCATCGACAGGCTCCTTCGTTGCGGGAGGGTGCGGCGGCGGCCGGCCCGGCCCTGTGGGCGGTGGACCGGTCCCGGACGGTCCGGGCCGGGTCGTCGTCGGGCTGCGGAAACGGCCCGTCGGTGCCCTGCCGCCGGCTCCAGAAGGGGTGCGGGGCAAAGCGGGTCTCAGCGGCATAGACGGCCTGCCGTCCGGCACGGTAGCGGGCGATGCCCTGCCGGACGCGGCCGTCATAAGCGGCGGTCGCACCGGAAGCTCCGGCCAGGGCGTCGCGCACCGCTGCCGCGCCATGGATCCCCGACCAGAGGGCGGTCGTCATGCCGTGCGCCGACAGCGGGTCGAAGGCCGCGGCCGCGTCGCCCACCGCGATCCAGTCGTCGCCTGCGGCCCGGGCCAGCCAGCCCGTGCCGGCGCTGGCCAGGCGCGGCGGCGCGGCGAGCGTGAAGCCCGCGCTCTCCAACCAGCGGGCGATGTAGCGCGTCTCCCCCGCCAGGCACTGCCAGGCGGCCGGGTCGCGGCGGATGCCGCGCGGCAGCAGGTCGGGATCGGAATAGAAGTTCACCACCAGCCGCCCGTCCGGCAGCAGGGTGGCATACCACCAGCCGCCGGCGACCGCCTCCACCAGGGTGGCCGGGGTGGGATCGACGCCCCTGTCCACCTGCCGCAGGAAGGCATAGGCCGCGACCAGCCGGTCGACGCGGCTGCCTCCGGCCAGCCGGCGGCCGATCGCCGCCCGCCGCCCGGTGGCGTCGACCAGGAAGCGGGCGCGCAGCGGCGCGGTGCCGGACGGATGCACCTGCCAGCCTCCGCCCTCGCGCGCGAAGTCCGCCAGGTCGTGGGGCAGGACGCGGACCCCGTCGGCCCGGGCGGCCGCGTCGGCCAGGTCGTGCTCCAGCCGGGCCCGGTCCACGACATGCCCCATCCCGCCGGGCGTGGCGATGGCGCTGCGCTCCAGAAGCGCATCGGTTCCCCAGGAAGCGAAGCTCGCGGCGACCGGGCGATGGGCGGGGGCATCCAGCAGCCCCTTCAGCCCCAGCGCCGCCAGCATCGGTCGCGCGGTCGCGGACAGGCTTTCGCCCGGACGGTCGCCTGCCGGGGCCGGCGGGGCGAGCCAGCAGGTCCGCAGACCGTGCCCGGCCAGTGCCAGGCAGGCCGCGGCGCCGGCAATGCCGCCGCCGGCCACCGCCACATCGAAGATCTGCGGCATCCCGGCCGCCCTAGGGCAGCTGGCCGTGTTCGCCCGCCCAGTCGAAGCGGTCCTCGAGATGGTCGCGGCCGACCTCCACGAAGACCCGCTCCGGGATCGCCGGCGGGCGCCCCGGGTCGGTCGGACCGGGGCGGCTGACCACGAAGCCCATGCGCTGCCACAGGGAGATCATGTTCTGGATGCCGTCCCAGTAGCTGGCATTGGCGTGATAGCCGGTGCCGGGCACGCCGCGTGCCCACCAGACCCGGTTCTCGAAGAACCGGACCCGTTCCTCCGCCGACAGGTCGGTGCGCATCATCTGGCGGTAGAACGCCTCCGGCAGCACGTCGACCGGCAGCAGCGCAGGCCACCAGACCGGCACCGGGAAGTCGTCCTGCATGGCCACTGCCTGGCAGCTGAACGCGTCGGGCTGCCAAGGCAGCCCCATCCAGCGGGTCAGGTCGCCGGGCATCTGCGGGCCGATCGGCGGCTCGACGCCGGGGCGCCCCTGGCTGGCGGCGGCGTAGTCGAGGATGAAGCCGACATCCTGCAGGAGCGAGGGGCGATTGCCGCGGGCGATCCTGAACGGCTCCGCCGCCGGGTCGGTGCTGCGGGCATAGAGCGGCGGCAGGCGCATGTAGTAGGACAGCTCCACACCCGGGTGGAAGGCGCCGCCGGAGCAGGGCTCCAGCGCCGCCTCGGTCAGCGCGTGCGGCCGCTGTGCCAGCGGCAGCTGGTCCAGCTCCTCCACCCGGTCCAGCTCCGCATCCGCGAAATCGTCGACGAACTGCCCGTCCGCCCACAGCCGCAGCCGCTCGTACTGGAGCTTCGGGAACTGGAACCATTGCAGCGGGCTGCCATTGTGGTTGATCCCGTCGCCGGGCATCAGGGGCAGCTTGAGATGCTCCTCCCGGAAGGCATCGGGACCCATGTTGTGCGGGTTGCGGAACAGGGCGAAGACCGACTGCCGGAAGCCGCGGTTGCCGGGGCTGGGATCCGCAAGGCGGGCCAGATAGTCCTCGCTGGACAGGTCGCCGATGTCCAGCCAGCCCTTGCGCAGGTTGGCCGCCGCCGACACCCATTCCATCAGGGCCAGCCGGCGGAAGGTCGGGTAGATGTCGCGCCGGAACGACAGCGGCATGGCGGGGTCGTCGCGCCAGCCTTGCTGCCAGTTCATGCTGTCGACGACATCGTACAGCGTGCTGACCGGCGGTATCTCGGGGGCGAAGTTCGGCCCGACGCAGGCCACCCAGGCGCCGTCCGCCTGCAGCTCACGGCCGTCGGGCAGGGTGACGGTGGCATCCACCGGCCCGTCGCACCAGTCGTCGAACCAGCCGTCATTGTCGGCGAAGCTGGTGATCGGTGCCCGGCGGGGGGCATCGGAGATGCCGTCCGCCGGCACCACCAGAAGCCGTCCCTTCTCGTCGGTGCGGAGCTGGCCCAGGGCGACCTCGACGCTGTCCCAGAACCGGCCCGCCATCCGGTGGCGCTGCTCCGCACCGTCCCAGTTCACCTTTGCGCCGCTGATCGTCCGCGGACCCGGATCGATGACCAGCATGCGCTGGCGTTCCGCCGGGTCGCGGAAGTACGGGTTGCGGATCTGCCCGGGAAGGCCGGGTGCTTGTGCGTCGTTGTCCAGCGGGTTGTTGAAGCCGTACCAGGCGGCCTTGGTATTGGCGACATGCACCCGCCAGTCGATACGGGCGTCGTCGGCGGTGACCTCGCCGATCACGCGGCCCTCCGCATCGAAGGCGAAGACGCGGAAGCGCTGTACCTGCTTCTTCACCAGGGCCTTCCCGTCCTTGAAGCCGCCCTCGGGCCTGGCCGGCACGCCGGGCAGCTCGGGGGCATAGAACCACCTGGCACTGCCGCCCACCCGGCTGATGCCGATCGCCGGATAGATCGCGACCCGTGCGACCGCCGCCCCAGGGGGCGCCGCTGTCGCGGCGGAGGTCCGGGCGATCGCGGTCTTGGCGTGGAAGGGGAAGCCCGCGGCCGCGAGTCCGGCCGCAGCGCTCATGCCGGCGAGGAAGTCGCGCCGGCGCATGCCGCTTTTCGCTGTCATCGTGATGTCCTGCACCCCGTCGATATGGCGTCGATCCGATCCTTTGCCGTCCCGTCGCACGGCAAAGGGGCAAGACCCTGACGGAATTCGGGCAAACTTGGCACCCCCGGTTGGGGGTGGTCAGTCGCGACCGGCGATCATGCGGCTGCCATGGTCGTACAGTCCCGTCACCAGCCCCAGCATGCGGGTCGCCTCCGCCAGCCTCTCGTCGAAGGCGGGCATCGCCGCGGTCGGGTCCATCAGCATCTCCCGCCGGCGGGCGACCAGGTCCTCGGTCAGGGCGCGGCCCTTTTCCGTCACCCGGTAGGCGGTCTCCCGCGGGGCGGCACCGGGCACCTTCTCCACCAGCTCCGCCTTGATCAGCTTGCGCAGCGAATACTGGATGTTGGCGGTGTCGTCGCGGTTGGCGAAACGCGACAGGTCGGCAATGCCGCGCGGCCGGCCGGCGGTCATCAGCAGCTGCAGGATCACATTGTCCTGGCCGGACAGATTATGGTCCCGCGCCGCCGGCCCCATGATCGCCGCGGCGAAGCGGTAGAAGCCCTCCGCCGCGCAGATCAGCGCCTGCTCGAAGTCCGTGATCGCCTGCTCGTGCGGGGTCCGCGCCAGATGCGCCGGCTCCTTGCGCAGGCGCGTGCCATCGCTCTTGGTGCCATGGCCGCGTTCTGCCGTCTGGGTCGCTTCCGTCACGTCCGGCTCCGTTTGACAAGGTGAAATTACAAGGTAAATTACAACGTAGATTTCGACATGGCAATGGCGGCGCCAAGGCGGCATGCCGGCGCCGCCGCGGCGAGAGGGCGAAGCGATGAAGGTGAACGTGATCGGCGGCGGGCCGGGCGGGCTGTTCTACGCAATCCTGCACAGGAAGGCGCATCCGGCGGACGAAGTGACGGTCTACGAGCGCAACCGCCCCGACGACACCTTCGGCTTCGGCGTGGTGCTGTCCGCCGCGACCCTGGGCAATGTCTATGCCGCCGACCATGAGACCTACGTCAATATCGAGCGGGCCTTCGCCTACTGGGACGACATCTACACCCATTTCCGCGGCCATGTGCTGAAGTCCGCCGGCCATGCCTTTTCCGGCGTGTCGCGGCTGAAGCTGCTGCAGATCCTGCAGGCCCGCGCGCAGGAGCTGGGCGTCGCGATCCACTACGAGCATGACGTGGCGGACCTGGCCGCGGTCCTGGCGGCCGACCTGGTGGTCGCCGCCGACGGCATCAACTCGCGCGTGCGGGAAACCTGGAAGGACCATTTCCGCCCGCATACCGACCTGCGCCCCAACAAGTTCACCTGGCTGGGCGCGGAGATGACCCTTCCGGGCTTCACCTACGTCTTCAAGCACAACGAGCACGGCATCTGGACGGCGCATGCCTACCAGTACGAGCCGGGCATGTGCACCGTGGTGGCGGAGACCACGGACGCGGCCTTCGCCGCCGCCGGGCTGGAGATCGAGAACGAGGCGAAGACCGTCGCCTATCTGGACGAGGTCTTCGCCGAGGAGTTCGGCCGCGGCAAGCTGGTCACCAACCGGTCGTACTGGCGCAACTTCCCGATGATGCGGCTGGACACCTGGGTGAAGGACCATGTCGTCCTGCTGGGCGATGCCGCGCATACCGCGCATTTCTCCATCGGCTCCGGCACCAAGCTGGCGATGGAGAGTGCGATCGCGCTTGCCGCGGAGGTCGACGCCCATTACGGCGACATGGCCAAGGCCCTGGCGGCCTACGACGTGAACCGTCGCGACGAGGTGGAGCGCACCCAGCACGCCGCCGATGTCAGCCTGGTCTGGTTCGAGAACGTGAAGCGCCTGTGGGACGTCGATCCGGTGCAGTTCAACTTCTCGCTGCTGTCGCGGTCCAAGCAGATCACCTACGAGAACCTCCGCGCGCGCGATCCCTCCGTGGTGGAGGAGGTCGACCGCTGGTACACCGCGAAGGTCGCGGCGGAAGAGAAGCTGATCGCGCCGGAACCGCCGGTGCCGCCGATGTTCACGCCGTTCTCCTTGCGCGACATGACCCTGGGCAACCGGGTCGTCGTCTCCCCCATGTGCCAGTATTCCGCCACCGACGGCATGCCGAACGACTGGCACCTGATGCATCTGGGCGCCCGCGCCGTCGGCGGCGCCGGGCTGATCGTGACGGAGATGACCTGCGTGGCCGAGGATGCCCGCATCACCCCCGGCTGTGCCGGCATCTGGACCGACGGCCAGGCCGCGCAGTGGCGCCGCATCGTCGATTTCGTGCATGGCAACAGCGCCGCGAAGATCGCCATGCAGATCGGCCATGCCGGCCGCAAGGGGTCCACCCAGCTGGGCTGGGACCGGATCGACCATCCGCTGCCCGACGGCAACTGGCCGATCTGCTCCGCCTCGGCACTGCCCTACTATCCGGGCGAGAGCCAGGTGCCGAAGGCGATGGACGAGGCCGACATGGCGCGGGTGAAGGCGCAGTTCGTCGCCGCGGCCAAGGCCGCGCTGGCCTGCGGCTTCGACATGCTGGAGCTGCACATGGCCCATGGCTATCTGCTGGCCAGCTTCATCTCGCCGCTGACCAACCGGCGCACCGACGGCTATGGCGGCGGGCTGGAGGCGCGCATGCGCTATCCGCTGGAGGTGCTGGACGCGGTCCGCGCCGCCTGGCCGGAGGACAAGCCGCTGTCGGTGCGGATCTCCGCCACCGACTGGGCCGAGGGCGGGCTGGAAGGCCCCGATGCGGTGGAAATCGCGAAGATGCTGAAGGCCCATGGCGTGGACCTGGTCGACGTCTCCACGGGACAGACCGACCCGGCATCGAAGCCGTTCTACGGCCGCATGTACCAGACCCCGTTCGCGGAGGCGATCCGGCTGGAGGCGGGCATTGCCACCATGGCGGTCGGCGCCATCACCACCGCCGACCAGGTCAACACCATCGTCGCGTCCGGCCGCGCCGATCTCTGCGCCCTGGCCCGGCCGCACCTGACCAACCCGCATTTCACCCTGCAGGCGGCGGCCGAATATGGCGTCTCCACCCAGCCCTGGCCGAAGCAGTACCTGCCGGGCAAGCAGCAGGCCGAGGGGCTGGCGGCGCGGGCGAAGCAGGACGAGGCGGCCCGCGCGGTGAAGCCGCCGCCGATGCGGCCCGCCGCCGTCGCTGCCGGCCGCAGCCAGGCCGAAGCCGCGGAGTAGCCCGCAGCTTCCGCCGCAGGCCATTCCCCCTTATTTTCCGGGGCAGGCCCGGGCGGCTTTGCGCCGGGCAGCTTCTGGATCAGGGAGACGGCGAAGCATGTCAGCCGATCTGCTGTCGGTCCGGCGGAGCCGCTGGCGGTTGTCGGATTTCGGTATCTCGCCTGCGCGGGAGGATCTGGTCCGCCGTGCGATGGCGGAGCGGTGGAACATCCTGGTTTGCGGCGGCGCCTGCTGCGGCAAGAGCCGCTTCCTGAATGCCTGCCTGTCGCTGGCCCGCGGCAGCGACCGCGTGATGGTGGTCGAGGAGGCCCGCGAGGTGGAGATCGAGGGCGATTATGTCCGCCGCATCACGGTGGGTGTCCCGGGCCCGGACGGCCAGCGGGTCGAGTACCGCAAGGCGGTCAAGAAGGCGGCAATCCATGAACCGGACCGGGTCGTGTTCGGCGAGGTCGGCCACGATTCCTGCCACAGCGCCCTGCGCATCCTGGCAGCCGGCCAGCAGGGCTTCCTCAGCACCATCGAGGCGGACAGCCCGGCCCTGGCCTTCGACACGGTGGCCCGCACCCTGGCCAATGCCGGGGAGGACGAGCACCGGGTGCATGAAACCCTGTCGGCACGCATCGACATCGTGATCCAGGTCAGCCGGGTGCCCGGCACCGAGCCCTGGATCTCCGACATCCGCCGGTTGTCGGCGCGGGCCGACGCGGCGGTGGCGCAAGCGGCCGGGTGAGGCTAATCGCGCGCTTGCATCGCCGCGCCGGCGGCCCTAACCAGCCGGGGCGATGGATACGAAATTCGACCTGACGATCATCGGCGCCGGCATAGCCGGCCTGTGGTGCGCCTGGCTGGCCCGGCGCGGCGGCATGACCGTGCGGATCGTCGAGCGCGGTTCGGCGGCCCTGACCGCCGGTTGCTCCTGGCGGGCCGGCGGCATGCTGGCGCCGGAAGTGGAGGCGGAGACGGCGGAGCCGGTGGTCACCGTGCTGGGCCGGCGCAGCCTGGCCCTGTGGCAGGACCATTTCCCGCAGCTGGTGACGATGCAGGGCACCCTGCTGCTGCCGCCGCGGCGCGACCCCGCCCAGCTGAACCGGTTCCGCCGCCAGACGGCGGGCTGGGAGGAGGCGGATGCCGACCGGGTCGTGGCCCTGGAGCCGGCGCTGGAAGGCCATCACGGGCGCGGCCTCTACTATCCGGTGGAAGGGCATGTGGACCCCCGCGCGGTGCTGCCGGCGATGGTCGCGGCACTGCAGGCGGAGGGCGCGGCCTTCGAATGGGAGGCGGAGCTGGCGCCGGAGGCGGCCGGCGGCCCCTGCCTGGACTGCCGCGGCCTTGACGCGGTCGATGCGCTGCCCGACCTGAGGGGGGTGAAGGGCGAGATGCTGCTGGTCCGCACGCCGGACCTGACCCTGGCGCGGCCGGTGCGGCTGCTGCATCCCCGCCATCCGATCTACGTGGTGCCGCGGGACGGCAATGTCTTTATGATCGGCGCCACCACGGTGGAGAGCGGCGGCAAGGCAGGGGTCACGGTGCGCGGCGCCGGGGAACTGCTGACCCAGGCCTATGCCGTTCACCCCGCCTTCGGCGAGGCGGAGGTGCTGGAGATGAACGCCGGCCTGCGGCCTGCCTTTCCCGACAACCGGCCGCGGCTGCAGCGCCGGGGCGCGGTGGTGCATGTCAACGGCCTCTACCGGCACGGCTATCTGCTGGCGCCCGCGATCGCGGAGCGCGCGCTCGCCGCGCTGCAGGGCGGTCCGGTGGAGTTGGAGTGAATAGATGCGTGTCGTGCTGAACGGCGAGGCAAAATCTGTGGACGCAGAGACCCTGGAGCAGCTCTGCGCCGACCTGGGTCTGGACGGGCCGCGCGTGGCGACGGCGGTGAATGGCGATTTCGTGCCCCGGGATGCGCGCGCGGCGACCTCGCTGAAGGAAGGCGACACGATCGAGGTCGTCGCCCCCATGCAGGGAGGCTGAGCCATGAACGCCCCGATCGCCCCCCCGCAGCAGGCCGATGCGCTGACGGTCTACGGTCGGCGCCTGTCCAGCCGCCTGTTCCTCGGCACCGCGCAATACCCGTCGCCGGATGCCCTGCGCGGCGCGGTGACGGAATCGGGCGCGCAGCTGGTCACCGTCTCCCTGCGCCGGGAGAGCAGCGCCGGCGGCAGCGGCGATGCGTTCTGGCAGCTGATCCGGGAGCTCGGCGTCGACGTGCTGCCGAATACCGCCGGCTGTTCCAGCGTGAAGCAGGCGGTGACCACGGCGCAGATGGCGCGCGAGGTGTTCGGGACGAACTGGGTGAAGCTGGAGCTGATCGGCGACGACGCGACCCTGCAGCCCGACGTCTTCCAGCTGGTGGAGGCCGCCCGGATCCTGAACGAGGACGGGTTCGAGGTCTTTCCCTACACCACCGACGACCTGGTGGTCGGGGAGCGTCTGCTGGCGGCCGGCTGCAAGGTGCTGATGCCCTGGGCGGCGCCGATCGGCAGCGGCCGCGGCCTGAACGACCCCTATGCCCTGAAGCTGATGCGGGCACATTTCCCCGACGTGCCGCTGATCGTCGATGCCGGCCTGGGCGCGCCCAGCCATGCCGCGGCGGCGATGGAGCTGGGCTATGACGGCATCCTGATCAACACCGCGGTGGCCAGGGCCGGCGACCCGGTCGCCATGGCCCGCGCCTTCGCCCTGGCGATCGAGGCCGGCCGCCTGGCGTTTCGGGCGGAGGTGATGGACAGCCAGGAGCTGGCCACTGCCTCGACGCCGCAGTTCGGCACGCCCTTCTCCCCCTGGTCCGACCATGGCTGAGGCCCGGAAAGCGGCGAGCCTGCCGTACGGCCTGGACCGCTTCTACCCGATCGTGCCGGACCTGGCCTGGCTGGACCGGCTGCTGGCCTGCGGCATCCGGCTGGCGCAGCTGCGGCTGAAGGATGCGCCGGCGGCGGAAGTCGACCGCCAGGTCGGCCTCGCCGTCGCCCTTGCCGCAAAGGCCGGCTGCACCCTGGTGGTGAACGACCATTGGCAGGCGGCGATCGACCATGGCGCGCCCTGGGTCCATCTGGGGCAGGAGGACCTGGCGGAGGCCGACGTGGCGGCGATCCGGCGCGCCGGCCTGCGCCTGGGCCTGTCGACCCATGACGAGACGGAGCTGGCGACCGCGCTGGCGCACGACCCCGATTATGTCGCGCTGGGACCGGTCTACCCCACCACCCTGAAGGCGATGCGCTGGGCGCCGCAGGGCCTGGCCCGGGTCGCCGAATGGAAGGCGCGGGTGGCGGTGCCGCTGGTCGGCATCGGCGGCATCACCCTGGAACAGGCGCCCGGGGTCTTCGCCGCCGGCGCCGACATCGTGTCCGTCGTCAGCGATGTCGTGGGCAACGTGGACCCGGAGGCGCGGACCGCCGCCTGGCTGCGGGAGCGGCAGCAATGGACACGCCCGTAGGCGCCGCCATGGACCCGCGCTATGCGCGGCAGGCCGTGCTGCCAGAGATCGGGCCTGCCGGCCAGGAACGGCTGGGCCGGGCCGCCGTCCTGCTGGTCGGCGCCGGGGGCCTCGGTTGTCCGGCCGCGCTCTACCTTGCCGCGGCGGGGGTCGGCACGCTCACCATCGTCGACGACGACCGGGTGGAGATCAGCAATCTCAACCGGCAGGTGCTGTTCACGCCGGCGGATGCCGGCCGTCCGAAGGCGGACTGCGCGCTGGAACGCCTGGCCGCCTTCGCGCCGGACTGCCGGCTGCGGGCGGTCGCCCGGCGTCTGGACCTGGACCTGGCGGCGGAGCTGGTGGCCGGCCATGACCTGGTGGTCGACGGCACCGACAGCTTCGCCGCGACCTATGCCCTGAGCGACGCCTGCGAGGCGGCGCAGGTGCCGCTGATCGCCGCCAGCGTGATCGGCTGGGAAGGCTATGTCGGTGGCTTCTGTGCCGGCGTCCCGGGCTATCGCGCGGTCTTCCCCGACGTGCCGCTGGACGCGCCCAATTGCGACATTGCGGGCATCCTGGGCGCGGTGGCCGGCATGATGGGCTGCCTGCAGGCGGTGGAGGCGGTGAAGGTGCTGCTGGGCCGCCCCGACACCGTGATGGGGCGGCTGCTGCGGGTGAATGCCGATCTGTCGCGAATGACCGCCTTCTCGTTCAGGGGTGCGGTCGCGGAGCCCGGTACGCCGCCCGGCGGCCGTCCCTATGCCATCCGGGTGGTGGAAGAGGCGCGTCCCGACCTGTGCCTGGTCGACGTCCGCCGCGCCGACGAACGCGCCGCCGACCCGCTGCCCGCGCCGTCGCTGCACCTGCCCCTGGACCGGCTCGAGGCGGAGGGGGGCGGTTTGCCGGAAGACCGGCCGCTCCTGTTTGTCTGCCAGAGCGGGCGGCGCAGCGAACTGGCCTGCATGACCATGCATCGCCTGGGCCGCTACGACGTCGCATCGCTCGCCGGCGGCCTGTCGCGATGGCGGGAACGGGCCGGCTGAACGTCGTCGACCGGGAACAATATTGTCCCCGCTTGGGATACAATATCGGTGGCGTTCGTTGGATTTCCCTTTAATTGTCGGCACTTGGGCGGCAGTGAGCGCAGCGACCGCTGGTCTTCACAAACCGGTGTGTGGCGGCGCAGGGCGTGGAGCGCGCTCCCGGGCTGCCTTAACTCTCGTCAGCGCGCCGGCGCCGAGGGGGATCCCGGCGGTACGGCTTGGGCGCCACCGATGTCGAAAGGGAATCAGTCAATGCGCAAGATCCTGATGCTGGCCGCGGGCCTCGCCATGGCCGCGGCCTCGCCCGCATTGTCGGCCGACAAGTACGTCTTCGATGCCAGCCACTCCCAGGTTCTGTTCTCCTACCAGCATCTGGGCTTTTCCACGACCTGGGGCATGTTCTCCGGCTTCGAGGGGACCATCATGCTGGACGAGGCGGACCCGTCGAAGTCCTCCGTCAGCACCGCCTTCAAGGCCGACGACATCATCACCGGCTGGGAGAAGCGGACCGCGCATTTCCTGAGCCCGGACTTCTTCAAGGAGGCGCCGATCTCCTTCGAGAGCACGAAGGTCGAGGTCACCGGTGAGAAGACCGCGAAGATCACCGGCAACCTGACCATGAACGGCATGACCAAGCCGGTGGTGCTGGATGCGGAACTGAACAAGCAGGCCAACCATCCGATGGCGGGCAAGCCCTGGGTGGGCTTCGATGCCACCACGACCCTGAAGCGCTCGGACTTCGGTCTCGACAAGTTTGCCCCGGCGATCTCCGACGAGGTCGCCGTGATGATCTCCGTGGAGGCGATGAAGGCCGAATAGCCGCTTCCGCCGGACGGGTGGCGGTTCCGCCCGTCCGGCGCCGGCTTCAGCCGCCGGCGTCCCGCTTGCCGTGCGTGTAGTGCATCCTTGCCGGCGGATCCGGCTCGTCTCCCGCCTCCGCTTTCGCGATTTCGTGTGGGCCCGCCGCTGCCTCCGCTTCCGGGCGGCGTTCCGGAGGACCGCCGGCATCCGCGCCCGCCGTCGCGATCGCCGTGCCGGCGGGCAGTTCGACCTCGACCCGGGTGCCGGTGCCGGGCGCCGACTGTATCGTCAGCCGGCCGCCGTGCATGGCCAGCAATTGCTGGCTGAGCGTGAGGCCCAGGCCCGCGCCGCCGGCATTCGACACCAGGGCACTCGCCACCTTGCCGAAGCGGGTAAGGGCGATGCCGATCTCGTCGCGGGTCATGCCGATCCCGGTATCGGTCACCGCCAGGCTCACGGCGCCGTCCTGGTCGGCGGTCGCCGTAACGGCAACGCTGCCGCCGGCGGGGGTGAATTTCAGCGCATTCGACAGCAGGTTGAACATCACCTGCCGCATGGCGCGGCGGTCGACGTTGATCGTGACGGGGTCGATCCGGTCTCGGCGCAGCAGGATCCGCCCTTCCGAAGCGCGGCGGTCGAACAGGTTGGTGCAGTCGCGCAGCAGGTCCGGCAGGTCCACCGGCTCCCGTTCCAGCGACAGCTCGCCGGCCTCGATCCGGGAGATGTCGATCATGTCGTTGACGATCGACAGCAGGTGGCCGCCGCTGTTCTGGATATAGCCGGCATATTCGCGGTAGCGGTCGCTGCCCAGTGGCCCGAACATCTCAAGCGCCATCAGTTCCGAATAGCCGATGATCGCGTTGAGCGGCGTCCGCAGTTCGTGGCTCATATTGGCGATGAACTGCGACTTTGCCGCATCGGCTGCGCGCGCCTCCAGCGCCAGGCGGCGGTTCTCGACGGCGCTGGCTGTGGAGCGGACGAAGCCGCGGTCGATGCGCAATACCACCAGCGAGACGAAGATGAAGAAGTTCGCCACCAGGATGGCGAGCTCGAACGAGGTGCCGGGATAGCGGAGGTAGATCATCGCCACCTCCGGCAGATAGGCGATCAGCAGGAAGGTGATCGCGGCGGCCGGCACGACGGCCAGCGCCATCGCGCCGCCCACCCCCATGCCGAACATCACCAGGCAGAGCAGCAGCAGTTCGCCGTCGGTGATCACCGGCGTCATCACCACGCCGATCAGCCCCCAATAGCTGCCGCCCAGGATCGCGCGCAGGACCACGCGGCGGACCAGATGCCGGGGCGGGCGGTGCGGCCGCGGCTTGCCGCGATGACGCAGCCAGGAATGGAACTGCAGGCCCGAGATGAAGATGCCGAAGGCGCACCAGGCCAGCAGGAAGGCCGCCATCTCCGCCCGCCAGATCGACAGCACCAGCAGGACCGGGTTGATGGTGCCGGCCAGCGCCGCGATCAGCTGATGCGCGTTCAGCTGCAGCAGGCGCTCGATATCCAGCTCGTCGCGCGTGCTCTGGGGCAGGTCTGGGCGCAGATGTCGCGTCAGGCGATCGATCATGTCCGGACTTCGGCGATGCAGGGCTCCAGTACGGGCCCGGCAGGGTCAATTTCAGGCAAACTGCCGCTTCGGCACGGCAGATGGGATTGGCTATACGGCGAATACGGAGGCAATGGCCCCCAGCCATGCCAATCGGCCCCGAATCCGGCGACGGTCCGGAAGGCTAAGGCCGACCCCCTGCCAATCCGTTAATCTTCCGCCGGCCGCCGGACCTGCTGCCGGCCGCATTCGGCGGATTCCGCAACCGAAGCAGCTAGCGGCGGCTGGCGGTGACCTCCACGACGATATCCACCGGGAAGCCCAGCGTATCGTCATCGGGCATCGCCTCCGCGCCGACGGCGAAGGTCGTGCGGTCCAGGCGGGTCCGACCGTTCATGCGTGCGGTGTCGCCGTCGATCGCCAGTTCGAAGGGCAGGGTGACGGGCGCCGTCACGCCCCGCAGGGTCAACTCTCCCACGGCCTCGTAGCGGCCTTCCGCGAGGGGGCGGATGGTGTCCGCCTCGAACCGGGCGGTCGGATGGCCGGCGCTGTCCAGATAGGCGGGGCCGGTCGCCTGCTCGCTGACATCGCCGAGGGTCAGGCTGGCGGTGTCGATCGTCACCACGACCCGGCTGCCCGGCAGGTCGTCCGGGTCGAACCGGATATCCGCGTCCCAGCTGCCGAACGCCCCGCCGACCGAGGATCCCATCAACTGGACCAGGATGGACAGGCTGCTGGCCTGCGGGTCCACGATCCAGTTGCCAGCCGGCGCACCGTCCGCCGCCATGCCGCCCCCTGCCGCGACCTGCGTGCCGCCCTCGCCTTGCGGCGCCGTGTTGCTGCTGCTCCAGGCGGCGAAGGCCAGGATGGCGACGAACAGCAGGCCGGCGGCGGCCAGCGGCGGCAGGCGGCGGGGCTGCGCCGCCGGCGGTCGCGCCTGCGGCGGCCGCCCGAAGGGCAGCATTCGGCGCAGGGTCTCGTCCCGGTCGACCACGGCATGTTTCAGGGCGCCGCCGACATGCAGGACGATGGCGGCGATGATCACCCAGGCCAGGGCGGCGTGAAGCTCGCCGAAGAAGCGCGACAGGTCGTGCGATTTCGGCACCATGGGCAGGCCCTGGCCCAGGTCGAGGCCGGGCGGCCAGAGGATCGGCGCGGAGCCCGCATGGCTGGCGTGATACAGCCAGCCGCTGACCGGCATCAGGAGGATCGCCCCGTACAGCACCCAGTGGATGGCGCTCGCCGCGAACGCCTCCAGCCGGCGGCCGGCATTCAGCAGGCCCGGATGCGGATTTGCGATCGCCCAGCCGATGCGGACCAGGACCACGGCCAGGGTGGCGATGCCGATCACCTTGTGCAGGCCGTAGGTGAAGACCACGCGGTCGACCTCGGCACTGGTTTCCCGCGGCAGGTCCTCCATCCACAGGCCGAGGGCCAGCAGGGTGAGGATCAGGGCCGCGGTCAGCCAGTGCAGGCACTGGGCGACCCGGCCATAGGTGTCGCGGCTGTTCAGGATGGGCATGGACGGACCGTCGGTTGGGAGCCTTGCGGTCAAGGATGCCGTTTTGCTGCGCCGCGGCAATCGATCATTCGCCGCTCGCGCAGGCGTGAACGGCGCCGCGGCGGCCGGCCGCATGTTCGCTGTGACCGCCGTCACCGATATTCCGCTTGCCAAGCCAGCCGGCGCTTCGCACACTCACGCCATGCAAATGCTCGGCAATCGGAAGTTCGCAGGCATCTGGTGGTGGCGCCGTTAGGCGGCCGCAGCGGATATCTGTGCAAGTTCCGCGACGGCCGCCTCCGGTGAGGCGGCCGTTTTCCTTTGGGCGCGTTCACCGGGATCTGCCGCCGCAGACAGACGGTCCCTGAAACAGGAGCGCCCGGATGGACCTGGACCATATCGAGCCGCGTGAGCGGCTCGCCTTCGCCACGGCGGGCGGCATCGCCGTCTCCGCCTCCGTCTATGCGGCCGACTACGGCGGCGCGCTGGCACCGCTGGTGCGCCGGCTGGACAGCGCCCGCGGCGTGGTCCTGTCCTCCAGCTTCGAATATCCCAACCGCTACACCCGCTGGGACTTCGGCTTTGCCGATCCGCCGCTGGAGATCACGGCGAAGGGCAGGGTCCTGACCGTCACGCCGCTGAACGAGCGCGGGCGGGTGCTGGCGCCGGCGATCCAGCGGGCGGTCGCCGCCGAGCCGATGGCGGAAGTGCTGGGCGAGGGCCGCTTCCGGGTCGGCGGGCAGGCGACGGACCTGACGGAGGAGGGGCGCACCCGACGGCCGACGGTCTTCACCCTGCTGCGGCGCATCCTCGACCTGTTCCGCAGCGCCGAGGACGGCCATCTGGGCCTGTACGGCGCCTTCGGCTACGACCTTGCCTTCCAGTGGGATCCGATCGAGGAGCATATCCGGCGTCCCGACGACCAGCGCGACCTGGTGCTGTTCCTCCCCGACGAGGTGCTGGTCGTCGACCATCTGCGGCAGCAGGCCGTGATCCGGCGCTACGAGTTCGCCGTGGACGGCGCCGAGACACGGGGCTTCGCCCGCACCGGCGGCAGTTCGGAACTTGGGCCGCCCCGCGATCCGGCGCTGCAGGGCGACCACGGCCAGGGCGAATATGCCAGTTCCGTCGCCGAGGCGCGGGAACGCTTCCGGGTCGGCGACATGTTCGAGAGCGTGCTGTCGCAGACCTTCTACCGGCGCTGCGAACTGCCGCCGTCGGAGATCTTCGAGCAGCTGAAGCTCAGCAATCCCTCGCCCTACGGCGCGCTGATGAACCTGGGCGACGGCGAGTTCCTGGTGGCCGCCTCGCCGGAGATGTTCGTGCGGGTGACGGGCGAGAGGGTGGAAACCTGCCCGATCTCGGGCACCATCGCGCGCGGCGCCGACGCCGTTTCGGATGCGGAGCAGATCCGCACCCTGCTGAACTCCGCCAAGGACGAGGCGGAGTTGACGATGTGCACGGATGTCGACCGCAACGACAAGTCGCGGGTCTGCGTGCCGGGTTCGGTGAAGGTGATCGGCCGCCGGCAGATCGAGGTCTATTCCCGCCTGATCCACACCGTCGACCATGTCGAGGGACGGCTGCGGCCCGGCATGGACGGTCTGGACGCCTTCCTGACCCATGCCTGGGCGGTGACGGTGACCGGCGCGCCGAAGCGCCGCGCGATGCAGTTCATCGAGAGCCGGGAGAAGGGCTCCCGCCGCTGGTATGGCGGCGCCATCGGCATGCTGGGCTTCGACGGCAACGTGAATACAGGCCTGACCCTGCGCACCCTGCGGCTGAAGGACGGCATCGCGGAGGCCCGGGTCGGCGCCACCCTGCTCTACGATTCCGAGCCGGAGGCGGAGGATGCCGAATGCCGCCTGAAGGTCTCCGCCCTGCTGGCGGTGCTGGAGGGCAAGGCGCGCGGGCGGCCGCAGCGCGCCGCGCCCAGGGTCGAGGGGCTGGGCGCCGGCCGCCGGGTGCTGCTGGTCGATCACGAGGACAGCTTCGTGCTGACCCTGGCCGATTATGTGCGCCAGACCGGGGCGGAGGTCACCACCCTGCGGCCCGACCTGGCGCGGGCGGCGCTGTCGGAGATGCGTCCCGACCTGGTGATGCTGTCGCCCGGTCCCGGCCGGCCGGCGGATTTCGACCTCTCCGCCACCATCGGCGCGGCGCTGGAACGCGGCCTGCCGCTGTTCGGGGTCTGCCTCGGCCTGCAGGGGATCGCGGAATATTACGGCGGCACCCTTGGTGTCCTGCCGCTGCCGGAGCATGGCAAGCCGGCCGATATCCGCCTGCAGCCGGACCCGCTGTTTGCCGACCTGCCGGAAAGCATCCAGGCCGCGCGCTACCACTCCCTCTATGCGGAGCGGGAAACCCTGCCCAAGGAGCTGTCCGTGATCGCGGAGAGCGGCGACGGGGTGATCATGGCGATCGCGCACCGGCACCTGGCGGTGCGCGCCGTCCAGTTCCACCCCGAAAGCATCCTGAGCGTGGAGTCCGGCGCAGGCCTGCGCATCATCGGCAACATGATCGCAGGCATCGGGGCGTCCGGCTGACCGCCGGCGCCCCCGTCCTCAGCCCTCCAGAAGACGGCGGGGATGCATGCCGTCGACCATGCCCATGAACGGCGCATGGATGGAGAAGCCCAGCAGGCGCTGCATGTGCGGGCTGCAGGCCCGCGCGGCCGGCAGGCTGACGGAGAGGCTGTAGTTTTCCTGCTGGCGGCACCAGGGGGCGCAGTACTGCGCGGTCAGGGCCAGCCGCGACCGGCCGCTCTCGTTGGCGCCGCCGCCATGCCACAGGGTGCCCAGGAAGATCACCGCCGACCCGGCGGGCATCGCCACCGGCAGCGCTGCCGCGGCCTCTTCCGGCGCGGGCTCGCGCGCGCCCCAGAGGTGGCTGCCGGGGATCACCCGGGTGGCGCCGTTCTCCGCCGTGAAATCGTCCAGCGCCAGGATCGTCGCCGCGCCGAGCGGCGGGCGCGGCCGGGGCACCGGGTAGAAGCCGTCGTCATGGTGCAGCGGCTGCGCCGCCTCGCCCGGCAGGATGTCGATCGCCTGCAGCTGCGACAGCAGGTAGTTGGCCTCCAGCACCCGGTCCAGCAGGCCCAGGACCAGGGGATGCTCCGCCAGCGCATGGCTCGCCGGCGCCTTCTCCACCAGCCCGTAGATGCGCCGGGTCTTCAGACCCTCGAACAGGTTGCGGCCGCCGCCGTCCCGGAAACAGGGCGCCAGTTGTGCCCGGAGCGCCGCCAGCCGGCCGGCATCCAGCAGGTCGGGCAGAATGGCATAGCCGTCCCGCTGCAGCTTTTCGGAGAGCGGCGCGAGCACCGCTTCCCCGACGGCAGCCTGGCTGCCGGCGTCCGAACGGTGGGTGCGGGCATTGCCGGTCACGACATAGTCGTGGAGCTCCCGCACCGTGCCGGTCTGGATGGTCATCGCCATGGCTGCCTGCCTCCCCGCCTTCCGTCCGCCATATCCTGGCCGACAGTGTCGGCGCCGGCTCGCATGCCGGCAAGCGCCGCCGGTCTCAG